>ENA-OFCF01000212-OFCF01000212.1-metagenomes-genome-assembly--contig:-NODE-212-length-28684-cov-3.733592_pt1 | contig 28684 bp, 30 predicted proteins | sample MGYA00153387_OFCF01 | MGnify analysis MGYA00153387
CTACTTACAAATTTTATTATACATATTGTGGATTTTAGTTGATATGGACGAAACAACAGCATTGTAAGGAATTGTTACAAATTTAACAATTTGTAATGCTTAAAGTCAGTGTTTATTATGAAGGGAGTCTTATGATACGTAGAAAAACTATCAAACAAGTGCTGGCGGATTCGATAATCGAGCTGATGGAAGTCCAAACTTTGGAAAAAATTACTGTTCAAATGATAACCGATAATTGCAACACAACCCGACAAACTTTTTACTATCATTTTGAAGATAAGTTTCAACTGGTAAACAGGATCTTCCGTACTAAAATAGACAGTATTATTTCGATGAGCTCTCCTGATGATCCTTGGAGCGAAGTGCTGGGACAAATGTTGAAATCCATGAAGCAGAACGAAAATTTTTATAATAAGGCACTAAGTTATGAAGGACAGAATTCATTCCAGAAGTATATCACTGAGTATACCCGAGTCACCTATACCAAGGAACTTCTAAAAAGGATTGCCAAGAATGAACTGACATCAACACTAATTTTTTCGATAGAATTTAACAGTTATGGAGCTACCGGTATGATTCAAAATTGGATAAAGAACAATATGGACATAGATCCCTTTAAAATGGCAATGATTATTGCTGACAACATGCCTGATTCAATGAAAGTTTTTTTTAGTAAAGTCGAAAAACAAGCCCCAACATTAGATTAAACTGAACTGTTAACTTTTAAGTGGATTTTGCCTTATTTGGATGACAAATTGTAAAATTAAGTGCAATACATTTTCAGTAAGTGCCTCATAGGGTATTTTCCAATCCAATCATTTTCTTGGCCGATGGTTTAGGTTATCACAGAACAGTTGAATTGTTTCTTCCGAAATCTTGTCTGAGTTCACAGAGGAGGCTGTTGATGTTGTCGTTCGTTCCTCTTTGCTAAAGTTAGTGCGGAGGCGGAAAGTGTATTGCTCACCGCCCAGCGCTTCCGTAACTTCAGGGTGAACGGCAAATTACTTGCCCCGTAGAATGGCCTATAGTCTTTACCAATTCTACGGGAAACGATGACGGCATCCGAATCATGGCTTCGGCAACTGGAGCCTTGCGCTTGCCAGCCACCTTGGCGCACAGGGTCATGCGGGTCTTGCGGTCCACAAGGGTCACCAGACAGCTTGAATTCATCTTACCTAATACGGTGTCAGCTTCCCAGTCACCTATGCGGGACCTTTCAGAAGCTTCGAGCGGACGCTCGGAAAGCTCATGGGAAATGATGATATTTCCTCGTTTCTCTGTACCCCTTTTGACACGCGGCTTCCCCTTATGCCGGAGATAGATCTTGAAGCCTCGCTGTCCCAGTTTACCGTCTTCTGGATGCGTCAGGATGCCTTTCTCGATTGCCCTGTAGATGGTGGCGTAGGAGATTCTCAGAGGATTTTCTTCCAACTTGAGCCTGCGGTCAATTTGTTCAGGCGACCAAAGCTTCTGTTGGATAAGCCTTCGAACCTTCTGCAGGGTGCGTTCATCTGCAAGGATGAGTTTCCTACCACAGTTCCCCCGCTGCCTCTCGTAGCGGATTTGGGCCCTTGAGGGGGAGTAACCGATGTTCCTCCGGTTCCGGCGAAGTTCCCTGCTGATGGTGGAGGGAGCCCTTCCTAGTTTTTCAGAGATCATCCTGATGCTGATGCCTTGTCCGAAAAACCGGAATATATTTTCCCGTTCCAATATGGTAAGATGATTGTAGTGATTCATGAACAGTTCCTCCCTTGAGGTGTAAGCTACTATCATTGTAAGGGAACTGGCTCTATGAGTCACTTCTTTATTTTATTGGGATGTGTTGCACTTAAATTGTAAATCCGCCCTTAATAAAAAGTCTATCTCCATAGGACTAATATTTAGTTAGAGAGGAGGATTTAAAATCATGAGTAATTATTTATTATTATCACTTGTAATATATATACCTATAATTATAATCGTTATTCTTGTTATCAATGCCCTAATTCTTTTAATAAAGGCATTGAAAATCTACATAAGCAAAAATAGTTAGCTATAAGTATTTAGTTCACAATCTTTAGATGTTGCGTACTAAAAGAAGCCCAATTTAGCAGAGCATTTTATGCCCTGCTAAATTTAATATCATTTTTCAACCATCTGTTGTGACAGAGCCATTTTATTAGCTAGTTGTTTATTCACTTTTGAACCTCACTCTTTATAATAAATTTAATCGTAATCATTTAATAAGTATCAACTTGGATACTGCTCTTTTTTGTTAGTCATTCTGCTTCTCGTTACCAGAAATACTTAAAAAACCATACTATAAAAATTATAGCACATGATATACCCGTCAACAATACGAACCTTGCTAAACCTCACATTTATAGATTATTGCATGTTAACCCTCTACCTTCTTTCATTTCGCGTAAAAGTATCCCCCCTGGGTCAAAAAGGACTAGAATAGCCATGTTTCAGCTATTTTAGTCCTTTTTTTATGATTTTCAAATTACGAAATATGGGCTATAACCATTGGCGCTCAACGCTTTACCTTCTCTATCAAGACGATTGTCTCAACGTGAGGCGTATTAGGGAACAGATCCAGTATCTTTGTTTGAATGATCTTATAACCCTCTTTGGTCAGATACTGCAGGTCAGAAACCAAGGTTTTAGGATTACAGGAGACATAGATGATTTCCTTTGCTCCAAAATCTTTAACATATTCCAAAGCCTTCGGATGGACACCGCTTCTTGGTGGGTCGATGATGATCAGATCAGGTGAACCTTCCAGGGACTTAATAATATCCTTCACGTCTCCCGCAATGAAATGGACATGGTCCAGTCTGTTGATGGCTGCATTCTCATTGGCTGCAACCACTGCTTCCTCGATGATCTCCACCCCTGTAACCTTATCCGCCATATCAGCAACGATATGACCGATGGTTCCTGTTCCACAATAAAGGTCAAAGATTTCTCTCTTCTTTCCGCCAATGAATCTTTTAACTTCATCATAGAGAACTTCAGCTCCCCTGGTATTGGTCTGAAAGAAGGAAAAGGGTGAGATTTTAAACGTCAGTCCGCCAAGCATCTCATAGATGAAATCCCTACCATAGAGGACGTTGACCTTTCCTGGAATGACAGCATCCGCCAACTGGTCATTCTCCGTCTGGAGGATTGAAACCAGTGCGTAATCGAGGTCAAGGGTCAGCAGCCCATCCTTGTATTCCGTCAGGTCAAAATCCATTTGGGTCGTGGTGATAAGATTCACCATAATTTCCTCGGTGTTTGTTCCCCGCCTCATGATGAGATTTCGAAGATAGCCTTCCTGACGCAGCACCCTGTAGTAGGGAAAGTCCAGTTTCCTGAAATAGTCAATGGTGTAGTCATGGATCTTTCTGAAATCTTTAGTAATCAGCCTGCACTCATTCGTATTGATCACGGAGTTCTTCAGTCCCCTGTAGTGCATGCCTAGGTTCAGTTCGCCATCCTTCACTTCGTCCCCGAAGGTATACTCCATCTTGTTGCGATACTCATACTGCGTATCATCCCCGGTGAAGCCCAGGTAGTTCCCCGGGTCGACACCGTTGTTCCTAAATAGGCCGAGGACTTCTTCCTCCTTGAATCTTCTCTGCTTCTCCAGAGGAATCTGCTGGCTGATGCACCCTCCGCACTTCCCGAAATGAGGGCAGACGGCTTCCACAGCGTAGTCCGCTTTTTTGACGATGCCTTGGTACCTTCCCTTGGCCCGGTCTCCTCTGATCTCGAAGGCCTTGGCTGATACGGTTTCCCCCACGAAGGCACCCTTGATCTTTACCTTTTTATCTTCCAGGTATCCAATACCCGTAGCCGGAAACACATGGTCTTCTATAAAAACTTCTATTAATTCATTTCTTTTCAAATTCAATCACTCTCCCCTTGTATGATAACAGATTACGCGTTCAAGATGAACGAATATCTCACAAAATGGGACTTTCCCGATGAATTCGAGCCTTCTTCATCCAATATGGGAATGGACGGTATGAATTTTATCCCAAGACACATTCTGTACCATATCCACTGATTCTGACTCAATATCCAAATAAGGCCAGGTCCTACCCCATACCGGTTATGATATAATTAGTTTAACGTGTGCTTTTATCTAAGCACAAAAATTATGATGAAATAATGAGGTATGGAATGGACTTTAAACTGATCTTCTTATGCATCGCCGGCTTTGTAGGCGCCTTTGTGGATTCCATCGCTGGAGGCGGCGGTCTTGTGACCATCCCTGCCTATCTCCTTGCAGGCGTGCCGCCCTACTTTACCCTGGGGACCAATAAATTCGCAGCCACCATGGGTTCGATCGTTTCCACGTCTGGGTATGCGAAATCCAACAAGATCAGCTTCAGGCTCTTAAAGGTAGCTGTTCCCATGACCGCACTGGGGGCCATTCTTGGCGTCTATTCCGTACTCAGGGTCCCCCAGGAATTCCTCTATCCCCTGGTGACCGTGGCCATCCTTGTTGTGGGTCTCTATACCTACTTCAAGAAGGACCTTGGAAAGACGAACTACTTCACCGAAATCACCACGAGCAAGATCATCCTTGCTTCCCTCGTGGGGTTTGTCCTCGGATTCTACGACGGATTCTTCGGACCCGGAACAGGATCCTTCCTCATCTTCATCTTCATCAAGTTCTTCAAGTTCGATTTTACCAATGCTTCAGGAAACTCGAAGCTCATCAACCTGACTTCGAATTTTACCTCTCTCATCATGTTTGCCTTAAACGGCAAAATCAATTACCTGATCGGTATCCCCGTAGGATTCTTCATGATTATCGGTTCTGTGGTGGGAACCAGGCTTGCCATAGAGAACGGGGCCAAATTCATCAAGCCCATCTTCCTCATCATGTCCTTCGCCGTATTTGCGAAGCTGCTCTATCAGATGGTCTTCTAGGAATCTTATAAGGACGAAATGCGTAACCAGAATGAAATGAAATTTTTAGAGAAGGAGGTTTGAGTCAAATCAAATATCCTTCTCCTTTTCTATCTATAAATGACCTGCATGTTTCTCCCATGGCTTTAGTGGATCTTCTCCAAGAACACGCTATTGAATAATACCTGAAGAAATCCTCTAGCCTTTCCCGAGCGTCTCCATGGCAAACGGCTGCAGGAACCACACCAGTTCAGCGTCCTTGATGTCCATGCTGCTGATCCTAAAGCCTGCGGCAGCACCTTTCTTGTACGGGAGCCTCGTTGCGCAGAGTTCATAGGACCACTCACTTAAGAACGGCTCGTGCCCGACGACAATGAGGGTATGTTTTCTTGAAAAATCCAGTGTCTTCAGTTCCGTCAAGAAATCCGTGAAATCCCCATCCTCAATAAAGCCATACTCATGGATCTCAGCGACTTTCAGGACATTCGACAGGATCTTTGCGGTCTCCTTTGCCCTGATCAAAGGGCTGGTCCAAATGAGGACCTCCTCGCCCAGGTCGATGAACGGAAGCAGGTTTGGAAGCGCATCATGCAGCTTCTTCTCCCCTTTCTCCGTCAGTTTCCGGCTGTAGTCTTCACGGTCAGGGGTTCTTTCTTCGGCAATCCCATGCCTCAGGAAAATCAAATCCATCGCCATCTTTCCTCCCTCCTCTGGTTAGTTTCTAAGTGATCTCCTCTATTCGTTCACCCTTCTAATATGTAGAATCAAGGTGTAGAAAAAGAAGGAAGGTACCAACGGGTATCTTCCTTCTGATGTCAATTCCCACTGACGCGCTGCCTGTTTTAGACACCCTTTAAGCAGTCAAATCATCTATTTTTTGGTGCTTTCCCAGTCCTTGAGGAATTTCTCGATTCCCTGGTCGGTCAGCGGATGCTTCAGAGAATCCATGATGACCTTGTAGGGAATTGTGGCGATGTGCGCCCCCGTCATGGCCGCCTGGGCCAGATGATTCCTGTTCCTGATGCTCGCCACGATGATTTCAGTCTCGATGCCGTAATTCATAAAGATCTGCATGATCTCATCGACGAGCTGCATGCCGTCGTTTCCGATGTCATCCAGTCTGCCCACAAAGGGAGAGACATAAGCGGCGCCAGCCTTAGCAGCCGCCAGTGCCTGCGTGGAGGAGAACACCAGCGTCACATTGACCCTGATCCCTCTTTTGCTCAGCACGGAGGTTGCCTTGAGGCCTTCTGCGGTCATCGGAACCTTGATGACGACATTCTTATGGATCTTGATGAGTTCGTTGGCTTCCTTTACCATGCCATCCGCTTCCAGAGACACGACCTCTGCGCTTATCGGTCCATCGACGATTTCAGTGATTTCCTTGATGACTTCCTCGAAGACCCTTCCTTCCTTGGCGATTAGGGATGGGTTTGTTGTCACACCATCGATGATCCCCAGTTCTGCGGCTTTTCTGATTTCCTCAACGTTTGCTGTGTCGATAAAATATTTCATTTCTTATCCTCCTGGTAATTTATTGTTGTACTGTCTACACTATAGCTTCTCTTTCTTCATTTTAGCATAACTTTCCCCTTCCCTCGAGGGGAAGAGATGAACAATTCAAAAACACCGACAATGCTCATGTGGCTGCACAAAGGAAAGTTCCCATAGGTGCCCTCCCTGTGCCTTTTCACCTTTGCAGGCAGCTCTCTGATTACCTTGTTTCAAGAAAGTCCAGCACTTCCATGAACTGGCTCGTCTGCCTGAAGTGGACTCCCTTCATGCCCAGATTCCTGGCTGCCTCCACATTCTCGAGAGAATCGTCGATGAACAGGCATTCTTCAGGTTTTAGCGCATACTTTTCCATGAACACCTCGTAGATGCCCGCGTGAGGCTTCAATTTCCCTACTTCATAGGAGATGACCTTCCCGTCAAAGAGCCGAAAGAAATCATAATTCTTCTCCGTATAGAGATACCCTCGTTTGGGATAATTAGAAAGGGCGTAGACCTTATAGCCTTTGGCCTTGAAGAGCTTCAAAAAGTAGGTGGATGCCTTGATCTCCTCGATGAGGAAGTATTCCCAGGTCCTGATGATCCTGCTCACTTCTTCCTCGTAGTCTGGAATCTTCCTGACAATCCGCCTTACCGCTTCATCCTCTTCGATGGCGCCTTTATCAAGGAGCGCCCATTCCTCTGACAAGAAGACTTCCCGGTACAGGGTCAGGACATCATTGAAATCCCGATATTCCTCGACGAGATAGGCCAGAGGATCAAACCTGATCAGCACATTACCGATGTCAAACACAATATTCTTAACCATAGACTTAAGCAACCTCCAAATTTAATCGTCCTTCCTGCATTTAGAGAAAGGACGATGATCCATTTCTTCTATTTTTTCTCTTTACCTGATCCTCGACAGCCTACAAGACCCTGTCCTGTGCATGGTTGTAGATGGCGACCAGTTCCTTCACTTCATCCTCTGATACCGGGTTCCTGTAGTCCTTTCCTCGCACACCCGTTCCGACATGAAAATCATAGTTGTCCGCTTCTCCCTCGTCCCCCAGAAGGCTGAAATCCAGCTCGTTCCGGATAGCATTGAGGTTCCGGGCATCGATCCCACTGGCCACGATGACCCTCATCCCCTGCGCTTTCACAATGATGTCCCGGACAATCCCGATATTGACGCCTTCCTGGCCCAGCCCACCGGAGGTCAGAATATGTGTGCATCGCCTGTAGGTTTTCAGCCTCTTCACCGCTTCCATGATGTCCCGGCTCTCGTCGATGGCCCGATGGAAGGTCATGGTCAGGTCGGTGTTCTCCAAAATATATTCCATCGCCCTCAAATCAGGCATGCCATGGATGTCGAGGATCCCCAGGACCACATGACGGACGCCAAGTTCGTGGAAGATTAGAGCATCTTCTTTCATCACATCGATATCATGCATGCTACAGTGGAAAGACCTGCTGTTTGTCCTCAACATCACATTCACGGGGATAATGACATGGGTAAGCACTTTTTTGACCAGACCGTAGCTGGGCGTAAGCCCACCCTCCCCAAGCGACTGTACCAATTCTATCCGGTTTCCACCACATTCTTCGATGGTGATTGCATCCTGAAGGCTGCCTGCTATGATTTCCAGCATTGCACTCATCTCCTCTATCAATTCTCCAGTTCGTCTTCTCTTTAGTTTCGGGAGTGGTGTCTCCCCTGTCTCTATCAGTATACCCGAATATTATTGCGCATCCTGATGAAAAAAGTTAACATTCTATTACTTCTCAGAGATCCCTTGAAATTGTCTTCACTCCCCGCATACTTGGATGAACTCTGACAAAGGCAGCTTATGACGGAATCACTTTTGCAAGCGCTCATTTTCTTCTTGTGTCGCGCACTGAAAGGTGATTTTTTCTGCAGTTTGGGGACAATAATAATGAAAGGTGAATCCATATCAGCTCATTTTCTCTTTCAAGGAACAATTTGAGAGACCAAAAAAAGACAAGGAAGTATTCGTGATGCGAGACATTTTCAAAGGCAAGGCACTGCTCCCCTTTGAGGAGCAGATGACCGGTCTCAGTTGGAATTTCCCTGCCGTTGTGAAAAAGAAACCGTTCGGCTAGTTTCCGGTGCGAATACCTACATTACCGGAAGCACCATCTATCTGGATGGCGGTATGGCCAAAGCCCTCTGAGTGAAGTTCTTACTCCCAAATCCCAGCATTATCCAAGGCGGGTGAACTTTGGTTCGCCTGCCTTTTTTACCACCCGAAGTTAACGGTTCCGGCAACAGGGCCCTTACAAAATAAGGCGGTAGAGGAAACCCGGCCTTTTCGCCGCATCTCCTCTACCGCCTTTAGGGCAATACGAAGGGATAAATATTCTATTTCCTGAACAGGCCGAGGATCCCTCGCCCCTTCTTTCTTGTCGTGTCTTCCCAGCTCTTGTAGGCCAAAGGTTCGCAGGTCTCCCCTTTGATGATCTTAGGAGACGTCTTGATGATATGCGCATAAAGCTCCGGATTCATCTCCTTCACCTGGTCATAGGCAAATTTGATCCGGGTGCTTCTCTTTGCATCATTATGTCCATCGGACCCGATGGCATGGATGAGATTCTTCAAGACGAGTTTCTCGGCAAAGGCCTTATTCTTCTCTCCAAAGTGTCCGGCCAGGCTTCCGGCATTCACCTGGCACAGGACCCCGAGATCGATGAGATGGTAGATCTCTTCCGGGTCTTCCCTCAGGGCTTTGTTTCGTTCAGGATGGGCCAGGATCACCTGGTACCCTTCCTTATTCAGTTTGTAGAACAGTCCTTCGGCATAAGTGGGATAATCCAGAAGATTGAACTCGATCAGGAGGGTTTTTGAATGGTCATATCCGAAGATTTTCCCATCTTTGAGGTCTTCCAGGAGATTCCTGTTGATCATGATCTCCACGGAAGGGATGAGTTCAATCTTGCCCTGGAACTTCTCTTTTAGCCGGTTGAACTTCTCTTCGTATTCCGCTCTCCCTGTTTCAAATTCGTCCGGGATATGGTGGGGCGTCGCTGCCAGGATCGTTACCCCCTCGCTGATGGACGTCTCGATCATCTTGACGGACATCTCAAAATCAGTACTGCCGTCATCTACGCCAAAAAGGATATGGGAATGAAAATCTACCATGTTTCACCTCCGGACCTTACTTTTTCTATGCTGCGGATCATTCTTCTCTTTCGGGCTCATCGTTTTCCTGCCCGAAGACCAGAAGAAGCTGAAGAATCTCTCTATCAGCTTCCTTTGTATCCATTTTACTTCTTCTTTGTGCTCTTCTTCTTCTCTTCATAGGAATAATAGTAGTAGCTGCTGTCATCCTCTGGAATTCCATTGAGGACCACACCCAGGATATTCCCATTCACCTTTTCAAGAAGGTCTTTGGCCTTTGTGATTTCGTCCTTCTTTGTCACCCCATGAAAGGCAACAATGATTGTCCCATCCGATATGGTAGTCAGGACCTGGGCATCCGTCACCGCCAGAAGAGGTGGCGCATCCATGATGATGATGTCGTATCTCTCCTTCATGGTCTCGAGGAGCGCAAAGCTTTTCTTGCTGCCCAATAATTCTGAAGGATTTGGCGGGATGACTCCGCTGGTAATGATATCCACGCCCGGAACCACATCGATATTGATAATATCGTCGATGAGTTCGGGATTCAGGACCGCGTTCACGAGGCCCAGGGAGTTCGGAAGCTTGAAGACCTTGTGGATTGTCGGTCTTCGCAAATCACTGTCGATGAGCAATACCTTGCTTCCATTTTCTGCAAAGGTGATGGCGAGATTAGATGCTACTGTCGATTTTCCCTCTCCAGGTCTCGATGAGGTCACCGTGATGACTTTCAGCACCTTGTCATAGGATGAGAACTGTACATTTGTCCTCAATGTCCGATATGCTTCAGCTGCCACTGATTTCTTATCTGTAAGGGTTACTAGACTACTTTTCATCTTTTCCTCCAAAACTACACATATATTCTTTTTTTCTTCAATTACACCTATTTATTATATCATTATTAAGCGTATTTGTGGGATTTATTACATTATTGTCTTCTCCCATCGCCTTGACATGGATACCTTGTATTTTGGTGGGGTGACCCGGTGTTCCAGGACATCCGCCGTGGATTTCCTCGTGAGGTGTTCCACATCCATGTCAGGGTTCCTAATGACCACCCCCACTTGTTTCACCCATTGCCTGCAGGGGATTTGGGCGATGCTCCATGAGGGCCGCGGACAGGTAAATGGAATCCATCAAACAGGAAGACTTTCGTCTGCCAGATGATGGATTCCATTGTTCTGTTATGGGTAAGATCGGGGAACTTTCAAAAAGGTTTCTTACTCCGTTATCCCTTGAAACCTGATTTTCCCTCCATTAGGGATCAGATCCAGGAGAAGCTGGTATTTCTTCGGGACATGGCCGATGACATTGACGCGGTCATCCTCTGGAAATTCCTCTTTGGTAATCTGGATTTCGCCTGAATACCTCTTGTACCGAAGATTATCCAGTGTCACGGAGCCTCTTTCTCTTCTAACCGTAGGGTCAGGTTCGATTTTTTCTTCGAAAGTGGCATATTCCCTGGATTCCTGAAGCCTCATCAGGTTTTTTGGCGAATCTTTCCGTATCGTATAGTCCTTGCCTGAGAGGATTTCGGCTTTTTCATTAAAGACCACCGGCAGGGTGAGGACCTTTTCTCTGAGGTAGGCACGGATCCACTCTTCCTCATCTTTTTGGATGATCCCATCGCCTACAAAGACATAGTCCATTCCGAACCTCAGGTACATATCCATGAAGGTGGCATAAGGTGCCATCCCTCTGTGGATCTCCAGGGTGGGGAGGCCTTCGTGGATGGGTCCCCTTAAGAGGATATCTCCTGGAATAAAGGACAGGACCTTGAGTCCTTTTTCTTTTAACAGGGCATTTAAGCTTTCAAATTGTTCAACATCCAGCCCGGTTTCGGGTCTCGGATAGAAATTGTGCATCGCATAGACTTCCAGGGCATCTTCAAACAGCGTTCCCACCGAATCCTTTGTCACCAGGGAGGCGTTGATTCCGACCGGATGTCTTTTGGCATAGTGCCTGATCTCTTCCTCCGAAAAACCATAATCAATCCTGAGGATATCCAGGTCAAGCTTTTCTCTTAGCTCCTCGAGGCTTTTCACCTCGAAGACTTCAAGGGACCTTCGGGACACATCGGCAATGATCCTGTAGCCAAGTCCCCTCAGTCTTCCCAGCATGGTCCTGCACTTTTTGGCGTAGTCCCCGTCCATTTCTTCGGGCATGTGGAGCGAGATGAAGATCAGACTCTCCCCCTCCGAAGAGGGAGAAAGCTTCTCTATCTGCTGCTGATACGTCGACAGGTACATGGAATACCCTAAAGGATTAAGCGTTGGCAACTTCTTCATCCTTCATGACAAAGTAAGTGATGATGAACCCGGCAATGTAACTGACGACGAGCCCGATGAAGAAATTCATCATGTTTTCCGGCTTCATGATGGCGATGGCCACAAGACCTGAAGGTCCCCAGGCATTAGCCAGGACATGCGTCAGCATGACATAGGCTCCACCAAATCCAGCACCAAGTCCGGCTGTGATAAACGGCTTGAAGAGAGGAAGTGTGACCCCGTAGATCAAAGGTTCGCCGACACCGAGGAATCCTGCGGGAAGCGCACCGGTGATGACCTTTTGCATTCTCGTATTCTTCACTCTCTTGGCGATGATATAGATGGCGATTGCTGCACCGACCTGTCCTGCACCTGCCATGGCAAGTACTGGGAAGAGCGATACGCCGCCCAAAGTTTCAAGCTGGATGGCATAGATTGGAATCAGTCCATGATGCAATCCAAGAAGAACCATGGGGAGGAAGAGTGCTGCAAGGATGTATCCGCTTAGTACACTGACAACGGGGTTTGGCGAGTCGATAATCACGTTGAGTCCGGATACCAAAAGATCAGACAGATATCCAGTCACAGGCATGATGATAAATACGAATACGATGGCCGTCAATAAGAGGGAAACGAAGGGGGTGACAACAAGGTCAAGGACATCTGGTACCGTTTTTCGGATGTACTTCTCAATCTTGGAGAGGATCCATACGCCGAGGATGACACCCATGATTCCGCCCTTTCCTGTGGTCAGGATGGAGCTTAGTGGTGTTGCTTCGTTAAAAAGTCCGAAAGTCTTGGAAAGTTCAATGATGTTCGCACCGATGGAGACCGCACCGATCATTCCACCCAAAGCTTCAGTCGCACCAAACTGCTTGGCGGCATTGATGCCTGTGAAGATGGCGAAGTAACCAAGAAACGATCCGCCCAGAAGAGCGAAGAGAAGATAAATGATCTTCCAGATTCCGTCTGCTGCCAGGACACCCTGTCCCTGAAGGGTTGAGATCAGACTTCCGAGGCCGTTGAACAAGCCCGCTGCGATAATGGCAGGAATAAGAGGAATGAAGATGTCTGCGATCATCTTGATGAATCTCTTGAACGGGCTTTGCTTTTGCATGGACTTCAGCTCGGCTTTGTTGGCTTCCCATTCAGCGGCTGTCGCCTCTCCTCTTATGATCCCCAGCTCTTCGGTGAAGATGTCAGCGACTTTCTTTACCTTTCCGGGTCCAAGGACAATCTGAAAGGCGTTGCCGTCGACGACAAGTCCCAGGACATCTTCCGTATTTTTGATCTCTGCCTGTTTGACCTTTGAAGGGTCTCTGACGTCCACTCTCAGACGGGTCATGCAGTTTGCGGCTTTAAGGACATTGTCCTTTCCCCCCACCAGGTTAACGAGTATTTTTGCTAGTTCATGATTATTCATTATGATTCCTCCTTATTAATATTCTCTTCAAGAGCTTGGCGTATATGCCCATGTGAGCGTTTCAAGTGTTCTTTTGCCTGTTCCAAAGAACAGTCCATAAGAATCATGGTGATGGCAAGTTTGACACTCCCATCTGCTTTTGCGATTTTCCTTTTTGCAGTCTCTTTGTCACAGCCTGTGGCAGCAATCACGATGTTTTGCGCCCTGGTGACAAGTTTTTCGTTGGACTGCATGACATCCACCATGAGGTTCTGATAGACCTTCCCGATTCCGACCATCGATGCGGTGGAAATCATGTTGAGGACCATCTTCTGTGCGCTGCCTGCCTTAAGGCGTGTGGAACCCGTGAGGACCTCCGGACCCGTAGCAGGTTCAATCGAAAGGTCAGCTTCCTTCGACATTTCCGAGTTCTTGTTGCAGGCGATGATCACCGTCTTTGCGCCGACTTTCCTCGCGTACCTGATGGCATGGATGACGTAAGGGGTTCTCCCGCTTGCGGCGATGCCGATGACGATGTCGTTTTTCTTAAGGTTCAGCTTCTCCAGGTCTTCCTGGCCCAGGGTCTTGCTGTCTTCAGCACCCTCCACAGCCTTGATGAAAGCCTTTTCGCCTCCGGCCATGATTCCGATGATGACATCCGGTGACATCCCGAAGGTGGGTCTGCATTCGACCGCATCGAGGACGCCGAGCCTTCCGCTGGTTCCAGCGCCCATATAGATCAGCCTGCCGCCATCTCTTAGCGACTGTGTCGTCCACTGGATTGCAGTGGCGATTTGCGGAAGCACCTCCTTAACGGCCAGGACCGCCCTTTCGTCCTCATCATTCATGATGGTGATGATTTCAAGCGGGCTCATGCTATCCAGGTTCATTGTTTTCTCATTTCTCTTTTCCGTCATAAGTTTTGTCAGATCTACCATATTTAATCTCCTTTCGTCCAGTCTTTCATGGGTTTGCTGATATGGGTATTTTTGAACTTCTCCATGCTGTTCTCGTAGTCCCGGTTGATCATTGCCGTGTAGAGGATATCGATGATGTTCAGCTGGCCGATCCTTGAGGACATGGCACCGCTTCTGAAGATAACCTCTGTTGCGGCCACATTGAGATTGTAGTCTGCCATCTCCGAAATGGTATTCTTTTCAAACCTGGTGATGGCAATGATCGGAACGCCTTTCTCCTTAAGGATGGCCATGCACCGGATCACTTCTTCGGTCATTCCCGAGTAGCTGATGGCAATCCCCACGTCTTCGCGGGTCATGTTCTTCGCCTGAAGGATCTGGGAATGCCAGTCTTCGTTGATGACGCAGGGCTTGTTGATGCGAAGAAGCTTCAGGTAGAAATCCCTGCCGACCAAAAGGGACGATCCGATGCCAAAGAGGTATACGGTCCTGGCCTTCATGAGAAGGTCGACGCATTTGTAGAGGACATCCTTCTCCAGAAGCTTTCCGGTGCTCTCCAGAGACAACATGTTCTTGCGGGTGACTTTCTCGATGATCTCCTCCAGGGAGTCTTCCCGCGAGATGTTCTTGATCTTTTCGTTGTTCGACATTTCGATGATGGCCATCTCGTGGATCAGGGATTTCTGGAAATCCTTGAATCCCTGGAACCCGATCTTTTTGCAGAACCGGATGATGGTTGAAGTCGAAGTATAGGTTTTCGCGGCGAGTTCATAGATGGTCTCATGCATCGCCGCCTTAGAAGACACTGCGAGATATTCGATGATTCCTTTTTCCGCACTGCTGGCATGTCCTTCATACTCTTGTATCCTGATCTGTACGCTTTTCATTTCTTTCTCCTTGCGGGAATGGCGATGATGCATTTATTGTTCCCGACGCATGCAACAATGATAACGTTTATATTTCAAATTATAGGTCATAGAAACTTAGATGTAAACATTAGTAGATATTAATGAAACTTTGTTTCATTTCTTGAACAAAAACAGCTTTGAATTCTCATTTCCCATAAGACTTTCTTTCAATTTTTCCCCGTTGTTTGTCTTGGGACTGTCCCATTTCCTCATATTTTTCAGGCGGGTCCGATGCAGAATAAAAAGTATGGAAAGAAGCCTTGGAGATTCATCCAAGGCTTCTTTCTTCCCAATCACTTCTTCGCCGTCTTCGCCAGAAGATAGGCGCCGTATTCCGGAGGGTATGCCGGTACGACGATGGAGACATGCTTAAGCAGATGTTTCTTCAGGGGGGCCATGATGAGGTCCCCTGCGTTGAACACGCCGCCATAGAGGGCCAGCCTGACGTCTGAAACGATGTCCTTTGCCAGGGCGTTGACAAGGCTTGCCAGTTCCCGTCCCGCGTCCTCATAGATCCTGATGGCCTCCGCATCACCCTGGAGGGCCGCCTCATAGAGAATCGTCGCCAGCTTTGCAATTTCGTCCCGCCTGTTGCCCAGCGTGTTTCCCAGATAGCTGATGAGGTCATAAGGCTCTTTGAGCGACAACTCCCTCATGAGCAGGTCGTAGAGCACAGTTTTTTCGAGTCTCCCGTCATCTTCCTTCGTGAAGACATTGAGCATTTTCTTCGCCAGGAAGTAGGCACTGCCTTCGTCTCCCAAATTGTACCCCCATCCACCCGCACGCTTCAGGATTCCCTGATGTTTCATGAAGGAGATGGAACCTGTCCCGGAGATGAGCATGATCCCGTCATCCCCGGTAAAGGCTCCTTCTATGGCCGTCTCGATATCGTTATGGAGGTGAATCCTGAAGCCTTCGAATGTATCGGCCAGAACCTCCTCGATGGCCCTCCTGACCCCATCTTCCCTTCCATAGCCTGCCAGGCCGAAAGACAGGGTTACGTCTTCCTTCAAAATCCCCGTTCCTCTTAAGAGCTTTAGGACGCCTTCCCTGAGAATTTCGCCCATGCGCGGGTAACCCACCTTCATGAAGTGGCAGCTTTCCAGGGTGAGGGTGTCAAGAATGCTGCCTTCGTCGCTATAGAGGACAAAAAGGGTCTTTGTTCCGCCTGCGTCTATTCCAATATAATTCATATTTTTCCCCTACTTCTCCATAAAGTTGAACTTCTGCCATGGTTTGATGAAGTCCAGAATGAAAATTTCCTCTTCGTCGACTTTTCCCACCACGTTGCTCATTCCTGAGTTCTTCATGTCGCTTAGGGCAATCTGCAGTTCGCCGGCGTAGTGACCAAAAAGTGAAGACTCGATGATGACGTCGCCACGCCGGATCATCTCCGGGGCATTAAAGAGGATGAACTCACTGCCTTTGAACTTCACCCGGCTCTGCGTTGACCTCAGATAGTTGCCCGAGACGTCCCCACGGTTGAAATGCATCTCCCCGAGGACGATCTTCTTCATGATTTCCGGGATGTCCTCCTGAAGGGTCACGTTAAAGGACACCATGTCCCTTCTCATCTTGGATACGCTTTGCAGTTCCTCGTCGCTGGGGTAGCAGTTGGAGATGATGATGTCGTCGATGCCCCCTATGGCGATGAGGTGCTTGACCTGGGCTGCCATGCTCTTGTCCCGATGAAGTTCCAGGGTGGGGAGCCCATCTGTCACTGGCCAGGGTCCGAAGGAACCCTTCTCCTGGGAAGTGACGAAGGCGGCCGTCCTCAGACCATACTGCTTGAAATGGTTCGTACAGTTTTCGAAATGTCCGAGGGACAGGCCCGAATAGACATGGGGGTAGAAGTTGTGGCAGGCGATGAGGTTGTAGGGGTTGGGTTCATAATCCATGATGGTATCGATGGTATGGGTGTTGTTGCTCATGTTGACCTCGATCTTCAGGTCATAGGGATTGAAGGTCATGAGCGACTCCTCGAGACCGGTGAATCCCTGGTCAAGCCTTATGCCGTCCGCTTCGATCTCATGGAAGAAGTTAAGGTCCTGATAGCTGATGCCCAGCTCCTTGAACACCCTCGGAGAGACATCCACAATGACCTCGTAACCCAGGGCCTTGGCATAGCGGTTCATTTCAAGGAACTCTGCCTTGATCTCCACCGGGCTCTTCTCCACAGAGAGCAGGCAGGAGAAGATCCTCGTGAAGCCATATGTTGATGCCTTCTTCAGGTAGGTCATGATCTCTTCTTTTGTTGATTTCTCGGGATAAATGGACAGTCCTAATTTTCTCATCTTGATTCTCCTCTTAATGTTTTAGTTTACTGTTATAATACCAGTTTTTGCACCGTCTACTTTTTAAACTGAGGAAGATAGCGTTCATGGGCTGCATATAACTCATCGAATACTTTCACCGCAAGGCTGTCCGATGAAACCAAGGGGTTTAGTGTCAGCGCGGTGATTGCTTTGTCTCGGTTTCCCGTAACTGCCGCTTCGCATACCATTCTTTCGAAGGACTTGATATTCTGTATCGTCCCATTGATGGCATAGGGAATTTCACCAATCCCTATGGGAACGGGTCCGTCTTTGGTAATGGTTGCAGCGATCTCCACAACCGTATCACCAGGAAGGTTCGTAATTGCCCCCTTGTTTAAGGTGTTGACATACTGGATATCGCCCTTGTCATTATAAATGGAATTGATGAGTTCACAGGCAGCATCACTGTAATTTGCTCCGCCTCGTTGCTCCAACTGTTTGGGTTTTGTGGTCAGGTTCTCATCCTTGTAGAGTTCGAAAAGCTCATCCTCCACTTTCTTAACAAACTCTGCTCTGACATTATGTTCTTTGAAGAGTTCGAGCTGATGTTCCAATTGCTCTTTAGTAAAGAAATAGTACGAAAGATAAGGAGATGGAATGCATTGCAGTCCTCTGATCAGTTCTTTGGACCAGGGAATGGTCATGATATTCTTCATCCCGATATGGTCTGCCTGAGTCAGGTTTTCATATATCTTCAGAATCTCATTTATTTTTCTTTCGCCCTTTTCAAAGACCTCAGTAACGAAAAAATGATGGTTGAGACCCACAATTTCCATTGTAATATCTTTTTCAGGTGCTTTAAGAAACTTGGCCATACCTTTCTTCATCCCTATTGGAACATTGCATAGCCCGACAACCTTATGGAAATCACCATATCTCATGACGGCTTCTGTAACCATTCCAGCTGGGTTGGTAAAATTAATGAGCCATGCATCCTTGCAAAGTTCTTTCATGTCCTTCACAATTTCAAGAATGACCGGTATTGTCCTCAGTGCCTTGAACATTCCACCAGCACCGTTGGTCTCCTGACCGATGATACCATTTTCAAGCGGAATCCTTTCATCAAGGATTCTTGATTCCAGAAGTCCAACACGAAGCTGCGTCGTCACAAAATCCGCATCCTTCAATGCTTCTCTCCTATCCAGGGTGAGGATGATCCTCATGGGAATTCCGGCAGCCTTAACCATTCTTTTAGCAAGGCTTCCAACAATCGAAAGCTTCTCCTTACCTTCCTCGATATCCACCAGCCAGAGTTCATCTATTGGAAGTTCCTCATATCTCTTGATAAATCCTTCCACAAGTTCTGGTGTATAACTTGAACCACCACCGATGGTAACTACTTTTAAATTCTTCTTCACAAATAACCTCCTATGATTTATCTTCTGTCAGAATGGATGATTTCCTTGATTGGACTGCATCATTAGTGCTCCGGATAAATATTGTATTCGCTAAGTTGTCATGTCTGTTTTTATAAAGAGGGGTTCTACTGCTGTAGAACCCCCCTCTTCTTATTGTATTATATAATTATTTTATTCTTATGCGCTCTTTGTAGCCACTTCTTCAGTTTCTTCCTTGAGGAGCTTGTTGTCATACATATTGAAGAATGGAAGGTACATGGCAATGGAGACAAATATGAGAACAACACTTAGTACCGCGCCTCTCCAGTCTCCGCCTGTTGCGAGGTATGCGCCGATGGGTCCGGGAAGTGTCCAAGGTGCCAGTGCGACAACCCTGTTGACCATGCCCAGGCTTGTGGCCGTCCATGCAATGGTCGCACAGACCATTGGTGTCAGGATGAATGGAATCATCAGGACTGGATTCAGTACGATTGGTGCTCCGAAAATCATAGGTTCATTGATATTGAATACTGCAGGAATGAACGCAGTCTTTCCAAGAGCCTTACCATAGGCTGACCTTGCTTTAACAAGGAAGAGTATGGAAAGTCCGATTGTTGTTCCTGATCCACCAATCATGATAAACCACTAGTAGAATGGTTCAGGTCCGATGTGAGGAACCGCTAATCCATTAGCATAGGCTGCTGTATTGGAGTCTAGCAAGGTAAGCCATAAAGGCCTTGCCACAGTTCCAACGATAGACCAGCCATGGATACCGAAAATCCAGAAGAACATTCCGATGAAGATGATGAGCAGTACGGAAGGCAGCGTATCTGTGGCAGATACCAGTGGCGCAACGAGCTTGGTCATGATGCCGTGGACATCCACGCCAATCCACATGGTCAGGGTGGAGACGGCAATAATGATGATTGCTGTTGGTACAAGAGCCTCGAAGGATCTTGCAACGGACGCAGGTACCTGTGGAGGCATGGAAATCTTGAAGTTCTTCGTCTCGGTAAATCTGAAGACTTCCACAGCAAAGATTGCTGCGATGATTCCTACGAACATTCCACCGGAACCCAGGTTGGCCGGTGCAATCGAAAGACCTGCGGGCACTGAACCGATGTATGCCGTAAGGTCAGCATTTCCTACTGCCAGAGCCTTGACTGCCTCATTGGCGGAAGGTCCGACCTTGGGGATGATTGTCAATAGGTAAGCCATTTCTGCCATGATTGCTCCGGAGAGGCCATCAAGCTTGTAGGATCTGGCTAAGGAATACCCTATCCCGAATACCGCATACAGGGTCATGATATACATGGTCATTCTGTATGGAAGCAGGATCTTGAACTGGTTTGCCTTGATGAACTGGGTAATGTTCCATCCTTCTGGCATTTGGTTCGGAAGGAACGCAATAACCAGGAACATGGAGCTTACAATGATTAAAGGAAGTGTAGCAATGATTCCGTCACGGATGGCTCTCAAATGTCTTTGCTCAGCGAGCTTGGCCATTGGTGTGGAGAGTTTTTCATCCATGAATTGCGTGATTTTGTCGAACATAGTATTCTCCTTTTCTTTGTAGATTTTGACTTCTATTTATTAAGGATACCTAATACCTGTTTTAAGAGTCTTGGTCCGCCCAGGGGGCTGTAACCCATGGGTTCGATCAGCGCACAGGGTACATTCGCTGATTTTGCGAATTCTGCAAGATAGGAGAATCTGTGTCTGATCTGTGGAGCTACCATGGCAACATCCCAACCGTTATGGACCTCTTCTTCGAATTCCTGAGTACTTACCGCTGAAACTTCCATGTCGATTCCGTTCTTCTTCGCTTCTTTGAGCAAGGCATCCACAGCAATCGAGCTGGACATTCCAAGTGAACAGACGAATAATATTTTCATAGCTTTTCTCCTTTCTACTGATTTAAGTTAATTATAAGGGTAAACGCTTTCCATTGCAATATAATTTTAAGTATATATACTATTATTTGTATTATTATTTTACTAGAAGATGACCCCCGCGTAATAGATGATGAAGAAGGCGCCGGAAATGAAGACAGACAATAAGCCTCCAAGGATATAGAACCCTCTGTCAGGCTTCTTCTTCCGCTCAATGTAGTATTGGGCAAAGGCAACGGAAAATCCGATGGCGATACCAGATAGGATTGACGTCGGCAGTCTGAAGTCATAGAAGAGTAGCTTCATCAATTGTGGAACCACATACACGGTTGCCATAGAGGCGATGAAGATGAACAATGAGCTCTTATAGCCAAGCTTTGGGATGCTGTAGTCCGTTTTCCCTAGGGCAGGCTTGTAGGATCTGTTTCCTTTGTTCTTGGTTCTGTTTTTTGTAGCCAATTCCATTCTCCTTTTGTTTATTGTCATTAGGGTGAGCTGGTAATGTTCGCAGGGACGGCCACTCCGGATCCCTATGTGGGAACCCCGGACACCGGTCTAAAAATTACATTTTATTTCATGGCGTCGATTTTCTTGTGCATCTTGATGAGGTACTCGATCATCGTCCTTGACTCCATGGAGGTCATCAACTGATCCTGGGCATGGACAAAGAGCACTGAAAGCTCCGTCTTCTCTCCGCTGGCTTCCGCCTGGATGATCTTGGTCTGGATCTTGTGCGCTTCCAGCAGGCTGGCATCGGATTCCTTCAGGAGTTCCCCTGCCCTGTCGTAGTTGCCTCTCTGTGCCTCTTCCAAAGCCTCATAGGCCAGCCCCTTCGCTGTACCGGCATGGTTTATGATGTTGAATATTATCATTTCCATCTCTTCACTCATTTAATTGTTCCCTCTTTTCTTATTGAATTGGTCCAGGGCGGTGGAGATTGTCCCTTCGCTCTTTCCCAGGAGATCTTCTGCCTCGTCTTTTCCCAGTCCGGTTTTCGCCATCGTGATGGCTGTCTTCACGGAAAATCCGCTTTCCAGAAAGATGAGCTGGGCTTCATCCTTTCCCAGGTCCGTGGCTATCTCGATGATATGTCTGGCCCGTATCTTGAGCTTTTCGTTGGTCGCTTTGACATCGACCATGAGATTGCCATAGACCTTGCCGAGCTTGATCATGACGGTGGTGGAGATCATGTTGAGGATGATCTTCTGTGCGGTTCCGGCCTTCATCCGGGTAGAACCTGTGATGATTTCAGACCCCACCACGGCTTCGATGGGATAGTCTGCCTCCAGGGACACCTCAGCATTCTTCACGCAGCTGATGGAAGCGGTTATGGCACCGAGGCTTCTTGCATACCTCAGGGCACCGATGACATAGGGAGTTCTGCCTGAAGCGGCAATGCCGACAAGCACATCCGCCTTGGAGAAGGAAATCTCCTCAAGGTCCCTGACCGACTGTTCCCGGTCATCTTCCGCGCCTTCGATGGCACTGTAGAGGGCCTTTACCCCGCCGGCAATCACCCCGACGACCATACCCGGATCCACGCCATAGGTGGGCGGACACTCGGACGCATCGAGCACCCCTAGCCTTCCCGAGGTACCTGCTCCGATGTAGACGAGCCTGCCTCCGTCTTTAACTTTGAGATAAATCGCATCTATGGCCCTTTGAATATCCGGGAGCACCTCCCCAACAATCTTCGCGACTTTATGATCTTCTGCATTTATGGTTTTCAGGACGTCTGAGGTACTCATGGAATCAATGTTCGTTGAATTCTCATTGGTTCCCTCAGTGTCGAGAAGGTTCAAATTCAGCATGTCTCTCCACTCCCTTTCTATTTGACCCTACTATACCATTTTTGCAATATTATTTCAATAATTACATATATTTATAAAAATATTATTGCACGCAAAAAAAGAGCGTCATCTGCCCGCTCCCTCTTCCTATCTTAATTCGCTTGTGATTTCCCTGGTTTTCCTCAGCTTTTCCTTCGTCTCTTCGATTTCAGCCTTCGTTATCCCATAGTAAAGCAAATCGGTCATGATCAAAGATGAATTTCTTGACTGGATGGCGCCAAGCCTCAGTTCCTTCTCTTCCGAAGGGATATAGAGGAGGATGTCGCAGATTTTGCTCAGCTTGGACTTGGAGTACTGGGTGATTCCGATGGTCATCGCACCAATGTTTGCCGCATAGGCCATGGCCGTATTGGTTTCTTTGGTGTTTCCGCCGTAGCTGATCCCGATGGCTACATCATCCTTCGTGATATTGGCCACCGAAGCTATCTGAAGGTGGGTATCCTTGTTGAACGAGGCGCGTTTGTCGATTCGGATGAGCTTGTTGTAGAAGTCATCGCAAACGATTCCGGACCCGCCCACCCCGAAAAGGCAGATGTTCCTGGCGCCGATCAATGCATTTATCGCGGATTCCAGATGTTCCACATTGATGAGACTGTAAGTCTTCTCAATGGTCTTCAGGTTGATGGCATTGGCCTTTTTGACCATGACGCCAATGCTGTCCTCTTCCTTGATGATCTCGTCAAAATCGATGGCATCCCCGCTGCTGTCCCTGGCGATTTCCACTTTCAAGGCCGTGAACCCCTTGAAGCCGAGCTTTTTAGAGAATCTCACCACAGCCGCCGCAGAAGTGTGGACTTTCTCCCCCAAGACCTGCGCGCTCTGGTTCACGACATCTTGCCGGTGTTCCAGGATGTATTCCGCCAGTCTCTTCTCAGTCTCCGTATAAGTTGCGAATCCTTCCCTGATCTTGAAAATACTGCTCATAGCCTCTGCTCTCCTTCTTCATTTTAAAATTCAATTTAGTTGAAATATTATTTCAGTTCTTTTCTTTAGACTAATACAAGTCCAGAAATTTTGCAATATTATTTTAAGTATTTGGAAATTTTACTAATTGCAAGTTCATCCTGAAATGGGCAGTGTGTTCTCTAAGCCAAGCAAAAGTGAAAATATTTCACTTTTATCCCCTTCCATATATCCCGGTTGTGCTCAAATTGACTGTGAATGCGGACACTCTCTTTGCTTTCATACCAAAAAAACAGGCTGCACAATCATACAGCCTGTTAAACTCTCAATTTATCTTACAACAACAGCATGATTCCTTATGTTATACGAAGAGGCAAAAGCAGGAACAGTCACCCAGTATTCTAATCTCCCATTGTATGACCACGGGTCGGTGATCCTAAGCTTGTTGTTCTCGGAATCATATCCTGTGACCAGTACTGCATGGTTGTTCTTCAGCAGAGACTGTGTGACGCCGTCCACAACATAGGTGGCGTAAATGGGAGCAGCCAGCTGTGCGGTCAGATAAACCACGACAGGATTGCCTGCGATAATTTCCTTCTTGATGTCTATGACCAAGCTTCCGGATATGTTGAAGGTTCTTCCTGCAGCATATGTGTTTCCATAGTCTGTCAGAGGTTGTGGATAAATGGTTGTCCTCAGGCTTGTGTTTTTCTCATATGGTGAACCGACAAACCCATAGGCTGGATTCGTAGCGGACTTTGGCATTGCGTCAAGGAACTGCGTGTAGGATGTGTTCGTAGCGATACCCTTGTATTTCAGGGCCATGATCAGCGATGTTGGCTCACAGCCTACAGGTGCATACACCGGCGCCAGCTGACTAAAATAAGGTACATTGATCACCTTATAGACAACCGTCAAGTCCGTTGTCAGATAGTTACCTGAACACCAGCCGGTATACTGTCCATAAGTCACCTGATTCCAGTCTCCGGAAGTCTTAATCACATCAACGACTGCGCCTTTGGGGAGCACCACCAATATAGGATTGGTCGTTCCCACACCAGTTCTCAGATTCAAGCTGGCAGTCACTCTTTTTTGGACCTTGACTGGAGCAGGCACTGGAACAGGTACCGGTGCTATGACAATGGGTTCTGGTACAACGGGTGGTTCCACGGGGACAGGCTCTACCACTACTGGAGGCGCGGGTGCAGTTACCATTACCAGGAACTTCCCTGAGCTCCAACCTGTGATTCCGCCATAGACAATTTTTTTCCATTCTCCTGAACCGTCAAGCAGCTGTACGATTGTTCCGCTTGGGATGATCTTTAGCATGCTATAAGTTGTTCCAGGTCCGGATCTCATGTAGAGATTGCCTGTTGTCTTCATCGTTCCTATCGCGGAGACTGGTGCGGTTGGTACCGGCGCTGGTTGAATGGTGGATACCTTCAGATATGTTGCGGAGCACCAACCAGTTATGCCGCCATAGCTAACCTTCTTCCACGTTCCTGAACTTTCCAGGACCTGGACTGTAGTATTGCTGGGTATCGTCTTGATGATACTGTAACTTGTCCCTGCACCAGCTCTCATATTGAGGTTAGCTGTCGTCACCGCAGTAGTGGTGCTTGTAGCGGGGGCAGTTTGCGCAGTAACAGGTACTGTCGCTGTTCCATTCTGGCTGGGATTGATCCAGATTCCGGGGTTACCCTGAATTTTGGTGATGTTGAGCATTCCATTGTAGATCTTATAAATATAATAATTGCCTGCAGGATAAGAGGTTACAGAGTTGATCATTTTGGATGCATTTGCGCTATCCATATAACCCGGAATTGCAACGGTAACTGCATAGGTACTCCCCGCTTGAAGTGTTGCGGCGAAAGCGGTTACGGATTTTCCAAAAGTATCAGTCAGTGCAGCACCAACGGTTCCACTTAGTAAAGATACACTAAGGATAAGCGATAGTTTCCTGGCGGTAGATTTCTTCAAAAATAACCCTCCTTGACATTGAATTAACAATATGTTTATTATTTTAGTATTATTCTTATTATACCCTTTTTAAAATAAATATATAGTGATAGTTTTGGCAAATTGTGAATTCTTTGAAATCCTTTTCACCTTCCAGTAAACCAATGCTCATTCCATCTCATATTTTTCTCGATAACCTGCTTTGGCCACGTGAAAAATGGTCATCATCGTCGAGAAATTGAAAAATGCAGTTGATCTCATTTTATGACGATTGCCAGACAATATCAGTTACATCCTTCAGTACAAACAAATGAGTTTGAAAATAAATGGATATCATACTTTTCTTCATCATCATGCCCAACTTGTCTGGTTTGCAAGACTAACTTCCGTTTCTCTTCTTTTTCCTGTTCCAACCGGAAGCTACTTTTTATAATTAACATACGATTTGCCCATAAAATCATTTGGAATTAAGAATTAGGATATTTTTTGAATTGGTGTTATAATTAGCGGTATTACATTTAACGAGTCCTTAACTTGAGCCTAATATAGTTTTGATTCAGAACGTGTATAATGATAAACATAAGAAGGAGGTGAAAAAATGAAAAGATTAAACATATGTATTGATATTGACGGTACGCTTACCGACCCCTACTTCTGGCTTAAAGAGGCGAACAACTATTTCGGAACGCATCTGGATTCCAGGGACATCACGAAATACGATTTTAGCGAAGCGCTGAATGTACCTTATGAAGAGGGTCAGAAGTTCTACGACATTTTCGGTGAGACCATACATCAGAATGCAAAGGTCAGGAAGAACGCCTCAGAAGTGGTGAACACCCTATACGAGAACCACGCCATTCACTTTGTATCCGCAAGGGAAGACAAGATGAAAGCCGTGACCGAGTATTGGCTGAGCAAGTATCATTTCCCCATGGATTCCCTAACACTGATTGGAAGCCATGACAAGGTATTCACAGCAAATGCGCTGAACTGCGATATCTTCATCGAAGACGGATATGAAAACGCACTGCAATTATCCAGAGAAGGTTATTTGATTTTCCTTGTCAATTGTGCCTACAATCAGGGTATTCTCCCAAAGAACGTCTTCAGAGTCAATTCCTGGGATGAAATCGGAAATATCATTGAAGGGTATACAGAATCAGACTTAAACATTGCCCTTTAAACAAAAAACCGCATAGAAGTAAAATAGTAAGAAGCATTTGGTGCTTCTATTTTATTGCCCAAAAATCGCCTTTTCTTCCCCATAAAAAAGAACTCCTGGCCACAAGAGGTACATTTTAGTCTCTCTCTTCCATCGGTTCTTCATTTCGTGTTCCATTCTTAACCTGCCTGTCCTTACGCGCCTATGCGGCTCTTCGCGACGGCAAGGGCTCCCATGACACCCGTGTCCTGACCCAGGCTCGAGGGAAGGATTTCAACCGGGTCGAAGAGGAAGCCCAGGCAGCTTCGCTTGGCGCTCTCTTTGACTCTCTTAAAGAAGAGCTCGCCGATGGCAGACACTCCGCCACCGATGACAATCATCTCCGGGTCGAAGATGGTGATGAGATTGGCCACGGCAATTCCCAGGTAGTCGAAGGCCTCGTAGAGGATGTCCCTGGAGACTTCGTCCCCACCAAGGTAGGCTTCATGGACCTCCTTTGCAGAGATGTTCCCTACGGCCTTAAGTGGGGTCTCTTTCCCTATTCCTATCGCTTCAACCGCCCTTTTGGCGATGGCCGTCCCGGAGCAAAGGGCCTCGACATCCCCATAGAGACCACAGTTGCACCTGACCGCGCTTTTCGGGTCGAGGATCATATGGCCCACTTCAAAGGCATTGGCGGTATTGCCCCGATAGAGCTTCCCGTCGATGATGGCTGCTCCCCCTACCCCTGTGGAAACCGTGATGTAGATGAAGTTCTTTCTCCCCCGTCCGTTCCCGAAGGTAAACTCTCCCAGGGCTGCTGCATTGGCGTCATTCTCAAGAAACGTGGGAATGTGGAACGCATCTTCGATGGGGTTCACCAGGTCATAATCCGTAAAAGGGAGGTTTGCCGCTTTCAGGATCTTCCCCGCACCGGGGTCGATGATACCCGGAGAACCCACGCCGATGGAGAGCACTTCATCGGCTCTGATTCGGGTTTCCCCGAGGACATCGGCGATTGTCGAAATCACCCTTTCAAGGACAAGTTCTTCTCCCTCATCTGCCCGCGTAGGCACCGTTGTCTTTGAAAGCACCCTGCCTTCAAGCTCAGAAAGGGCTGTCGTGATTTTCGTGCCTCCCAAATCGACACCGATGATGTACTTCTTCAAAATTCTACCCCCTAGATTCACATTGCTCATGTCCTGGCGTTTTAGCCTCCAGGACGAAGGCTTTCCCTGCCTGGCAGCCTACTTTCTGCCCACCAGGGTAAAGGTCTTGGGGATGCCCTTGTCATAGGACTCGCTGGAAAGGTTCGGTTCCTCATCGAGGCTTTCAATGATAAACCCGCTCTTCGCTACGGCCGTGATGATCTCACCCAAGTTCCATTTTCTCAGGAGCACCTTCTGTGTCTCCACTTCAGGCAGATACTTGCCATAGGCAACTTCACTCTCGATGAGTGTGGTGTCGAAGTAATCCCCTTCGACCTTATGCTTTCTGATTTTTGCGGTCGTCCCTCGCGAACTGATCAGCTTGGTGGATACCGGATGAAAATCCCTGAGGACAAATCTCCCGCCAGGCTTCAGCAGGCTGCTGACTGCCTTGAACAGCGGCTCAAGGTCGGTGAAGTAGTGAAGGATCCCCATTTCGGCAAAGACGATGTCATAGTCACCTGTCAGTTCCTCTTCCGGCAGGGAGAGGACATTTCCCAGGACGTACCGGATATAAACCTGAGCAAATTCCGCAAGCTCCTCCGCATACTTCTTGTTGCCACTGGAATAGTCAAAGACGCTCGTCTGAGCGCCGAGCAAAGCCAGGGCCACAGCTTTCATGCCATTGGAACCCATGAGATTAGCAATCTTCTTGCCCTTCACCTCACCAAACTTTTCAAGTAGGATGGTCAGATACTTTTCCGGGTTCATCCGTATTCTGGCTGCCACTTCCTGCGGGATTCCGTATTTCGTTATCCATGCTTCGTATGCCAGGTCGTTCCAGGCCTTTTCATTCATCGGTTCGCAGACTTCGCTGGAAGTCTTGTCATTTCTATTGTCCATAAGTCACACTCCTAAATCCGATCCTCATTCGTACTAATGTTCTTTCTCCTATACCTCACTCCGCCTGTGGTAGAGGCTCAAAGGAAATCCTGAGAAGAGGAGGTTGTACAAAAGATGCCCGTCCCCTTTTATCCAGGGCAGAATCCTCTTCACTGACATTATAGCATCATCCGCCCGGTTTGACCTCATCACCGTCTCCTCAGCATTTCCGTGGGCAACAAGGCT
>ENA-OFCF01000214-OFCF01000214.1-metagenomes-genome-assembly--contig:-NODE-214-length-28630-cov-4.076570_pt1 | contig 28630 bp, 23 predicted proteins | sample MGYA00153387_OFCF01 | MGnify analysis MGYA00153387
CAGAAACTGCTCGGTTTCGGGTAGGTTCACCAATTCGCGCACCACCTTCCGGTCGATGATCGAGAAGTCGCCCGCGTCTACCGGGATGTCGATGTATACCTTATCCTTTCTTCCGAGGTGGAGCTGCTCGTAGTCATCAGATGATACTTCCTCCTTAACGGAGAAAGTTTCCTTTAGCCCTTGGCGCAATGCCTCATGGACCGTATCAAACACGCACTTGAACATATGCCTGTCGTCCTCAAACTTGATTTCCGCCTTTTGGGGATGGATGTTCACATCGATCAGCTCAGGGAAAATCTCGATATTCAGCACAAAGAACGGGAACTTGTTGACTGTAGCAAAGGACTTGAACGCCCGCTCCACAGCTGCGGTAATGGTTTTGTTCTGGACGACCCGCTTGTTGACGAACACGCTCTGTTGTCCTCGGGTCCCCCTGGCAACTTCTTCATTTCCAATGTACCCGTAGATGCTGAAGGAGTCGTAATGGTTCTCAAAGTAGAAGAGATTCTCATAGACCTTCTTGTTGTAGACCTGCCTTATGACATCCTTCTGGTTTCCCGTACCATAGGTTTTGAGCACATCTTTTCCGTCAGCGACAAGGCTGATGGCGATATCAGGATGTGCCAGGGCAATCTTCGATACAATGTCCGTAGCAATCGAGGATTCCCTCGAATTTGATTTGAGGAATTTCTTCCTCGCCGGGACGTTGTAGAAGAGGTCACGGATTTCCATGAGGGTCCCCTGGTCCATGGAGGAGAACTTCTCGTACCTTATTTCTCCACCCTCTACAAGAATCTCCCGTCCGTCCATCTCTTTTGTCTTTGACCTCGTCAGAACTTTAGAAACGGATGCGATGCTGGACAGGGCCTCCCCACGGAAACCCATGGTATGGATGCTAAAGAGGTCCTCGGCAGACTTGATCTTGCTTGTGGCATGGGGAAGAAAGGCGTTTCTCATGTCCTCTTCGAGAATGCCTTCCCCATTGTCAACGATTTTGATGAGATTTCCCCCGCCATCGATGACTTCGATATAAATTTCTGTGGCTTTGGCATCTATGGAATTTTCCACGATTTCCTTGACGACAGAGGCAGGTCTTTCCACAACTTCTCCTGCGGCGATCTTGTTGAATGTCTCTTGAGACAGTATGTTTATCTTTCCCATCAGTTCAGTTCCTTTACTTCGTTATTCAGTTCAAATAGCACTCTCATGGCCTCCATAGGGGTGATGTTCATGACATCGAGGGTCTTCAGCTTTTCCAGGATCATCTCTTTCTCAAAGTCAAAGAGGCCCAGCTGAACGACATCACCCTTTACCTTTGCCCGGGTCTCTTCCTTCATGACCTTGGCATCCTTTTTTTCCAGTCTGACCAGGATATCCTTTGCCCTCTTCAGGAGATTCTTTGGAAGTCCTGCAAGACGTGCGACTTCGATCCCATAGGATTCATCGGCACCCCCAGGGACGATTTTTCGAAGGAAGGCAATGTTCTGACCCACTTCCTTGACCAGGACAGAGTAATTCTTCACCCCGTTTTCCTGGCCTTCCAAAGCAGTCAGTTCATGATAATGCGTCGCAAAGAGCGTCTTTGCGCCCTTGATATGCTCAAGGACGTGTTCGATGACTGCCCACGCAATGCTCAGGCCGTCATAGGTGCTGGTTCCCCTTCCTACCTCATCAAGGATGATGAGCGAGCTTCCTGTGGCATTGGTGAGGATATCAGAGACTTCGCTCATCTCCACCATGAAGGTGGATTTCCCGCCTGCCAGGTCGTCTGATGCGCCGATCCTCGTAAAGATCCTGTCGCAGATGGACATTCCGGCACTCTTGGCCGGGACAAAGGAACCCACTTGCGCCATGAGCGAGATCAGGGCGACCTGCCTCATGTAGGTAGACTTTCCGGCCATATTGGGTCCGGTGATGATCAGGAAGCGTTCATCCTCCTGGTCCATAAAGAGATCATTGGAGACGAATTCCCCCTTCTGCATCATCTTCTCCACTACAGGGTGCCTTCCCTCCTTAATCCGGATGGTTCCATCGGACTGCATTTCCGGTTTCACGTAGTTGTTGTCCCGGGCTACCTTGGCCAGGCCCTGATAGCAATCCAGATCTGCAAGGATCCGGCTGGTGATCTTAAGGCGCTCCACTTCATTTTCGATGGTATCCCTGACTTCACCAAACACCCGGTATTCCAGGTCCGACAGTTTGTCTTCGGCCCCGAGGATCTTGTCCTCGATGACTTTAAGCTCTTGGGTGATATACCTTTCGGCATTAGACAGGGTTTGTTTACGGATATAGCGGCCTTCCGGAATGTTCCCGTAGTTTGATTTGGAAATTTCGATATAGTAGCCAAAAACCCTGTTGTAACCGACCTTCAGAGATTTGATCCCCGTGAACTCCCTCTCCTCCTGTTCCATCTCAGCAATCCATTTTTTCCCGTTAAGTTTGATGTCCCGGTACTCACCGATTTCGTCATTATACGTGCTTTTGATGATTCCTCCGTCTTTCATGGTCAGGGGTGCATCAGGAAGGATGCTCCTTTCAAGAAGGTCATAGATGTCGTCCATGGTATCGAGCTTTTTGTAGAGCCTCGAGAGCTCCCCATATTCCACCTTGCCCAATAGTTCCCTGACCCTAGGAAGGTTTCCAAGGGAATTCTTCAGCGTCAGCATTTCCTTGGGGTTGACAGATTTCAGGGCTATCTTGGATGCGATCCGTTCAATGTCATAGACCCCTTTCAGGGCTTCCCTAAGGTCGTCCAAGAGGTCAAGGTTGTTGTAAACAGCCTCAACAGCATCCAGTCTTCGCACAATCAGTTCCTTGTTGATGAGGGGCGCCTCTACCCAACGCCTCAGGTTTCTGCTGCCCATGGCGGTTTGTGTCTCATCCAGCACCCAGAGAAGGCTTCCCCGCTTCCCCTTGTCCACAATATTCTCCGTGAGTTCGAGGTTCCTCTTGGTATTGATGTCCAGAGCCATGGAATCCAGGGTATTGTAAATCTCAAGATGTGTGAGGTTTGTCAACCCTGTTTTCTGGGTTTCTTCAAGATAAGTGAGTAACAGGCTGCATGCGGAAGCGACAATGGCATTGTAGCCTCCACTCAGGGTCTTGAAATAGCCTTGGACGTTTATGCTTTCCATGGATTCCTCCATGCTTCGCTGGCTGATGAGAATATTCCATCTCTTCTTGATGTATTCCCCCGTATTCTCATCAGAGACCACGACCTCCTTGGGAGAGAACTTGCTGATTTCATTGTCCAGGAGGTTAAGTTCATCTTTAATGAACGTCCCCTGAAACTCACCCGTGGAAATATCACAGAAGGCCAACCCATAGTTCCCCTTGGTATGGGTCACGCTGAGGATATAGTTGTTCTTCTCGTTGTCCATAAAGTTTTCATCGAGGAAGGTCCCTGGCGTCACCACCTTGATGACATCGCGTTTCACGATCCCCTTTGCCTCCCTGGGGTCCTCCACCTGCTCGCAGATGGCGACCTTGTAACCCTTCATGATGAGCCTTCCGATGTACGTGCTGGCTGCATGATAAGGGATTCCACACATGGGGGCCCTCTCTTCCAGGCCGCAGTCCCTTCCTGTCAAAACCAGTTCCAGTTCCTTGGACGCCAGTTCCGCATCCTCAAAGAACATTTCATAAAAGTCTCCAAGTCTATAAAAAAGGATACAATCCTTATAATTCTCTCTTATGGAAAAATACTGTTGCATCATTGGTGTTAAAGCCATTTTATCTTCCTCCGTAAAGTCTTCTATCATATAGTATATCAAATTGATGAAGAGTTTTCCTGAAATTCAGGAATCCCCCCCTATTTCGTCAAATCTGGGACAATGAATCAGAACAAGGTATCCGTAGAAAATCTTCTTTTCGTGGGATATCTTAGGCCATGCCAGCGGCATCTCTCCCCGGCAGTCAACATTATTCAGTGGTAGGCTCGTCAGCAAGATGGTGAGAAATTCGATACAGGTTTTTTCGCAGTATCCTGTCTCCAAGTGCTGACTTTTTGTTTTAGTATATATATTATATCATAAATGCTATCAATAATATTACCATTTGTCAGAGAGGTCACCGTGCTGCAAATTCTCTCCTGATGATGGATTCTTCGATATATGATTTTCCGTATCATCCATAGAAACAACAAAACAAGCGCCCCATTTGAATTGTTCAAACTCAGCCCTTGTCTGTCAATCTCAGATTTTTATGTTCTCCCATCAGTTGATATTTTCTACACTCAACACATACCATGCAGCCCGCTTTCCTACATCATGTACTTCAACCGCTGTAAAGATCTCTTTCATTTCTTGTTCGGCAAGATGGATGAAATTGAAGTAGTCTCCTCCCTCAAGCCACTCGATGATGCTGATCGGAAGGGAGCGGTTCTTGTTGTAATCATGGATGATGACCTTCTTCCTTGCCACCCTTTGCATCTCCGAGTAAAGAAGAAGACGCGCCTCTTTTTTAAGGCCGTGGAGAACGTAGGAAGCGATGACCACATCGAAGGTCTTGTCCTCGAATGGAAGTTTACCCTTCTGAACCAGCGGGACAAATGGGATTGACTGGCCCCGGGTTTTCCATTTGGCGATGTTTAGCATTTCTTTGGACGGATCAGTGCCGGTTACCCTGAACCCTTCATCGCGAAGGACAGAGGCAAGGGCTCCAGTGCCACAACCTACGTCCAGGATGTTCATTTGTCTCATGATCCCCATTTCCACCATCAGGGTGGGGACAAAACCGTATCCCCTCTTCTGGTTTTCAAAAAACATGCCATAGACCGGAGCAATCCGGTTGAACAGACCTTCTTTAACGATTCTTCCCATTGGCGTCCGCTCCTCACTAATGCCACCAGTGCATTATCCAAGATTTATTATCACGTCTTGTCTATAGTTTCCATTATAACCGGCAAATGACCCGGTGCGCTACGGGGAAACGATTATTTTCAAAGCTGTTTTACATATTCCATGATGATCTATTCCAAGTGGTCTCCTGAACTCCTGTTTCAGATTTGAACCAGCATGCCCTCTGCCCGGGCAAGCTGAGAATTACGGGGAAAAAACGAAAAATGAACTTCAAAGTTTGGTTTTATCTGTATTCAAACAGGCACCCCCTTCAATGGGAGTGCCTGGAATCTGGTCTTGTCATTTTGTTTTATAAGTTTTCTATTCCAAAGGTTCGATCCAGTTGAAAGGATCCGCCTTATTACCCCACTGGATACCAGTGAGCTCATCATAGAGCCTTTTTGTCAGTTCGCCGATTTTACCTTCGGCAATTACCACGGTCTTATCCTCATAGGTCAGATGACCCACTGGAGAAATAACCGCAGCTGTTCCTGTACCAAAGACTTCTTCGAGTTTCCCCTTGTCAGCGGCTTCCATGAGTTCATCCACACTGATCAGACGCTCTGAGACGGTGTAGCCCCATGAAACCAGCAGCTCGATGCAGGATTTCCTGGTGACTCCGGGAAGGACGGACCCGTTCAAGGCCGGTGTGACAATTTCTCCATCAATCTTGAACATGATATTCATTGCGCCGACCTCTTCGATGTATTTCCGTTTCACGCCATCCAGCCAGAGGACCTGAGAGAATCCTTTCTTTTTTGCCCTTTCTCCAGCCCTTATGGATGCAGCGTAGTTCCCACCGCATTTGGCATTTCCCGTACCGCCTCGAACCGCTCGCACATCCTCACTTTCGATAAGGATATTCACTGGATTCATCCCTTCAGGGTAGTAGCTTCCCACAGGACAGGTGATGATACAAAAGAGATAGCTATCAGAGGCATGGACGCCCAGTCCAACATCTGTGGCAATCATAAACGGACGGATATAGAGGGATGTCTCCTTCTCGTAGGGAACCCAGTCCTTGTCGATGGTGACCAGTTTCTTCAGGGAATGGAGGAACATGTCCTTATCCATCACTGGCATGCTGAGCCTTTCCTCTGAATTAGCCATCCTGCGGATGTTCTCAAAGGGTCTGAAAAACTGAATATCCCCCCCATCTGTACGGTATGCCTTCATCCCCTCAAAGACTTCCTGCGCATAATGGAAGACCATTGAAGCCATCTCCATGGGAATCGGTCCGTAGGGGACGATTCTGGCATCATGCCATCCCTTCGCACTATTGTAGTCCATGAGAAACATATGGTCGGAGAAATCCTTTCCGAATTTCACCGTCTTCATGTCCGGTTTTTCTTTCGGTTGAATGGTCAGTTGAATCTTGATATCTTGAATCATAACACCACACCCCTAATGTACTTAATATTATCACTGTGTCAATTATACCCTGTTTCCTCTGCAAATTAAACAATGAAAGCCTTTATTCGCCTTTGGATGATATCGATTTCATCTAATTGGTAAATTTAACAGGACATCGCGGGTAATGCGTCAAGAACTACGGGGAATTAATGAATTATTTTTGGTTTTGACCGAAATACTTTCAGAATAGCGCAAAATTCCATTCCATGAGAAAAGCACCAGACAATGCTGATGCTTTTTTGTTCCTCCAAGAGGATGATTTGCCATTTCCGACTTATCGGAATTTTCTCTTCATCATGTTCTCGACAAGGAAGATTGTGGACAACAAGGCGAAAATCAGAACCCCCATATGGATAAGGCTAAGAAGCTCTTCGTTTATCTTCAGGAAAGTCTTGGAAAAGAAGACGAGGACAAACAGCAGGGGGCCTGCCTTGATCCAGATCTTTCCGCACATCCTGTGGGCATAAGCCCAGGTTTCCACATTCCTCATGGACCTTGCTGTCCTGTAGCCATATAAGCTGTTGATTTCCTTTGGCGGATACTTCAGGAACACATAACCGATGATGGTCATCATCACCGGGAGCGACAAGTCCGTGATGTAATAGAAGTACTGCATCCATATCCCCCTCCATTTCGGCTTTTCTGTTCGAGTGTCCCTTTTCTTATACTTCCACTCTTTCACCGGTCAGGCTGAAGGACCGGGCTTTTGTGACCTTGACCTGCACAAGTCTGCCGGTCAGGTCATCCCCTCCGGGGAAGTTCACGGTCTTTCCTGTTCTTGTCTTTCCCTGCAGGAAATCCTCGTCGTTCTTGCTCTTCCCTTCCACCAGGACCTCCACGACCCTGTCCTGGTAGGTCCTGTTGATTTCCATGGCGTTCCGGTTGACCGCATCCACTAGGCGGTTGAACCGTTCGTGCTTCACCTCTTCCGGAATCTGATCTTCCATGCGGTCAGCCGGGGTGTATTTTCGTCTGGAGTAGATGAAGGTGTATGCCGAATCGTACTTCACCTCTTCGACAAGCTTCAGGGTCTCTTGAAAGTCCTCTTCCGTCTCTCCGGGGAATCCGACGATGATGTCCGTACTCAGGGCGACCCCTGGAATCTCCTTTTTGATTTTCAAAACGGTTTCCATGTAGTTCTCCCTGGTGTAGTTTCGGTTCATCTTCTTCAGGAGCCTGTTGGATCCGCTCTGTACCGGCAGGTGAACCTGTTCGACGACCTTGTCGCATTCCTTGATGGCCAGGATGACGTCGTCACCGATGTCTTTCGGATGGCTGGTCATGAACCTCAGTCTCTCCAGGCCGGGAATGTCATTGACGATTCTAAGAAGTTCAGCGAACGTGACCTTGTCTTCCAGGTTGTTTCCATAGGAGTTGACGTTCTGGCCAAGAAGGGTGATTTCCTTGTAGCCTTTGGAGAGCAGCACCTTGACTTCATTGACGATGTCCTCAGACTTCCTCGAGCGTTCCCTTCCACGGACATAGGGCACCACACAGTAAGTGCAGAAGTTATTGCATCCGTACATGATTGTCACAAAGGCCTTGACCGCGGATTCCCTGACGATGGGAATCCCTTCGATGATTTTGGTCTCCTTCTCGTAGATCTCACAAATCTGGACATTCTCGTTTTTGCTTCTCTCCAGGTACTCAGGAAACATGTGGGCATTATGCGTACCAAAAATGATATCCACCTGTTTGTATTTCTTAAGGATCTCCTCTGGGACGCCCTCCTGCTGCATCATACAGCCACAGACGGCGATGGTCAGTTCAGGTTTTTCTTTCTTCAGGTGCTTGAGCGCACCAAGGTTGCCGTAAACCTTAAGCTCGGCATTCTCCCTGACGCAGCAGGTGTTGAAGATGATGACATCCGCCTTTTCCCGGAACAGCGTCTCCTCATAACCTATATTTTTAAGCATTCCTGCCAGTTTTTCGGAATCTTCCTCGTTCATCTGGCAACCCCAAGTCTCAATTAGATACTTCTTCTTCAAATTTACTATCTCCCTTTTATCCTTTAAAATTACTGCCTCATCGGACAATAACCGCAATAATCAATAACTATACCCTAGTTCTTCCATTATAGCGAATATAGCAAATTTTGAAAAGTAATCGGTCCTATACAATCTATTTGTAACACAGCGTAATTTTAACTATGATATTCCCAAATTAATCAAAATTGTGTTATAAAACATGATTATGTCAAGAAATTCATATCGTTGTAAGGAATCATGAAAACGTTTATACTGGTTTTAGAAATATTATGGGGGTGCATTATGGAAATCAATTTCTCCGAAATGGCATTAAGGATCAAGTCATCGGAAATCAGAGAATTATTGAAACTGACGATACAGCCAAACATCATCTCTTTTGCAGGAGGGCTTCCAGCCGCTGAATTATTTCCCGTGGAGAGGATTGCGGAAGTCAGTCGGGAAATGTTCCTCAAGGATGGGTACACGGCATTGCAGTATAGTCCTACAGAAGGCGACAAGAGACTGAGGGAAATCATTATTGAACAACGGCTTCACCGTATCAATATCATGGCTGAGCTTAATGAGATCCTGATCACATCGGGTTCACAGCAGGCCTTGGATTACACGGGAAAAATGTTCATCAACGCCGGGGATACCATCATCGTCGAATCTCCGACCTATCTTGGCGCACTCAATGCTTTCCTTGCCTATAATCCAAAGTACATTGAGATTCCGGTCAACAAGGACGGTATGGACCTGGATATCCTGGAAGAAGTCCTCGAATCCGGGGTTAAGCCAAAGTTCATCTATACTATTCCTGACTTTCAGAATCCATCAGGAATCACCATGTCTTTCAAGAACAGGAAAAGGCTCATTGCACTTGCAAATAAGTATGATGTCCTGGTCCTGGAGGATTCCCCATATAGCGAACTTGCCTTTGACTGTGACCAAGTCATGCCGATAAAATCCATCGATACCGAAAACAGGGTCATCTTCCTTGGAACATATTCCAAAACATTCGCACCAGGTTTGAGGATTGGCTGGGTTGTTGCCAACCCGACGATCATCAACAAATATATTCAGATCAAACAAGGATCTGAACTTCAGTCCTCCTCAGTGGATCAGAAGATTACCGCTGCCTACATGGACAAGTATGACCTCAACGAACATATCGACCTGATCAAGAAGGTCTATACGAAAAGGCGCGATGTGATGATCGAAACCATGAAAGCTAACTTCCACCCCGATATCACTTTTACAGAATCGGAAGGCGGACTGTTCACTTGGGTCAAGGTCAAGGAGGAGCTGGATACGAAGCTGATCCTTCAGGAAGCTTTGAAAGAGAATGTCGCTTTCGTTCCAGGCGCTTCATTCTTTGCCAATGGCGGCAAGACCAACTATATGCGACTGAACTACTCCTGCATGCCAGAAGACAAAATCAAAGACGGCATCGAGAGGTTGGCCAAAGTCCTGAACAAATACTATTAAAAATAAGGTATAATGGAAACACTAATATAGAAAGAGGTAAAACAGATGAGACTATCAAAAAGAATCAATGACATGCAATTTTCTCCCATCCGAAAACTCGGACCCTATGCCACCAAAGCGAAAGAGAGCGGAAAAAGGGTGCTTGGGCTGAACATTGGTCAACCTGATATCGAGACCCCGCAGCTATTTTTTGATGCGATCAGAAATTATGATGTCAACGTCCTGAAGTACTCCGATTCCAGAGGAGAAACCATCTTGCTGGACTCCTTCATCCATTACTACAAGGATTTGGGCATCGAGTTCAATCATGAAAATCTGATCATCACTAATGGCGGATCTGAAGCACTGTACTTTACGCTATTCGCCCTTTGCGACCCTGGCGATGAAGTCATCATCCCGGAGCCCTTCTATACGAATTATAACTCCTTCGTCGATATGGCTGGCTGCACCGTAAAGTCTTTTGCCACCGATATCGAGACAGGATTCCACCTGCCAGACAAAGAGAAGATTGTGGAACAGATCACGGACAGGACGAAGGCTATACTGATCTCCAACCCCTCCAACCCAACCGGAGTGGTTTATACGAAGGAAGAGGTCCTGCTACTTGTGGAAATCTGCATGGAACATAACCTCTATTTCATCTCCGATGAGGTCTACCGGGAATTCATCTATGATGGCCTGGAGTTCTTCTCCCCGCTCTCTATCGAGGAATTCAGCGATAAGGTCATCCTGATCGATTCCATAAGCAAGCGCTATAGTGCCTGTGGAGCAAGGATCGGACTTGTCGCCTCGAAGAACACCGAAGTCATCAATTCCATACTGAAGCTCAGCCAGGCGAGGCTGTGTGTCCCCACATTGGAGCAGGTCGGTGCTGCCGCCCTCTACAATACCCCCAGGGAATACTTTGTGAAAGTCAATAAGGAATATTCAACAAGACGCGATGTCCTTTTCGAAGGACTGTCTGGAATTTCAGGCATTAAGCTGAAAAAACCTGAAGGAGCCTTCTATATCATCTGCGGATTCCCCGTAGAAAGCGCTGAGGACTTCTGTAAATGGATTTTGGAGGAATACAGCTATGAAGGGGTCACCGTCATGATGGCTCCTGCTGAAGGCTTCTATGCCACTCAGGGACTAGGTGTGCATGAGGTCAGACTCTCCTACTGCATAAATGTCCAAGACCTGAAGCTCGCGGTTAAAATTATTGCACTGGCCCTTGTAGAATACGCAAAGTCTCATTAGGCGGAAATTCCCTTCAAAGAGAACAAATGACCATCAAGATAAAAAGATGACCATAAGAAATGGGGCTTCGGCCTCTTTTCTTATGGTCATCTTCTGTTCAGTCCAGATGAGTCATTATTTCTGGTCATCGATGTACACCCAGGTCGCAGTGTTGAAGGAGACGATAAAACCGACAGAGAGATATAGGTTCACTGCCTTGTCATTATCAGCCCGGACTTCCAGAAAAATCTCATCGTAACCCTGGTCCCGTGTTTCCTTGAGGATGGCAAGGAGAAAATCCCTTGACAACCCTTTTCCGCGATACTCATCCATTATTCCAAAATTCACGAGAAAGACGCTGTTGTTGTGTTTCGTGACCTGTCCATAACCCGCCAGCTGATCATCCAGAAGCAAAAAGTAACTAAGTTCCGGAATATAGGATTTTCTGGACACCTCCATAAAGATATCCGCGGTATTTATCGGGACACGATTCTTATTGTTGAAGATGTTGTTCTGGATTGCTACCCTGTCTCTGATGTTTTCCATTTGAAATTTTTTCATCTGCACAGCCTTCACGGGCTTTGCAATGTTCTCGAGGCCCATCTGCATGACAAGAATACCTTTCTTGATCAGAAATCCCATATCAGCAAGGATTTTTTCATTTTTATCGTTTATCACCGCCATGTATTCGAACCTTCTTATATCAAGATGTATGGACAAGGAACTTCTGAAATTGAAGATGATTTCGCGGAAGAATTCAGGATCCTTTATGGTGTATAAAAAATCAAAAGGTATCATGGCCCGTATCTTAGAGCTGTAGTCACGAGGTTCGCTCCATATCAGCATTGCAGGAGTACCGTTATACCGTATCAGCCTGATCCCGTTCCTGAACTGGAATCTTGCAATGAGGGGCTTTTTTACATAAATCCCATACAGGTCCCCGTTCAATACATTGAATTCATGATATTTCAGTAAGACTTCCTTTAGTGATTCGATATCTTTTCCTGTGACTGGAACTGAAGTAACCATAATTCTCCCATTTACCTTTCCACGGCAGTCCTGGGATCTGCTGCAAATTAATTTCACCAATTATATCATATTTATCTCTCAATCGAATAGAAAAACCCTCTGGAAATCACTCCTGAGGATTTCTGAACCCTGATCTTAGCATGGGTTTTATCCGTAAGCGCATGGTCATAAGGAGTCCACGTTGACTAAATTGCCCCTGTCCTCTTTTTAAGAAGCTGATAGAGGATGATTGCTGCGGCGCCACCTGCAAGAGCTGTAATGAGCTGCGGTGTACCCATGGCAACAGCTAGCTTTGCTTTTACATCTGCTGACATATTAGGCGCAATCCAGTTAATGAGCTTTGTCGCGCTATAGGAAAGAAATAAGAATTTCGCTATGCTCCCTACAACAACGCCCAAAATATTGCCATTCTTTATTTTTTTCAGCAGTGCGAAAATGATGACATATATGATGTTCCCTATGGCGATAAACGGGACAAAGGGCCACATGGCTGGAGCAATAACCGCGGTTGCAAAGGCTAATAATGGTGTAAGTCCCCCGACCAGAATGCCGTACTTGTGTCCTGCAAAGTACACAGTGAGGAGAAGTATGGCGTTTACAGTGGGTCCCACCAGAAATTGGCTGATTTGTGGAATGCTTTTCCCTAAAAACTGTATGATGACTGCTATGGCTAGTAAAAATGCACTAATAACCAGATGTTTCGTTTCTTCTTGTACATTCATAAATGTCCCCATCCTTTTTGATATACTCTATTCATAATTTTATCACAATTAGTGCACTAAAAAAAGGCTTTGGATTTCTCCAAAGCCCTATTTTCAATGATTACTCTATTGCCTTGATGCTTAAGGAAACCTTTTTGTTGGCTTCTGAAGAATCAAGAATCTTGACCTTGATTGTTTCTCCGATTGTCAGCACCTCTGAAGGTGTCTCAACTCTCTTATGGGAAAGCTGTGAAATATGGGCAAGTCCGTCTACTCCTGGCTCTAGTTCAATAAATGCACCAAAGTCTGTGAATCTGACAACCTTTCCTAATACGATGCTGCCTTCAGGATACTTCTCTTCGATATGGTTCCATGGGTTTTCTGCCAGAGCCTTGAGGCTTAAGGACAGTCTCTTCTTCTCATGGTCAAGGGCAATGATCTTAACCTTGATTTCATCTCCGACCTTGAGGACATCGCTTGGTTTTCCGACTTTTCCGTAGGAAATTTCAGATACATGCAGAAGTCCGTCTACGCCATTGACATTGACGAAAGCACCGAAATCGGTAAGTCTCTCAACATGTCCATCAAGAATCTGACCCACTTCAAATCCTTCCCATGCGGAAGATTCTTCAACCTGTCTGTCTTCTTGAAGTTTCTTTCTTCTTGAGGCAACGATTCTTGTGATGCCTCTCTTTTCTTCAATTTCAATGATGTTGACTTCCAGATCCTTTTCCTTATATGCGGACAGGTCTTTTACAGAATGGAGTTCCAGATGTGATGCTGGGATAAAGACTCTCTGTCCAAGATATGATGCAACAACACCACCCTTGACATCATCCTTCACTTTGACCAAGATTGTCGTACTATCTTCAAACGCTTTCCTAAGGTCTCTAAGCGCTTCTTCCCTATGCATTTCCACCATGGAGAGGATAAAGAAAGAATCGTTTTCCTGAGGTCTTCTGATAACTTTTGCTTCTATTTCCTGTCCGACCTTAAGGACGTCAGACAGCTTAGCCTCTGATCCGGCAGGCGTCTCTTCAAGTACAAGCTTGCCATCATGGCTTGCTCCTACAAGGCCGACGATTGCTTCCTTGTCATCCAGCTGGATGATTTTTCCCTTGATGATCTGCCCGATTTTTACAGGTTTGTCATAAAGGTCCATCAGGTCCTGCATGGACATCTCTGTTTCATTTCTTTCTACCATAGTCTCTTCAACGACAGCTTCTTCTTCAGCCTTCGTCTCTTCAACTGCAGCTTCTTCTTCTTCTTCTACCTTAGTCTCCTCGTCTGGTGTCTCTTCTGTAGTAGGTTCCTCGACGTTGGTTTCTTCTACTGTAGGTTCTACTACATTAGCTTCCTCTGTACCTGTTACCTCCACATTGGTTTTTTCTTCGTTGATGTTTTCTGTGTTCTTGTTTTCTGAGTTGTTGTTATCCATCATAAGTTTTCCATTGCCTCCTTTATTATCCATTCTGGTGTGGACGCACCTGCTGTTATCCCTATCATAACTGCATCTTTAATATCTTCTTTGATTGCTACAAGATCTTTCGCATTTTCGATAAGGAAGGTCCTGTTACAATTTCTTTTGCATATCTCGTAGAGTTTTGTAGTGTTAGAGCTTGATTTTCCTCCTATGACTATCATGACATCGACTTTCTTGGAGATTTCTTCAGCAGATTCCTGCCGTTCTTCTGTTGCTTTGCAAATCGTATTGAAAGCAACAAACTCTTTGGCGGTCTTTGCGATGTTACCTATAAGATTCAACCAGTTCTCTTGTTTTTCCGTAGTCTGCGAGACTACACAGATCTTTCCCTTCAGAGGAATATCAATATCACCGGACTTTGTGATATAAGCACTGTCATCGCAGTAGCCGTTGATCCCGACGACTTCCGGGTGGTTCTCATCACCCAGGATAACAATCTTATAACCCTTGTCGTAATATTCCTTGACCTTCTTCTGAATGTTGATAACATAAGGGCATGTCAAATCGATTATCTCAACTTTTTTGTCCTTAAGTTCATCGAATATTCCCATGGCAACACCATGGGTCCTGATAATTACCGTATCATCCTCAGATAGATTTCTGATGTCCTCGATTCCGATTTCATCAATTCCCTTTTCGATGAGTTTGTTTGTAACATCCTTGTTGTGTATTAGTGGTCCTAGGGTGTAGGTCTTCCCCTTTGGATTCATTATACTGAAGGCTTCTTTTACTGCACGGTCAACACCAAAACAAAACCCAGAGTTTTTCGCTCGGATAATTTCCCTCATGCCGACCTCCTTACTAAATTAAAAATTCAGTTTGACATTAAAATTATATCACAAAATGATAATTGATAAACAGTGTATTTACAATATATTATCTATGTTCTTGAAATGTACATAGCCCATAATTGCCTTGCACTGCTGGAGTCTACCCTGAATATTATACTCTATAAACGTCCTTATTGCCACAATTTCCACAATGAACATCCTAAACGTTCAAAATAAGGAGTCAGATGGGATTATCCCTGGTTTACAATCCGCTGATGTCAGGCCGCAACCCCTTTGCTCCGCGAAGATAGGCATGCTCTGGGTTCGAGATACCTTCACAGTAAATGAGGACCCGGATACATTGGGAAAGGGACGCCACTACGTCCATCTCTTGAAAGTGCAGTATGGCGGCACCCGTGACCGCCCTGTCCTCCCTGAGGAACTTCCCCGGGTAAACGCTCTTGACATCTTTCGTCGCGGTGAAGAGGATGGAGACGATGTTGCTCAACTGGAGACTATTTTTTCGCACCAGTTCGTCGAACATTTCCAGAACGGCACTGCGGATCTCTTCAGGTGTGTCATTTGCCACTGTTGTAGCCCCCCTCAAGGCGATCATATCGAGCTACCCGCAAGATAGCCTGTGGAAAAGGCAATCTGTAGATTATAACCACCGGTCAGGGCATCGACATCGATCATCTCCCCGGCAAAGGACAGGTTCCCGACAATCTTCGATTTCATCGTACTGGGATCTATTTCCTTCGTTTCAATGCCTCCCCGGGTGATGATGGCTTCGTTGATCGATTTCGTTCCCGTGATATGGACTTCGAAGTTTTTGAGGAGTCTGAGAAGAACCTGCCTCTCTTCCTTTGTGATGGCATTACATTTCTTTTCGGGATCGATATGGGAAAGATGGATGATGACGGGAATCATTTTACTGGGCAATAAATCCACCAGAGAATTCTTGAAATCCTTGTTCTGATACTTCACGAAATCTCGCTGAAGCCTGTTATCCAGTTCCTTGTCATCCAATCCTGGCTTCAGGTCGATAATGCCCAAGGCTTCTTTGCCCTTATAGTAGGAAGACGCAGATAGGACAAGGGGGCCACTGATCCCATAATGGGTGAAAAGCATCTCCCCGATATCGCTAAATTCCTGCTTGTTTTTATTCATTAGCGTAAAACGGACATTCTTTAGTGAAAGTCCCTGCAGGTCCATGATATAAGAATCCTTGAGCACCAGGGGGATTAATGATGGTTTGAGTTCCGTCACCTTATGACCGGTTTTTTTTGCAAGAATGTGAAGGGTTCCGTCAGAACCCGTACCAAAATAGGAAACCCCTCCTCCGGTAAAGATGTACCAGTCACCCCTGACCTCCCCTTTGTTCGTCAGGAGGTACTTTATGGAAGAGCCTTCCATAAAGAGGTCGACGACCTTGGTATTGAGAAGAAGATTCACATTTTGGCGCTCCAGTTCACCTTTCAGGACATTGATGACATCAGTAGCCTTATCAGAAAGTGGGAAGACCCTGTTCCCTCTTTCCACCTTGAGTTCCAGTCCCTTGGATTTGAAAAAATCCATGAGATTTTCATTGGTAAAAGTGTAAAGGGCACTATAGAGGAATTCCTTGTTTCTCGGGATGTTCTCGAAGAACTCGCCGATGTCCTTGCTGTTTGTGACATTGCAGCGTCCTTTTCCCGTGATGAAGAGCTTCTTCCCCACTTTATCGTTCTTCTCGATCAGGGTCACCTGATTTTCTTTGTTCTGTGCTGCCTTGATTGCCGCCATCATTCCGGATGGACCAGCACCTATTATAATAATTTTCAATGAAAACACTCCTTATCGGATTCTATCGATTGTTCAAATCCTTGATTTCAATCGCTGAACGCTAATCTTTCCCCAAATCTGCTCCATGATGGGAAGATGATTGCTTTTCATAACCTACATACAATATAAAGAAAGGCCTGCAAAGATGCAAGCCTTTCTTTGAAATGAAGGGACAATCAATTTCTAATAGCTGCCTTGTGCCATCATAGCCTTGGCTACCTTATCAAATCCAGCAATATTGGCGCCGGCTACAAGATTGTATCCGTATCCGTAAGCTTCTGCTGCATCTCTGGCGTTAGCATGGATGTTGACCATGATTTGGGTAAGTTTGTCGTTTACTTCTTCTTCAGTCCAGGACAGTCTCATGCTGTTCTGGGACATTTCAAGCGCTGATACAGAAACTCCGCCTGCATTGGCTGCTTTGGAAGGTCCTACGATTATTCCATGTTTCTGCATATATGTGACCGCTTCATTTGTACATGGCATGTTTGCGCCTTCGCATACATATTTGATTTTGTTCGCTACAATCATCTTGGCATGTTCAATGTGGATATCATTCTGAGTTGCACATGGCATGATAATGTCAGCTTTTCTTCCCCAAGGCTTCTCTCCTGGGAAGAACTCGACACCGAACTTGTCGGCATAATCCTTGACCTTGTCTCTACCCGAGTTTCTCATCTCTATGAGGTAATTGATCTTCTCATCTGTTGCAACGCCGTTAGGATCGTAGATGTATCCATCTGGTCCTGAAAGGGTAACAACTTTTGCTCCAAGTTCTGTGGCTTTTTTGCAAACACCCCAGGTTACATTGCCGAAACCTGATGAGGCAATCGTCTTGCCTGCCATCGTATCATTTTCATGAATTAGGATCTCGTTACAGAATAAGACGATACCATAGCCTGTGGCTTCAGGTCTGACCAGGGATCCACCGAAGGAGAGTCCTTTTCCTGTCATAACACCATTCTGAAAGGCACCCTTTATTCTTCTATACTGTCCGTACATGAATCCAATTTCTCTTCCACCTACACCGATATCTCCAGCAGGAACGTCTACGTCTGGTCCGATGTGTCTATAGAGTTCTGTCATGAAGCTCTGGCAAAAGCTCAGGATTTCTCCATCTGATTTTCCTCTAGGGTCAAAGTCAGATCCTCCCTTGCCTCCACCGATTGGAAGACCGGTCAGGGAATTCTTCAGTGTCTGTTCCAATCCAAGAAATTTCATAATGGAAAGGTTGACAGATGGGTGGAATCTTAAGCCGCCTTTATAAGGTCCTATCACACCGTTGAACTGGACTCTGAATCCTCTGTTTACCTGGACGTCTCCATTTGCGTCTATCCATGGAACCTTGAACATGATCTGTCTTTCTGGTTCAACGAATCTTGCAAGCAGATTGCCTTTGATATATTCCGGATGCAAATCCAGGACATTCTTCAGTGTTGGTAAAATTTCCTCTACCGTCTGGATAAATTCCGCTTCATGAGGATTCTTGCTCTTGACATCATTGATAACCTTTTCGATATATTCAGAAGAACTAAGTAAGTGACTTACCATCATTTCTACCCCCAAATTTCTTTTTACCGTAATATATCATTACGGGCATTTAATACAATTCCATTTTACATTGATTTCAGGTGTTTTTCATCCTTTGAGAAAACTTTACTAACTTCTTATAAAAACCTTTACATCGTTAATCATAAAGCTAATTGTTTCAATTATTTTTTAACAAAGTACCGATAAATCCTGACATAACATAAGAATCGATACATCGAGAATGTTTTAACGTATTGCCTGTACAGGACAATTCTTCCAAAATATCCATCAAAAGCCCTGAAATCCAACAATTGTACGATGAAACGGATCATATTACATCATTAGTGATAGCCGTCTGGTTCAATTTATAGTCTTTTTCTTAGGTGAAATATTTGACTTTATAATCTCCATCCCGTTGTAAGGTTGTTCATCATCCCTATCAACAGAATGGAGTGTATAGAAATCATCTTAGTCTGTATGCCTGTATGCGATCCCTCTCATACCCATCCATGATCTTAGATCTCTTCATCTTTATCCTATTGTGATTGCTTTTATTTTTTCAATGAATTGACTAATTGAATACATCATGCTTTTTCCATATCTCTTCAAGTGTGCCTAAGATTTCCCCCACCTGTTCCTTCTTCTTCATCCCCACCGCAACGATGACGGCATTGATGACACTGAGCGGAGCTACCAAGGAGTCAACAAATGAAGCCATATTGCTTTGTGCAATCAGGCTTAGGTCCGCTCTGGCAGCCAGGGGTGATAACAGGCTGTCCGTGATGACACATACCTTGGCTCCCCTTTCCTTGGCGAATTCCAGGGCCTCGATGGTTTTCTGGGAATACCTGGGAAAGCCTATTCCAATGACGATATCCTTTTCATTGATTTTGATCATCTGTTCGAAGATGTCGCTATAACCCTGATGCACTGAACGGACATTATCCAGAAAAAGATTCAGATAGAAGGCCAGAAATTCTGCCAGGGTATTGGAGCTTCTCAGTCCGATGATATAAATCGTCCTCGCCTCGAATATCGCATTGATGATGTCCTCGAAGGTCTTTTCATTGATTTTCTCCAAAGTCGCCCGGATATTCTCCATATCCGCCTTCAAGACACCCTTCAGTACGTGATCTGTGCTGATGAGGTTTGAAAGCTCAAGTCTCTGTACCGTGGTAAGTTTGACCTTAACAATGTCCTGCAAGGATTTTTGTAGTTCGGGATAACCCTTATAGCCGATTTCATCAGCAAATCTTACAACTGTCGATTCGCTCACTCCGACACTGGCACCGAGTTTTGATGCTGTCATGAATGCAGCCTTATCGTAATGCTTCAATATAAATTCTGCGATGCGTTTCTGCCCTTTGCTCATCCTCGAATATCTGCTCTGGATGATTCTCATCAGATCATCTCTATTCCCTTCCATATGTGTGTTCCTCCACATCAAATTATTAATCCTATTATACTTTATCTTTCGCTAAATATATACTAACCTATACTTCTTTGATAAGTATAGCAGATATTTTAACTCGAATGTTGAGTGCAAGTTTACAATAATTTAATGACCATAATATATATTATGTCAACTTAACTAAAACCTGTGTTATAATGGAATGGAGGTGATTTTATGGATAATTTACTGTTTGGAATCTCGGGGATCCCCCATGGAGAAAAGAAGATGACCTATCCTACGGGTATTGACTACCTTAAAGCCTATGGACTCGATGCCATGGAACTTCCCTTTGTCAGAAGCGTCAATGTCACGGACAAGAATCGTGATATTATCAATACGAAAAAGAAAGACAATGATTTCTATCTGTCTGCACATGGTTCCTATTTTATCAATCTCAACGCTGAGGAAAAGGAAAAGCGTGAGTCGTCAAAGGAAAGGATCATGAAGGGTGCGGAAGCACTCTCATCAGTAGGTGGAAGATCTCTGGTCTTTCATGCCGGTTACTACTTGGCCAAATCCAAGGAAGAGACCCTGTTCACCATCATCGAGGAGCTTCACACCCTGGCGGATGTCGGTGTGACCTACCGACTTGAAACAACGGGAAAGGAAACCCAGTTTGGTAACTTGGATGAGCTCATCCAAATCGCAAGACAGGTAGAAACCTGTGGAATATGCGTGGATTTTGCACACATCCACGCCAGATCCAACGGGTACCTCAGGGCGTATGACGATTTTGCCCGAATTTTGGACAAGATAGGAACCGGCCTTGGGAATGCGGCTCTTCGGGACATGCATATCCACCTCTCCGGAATCCATTACGGCCTTAAGGGCGAGAAAAACCACCTTCCCCTCCAGGAAAGTGACTTCAACTACAAGGACTGCCTGAAGGCCCTCCGGGACTATAAGGTAGAAGGCTGTATCATATGTGAAAGCCCCCTGCTTGAAGTCGATGGCAGACTTCTCAAAAGTTACTACCAAGGACTTTAGTCACATATGTCCTGATGATTTGTTACCGCGGCTCGTGCCGCACAATTTATTTTCAGAAGATGGAAATAGTAGCTTCTTTTTAATAAAAATTTCATAATTCTTTGATATATAACATATAAGGGGTTTTCCTTATATGTTATTTTTCTTTGATTAGGACTGAATTAACTTTGTATAAGACACGCCATCATCAAATCGGGCGTCCACCCCTTAGAAATCATGTGAAAGGATCTATTATGGAAACGAATGATCAAATATTCAGATGTCCTGATTTGTTAGAGGAATCCCTTCGTGATTATGCCCTGTCTGTAGAGTGTTCCTTTGCTGATCTGAAGAAAACGAACCTTTTTGTAAAAATCCACAATGAAAGGGCAATCAGAAAACTGTCGGAAGCGTTTTTCAAGAAACTGGAGCCCCTTAGAAGCCGGGGCATGAGCTCCCTCAGCGACAAGGAGAAAGAACAACTCAAGAGAGATTTCAGGGAATTCGCCCTCGTCCTGGATAAACAGAGGCTTTTCTTTGACAAGCCTTTTCTTGGGTATTTCATGGAAATGGGATACCTGGAGTCGACGAATGCCTTTTTTGATGCCGCCAAATCCCACGATGAGAATCTTCTCCTGAGCGACCTCTTCCAGGCGGTGAGGAATCTCTGGATCATGAACAGTCTCCAGATTCTCTTTGGAAGGAATGTCTCTATGACCCCTTCTATTTTTTCCTATAGCATGCTTTATCCTTACACGGACAATTACCTGGATGACCCGAGGGTGGACAAGGCAGCCAAGAAGAAATTCAATGAACGGTTCCAGATGGTGCTCGAAGGAAATGAGCCATCGAATGTTACACCTGAAGAAAAAAAGGTCTTCACCATGATCAGGAATATTGAGGTTGAATATGACAGGAGTAGCTATGGAGAGCTTTATGAAAGTCTGCTGGCCATACAGCATGCGCAGGTCTTTAGCATGGGCCAGGATGGGGAGACGAAACTTGTTTCAGGTGACCTGCTGCCACTAAGCTTCTATAAGGGAGGCTGTTCTGTCCTCGCCGATGCATTCTTGGTGAGAGGTCATCTTAGTATCGCCGAAAAGGATTTTGCCTTTGGCTATGGATGCTTTCTACAACTCCTGGACGATTTTCAGGATACCTCTTTGGACCGCGAAGATCGTCACTGGACCCTGTTCAGCATCAGTGAAAAACATGATGTTCATGATAAGAATGTGGAAAAGCTTCTCGCCTTCATCCATCGGGTGATGACGAAACATACCCTGAACACGGCTAATGAGGTTCTTCTTAAGAAAGTCATTCCCGAATGCACCATGATCATGGTCATGGATGTCATTGGACGAGACCCTTCCCTGGTCTCCAGAAAATTCTATCATACCCTGGAGAGCTATTCCAAAGTCAGGCTGTCCTTCTACAAGGAACTAAAGGAAAAGATCGATCAATTCACAGAAGGCTTGGATAGGGGTGCCTCCATCGGAAAGTATTCCTGATCTTCCAAAACGTAAAAAACAGCCCTGAAGTCCAGGATACCCCATCCTGGACTTCAGGGCTGTTTTTTGGTCCGGACCTGCACAAGTTACGCTCATGCCTGAAAAAAGGAGAGGTTTCCTGGCTTAAACGTCGTCTTCCTCGAAAAGTTCGATTTCTTCCAGCTCCAGCTCTTTCTTCCGCTTGTCCCTTTCCATGATCTTCTCCGGAAGGGCATTCTCTTCCCTCATTTCCTTGAGGGAGGTGAAGCCGAACTGGATGAGAAAGTCGTCTGTGGTGCCATAGAGTTTGGGCCTCCCTGGCGCATCCTTTCTCCCGACTGCTTTGATCAGGGCCTTCTCCTGGAGCTTTTGAAGCACATAGTCGCTGTTTACGCCTCTGATCTCATCGATATCCACCCGGGTCACCGGCTGCTTGAAAGCGATGATGGAAAGGCATTCCAATGCGCCTTTGGAGAGGCTCTGCCGTTCATTGACCCCAAGCAGTTCCTTGAGATAAGGGGTGTTCTCCTCCTTGGTTCCAAGCTGAAGGCGGTTCTCTAAAAGAAGAAGCTTCAGTCCTCTTCCCCTTTCCTGCAACTCTCTCGTATATGTGACTACGACCTCTTCCAGGGCTTTCTCATCTATCCGCATGATCCGTATCAGATCTTTTCTCTTCACCGCATCCCCCGCTGCAAAAAGGATACTCTCCAGCACCCCGGTAAGTCCTTCAATCTCCAAAGGGTCCTCTATGCCCATGACCTTAAACAAGTTATCTTCCATACTCTTTTCCCTTCTCCTGTGTCGTCGTTGAAAGCCTTGAAGCTCTCATTTCAGCTCTTCGGCCCGATGTGGCATGCAAGTCAGTCAAGCCGTTTCAGTATCTCCTCATAGGCCTCTTGCGTAAGCTGTTTGTTTTCCAGATTGAAGATCACAATTTCCCCGTCGCTCTCAAGATAGACGAAAGGCGGAACCTGCGCATTGACAAAGAGCTTGAGCGATCCATACTCTGTGGTCCTGAAATGACCTTTCAGATGCGATCCCAAACCTGAGCCATTAGTCCTCATCTCGATATTCGGGAGTGTCTCCAATAGTTCGACCTTCTCCATGGAATCCCAGGCATAAACTTCGCCATACATGCCATGCACTTCGAGTCCTTCATCGAGGTAGGTGAGTTTGGTCGGCTGCAAGGAGAAAACCAGGAGGATAGCAACCCCCACCATGACCACGCTGACGATGATTGCGGGGATCATGAGCTCTTTACCCGCCCCTTTACGAATCTGCCCCTCTTCATCGAAAAGATTGCCGTCATATTTCTGTGCCTTGATCAGCAAGTAGACGGTAGAAATGACAAAGAACCCAATGCTCAAAATTCCGCCAGCCTTGATGTCCAAGGCATACAGGACACCCACGACTAAAAAGACGATTCCATTGATGTAGCCATAAAAACCCATCAGTTTCGCCAGGGATTCCACATCAACCTTCGCCTTCTTTTCCTTTGACATGGTGTTGTACCCTGAAATGAGAAAATACCATTTGAAGACATGAACCGACAACCCCATGAAAATCATCACACCAGATAGCAGAAAATAAAACCACATACCGCTCCTCCTCTTGTTTATCTGTTCTAAACCTTTTTTTGTTGCTTCCTGAATCACCTCATCCGGCAAGTACCCCGGGATCATTATTTTTGAAGTTGAACATCCCATTTTACCCGACGGGAACCTAGGACACGGGTACTCTTCGTCACTCAGGAAGACGATACCTTGAACGGGTCGTTTGACTATGCTGCCACAGCCGCTTGAAAAGTGATCGATCTGACTTTTTAGAGATCACATCTGTCTGAGAACCCTTCAGGTGGCACTCCGAGCCCTTTTAACATTCTTGCCCAGTAGTTTACCTGTGCGGCAGTACTGGAGAGAATCACAATCTCCCGTTCAGTAAATGAGGATTTTACCTCTTCCATAAATTCCTTTGAAATCTCCACTGGGGTTTGAGAAATCAGTCTTGCATATTCTATGGCCAGTCTTTCCTTCATGGAAAATGAATCAATCTCTTCTAAGTCTGCCTTTTCAGTGATGCCCCGCATTTCTTCTTCAGAGATGCCACACTTTGCATACTCATAAGAATTCATGTCTATGCAAAACGGACAAGCTACGCTAATTGAAGCCTGAACCCTGATTAGCTTGAGAAGACGCACATTCAGGTCTTTCCTGCCATGGGCGACCATCAGTTCCAAAATTCCTGAACTGATCGCAACCTTTGGATACCAGGCCAACAGCTTTGGGGCCAGCAGGTCTTTCTTTGTCACCTTTTTCGATAGGCTAATCCCAATCCTGAGATAGAGTGGAATCTTTTTTGGTGGTCCGATAAATGCTTTAATTCCCATGTTTTTCACCCCCATGAAGATAACGAAACCCACAGACGCCAAACTGATGCAAACCCATTGCCTAAAAAGATCCAGATCGCTCATGCCCGTTCGGCATCCGCACCTGATTCCCGATTTTCTTCTTCTTCACCCTTCTCGATGATGATTTCCGAAAAGATATCCCTCTGGGACACCTTGATCCGATGGTTCCTCGACATCTCCAAAATGGCCAGGAACATGACAATGCACTCCGCCTTGGATTTTGTCCTTTCAAGCAGACTCGTAAAATTGAAGGTGGCGTTATGGGTCAGGAGCCTTTCGAGTTCATCCATCTTGTCCTCAATCTTGAACTCTTCCCTTTCCATTCTCTTCACACGGACAAAGCTCTTGTTGATCTTCTCCTTCTGTCTGTTCATCAGGTTCCTGTAGGTCAGATAGAGGTTGTCCATGGTGACGTCCTTGAGCAGCTCCGAGAGGGGCATATCGTCGGACCGGATTGTCTCCGCCCGTTTGGTGAAGATGAACAGGTCCTTCTCGAATTTCTTTCCCAGGTTCTCCGAGATGATCTTGAAGGCTTCATACTCTTCAATTCTCAGGACCAGCCTTTCCTTAAGCTCATCCTCGTCCACTTCCTCCCTGACCTTTGGCAACATCTCCCTGGACTTGATCTCCAGGAGCGTCGCGGCGACCAGGAGAAACTCAGAGGCGATTTCCAGATCCAGTTCCTCCATGCTATGGAGATAGGAAAGGTACTCACTGGTGATTTCAGAAATCCGGATTTCCTGGATTTTCATCTTGTTGATCTTCAGGAGATGAAGAAGAAGGTCAAAGGGACCCTCAAAATTGGTAATGTTGATCTGCAGACTTTCCATGCTCCATCTCCTTCTTGTTTGTGTTCCTATTCATTATACAGAACTTCCGCAGGAATGAAAACAGGGCATCCGCTTAAGATGCCCTGTTTTCGTGATTTTATGCCTGACCGGCTGATTTCTTTTCTTTAGTTCCCTGTTCTTGGGGACCTACTTCACTATGTCCAGGATGAAGGGAATCTTCTCTGGGACGACGCTGTCGATCATGAACGCTTCCAGGGCCTTGTCATAGGCTTCCTTGTAGTTCTCCTTGTTTGTCAGGAGGATGCACAGGACATCTCCCGCCTGCACTGCGTCTCCGACCTTCTTCGCCAGGCTGATGCCCGCGGCGTAGTCGATGAGGTCTTCCTTGGTCTGCCGTCCTGCCCCCAGAAGCATGGCTGCGGTACCGATTTCCTCCGCTTTGATCTCATGGACATAGCCATTTTGCGTGGAAATGACAGGAATGCTGAGGTTCGCCTGGGGCAGAAGTTCCGGATGGAGGATCATTTCCTTGTCTCCGCCCTGAATTTCTGCCAGGGTCGCAAACTTTAAGAGTGCTGTCCCGTCCCTGATGACTTCCATAATCTTCTCTTTGGCGCTGTCGAGGCTGTCAAAGGCTCCCCCGAGGACCGCCATGTAGGAGGCGATGGTGCTCGCGACATCGATGAGGTCCTGGCTGCCATTTCCCTTCAGGGCACTGATGGCTTCCCTGACTTCATTGGCATTTCCCACCTCATGGCCCAAGGGCTCATTCATGTTGGTGAGAACCGCGACTGTCTTCCTTCCAAGGCCGTTTCCGATGGATACCATCGCGCTGGCCAGCTTCCTTGCATCCTCCACCGTCTTCATGAAAGCGCCGTTGCCGACCTTGACATCGAGAACGATGGCGTCGGATCCGGATGCAATCTTCTTGCTCATGATAGAGCTGGCGATAAGGGGAATGCTGTCCACAGTGCCCGTGACGTCACGCAGGGCATAGAGCTTCTTGTCCGCCGGAGTAAGGTCCCCGGTCTGTCCGACAATGGCCATCTGGTACTTGTTGACATTCTCGAAGAACTTCTCCATGGAAAGCTCGGTGTTGAAGCCTCTGATGCTCTCCAGCTTGTCGATGGTCCCTCCGGTGTGTCCGAGTCCCCTTCCGCTCATCTTCGCTACAGGGATGCCCAGGGACGCGACAAGGGGGATGACGATGAGGCTGACCTTATCTCCGACGCCTCCGGTGGAATGTTTGTCTACTTTGATCCCCTTGATGGAGGAAAGGTCGATCTGGTCCCCCGACTCAACCATGGCCATGGTGAGGTTGTTGGTCTCCTCTTCTCCCATGCCCTTGAAGTAAATGGCCATCAGAAGTGCGGAAGCCTGATAGTCAGGAATATCGCCTTTCGTATAACCGCTGATGAAATAATCGATTTCCTCTTTGCTGAGGGAACGTCCCTCTTTCTTTTTCTGTATGATTTCCAAAATATGCATGCCTAATCTACATCTCCTCTATAACGCGTGAAATAAGTGTGGTGAAACTTCCTCTGACTCTGGCGGAGACCTCCATGACCTCCTCGTGGTTCAGGGGCTGATCGAGGATTCCCGAGGCCATGTTCGTGATGCAGCTGATTCCAAGAACCTTCATTCCGGAATAGTTCGCAACGATGACCTCAGGCACGGTGCTCATGCCGATGGCATCCGCACCAAGCATCCGAAAGGCCCTGATTTCCGCAGGTGTTTCGTAGCTGGGGCCGGAATAGAGGGCATAGACGCCCTTCTTCAGGGAGATGTTCTCCTCGTTTCCGATCCTCACCGCCAATGCCATGAGGTCCCGGTCATAGGCCCTGGACATGTCGGGGAACCTCGGTCCGAACTCTATCAGGTTCGCTCCCATGAGAGGATTGATGCCTGAGAAGTTCAGATGGTCCTCGATGATCATGAGGTCTCCAGGAACAAAGCTCTTGTTCACACCGCCGCAGGCGTTCGTGACAATGAGGCTCTTCACCCCCAGTCTTCTCATGACAAAGACCGGAAGGGTGATTTCCCTCATGGAATGGCCCTCATAGTAGTGGAACCTTCCCTGCATCATGACGACCTTTTTTCCCTTGTATGTTCCAAAGACGAACTGCCCCTCATGTCCTTCCACGGTAGAGACAAGGAAATCCTCGATCTCCTCGTACCTGATCACGATCTTGTCTTCCACGTTGTTTGCCATGGCACCCAGGCCAGAGCCCAGGATGATGAGGACATCCGGTGTGAAAGGTACCCTTTCCTTGATGAAGGAAACTATCTTGTCTATTCGATCCATTTTCATCATTCTACCCCTATCCTATTGGATTTCCTTTAAAAAACTTTCTCCGTAGAGCTCATTGGGTATGTCGAGATAGTCAAGGATGGTCTTTCCGATATCGGAGAAGGATTTCCTGACCCCCATGGTGCTTCCTGCCCTGATGGACTTCCCATAGATGAGGAGAGGGATATATTCCCTGGAATGGTCAGTGGAGGCTGTCGTGGGATCACATCCATGGTCAGCGGTGATGATGAGAATGTCTTCATCTCCCAGCTTTTCAAGAATTTCCGGAAGCCTGACATCGAACTCCCTGATGGCATTATAGTAACCCATGTAGTCGTTCCTGTGTCCGAACATCATGTCGAAGTCCACAAGGTTTGACCAGATGAGACCCGGCATGGGCTGTGCGATGTAGTTCATGGTCTCATCGACGCCCTCCATGTTGTTCTTGGTATGGACGGCGTGGGTGACGCCGATCTTGTTGAACACGTCCTCGATCTTCCCGACGCACATGACATTCTGGCCGGCCTCCTTGATGTATTCAAGGATGGTCTTGTTAAACGGGTTCAGCGCATAGTCCTTCCTGTTTCCCGTCCTCTGGAAATTCCCCGGGGTGCCGAGGAAAGGCCTTGCGATGACCCTGCCAACCTGCCAGCCTCCGACGAGCATGTCGCGTGCAATCTGGCAGTACCTGTAAAGTTCTGCAAGAGGAATGATTTCCTCGTGGGCTGCAATCTGGAATACGGAGTCAGCGGAGGTATAGATGATGGGGAAGCCCGTCTTCATATGTTCTTCGCCCATTCTCTCGATGATTTCTGTTCCTGAGGCAACAACATTTCCGATGCTCTTTCGTCCGATCTTCTCTTCAAAGGTCCTGATGATCTCCTCTGAGAATCCCTCCGGGAAGGTCTTGAGGGGATCCCTGAGGATGACGCCGGCCATTTCCCAGTGACCGGTCACCGTATCTTTCCCGACAGA
>ENA-OFCF01000215-OFCF01000215.1-metagenomes-genome-assembly--contig:-NODE-215-length-28562-cov-9.093486_pt1 | contig 28562 bp, 23 predicted proteins | sample MGYA00153387_OFCF01 | MGnify analysis MGYA00153387
GACCCCTTCCTCATGATACCGCTGAGATCCAGCGGATCCGCTCTGCCGCACGTTGCTTGTCGGGTGGGCAGAACCATTCACTTCCGGTAGATTGAGATTTACGCTATTCGTGCTGGTGCCGTAAGTATTGAAATTATCGCTAAATATCAACTCAGCAGAAGACGTCGCCCATGGGATGATCAAGCAAGTGGTAACCGCCCATGCCTGAAGACGCATGGACCCGGTCGAAGGAGAATCAGTTTTAACGTGCATGGTGGTGTGTGGTAATAACTCAAAAACTAGGTCGTGGTTAGACTCAAAAAAATATCCGATTGCAAAATCTAACATTAAATTGCCGAAATGGACGTTTTTTAGAAAAATTAGCCACAATACTTTCGCTAGTCTAACTATCTTAAAATGAACGACATGAAACAGTATGGCCGTTATTGGGACTACCTCAGAAGAGATGGCTGTATTTATTACATAAATCTAAATCATCGCGGACGGCCACGGTGATGGCAGGTATAGCGGCTTGATTTCGAGAATTAGAAATACCCACGCCGGGCGCTTGGAAAATGAGTTCTTGAACGGTCTCCCCCCACCTCGCGACTCAATACGGCTAACCGATTCACTTGCGTCGAGATTTTCCTTTCGGATACTTCACAGGCTTCACGACACGGGCTGGAGCGGATTCTTTCAACGCCGCAATTTGATCGCGAAGATGCGCGGCTCGTTCGAATTCCAAGCGCGATGAAGCCTCGCGCATTTCTTCCTGAAGCTCGGCGATGACGCGCAGCTTGTCGTAGGTTTCCTCCGATTCTGCGACTAACGAGCGGTTGAGATTGTCCGCCTGCTCACGTTCTTTTTCGTGATTGTGCAGGCTTTGCTGCAATGCCCGCGTCACACCTTGCGGCGTGATGCCGTGAGTTTCATTGTGCTCCTGCTGGCGGGCGCGGCGATATTCAGTCACATCTAACAATGCCTGAATCGAGTCCGTCACCACATCGCAGAACAACACACACTCGCCAGTGATGTGACGCGCCGCGCGGCCAGCCGTTTGAATCAATGATGTTTGATTGCGTAAAAATCCCTCCTTGTCGGCATCGAGAATGCACACCAATGAAACTTCTGGTAGATCGAGGCCTTCTCGCAACAGATTGATGCCCACCAGCACATCCACCGTGGCGGCGCGCAACTGACGCAAAATTTCCACCCGCTCGACCGCATCGATATCAGCGTGGATGTAGCGCACTTTCAATCCCGTGCCTTGCAAGTATTCGCTCAAATCTTCCGCGGTCTTTTTGGTGAGTGTGGTGACTAACACTCGTTCATGACGCTCAACGCGCTCTCGACACAACTCGATGGTTTCGTCGATCTGCCCTTTGAGCGGACGCAAGGAAATCACCGGATCTAACAATCCAGTCGGTCGAATGATCTGCTCGACGATCAACGCGGTGCCGCGTTTCTCAGGATCGAAGTCAGCAATCGTCTCTGCATTCCCACTCGCCTTGAAGCAGAGTTTTTTCAAATCGGGGACCCCGCCCTCTTTGCGGGATTTCACGGGAATGTAGTCTTTATTTTCGGGTCGTGAATTGATGATTTCAAACGGTCCCGGCGTCGCGGAAACATAGACTCGCTGACCGGTCATGCCCATGAATTCCTCGAAGCGCAGCGGACGATTGTCCAAAGCACTCGGCAAACGAAAACCATGATCGACTAACACAGTCTTGCGGCTTTTATCACCCTCATACATGCCGCCGATCTGCGGAATCGTGGCGTGGCTTTCATCAATCATCAGCAAAAAATCCTTCGGAAAGAAATCTAGCAGAGTATGCGGCCTTGCGCCCGGCTCACGACCAGTGAGATGGCGCGAGTAATTCTCGATGCCTTGGCAGAATCCCATTTCCGCCATCATTTCCAGATCGTAGTCAGTGCGCATCCGCAGCCGCTGGGCTTCCAACAGCTTTCCTTCTTTCTCAAACCACGCCACCCGCTCATCCGCCTCCCTGCGGATTTCAATCGCGGCTTTTTTCATCTTGTCTCCAGGCGTAACGAACTGTTTGGCCGGAAAAAACGTGTGATTGTCCAGTCTCTCTATCATCGTGCCGGTCAACGTGTGGACGCTGCTGATTCGCTCCACTTCGTCATCAAAAAACTCCACTCGAATCGCCGTTTCATCGAGATAGGCCGGGTGAACCTCTACCACATCTCCCCTCACCCGGAATTTTCCCCGACCAAAGCCAATGTCATTGCGCTCAAAAAGCATTCCCACCAGCGAGTTGAGAAATTCATCGCGCGTGAGTTTTTGCCCGGTCCAAACCGGAATCATCATGTTCTCGTAATCTTCCGGAGAGCCGAGGCCGTAGATGCACGAAACCGAAGCCACCACGATCGAATCTTTTCTCGTTAGAATCGATCCCATTGTGCTCAGCCGCAAGCGCTCGATCTCATCGTTGATCGACGAATCTTTCTCGATGTAAGTGTCGCTGCGCGGAATGTAGGCTTCTGGCTGGTAGTAATCGAAATACGAGACGAAATACTCCACCGCATTGTGCGGGAAAAAATTCTTGAATTCCGAGTATAATTGAGCTGCTAGAGTTTTGTTGTGGCTCATGATCAAGGTCGGCCGCTGGTGCTGCACAATTAGATTGGCCATTGTGAACGTCTTTCCCGATCCGGTCACGCCGAGCAATGTCTGGTGTCGATTGCCCGCATGAAGTGACTTGGATAACTTGGCAATCGCCTGCGCCTGATCTCCCTCAGGCTGGTAGTCACTGACAAGCTGGAATTCCATGCACCTCAAATCATAGAATCCACACCGCTGCTTCCAAAGCCTTAATTTTGCTCACCGACCCATCTCACTCGATTTTCAACTGCATATCCTCTGAGTTACCACGAAGTTCCGGCGCATACATGGCGGAAGCTTCTGCGGGCAAAGCTTTGTAGCTACCCGGAGCCTCAGCGCGAAGTTGGTAGCGCAAAGTGTGAGAACCACGTGGCAATGCGCGAATGAAAAAGTCCACCGTTTGATCTCGTGGTTCCATGAATGCGCTGAATCCACCATCTCCGGAAATGTATCCGCTGAGAGCATCAAGTGCTTCAAATCCAGCGGCTTTGGCATCAGAAAATAACAGATACTCATAGTCGTTCTTGCTTTCAAGAATGAGTTCCACCTCAATGCGATCACCCGATTTCAGCAACGCTCCATCTGCTAGAGGCTCGCGTTTGTATCGCTCGGCGCGTTGTTTGGCGATCAGACCAGTGGAGTTAGGGACTTCCGTTTCCTTTTCCAGCGCGACGAGTTTAGAAATTTTGCGTTGCACTTTCACTTCGAGTCCGGCGGCACGGAGTTTGTCCTCAAGGGTGAAAACTTCGAGATAAGCATTGGCATAAAGCGTGCCTTTGCCAGTTTTCCGCAGTTCAACCGTGTGCTTTCCACTTGTCACTGCATCTCCAGTTAGAAAAATCGTGCCATCAAAAGAGAATAGATTGTCACGATCAATGGTGAGTTTTTTCATCGACTTACCATCTAGCAAAACTTCGACCTCCATTTCTGGTAGATTCTCTCCGCTTGCTTTAAAATAGGCGGAAATTGCTTCGATGGCATAGGCGGTGTCACGAGTGGATTCCCAATAAGTCGCGTGCTTGCGGTTGTTGACGAGGTATTTCACAAGGCCACGAGTGTCGGCATCTTTCGGTTTCACTGCTGAGAGCAGCTTGAGATACCAAGCGTGGGCTTCCACATTGCTACCATACCAGAACCACCAATTATTCCTGTTTTGCATATCAAGATAGGCTGTTTGATTTTCCTCATCTCGTTTGAGGTATTGAGAAACAAGTTTCACTAACTCATCGCGACGCGCTTCATCGCCCTTGCGGTGTTGTTCCAGACCCACAAGACACTTGGCATAAATTGGTAAATCAATCCGATCTCGATAGAGGAAAGCGAGCATCGGATCGGAATCGCGCAGTGCTTCGCCCAGAATCATCCGGATGAATGCATCAGTCGCATCGCACTTCGCTTTTTCATCGCGGTCATCGTCTTTTACTTTCTGACCAGCATTGCGCTTTGCCTCGCGCTCGACATGAAGTTGAAGTGCCGCGACTTGTTTGCTTTCGTAGGACATCAGCCAGTTGATTCCAGCAGTTAGCATCTTCTCTGGAATGTTCGCACCGTTAGATTTTCCAACAATCAATCCATGCACTACCACGGCCGTGGTATGCGGATAGGAATACTCGCCATGCCCGGAAAACCAACCCCAGCCGCCATCGTTGTTTTGCATCGACATCAACCTGTCCACGCCAAAGGCCACCATTTTCTCCATCTCGTGCTCATCGAACACAGGGTTTTCCTTCCATTGTTTCCACTGCGCCGCACGGTCAACAGCGTTGCCGAGTTCCTGCGGATTGAGGTTGTTTCGTTTGGCTTTTACTTCTGCTAGATTAATTTTCAAATCGCTGAGGAGTTTTTGTGCGATCACAGCGGGAACGAAACGATTCAGCGTTTGCTCAGTGCAGCCGTGTGGATAGTTTGCTAGATAAGGAATCGCATCCACCACCGCTCCAGCAATGGTCGGGGAAAAACGCACCGTGAGTTTTGATTGATCTGCACGTCTTTGTTCCGGAACTTCCAGCGCGATAGTTGCAGACTTTTGATCTGGTGCGACCACACGGCTCCACGCATCCTGACGCGACATCCCATGAACGAGCACTGGCAGCTTGCGTTCAACCGCATCGCCGTCGTCGCCAGAATCCACCTTCATGCGCAGTGTGGCTTCGCCTTCGTGCAGCGCCTTGACGCGCCAATCCACACGGGCCTCCGACTTCGCCGCAATTTCTAACGTTTCCGCAGCGCCGTCGATGGCTTCAAGATTTCTGCCGTCGAGTTCGAGTGAAACTTTGATCGATTTTGGCGCATCGTGGTCGTTGTGAACCACAGCACTCAGCACAGCCTCATCGCGTTCGACCAGAAAGCGCGGCGCTTGCAGACGGACTAACAATTCCTTGGAAGTGATCATTTCAGTGCTGCCTTCACCGACATGGCTGTCTTTCCCCAGCGTCCAAACGCGGGCTTTCCATGTCGTGAGATTATCGGGAAAGGCGAGTGGCACCTCGGCCGTTCCATCTGCATCGGTCTGGATTGCACCGGACCAAAGCATGAGATCCGCGAAGTCCTTGCGCACATGAATGGGTGCAACGGGCGTTCCTGCTCCATCAGCAAGACTTGATTTCATTTCCATTTGTTCCATCGGAGCAGAAGCTAGAGCCACAGCAGACATTGGAGCAGCATTGCCATCTGCTAGTGACATTTCATTCATACTCTCAGCCCTCATTCCTCCGCCAAATCCCCTGCCTAAGCTCATTCCTCCTTTATCACCGAAGTGCCCAAGTTGCTGCATGGCAACCACCTTAGGACGCACCAGATTCCCCGTTGATTGGGGTAGCGAATTGCCACTACCATATCCATAGTAAGAGTTTTTCCAATTCCAGAAATTCTCGTGAATCGCGCCGAGATTCGAGCCGCCGGTGATCGCTTCGAGGGACTTATCATAGATGGTTAGCACGGTGGTTCCAGAAACTGGTTTGCCTGCGGCATCGCGCAGAGTCACCTTGAGACTGGATTTTTCTTGCGGCTTCAATTTGGTTTTTGCCGGTTCGAGTGTGACTTCAATTAATTTACTAACAGGAGGCAGCAGCACTTGTTTGACTGCGGTGTGGACCTTCGCGTCATGCACGGAAATGCCTTCGATAAACATATTTGGCATGTCCTTGAGAGTCAGCGGGACTTCGACTTCGAGACTCTTGCCATCCAGTTGGATGCGCTTTGCCTCGCTTCCCGCATTGCCGGCGATGTGCAAGAAGAGCCATACGTTTGCATTCTCGCGGTCGCTGTTCACACGCAGCTTCATCGTGTCGCCGGGCTTGTAATCGACGCTATCAGAAACGAGTTCGAGCGGGCCGAATTTCCATGCATTCGGATCATCACGATCTGGACCGTGGATATTGAGAATGGCGGCGCCTTCCGCTGGTTCGCCGCCTTTCACCGAAAGACTGGCGACAAGCCGATATTGACCGGTCGCAGGAGCTGCGAATTTCTGGTGGATCTCACCCTGCGTGTCCGTTTCTGCGGGCCAGGATTGGATTTCATTTTCCTCAATCCGACCATCCTTGCCGATCACAAGATGATAGATTTTAAGTGTTCCTTTTGCTCCGACCACTGGCTTTCCGGCAAGAGTGGCGGAGGAAATGGTGGCCTCGATTTCATCGCCAGATTTTGCATATCCTTGATTCGTCCAGACCACGATCTCGAATGCCTTTCTAGCAGCGATGACCGTGCCAGATCCGCGTTCTTCTCGGCGTGAGGCATCCACCACGCGCGCTTCGATGGAATACTTTGCATCAAGATCCCCATGGATTTCCTTGGCGGACGCGGTATCGATTTCCACTTTTGCGGTGCCGTCCTCGCCGATGGCGACATTTTGTTTCAGCACGAGTTCGTCGGGAGTCCATCGATTGCCCTGCCACCATGGTGGGTTCGGTGGAATGCAGCCCCAGTTTCTCCATGTCGGATGCCACGAGGCGTCGGCACCGTTCCACCATGCGCCCGGGCCATAGAGCCAATCCCAACGCCACACCGGAAACCAACGCTCACTGATAGAAGATCGTTTGACGATGATTTCGACATTCGCATTTCTAACTGGTGCTCCATGGAAGTAGTTCGCCTTGACCGTAGCGGTGAATTTCTCGCCGAGTTTCACCGGTTCTGTTGGAGCATCGACTTTGACTTCGTATTTAGGTTTGCGGTATTCCTCTACTTGGAAGGAAACAGTAGCAGAAATTTCTGAAGTGATTTCGTAAACAGCGGTCCATCTTCCAAGCGGCGCGTCTTTCGGTATGACCAGTTCAGTTTCTATCGCACCGAGAGCATCGGTCTTGAGATTTTCAATTTTCATCGCCTCTTCGCCACGACCATTCATCAACCTCAATGTGCCAGTCTTGCCTGCCCAACGCGAATCATCGGGTTCGAAATAACCGACGTTTCGCAGGAAAAACTTCAGATGCAATTTGTCGCCGGGTTTGTAGAGTGGTCTATCAGAAATGCCGTAAGTGAGATCACGATTTTGATTTTCCCAACTGGCCGTTGTCGCATTGAGATGTTGAAAACCAAAGAATGCTGGGCTGCGGTCTTTTTTGCGAGCGATGGCTAACCATTGGTATTGCTCGTCCCAGTCGCCGGGTTTGAGCAGTGTTTTGCCATCGGCATCGGTCACTCGCTGAAACTCGCGAAATTTCACATCGTTGCGGCGACCAAGCGGAATCTTGCGGTCGTGATATTCCACGCGGTAGCCGAAAAACCCGAGATCCGCTTCGCTAACAGGCGCGCCAGAATTAGCATCAGCCACCCACCATTGGAGTTTGCCGCCCACACTGCGCTGCACTAGCACTGAGTCGATGATCCAGACAAGCGTGTGGAATTCATTGCCATCAGTCATTTTTCCGGTGATCCACCAAGCCCCTGCTGTGTTGATAGGGGCTTCCAGATCAATGTGTGTGTCGCTGTGTTTGTCGCGTGGAGTGAGATTTTTTTCCCAAGTGGCGGTGGGTTTACCGACAAATTTTGAAGTTTTCGCCGCGATCAATCGGTTGGCGATCTGCGAGGGACTGACGCGCTGCCAGTTGAGTTCTTTTGGATTGCTTTTAATATAAGTGATTACATCTGCTAGAACGGCTTCCATGTCCACGGGGGACGCGGTCAACGAAACGTTAGAAGCATTGCGAAAAACCAAAGGAAGCTTCGGTTTGGTCCCGGTGGGCACGATGTCTGAAGGCTCAAAGCGGCCCCAGTTGCCGATGATTTGTTTGAGAAGTTTCTTGCGGGAATCGTCGTGCCCGGGGCCGTGTTTGGCGATGGTTTGCTCTAGCACTACACGGGCTTTGTCATACTGTCTTCGGTTTAAAAAAACTTTTGCTAGAGCATCACCTGCCGATGCATCTTCATTCAGAATCGAACGATAAAGAGCGATGAAATGTTGATCCGCTGGCAACTTGAAGCGGCGCACTCCATCTGAAGTTTTGGCCAGACATTCGTCATCGGTGAGCGTGTCGAGTTCGAGGATGCCCTTGGCGCTGTCTGGATCTTGAGAACGCCACCAACCATACGCTGCTAGAGTTTGTGTGCCAAATTGAGCGTGGAAAAAATTCGCAAGTTCAGAAGTAACAGAAACTTTTTGCTGTGGGTTAAGCCCAATGCATTCTGCGAGGGCGAAGCGCCAACGTTCGCCATCATTTTTTGCAGCGTCCCATGAGTCAGGGATTGGATAGAGAACCGGACCATCATTGGCCCACGGTGCGCCTTCGGTGCCACCGTCTGGGCCTAGCTCACCCCACTCGGGGAGCGTGTCGATCGGAGTGAGCGTTTGGAGTTTCCATGCCGCGCCATTTTGCAACGAGTGGGCCATATTTCGCCAAATGGTGGCTGCTTTTATCGAGTCTGGCTGAATGGTTAGGGCTTGTCGGAAAAGTTGGATTGAGCGAATGCTGTCGCGGTAGGTGGTGTCCACCGATGATCCGGCAGAGGCTTGTGGGTCTGCATCTGGGCCTATGCTACGACCTCCGTAGTAGTGATTTCCATCACGTTTGAAATCACCAGCGATGATGCGTCCGGCGTGTGGCACTGCTCGGTAAAGACTAGCAGCCGAATTCAGCAGATCAGGGTTTTTGGACTGAGCAACAACTGCTTGTTCCACCAGCGCATCAAATTCTATCCATGCATTCAACCGCTGCATCGCCTGAAACGCATGGTCGAGGTCGCTGCCAGACTCCGAATCCACGACAGCTAACAACTTCTTCGAATAAAAATCCAATGCTTCACGCCACATGCCGCGCTTGGTGAGATCATCGCGTTGTTTGCGCAACTCTGGAGATTCTTGAGCCATCAAAACCAGCGGAAACCAGACGACGGAAATCCAAATGCTTGCCAGAATTTTCATATTGTCAGTAATGACACCTGAAACTGTGGAATCTTAGAAGGAATATTTTAAGCATTTACGGAAAGCCGCCCGAGGCCTAGATCCGTTGCGTGCACCCGCCTCAAAAACGACTTGCCGGAGTCCTGCTCCCTGCTTTTTCCCCGCGCCGCGAAGGTGATCTCGGGATTGGAGACACTTTGGCGCTGCGCCAATGGATCGATTGGGCAGCTGAACATGGCTTTGGCTTCATCCAGCTTTTACCGATCAATGAAAATGGCGCGGACGAAAGCCCCTACAGCGCAATTTCCTCAACCGCTCTGGACCCGATCTATTTGACCTTGGACACCCGTGAAATCCCATGGTTGAGCGAATCCGAAGTTGCTAAAGCCCGCGACCATTTGATCGGCGCTCCGCCGGGAACGGGTGTGGATTACCCATTGGTTAGGCAGGTCAAACGCACGCTGCTAGAACTGGCGTGGTCGAAATTCGATGAAGCGGGAAAGGATTTCAATACGGAATTTCAGAAGTTCAAAACCCAAGAATCCGACTGGTTGGAAGATTATTGCCAGTTCCGATTTCTAATGGAACACCACGGGGAATTGCTCACTTGGGACCAATGGCCGGAGTTTTCACGGACGCCAGAAAAAGCCAGAAATCACATCCACAAACTGCGTCTGCGCGATGCGGAAGCCATCGATTACCGACTCGGGTTTTTCGCTTTTGTGCAATGGCTGTGTTTCCGCCAGTGGCGCGCGCTGCGAGTCCATGCCGATGATCGCAATGTTAAATTGATGGGCGATGTGCCGATCGGCATCAGTTGGCATTCGTGCGATGTTTTTTTTCATCGGGAAGAATTCCATCTCGATTGGTGCGGCGGATCCCCGCCTGAGGGTTCCGGCCAGAACGATCCGTTTTTCCAACAATGGGGCCAAAATTGGGGAATCCCGCTTTACCGCTGGGACCACATGGAAGCCAACGGATTCACTTGGTGGAAAAAACGCATCTCGCGACTCACAGAGATTTTTCGGATGTTTCGGCTAGATCACATTCTTGGATTCTATCGGATATACGCATTCCCATGGCGGCCTGAGCGCAATCACGAATTCATCGGACTTTCCCATGAACAAGCCGCCGCCATGAACCGCGGACGGCTGCCCAGATGGTTCCTGCGGCCTGACGACACAAGCGAAAACAAATCCGCGAACCGCGCCGACGGCGATGTGCGTCTGAGAGCTATCCTCGAGGCCGCGGGCGACGCCGATGTCATCGCCGAAGATCTCGGCTGGGTGCCGGATTACGTGCGCCCTCACCTAGCGGATTTGGACATCGCTGGATTTCGGATTCCGCATTGGGACTGCAACGAATACGGCCACCCGACTCCCGGTACCAGCTTCCCAGAAAATTCGTTCGCCACGTTTTCCACCCACGATCACGATCCCGTCTGCGGGATTTGGCGCGGTTGCCTGCGAGTGATCCAACAACATCAGGAGAAACCCACCGAGGCCTCTGGTTGGCAAGCCCAAGGTGCAGATAACACACTGCGAGTTCTATCAGAATTCGCCAGCATCCCGATTCCTAACACCGCACCATGGCCACCCTTCACCGAAGGCGTTCGCCTGCGTCTCGTCAAGGCACTTTTCAGCTCGAATTCCCGCTACGCGAGCTTGATGATCACTTCAGTTTTTAGCCTAGATGAACGAATCAACTATCCTGGCACCAGCGGTCGCCACAACTGGCGATTCCGCCTGCCATGGACTCTCGCAGAAATCATGGCCGACCCACAGCGCCACGAGATATGCCGTAAATTTGCTGCCACGATCAGCATCACCAACCGCATTCCGTGATTTTGCGGCTAAAACTCTTGATAGGCAGGCCTCAAATTGTTTTCCAATAAAAAATCCGTTCTTGATGCCCTGCCCCGGTTGACATTTCACCCATCACCCGCCATATCCCCTGCATGTCGTCCGCGCTTCACCCGAAACCCAGGATTGTCGGCCCGAAAGTCCGGATCTGCATCGTCGCGTCCAAATACAACGAGCAGTTTACCGATGCCATGGTCGAAAATGCCATCGAAGAACTCGGCGAACTCGTGCCGCAAGGCCGGGTCGATTTGATCCGTGTGCCCGGTGCATTTGAAATCCCTGTCATGGTCGCCTCTGTGCTCGAACGCGATCCACCAGCTTGCATCATCGCACTCGGTCTAATCATCCGCGGCTCCACCCAACACGCCGATCTGGTAGGAACTTCTGTCACCCAAGCGCTGCAACAACTCGCGGTGCAATCACTCCGCCCAATCATTCATGAAGTCCTTCTGCTAGATGATGAAAAACAAGCCTACGCCCGCTGCATCGGTGCCCAACTCAACCGCGGCCGAGAAGCCGCCCGCGCCGCCGCAGCCATGATAGATATCTTCCAAGAACTCGACCGCTCAATGCCGCGCCAATCCGCCGCCAGAAAAAACCGGTATGCCTAGCCGCCGCCAAATCCGTGAGGCAGTCGTGCAGTTTCTCTACTGCTCGGATCTAGAAGGTGGTGCAGATCCCTCCGCATTGAGGGATCCATTCTGGGAATTCGTGACGGAGTCCGACCGCCGCAGCCTACAACTCGCCACTTTCCGAACCGTCCATCATCTAGCACACGGCAGAGAAGGACGCCTCGCTGAGTTCGTCGAGCGCCAGAGCACCACATCCACTCTGCTCTCCGCATGGCCAGAAGCGGAAAAACTCAAGAGCGGGCTGACTCGAATCGCGGAACTCGAATCCGGTTGGAGTACCGCTCTAGCAAAACTCGAACGTCTGCCTAAAGACGACGACGATGCCTCAGTGGCAGCAAGTTTTAGCACCGCGCTGAACCTGCTTTTCCGAATCGACCGTGATCTAGCGATTAGCCGCAGTCGTTTTCTAGCAGATATCGAAGATTTTCCCGCCCTGCGTGGACCACTGGAAGCCATTGCGGCCACCATTCGCCGCCTGCAACGTGTGTCTGACCGTCTGCGCATGGTCGAGGAACCCGAAAAATTTCCCGAACAAGGCGACCTCGCCAAACTCCGTGAATCCAAAGCTGAAATCCACGAACTCCGCAAACGCGCAGATGTGCTGGTAGATGACATTCTCGCCAACAAAGAAACCATCGATGCCACCCTCGCTGCCGTAGTGGAAAACTACTCGCCCGAGCGCATCGACCCAGTGGACCGCGCAATTCTACGTCTTGCTACGTACGAAATTCTCCAAGCATCCAGTCCGTTCAAGGTCATCATCAACGAGGCCGTCGAGATTGCCAAACGCTTCGGCACCAATGAATCCAGTCGCTTCGTCAACGGCGTGCTAGACCGCATCGCCAAACAAGCGGATGCGGCTGGATAGATATCTCGGTCATTTTTTTCCTGCAATCTGCTGAATTTAAAAGCGACTTTGCAACGCCAACATTGAAAACTGCGTTTTGTATATTCACAGCAACATCCTGAGAATAATAAAAATTGGCAGTATGATCAAAATGACAGAAGAGTCGAGCAGCGTGCGTCTGACACGCTCAAAGTTAATTTCAAATTCCTTCCGTCCCTGCCAAAGAAAAACATTCGGAAAAAACAACGGCACACGTTTTTCATAAGCAGCAAAATCCTCAAATTTATCTCTGAGAACATCAGCCTCGTTGAGCATCATTTGATAGAACAAAGTCATAAATAGAATAATCAAAAGTATTGCAAAATCAGCCCTGCCGGACAGCAACCCGACACCCAGAGCCATTAAGAATGAGGCGAAATACAGCGGGTTGCGGCAGACTGAATAAAGCTCAGTTTTCACGATGATCCGATCCTTGAACCCTCCAATTGTTAGAGCAGAGAAAGTTCTGCCAATGATGCCCGCGAAGATGAACAGAACTCCTGTTATTTGACTCCAAAAGACGATGATATCTGCAATTGGCCACAAGTTCGGCACATAGAAATAGTATGCCGCGAGAACGATAGCAAACAGACGAAAGATCAGCTTGCGGTGCAGATTGAAAAAACCTTGTTCACGCAATCGCTTTGATTTCATGGTGAAGGAATATGAGAAGTTTTGGAGAAATTCAACGGAACGACTGGAGACAATGCCTGTTCACTAGGTTCGCAGAATGTTTTCTTAAGACGACCGCTTTTAAACAACCAGGATGCACTTTGATAGAAAACGGTGGCATCACGAAGCAGCATATCTCCCTCACGACGATCGCGCGGCGTTAAATCGCCGGTTTTAAAATCACAAGCGTAGATAGAGGATTTTTGGTTGGGTTGCAGGATCGCCATGCTATTGTCACACAGCAACCCAAGTTTCTGATAGTTGCTGACAAATGCGCGACCTATCAGATCCGTCGCTGATGGAGCCAGCATGTCATGTCCGTAACCTAGCGTTTCGTAATTCCAGTTTAGCAACCCGAATAAAGTCGGCATTACATCAATTTGACTGCATAAGTTGGAAAGGTTTTTCTTGGGCAACAGCGATGGATTGTAGATCATCGCCGGAATATGATATTTGGTGACGTCGATCTCAGTTTTTCCTGCGCTGCTAGCACAGTGATCTGCAACAATCACAAAGAGCGTGTCCTTGAACCACGGTCGCTTGCTCGCCTTATCTATCAGATTACCTATTGCCCAGTCGGCGTATTTAACCGCCGCTTTTCTACCACTGTGTGACGGCAGATCGATACGCCCTGATGGAAAATCATACGGCCGGTGATTGCTTGTGGTCATGCAGAAAAAATGAAATGGCTTACCCGCGACGTAATCCGCATCTGCTTCCAAAATGGTTTTCCGAAATAGGTCCTCATCGCACGCACCCCATGCAGTTTTAAAGGTGACGTCTTCTTTTTTCCACGCATTTACATCCATGATTCGGCAGCCTGCTGTAGAAAAGTATCGGTTCATAAAATCAAAACGTCCGTCGCCTCCATAGAAAAAACCACAGTCGTAATTACGCTCGAGAAATGGACTGAATGTGGTAGTGAGGTCGATTCCATCTGGTCGATAGATAATCGCCTGACCTGGGGTCGGCGGGAGATTTAATGTTAGTGCCTCCATGCCTCGAACGGTGCGTGTACCGGTGGCATAGAGGTTTTCAAAGAAAATGGAATCCTTCGCAAGGCGATCCAAGTTGGGCGTGATTCCCGATTTGTTGCCGACATAGCTCATAAAGCTGCCGCTCATACTCTCCATACAAACGAGGATGACATTCCATCGGTGCTCGGGGCCGCGCCCGCTGATGCTGCGATGAAGATCGACCAAAGACGGAGATGTTGACGGAGCATCCGGGGTGGCGAGCAGATTTTTGGCATTTGCCAATGCCTCTTCATTGGGCAGGACATTATACCACTTCGAATAGTCGAGTTCCATTTGCTTGAAAGCGGCCATAAACGACCAACAACCATTTTTCGCCAGCTCACCGTGATATTGATTGGTGAACGTCGGCATCGATGACTGGTTCACTGAAAATACGAAAACCGTAGCCAGCCCTCCCCCTACAATCAACCATGCGCAGCGATCCAACAAATTCGTCGCGCCGTTTCTCGCCCATAAAAAAATCCCTTTGCGGGCCATCAACCAAATGATCGCCGCGGACAAGGCGGCAATACCACAGATGATAGGAACCATCGGATAAGACTCAGTGATGTTACCTAACACTTCCTGAGTCCAAATGAGATAGTCCACGGCAATGAAGTTAAAGCGCGCACCAAATTCATCCCAAAAGCACCACTCCGCGATGGTGATGAAAATCAAAATCCCGGTGAACAGCGTCATCAATCCTGCCACGATCCATTTGCCAATACTGGATCTCAAGATCCGTTCAGGCAGTAGCGCACCAAATAACAACCACGGGATGGCTGCAAAAACAGCAGTCACTAGATCAAAGCCAAAACCTGTAGCAAATACCCCAAAGATAGATGCATCCCACGTAACCTCATGACGCACCGCAGCAAAGAGCGCAAAGCGCGTAAGCGAGGAAACGACGACGAACAGGCAAAAGGCAATGCTCGAGACACGAGCCGCAGAGGAACGAAATAAAAAATGCATAATATGATATAGGAGTGAGTGATACATGGCCAATTGTCACGCTTGGCCAGCTCACTCCTTCACATTACATGCCGAAAATGAGAATCCGGTGAGTCGGTCGAAAAAAAATGCGACGAAGATCAAAATACTCCACTTTTCTACGCCAGCACCATTGTTCCTACAACGATCAATGGATCAATTTCACGATGACGCGGTCGGCAAACCGAAAACAAACTCTATCCATTCATCCTCCGTCTTGAGGGCTTTGAGCGTGCCATTCATAGCATTTGCCGCATCCAGACTCAATGATAGGCCAATCCCCAAATGTCCGCCCTCTTGGCAGGCCGGATGATCACGGCGGAAAAGTGGGATAAAAAGGCGTTCAGGATTTTCCTTCAGATCTTCTGCTAAGTTAGAAACGATGATTTGAACCCAACCCTCACTAAGTTCGCAACGGATACAAATTACTTCGTTATCGGGTGTGTAACATGCAGCGTTGTCCAACAGGTTATTGAGGACGACTTTGGCAAGCGTGCGGTCTCCAAAACAGCCGATGCCGTCATGGATCGGTCCAATACGAATTTCGATCCCACGTTTCTCCGCGAGAATGAGGAATGGTGGCAGGCACTCGTCAATGATGTCTCTTGGCACCAAGCGCTCCAGTTTCAATGCGGCATTGAAACTGCCGCCAATGCGAGCAAGAGCGGACAGGCGTATCACCAGTTCTTGGAGTTGTTGGGCGGATTTTTCGCACTTCTGCAGATATTTCACATAGGTTTCGGCATCGCGGGATTTTGATAATGCGAGCTCGGTGGTTGCCAGAAGGCCAGCAATAGGGGTGCGCAATTCGTGAGCTGCGTGCCGAATAAAATCGCGCTCACGCTGACGAATTGTCGAGACGCGTGCGAGCAAAGAATCGAAGTTGCTGGCGAGTCCTATGAGTTCTTTTGGCAGCGCGACAGGCATAGTAAGTGCCTCGTCCAACTGATGTTCGGTCCGCTCGTGTATTTGACGAGTTAGAAAATGAATGGGTTTGAGTGTGATTCTAATCACATGATCAATCAGGGTAAATCCTAACGCCAACGTCAGAAACAAACCACTCGCCAGCACATACCGCAATTGATCGAGTGTGCGATGCAGCGGCTCGCAATTCCCTGCCACTACCAGCGTGAATGAAAGGGATTTGGGATCGATGAAATCGCCCTTATCTAACATTCTTTGCTTTTCCTCAGGCAGAATGAACGGGTGGACCTCAAGGCCAACCGCTCGTCCGCGATTTCCATTTGGCAAGACAATGTTTTTCACCAGTGGAATCCCATGAGTTCCTTGAAATCTCGGCAAATCCTGTGACTTGAGAGCTGGCGAGCGGGTGGTATTCCCACTTCGGTTGTCCCAGAATTGGAACAAACCCTCCATCACCAACGCATCGTTACTACCAAGTCCTTCCTGCCACTCAAAGGTCACTTTTTCGTTTTCCAATTCCACCTGATTTGCCAGCAATGCGGCAGTCTGGGTGATCGACTTATCGATATCACGGAACAAGCTGTGTCTTGCCAACAGATAGACAGATAGCGATGTCAAACAAAGCAACGCACCAACCCCGACGCCACAGCGGATCAAGAGGGAACGCTGGATGGACGGTGATTTCATCGGATTACCTCTTCCACGATGTATCCTTGTCCACGCCGTGTTTGGATAAGATTCGCCTCTCCTTCGATACTTAACTTCTTGCGCAAATATCCGATGTAAACATCTACAACATTGCTTTTTCCACCGCTGCTGTCCTCGAAAACACGCTCCCAAATATCCGTCCGAGTCACTAATTCCCCAGCTCGATAGAAAAGATATTCTAGTAAACGGAATTCCAGTGCGGTGAGTTCTATCAACCGCCCACTGCGATGGACGGTACGGCGAATAGGGTCCAATAATACTTCTCCCACATGAATGACATTTACCTTTTTTCCATAACTTCGACGCAGCAGAGCACGAACCCGCGCTAACAGTTCTGATAACGAAAAGGGTTTTACTAGGTAATCATCTGCACCGGCATTCAACGCCTCAAGTCTATCTTCCAAGCCATCACGCGCACTGATGACGATGATATGGACCTCGCTGCCATATGCACGCAAACGGCGCAAAATCTCCATGCCGTCAATTTTCGGTAACATCAGGTCCAGCAACACTACATCGCATGGGTTTTCCTTTGCCGCCCAAAGTCCCTCATCTCCCGTGGCACAGGTATCCACCACAAACTCCGCCTCGCACAGATACTGGTAGATAGCTTCCCTTAGCGGGGCGTTGTCTTCGATGAGTAGCAGGCGCATATAATGATTAATACGAGAGTAGTTCTTCAGTCCATATTGCCAAGATTTCTTTTTGGAGCGGTCATTTTTTGGAATTGCCCTGCGAGTCAGTCTATCCGCAGTCCATTTTTAGTCTGGAATTCACTCTTTGATTTCCTGCCAGAGCGGCTCGACGGGATCCAGAGTGCCGATGTTCTAATGGATGAGCTGTGAGGATGGAACGGTTAGTGACTTCAATATTAGAAATCGGTTGGGATTTTGCACGAATGGCGGTGGCAAAATCTCCCACATGGTTGACCCAGTTTCTTAAATCCACAGCCATGAAATTTCGCTTTGAATGATGCTCTATTGCATCTATCAATCATGGCAACAGATTAAAAATGCGAATTGACCCACTCGAAGTAATTGCTAGTTCGATGACCTCTGTGCCTGTGCGGCTTGCGTTTGCATGGCTGTGTGGAATGGCAGGAGCTTTCACTCCACTCCTTCTATCAAATGGCGCCGACGCCTGCCAATTTCTCGGCTGGCAGTGGTTACTATTTCCATTCTATCTATTCTACATGGCGACAGATGCTGGATGGTGGACGATTATTGCAATTCCTCTTTTGGCCTTGCTAGGATGGCGCATCATCGCATTCATGCGGAATGAAAACATGGGCTCAGATCTTTTCGCCATCTTTTCGATAACCTACTTGATTGGCATCCGTGGCGCTGCACCAAGTTGGCCACTTGCTCTAACTCTCGCTGCTTACTTGATCTGCCAGATGGTTTATTTGGATAGGCGTGATCAACGTGACAGCTTGAGATGACTCGCCGCATCAAACCGATCTGCCGTGCAGGCAAGAAAACGAATTTCCATGTAATCATGCGAAAAAATGCGGAGAAATCCAGGCAGGCGGATGATTAGTTGCATGATCGAGGTTGATCCGGCTTGCCCAAAGGCCGCAGGCGAGGCATGGAGGGGGTGTGACGCGCGATCTTTCAGCCAATCCGGCATGGCAGGAGCAGGATCTGGGAATTCCTCTCCCGGATTCCCCACACGCGTGCTCGGTATGCTTGCCAACGTGGGATTCGGTCGTCGGTTATGAAGAAGGCCGGGACAAGGTGATGAAACGGATGCGGGTCGGTTATCCCCGGTTTTTTAAGCATCCGACAGTGGAGCGCTTATTCGACAACGCAAAATCCGAAGTTGCCGGAGACTCTGAAGATGTGATCGTGCTGCCGACACGGGCCTCAGTGCAGCGTGCGCAACGCTGGGTGGAACGCCGAGCCGAGACCGCAGTGCGAATCACCAGTTACCATGGATTGCAGGCGTTGATCGTGCCGAACAAAGCCAAAACTCAGGCGGATGCTTACTGGCGCTTTTCTGGCGAGGTGGTCAGCAGTCGGCAGGCACAAGATTTTGTCGATGGCATTCTGCGCGAAGGTTCGAAGTCGCACTTGATCGGCCGAGCGCTTGCGAAATTCACCGGCGCGGCACCAGAAAATACCTTTATTTTTGCCAGCGGCATGGCTGCCACCACCTCGGTGCTGCGAGCGCTGCCGGCATTCATCGACGGCAAAAAAACCCTGCAGCTGGAGTTTCCTTACGTCGATTGCCTGAAAGTGCAGGAACTGTTTGGCCACGGCGTCGTTTACCTGAACGAAGCGACCGGGGAATCGTTTGATGAAGCGCTCAAACGCATTCGTCAGGGCGAATTCGCTGGGGTTTTCTCCGAGGTTCCGAGCAATCCGCTGCTGCGCACAGTCGATTTGGCACGAGTGTCGCAAGCCTGCCTCGAAGGCAACACTCCATTGATTTTGGATGATTCCGCGAGCGGCCCGTTCAATGTGAATGCTTTATTATATGCCGATGTCGTGACCAGCAGCCTAACGAAATGGGTTTCTGGTGTGGGTGACATCATGGCCGGAATGGCCACCGTGCGGGCAGACTCGCCAATGGCTGCCGCTTTCTGTCAATCGCTGGCGATGGATTCCACCGAAACCGCGCCGCTCTACATCGCAGATGCCGAGGTTTTGCTCTCCAATCTCAAAGATTATCCGAAGCGGATGAAAACGGTGAATGCCAACGGACTCGAACTTGCCAAGTGGCTCAGCGAGCATCCGGCAGTTGCCCAAGTTTGGCATCCCTCGCTGACTCACAAGGAAAACTATGACCTGGTGAAACGCAAAACTGGTGGCTACAGCGGCTTACTTTCATTCACGCTGAAAAATTCTAAAAAAACCCCGAAAGTTTATGACGCCCTGCGTTTGAGCAAAGGGCCCAGTTTCGGCACGCCTTTTTCACTCGTTTGCCCATACACCATGCTCGCTCACTATCATGAGCTGGAATGGGCGGAAGGCTGCGGCGTCTCCCCTCACCTGCTGCGGATTTCCTGCGGCCTGGAATCCATCGCCAGCCTGATCGCGGCGTTTGAGACCGCGTTTGAATTCGCCTAGATCCCGATTTTCAATTCGAAAAAGCAGACCCAATTTCTAGAAATCCTTCAGCGAAAGGCGGAGTGAAATCTTGCAGTCTGTAGGTTTTTCCGACTTCTCAAATTTTTCGGCTAGTCAGCGGACTCTGCTCCGTCTAGATTGGTGGCGGAAAATAGTTTGCCATTCTTTGCATTTTGGCACGACTGTTGCTCTTTAAATTTCACTAATCCACTGAATCATGAAAAAAATTGAAGCCATTATTAAGCCATTCAAACTGGAAGAAGTCAAAGAAGCCCTAGCCGAAGTGGGGGTTCAGGGGATGACCGTCACGGAGGTCAAAGGATTCGGCCGTCAAAAGGGCCACACGGAAATCTATCGTGGTTCCGAATACACTGTGGACTTTTTGCCGAAAGTGAAAATCGAGATCGTTGTGGATGATGGCCAGGCAGAAAATGTCGCTTCGGTGATCGTAAAAAGTGCCAACACCGGCAAAATTGGAGACGGTAAGGTATTCATTTCCAATATTGAAGAAGCCATCCGCATCCGCACGGGTGAGACTGGCAACTCGGCAGTCGCCGTGAATTGAGCTGCATTTCCCAAAATTTCATCAGCCAATGGTTCCCGCTGTGGAGCCATTGGCTTTTTTCATCTAGCGGCGCATTGCCAATCATGAAATGCAGCACCCAAGCGGCACGCCACGTCACTCGGTAGCAGCGATTCTTCGGAAATGCAGGCGGATTCCAGCGAGATTTCCGCAGCGCGGCCGCAAAGCCACGCAGCGAGCGCAGCAGCTTGATCCGGCTCATCGCCGTGGGCGAGTCGAGCACCGATCACACCGGCAAGCAAATCTCCTTGGCCTCCGGTAGCCATACCAGGATTGCCGGTGGAGTTGCTCCAAAGTGATTGCCCCGCCCGAGCGATCAGAGTGTGACAGCCTTTGAGCAACAGCGTGCCGGGAAATTCATCAGTAAAAGCGCGCGCCGCAGCTTCACGTGACAGCCCGCTCAAATGTGGGGCCAGACGTTGGAATTCACCGGGATGTGGCGTTAGAAGGTGCTGATGATTCAGAATCGAGGCCCTCCCGGATTTAGCGATCACATTAAGCGCATCCGCATCAATGACTGCCGGGCAGGAAAATCCCGCAATCAAATCTAGCAGAGATTGGGCATCGGCTTGATCCAGTTCTCCAATGCCACAGCCCACCACCCAGGCATCCACAGCAGCCGTTCGGAGCTCATCCGCCGAGGAAATCCCGCGCACGATAACTTCCGGCGGACATTTCGCTGCGATCACAGCCAAAGCCTCATGCGGAACATAAAGTGTGACCAATCCCGCTCCTCCACGCAGGGCACCAGTTGCAGCCAACACCGCAGCTCCCGAATAACAGGATGAACCCGCCACAATGCCGACGCGGCCTGCCATGCCTTTGTGAAAATCAAAAGTGCGTCTGGATTTGGCAAATCCCATGGTTTGGGGAGAAATTAATTCCATGCGACCTGACCCGACGGCGGTGATCGGCTCCACCGGAACCAAAGCCAAGGCTCCAGTGAAATTCGCCGCATGGCTGCAAAGAAGCCCGTGTTTGGCATTGCCGATCATGAAAGTGATATCAGCAACTACCGCACCCGGAGAAGCCGTCCCATCATCCGCATTCACACCGGATGGTAAATCCACCGCAGCTATTCGTGCTCCGCAGTTCTGCCGCAGCCATTCCATTTCTAATGAAAGCGCAGATAAGGGCTCTCGCAGCGCACCGACGGCGCCAATACCTAACAATCCGTCCAATAACAGCATCGGTTGTTTTTCATCCGTTGACACTGGCATCGCCGTGGGCGGAAAATCCAAGCCCAGTTCTAACCATTTTTGACGAGTGAGTGGCGCGCATTCTTCTAGCGGAAAAGCATTTCGCACTGCGATTTTCCAATCATAGTGATCGCGCAATACGCCCAGTGCCACGATCGCGTCGCCTGCATTATGCCCCTTTCCAAGATAACCGACGGCAGTTCCGCTTATTGGAAAAAACCCGCCGATGGCATGACCCAGACGCCGACCCGCAAGGTCTAGCAGGCTTTCTTCGGTCCAGCCATTCGCAATCGCGGCGCATTCAGCCGCCCGCATTTCCGCTACCGTCACCGCAGGCATGGCCGCAGCTTACCCGCTTGATTCAAATAGAACAGTTGGAAATCTGGCAAATCAATACATCCGGCGATAACGCTGGATACCCTCGGCAACGCCACGGGCAATCGACTCGCGGAATGCTGCGGATTTCATCCGTGTTCTTTCCACTTCGTTGCTCACGAAGCCACCCTCTACCAGAATTGCTGGGACCTTGGAATTGCGGATCACATAAAATCGCGCGAATTTTGCCTGACGATCTGTGGTTCGCGTATGATGGACCAAACAGCGCTGAACTTGTTGCGCGAGTTTTTGACCCTCCGCGCTGTAGTAAAATGTCTCCAAACCGGACACCTGCTCCTTCCACGTGTAGTTGTAATGAACGCTCACAAAAATTGCGTCTTTGTATTTATTTCCGACCGCCACACGCTGAGGAAGTGTTACAAAATAATCACTGCGCCGAGTCATCACGGTTCGGTAACCCATCCGTTTAAGGTTGGATTCCAAGCGGACTGCGGTGTCGAGTGCGAGATGCTTTTCATACACCTTCCCCCATTGGCCGCCGTTGTCTTGGCCGCCGTGGCCAGGATCGATCACGACGGTCCTGAAATTCGCCGCATTTGCTTGTGTGGCAAAGATGCAAACTGCGGATAAAGCGATGATGCGGGAAAGTGTTTTCATTGAATTAGTTAAGTTAACGAAATCGTTAAGAAACATTGATAATTTTTTGAAAATGTAAAGGGGAATCTTCGAGTTGGTAAAATTTTATTTCAAAAGTCAAAATGCTCCGGTCGGTCGGTCTGAAGCTTTACGAGTTTTGCCGCGTTCCACTGCGGCAGCATTAGGATCATAGAGAATACTATTGGCCACTCGAACAGAGCCATCCGGGAAAGTCAAAAGTTGAGGGTCGCCTTGTGACGTGCGCTGGTGGATTTGCCGCGCCACAAGCTTGCCGTCAGTATTGATCACGCAATGCACCCACATCGCGGGAGTCGCCAAAAACATGACGTGCATGCGCTGTTCGCGGTCCACTGTGGCCAGAGGTTTTCTCAACATCAGCACATCGCCGAGCAAAAAGGTGCGAACTAACTGGCCAGTCGTGCCATCAGCAATTTGTGCGTAGATTTGAGATTTCGTGTCACCAGTGAAATTCAGAATGCGTAAGTCACGGGTATTTTTCGATCCACCGCGCAAGCCGACTCTTTGCGACCAATACAGACGGCCAGAACTTTGGTTGAAGAAAACCCGGTTCGTAGTCGAGCTTTCCGCGCCTTGACGCGGTGCGTGGATGACTGCCAACACGGAGTAATTTCCCGGTTCGCTGAGTTGAAACCATTGCGACAGATCCACTTCCCGCGCCAGAGTCTGGCCCGGAGCAATTTTCATCGAGCCAAATAACGAACGCCCTCTGGGCGTGACCGGCTCTCCCCGGCTGTCCTTGACGACAAAATCTAACCACTGAGAACGACCGTCACTGGCAAAGACCAGCTCGCTTCCAGCATGGTTCGTGATCGTCACGATGGCGATGACTGACTCACCGGCGAGGTGTTGGTTTTTGATCACCCGGAGCGATGTCGCGAGCTGTGCTTGGGTGAAAGTGACCGACAGCAAAGCTGCGACAAGGAGATTCAAGGACCAGCGGATCATCACAGGCCTTTAGTAACCCAGCCTCGCCACAGCGTCAATCTAACCCACGAAAAAGGCCTAATTCATCAGAAAATCTGCGATCACCATCCGGTGGTCTGAGTGGCGCGTAGTGACTGTTTTGGATCGCACCGAGACCAGCTGGCGCGTGGCATAGAGCAAATCAATGCGCAGAATGGGGAATCGGCGTTGGAAGGTATTTCCCCAACCCATGCCAGCACGGGCAAAGGCATCGACGAAATCTCGATCAAGCTGACGGTGGACCATATCGTTCGCAGGCGCGTTGAAATCGCCGCCCAAAAGTATGGGCGTATCGCGAAAAGCGGTGGTTTGCTCGAGGATTTGCTGCACCAACGTGAGCTCGTTGCGGCGCAGAACTCGCTTGCTCCGGTGAGCCGCCCAAGTGGCACGATTCCAAAACCGCAGATCAGTGGCGGCAGTGTCAAGGTGGACATTGACGACCTCCATGGTCCGCCCGTCCGGCAATTGGATGGTGACCTGCTGGCTGCGTTGATTGGGATTGCGGATTTCTCGCAGGATTTTGCCGCGAGTCACGATTCCGTTAGTCAAATGCTCGCGGTAATCGCCGTGCCCAGAATAGAGAACATCCGCGATTTGTTTCACCTGATAGGGAAAAGCATCTTGCAAAAGCACGACATCCGGCTGCCAGAGCGCGATGTCCGCAGCGGGGCTTCCGTAGCGGAAAACCGCGCAATTGAGCGTCATCACACGCAACAACGGCTTGCCGTTCTCGGTGCCGGCAGCACCGGGCATCAGCGGTGATCTAGCAAAATTCGCCAACACACGGGCTTCATCGGAACCGACTAACAGAGTAACCGACCAAACGCCTGTCATGATCAAAGAAAGCGGAACCCGCAGGAAATAAAAGGCGACGCAAGAAGACGCCAAACCAATCCCGCCCCACAACCAGATAGGCAAAACGGTGAATGCAGCGAAGTGATCCGGCTGTCGCGCGAAACAATAAACGGTTAACAAATGCAGAGCTAACGAAAGCCCCACCAGCAACCATCCAAGCCGGCGGCGAATCGTGGACATGTGAATGATTTGAAATTCAAAATCTCACATCCTACATGCCCGGGATCCCAAGGCCACCAGTGAGTTTTTTCATTTCCGCTGCCGCCTGATCCTTGCCTTTGGCGATCGCTTCCTGCACGCCTTTCAGCACCATTTCTTCAAGGAATTCGACATCGGCGGGATCCACTACCGAGGGATCGATTTTGATAGAAAGCACCTCACCTGCGCAGGTGGCGATGACCTTGACCTTGCCTCCACCCACTGCCGCATCGACAGTTTGGATAGCGAGTTCTTCTTGTTTAGCGGCGAGCCCGGCTTGCATTTGCTGGGCTTGTTTCATCAATTTGGCGATGTTCATTGGTATGTGGGGTGAAATTTCAAAGTGGATCAGGAAACAAACTTGCCCGCGAATTTTTCGAGCGCGGATTGGATCAATGGATCTTGATAGAATGGATCTTCTGCCGGAGTTGGCGCTACCGGTGGCTCCGGTTTGACTTCCTCTTTCCACGGCGGCGGCTCCGGTGCGGGTGGCGGCGCAACTTCTTCCGGCGCCGATTCAATCATCGACTCGAGCGCGGCCATGCCAGATGAGGTCGGCTTGGGTTTTGCCGGTGGCTCCGGTTCAGGATTCCATACTTTGGCAACAGGGATCGGCTCGGGCGCGGGTTGTGAGCGCGGTTCCGGAGTTGGCGCTTGGAAACTGGCAGCACTTTCCGTTGCCACAAAGTCCGCGCCGCGTGTGAGAACTTTGATGACATCAGTGATGCGCACCTCGCCGAGAGTTTGGATCGATTTGATGACGCCGAGTTCGAAGTGGAGGCGTTTGTTAGTCGCCCACTTCATGCGGCCTTCGGTTTCTGCAAAAACATCGATTGCTGCTAGAATGCGATCCGGCGGATAGTCATCGGCGGCACTCAACAACTTGGTCCAAAGCTCCGGCGGGATACCCTCGCCATCGGCAGACGGATCAAGCTTAGCGACCAGCAAGGCACGCAAACAACCGATCAGCTCACCTAGCAGTTGGGAAAGTTCGCGTCCGCTTTCCGCTTCTTTCTGGATCAACGAAAGCGCGGCTGGCGTGTCACGGGTGAGCAGTGTGGATGTGAGATCGGCGACTTTTTCACGCGAGGTGAAACCGAAAACATCTAGCACATTTTCCTCCATGATGTGATCGCCACAAAATGCAACGAGTTGATCAAGCATCGACTGCGCATCGCGCATTCCGCCATCGGCGCCTTTGGCGATCGCCCATGCTGCGGTTTTATCGAGTTTGATGCCTTCCGCATCGGCGATGTGGAGCAAGTGATCGGCGATGGTTTCGGTGGGGATTGGCCGGAGATCGAAACGCTGGCAGCGTGATAGAATGGTCGGTAAAATTTTGTTCGCCTCAGTGGTGGCGAAGATAAATTTCACGTGTGGCGGCGGTTCTTCGAGTGTTTTGAGCAGGGCGTTGAACGCCGCGTTTGAGAGCATGTGGACCTCATCGATATAGAAAATTTTAAACTGGCCGCGTGCTGGCGCAAAACGGACCGATTCACGCAGGTCACGCACTTGTTCGACCCCGTTATTAGAAGCACCGTCGATTTCTAACACATCGAGTGCGCGGCCTTCGGCGATCTCGATGCAGATGTCCTCATCGGGATCGAAATCTGCTTTTGGGCCGCCGGTGCAGTTGAGTGCCTTGGCCAAAATGCGTGCGGTGGAGGTTTTTCCGGTGCCGCGCGGACCGACGAACAAGTAGGCGTGGGCGAGTCGCTTTTGAGCGATCGCATTGCGCAAAGTACGAACGACGTGGTCCTGCCCAAGGACATCATCGAAAGTTTTGGGACGGTATTTCCGGGCGAAGACCTGGTAGCTCACAAGCGCGAGTGTAGGGATGAAGGCGGGTTTGTCATGACTGAGTTTTCAGAAAATCAAAAAATCCAGAATTTTCCCCCGACGGAAGGATTGCTGGACATGCAATTTCCGTCTAGGCTGCGCCCATGGATCAACTGCGGAAACCCAACCACCCACGAAAAACGCGCACTTCATGGCCCGTGATTGGCTTTTTCATCAGCCTCTGCGGCGTGATCGCGCTATGTTTCACTGGATTTCCGGCAAAGGTGAAACGTGGACTCAAGGAGATTTTCGCGCCCAAATCTGTGATCGTTTCCACGGATGAAGAAGATATCCGACGGCAGATCGAATCCCGGCTGCGGGCAGAAATGGAGGAAAAACTGGAGAAGGAAATCGCCGAAATGAAAAAGACCGCCGCCGAAAATGCCGCGAAATCACGAGAACCAGAAGTCCCCCGCCCCACCACACCCGCAGAGCCCAAGTTAGGCTCGGTGACCGATGTCCGCAAACTGCGCACTGGCATTCCATTCAAAACAGAAATCAAAATCGAGAAAGGCGGAATCGCCTCGAAAGAACGGATAGATGACTCCAGCTACACCGCGTCCTATCAACTTTCCCTACGCATTCCGAAGCCAGCCAAAACCCTCGCCGAGCTGGAAAACACTCATCCACAACTCGCTAAAACTCTGCCCGGCTTGCCTGCACTGCTCGAAAAAGCCGAGGTTTCACCGTGGTTTTCCAAGTTATATGATAATAAAACCACCAGGATTCGCGGCGATGCGAATACGCTCAACGAACTTCTATCCAAACACAATTTGTATGATTGCGAGACACTGCTGAATCTCCGCACGTCTGGCGGAAGACGGGTATTTTTCATGCAGGCAGAAATGGATGTCGTTTCTGATGGATCAGATGGCGACCGCTTGCCGGTGATGCCGGATGAAATTGTGAACTCTTCGCACTATCAGCCATTCACCAGTTATGGCTGGCCGAAAAAAAACCAAACTCCGAATCCCATGATCGCGGGTTGGGAAAAACGCACCGTAGCCGCAGAAAAGGAACTCGCGGATCGCGCCACCACCGCCGAGCGCAAAACTTGGCTGAGAGATCGCATTGCCTATCTGAAACGCGGCATCGCGGATCTCAAAAGCCGCAGCTTTCTCATCGCCGAGTATGATCCATTCATCGTGATCCCAGTAAATATTCTAACATCCAATGATGTTTTTGCGCCAAAAGTTGGGGATTTCGCCATCGTGCTGCACGGCGGAAAAATCTATCCATCTATCGTCGGCGATGGCGGACCCACCTTCAAAGTCGGCGAAGCCTCGCTGCGCATGGCCAAGGAACTCAACCCAAAAGCCACGCCTTACCAACGCCCGGTGTCGGATCTCAAGGTCACCTATCTGGTATTTCCCGGCAGCCGCGATGAAGAGCGTGGCCCGCCTGACTATGCAAAATGGCGTCAGCGATGCTTCGAACTCATCGGTGAAATCGGTGGCCTTGGCGAGGGCGTAGAACTTCACACATGGCAGGACTTGTTACCAAAACCCGCGCCGCCTCCGGCACCGGAAATCACTCCAACTCCTCCAGCATCCGGCGAGTCCGCTCCTGCTTCAGTGCCGCCAACACCCGCACCAGCAGCAGCAGACAAATCAAAGTGACGCCTAGCTCCAGCACTGGTGCCACACCCCGCTGACGCTCACCGTCCGCCAATTTGAAAAAGTCCGGAATATTTCCGAGTCCACGCGCAAACCCTAACAACGCTAAAACTCCAGCGCCAATCAGGCCGTGCCACTTGGATTTCAGTGAAAACAACCCACAGATGATGATGCCACCACCCAGTGTTAGGCCACCTTGAAGAAAGGCCAGAGCATCAGCACGTTGCAGTATCCGCAACGCCGAAGCTCCAAGTGCCACAATCATCGCTCCACTGAAAAACACCTGAAATCGCATGGCCACAGCATGGCTCTAGTTCCCAAAATAGAAACCACGAAAAACAGAGATTCGGCGGAGTCACCACAAAGGCGGCCGGGGTCACTTGGCAGGGAATGGTTAGACTGGGCGACAAATGGCAAGGCGAGCCGATCCGCGTGGTCAAAGTCGAAGTGGACGACAAGGAGCTGTTATTGGCCACCGATCTGGAGATCGAAGCGGAATTGATCGCCCTGATTTACCGCTACCGCTGGCAAATCGAACTATTTTTCAAGTGGATGAAAAGCATCCTCGGCAATCGTCACCTGATGG
>ENA-OFCF01000217-OFCF01000217.1-metagenomes-genome-assembly--contig:-NODE-217-length-28207-cov-5.080740_pt1 | contig 28207 bp, 26 predicted proteins | sample MGYA00153387_OFCF01 | MGnify analysis MGYA00153387
CGCCGCTCTACTCGCATGGCAGCGCCATCCTCGGCTCGGTGCAACAGGTAGCGGGTGCCGCAGGCGTAGCGCTGTTCGTGGCGCTGATGACGATCCGGAGCGATGCGGTGATCGCTGGCGGAGCAGAACGCGCCGTCGCGGTGAGCGCCGCCAGTACGCCGTCCCGGGCACGTGCGGTGACCAGGGCGCCGACGAAAGCGGTGGTGTCCCGGTGCGCCCATCCCCACACGGCGGCACCTGTCACCAGCATCGCCGCGCCGGTCATGGCCGTACCCGTCGCGATGCGCGCCGCAGGACTGGACGGCACCCAGCCAGCGATGCTGGTCCGGATGGCCACCTGCCAGGGTTCGAAGACGTGCACCTCGTGCATCACACGCTCGGCGAAGCCGACACGGGGGGCGATCTCAGGGAGCGTCTCGATGTCGGAGACGAATACGCGAAGCGCCGACAGTTCATCGCGGCACGAGGCGCAGTCGCGCAGGTGGCCCGTGAGCTGTTGCACCCCGAATCCCGTTTCCCCATCGAGGAGCAGGTCGAGTTCGTCAGGCAGGAGGTGGCGTGTGAGTGTCATGTGGATTCTCTGAAGCGCCTACGCGGGGGCATTGCAACGTGTTTCAGCGGGATTGCAGACGGTGCAGGATGAGGCAGCCGGGGAGTTCGCCGGGTCTTCATCGCACATCCTCGAGTGCTTCGCGCAGTTCATGTCGCGCCCGGTGGATGTACGTCTTGACGGTGCCCAGGGGCAGGTCCAGCAGTTGCGCGATCTCCTCGTACGAGCGCCCGTCCACATGGCGCAGCAGGATGCAGCTGCGATACAGCGGGCGGAGCTTCGCGATCGCGACCTCGATTGCCGTACCGAGTTCCTGGTTGGCCATCGCATCGAGGGCGTTTTCGCTCCGGTCGCCGATCTCGAAGCTGGTGGCCTCGATTTCGGCCTGCGTGGCAGCGCCGGCGGCCCCGTCGATGCTGATGGTCTGCAGGCGACGGCGGCGCAGCGAGTCGATAGCCAGGTTGTTCGCGATCTTGAACAGCCAGCTCGAAAATTTGAACTCGGGCGAATACTTCTCGATGTTGTTCAGCACCTTGATGAAGGTCTCCTGCGCGAGATCTTCTGCGGCCTCGCGGTCGCGCACCATCCGGTAGACCAGCGAGAAGACCGGGCGCTCGTAGCGACGAATCAGCTCCCGGTATGCTTCGTCGCGGCCTTCCTGCGCCAGGACGACGAGATCTGCATCGGGGAGGTTGGAAGCGTCGAGGAGCCGGGGCATGCATTCGGGAGACACGTTCGGACGGCGGCCGATGTGCGGCGCCCGCGGTGCGTTGGCGAAGCTAGCGGCCTGCGGGTGAAGATCGTATGGCATTCCCTGCGGCTGGGTTGTGGCACGGGCCCGTGTCCCGCGAGCTTTGTGTAACAATGCCCAGCACACTCGATGCCGATCTCCGGCGCGCCGATGCGGCCGCCGCGGGCGGCGCGGAAAAGCGCGCGTACGTCCAGCAGATCTTCTCCGAGATTGCTCCCCGCTACGACCTCCTGAACCACGTGCTGTCGATGAACATCGACAAGGCGTGGCGTCGTCGTGCGCTGGAGGCGCTGGCCTGGCGCGCGGTGCCGCAAGGCCGCTACCTGGACCTGTGTGCCGGCACGCTGGATGTGGGGGCGCAGCTGGTCCGTGAGGCGGAGTTCGACGGCTACGTGATGGCGGCCGACTTTGCCGAGCCGATGCTGCGCATGGGCGACGGCAAGGCGCCGCGGAACTCGCTCGGCCCCGTTGCGGCTGATGCGCTGCAGCTGCCCGTCGGTGATGGCGTCTTCGATGGTGCAATCGTCGCCTTCGGCATCCGCAACGTGGCGGCGCTGGATGTGGGGCTGCGCGAGGTCCGTCGTGCGCTCAAGCCTGGAGCCCGCTTCGTGATCCTCGAGTTCTCGACACCGCGCAACGCGCTGGTCCGCGCAGGCTACCAGTGCTACTTCCATTTCGTGCTGCCGACCATTGGCCGCATCGTGAGCGGGCACAAGACGGCCTACTCGTACTTGCCGAAGAGCGTGGCGCATTTCCCGGTCGAGGAGGAGCTGGCTTCGCGCATGAGCGCCGCCGGCTTTCGCGACGTCACCTGGACGCCGCTCTCATTCGGCATCGCCGCGATTCATGTTGGTGTCGCGTGACCTTGGCGCAACAGCGACCACGGTCGCCCAATTCCGCCTTGACCGATTGAACGTGTCTCTTGATTCCCTGCAGGACTTCATTGCCGCGATCGACGGCATCGGCGAACTGGTTCGCGTCACGCATCCCGTGCGTGCGAAACTTGAGTTGTGCGAGATCGCCGACCGTACCAGCAAGTTGCCGGGCGGCGGGCCGGCACTGCTGTTCGAGCATGTGATTCTGGACAACGGCCAGCGCTCCGCATTTCCCGTTGCGATCAACCTGTTCGGGTCCATGACGCGCATGGCGCTGGCGCTCGGCGTACAGAATCTGGACGAGCATGGGGCGCGCATCACGGAGCTGATGAACCTGAAGGTGCCCGATGGATTCATGGCGAAGCTCGGACTGCTGCCGCGACTTCTCGAGGTCACGAAGTTTCCGCCGCGCGTGAAGAGTGGATCGCCGGCCTGCCAGGAAGTCGTCTGGCGCGGTGACGAGATCGACCTCGATCGCATCCCGGTGATCACCTGCTGGCCTGAGGATGGCGGACCGTACATCACGCTCTCGGCCGTCGTGAGCAAGGATCCTGCGCGCGGCATCCGCAACGTGGGCATGTACCGCGTGCAGAAGCTCGACAAGCGCACCGTGGCGATGCACTGGCAGCGCCACAAGACCGGTGCCGAGCACTTTCGCGAGATGGCCGAGCGCGGCGAGACGATGCCGGTGTGCATCGTGGTCGGTGCCGATCCGGCCAGCGTCTACAGCGCGAGTGCGCCGCTGCCGCCTGCGGTGGACGAGTTCATCTTCGCCGGTTTTCTGCGCCGCGACCCGGTGACGCTCACGAAGTGCGTGTCATGCGACCTCGAGGTGCCGGCGAACTCGGAGCTCGTGATCGAGGGCTACATCGATCCGCGCGAGGAGATGGTGGTGGAAGGCCCATTCGGTGACCATACCGGTTTCTATTCGGAAGCCGACCTGTATCCGAAGGTGCACGTGACCGCAGTGACGATGCGGAAGAACATGGTTTATGGCACCACCATCGTCGGCAAGCCGCCAATGGAGGACTTCTACCTTGGTCACGCGACCGAACGCATCTTCCTGCCATTGCTCAAGCTCACGACACCGGAGATCGTGGATTACCACATGCCGGCCGAGGGAGTGTTTCACAACCTCGTGTTCGTGAGCATCGACAAGAAGTATCCCGGTCACGCCTACAAGGTGATGAACGCGCTGTGGGGGGCGGGCCTGATGTCGCTGGCGAAGGTGCTGGTCGTGGTGGACAAGGAGATCGACGTGCGCAACGTGTCCGAGACCTGGTGGGCGACGCTCAACAACATCGATCCCGAGCGCGACGTGCGCTTCACCATGGGCCCGGTGGACGTGCTGGATCACTCCAGCCGCGCATTCAGCTACGGCAGCAAGATGGGCATCGATGCCACGCGCAAGCTGCCGGAGGAGGGCTTCACGCGCCCGTGGCCGCGCGTGATCCAGATGGATGACACGACGCGCCAGTCGGTCGACACGTTCTACACGTCGCTTGGCATCGAGAAGGCGTGGACGCGATGACCATTCCTGGTCGCGAAGGGCAGACGTTCGCCGGGCCGTCGGCGATCGCGCGATGGTCGAGCTTCGTGAAGCTCCCGCACACCGTCTTCGCGCTGCCGTTCGCACTGACGGGTGTCGTGCTGGCAAGCCGCGAGGTGATGCCCACGGTCGGACAGGTTGGATGGGTGGTGCTCGCGTTCACCGCTGCACGCTTCACTGCGATGGCATTCAACCGCATCGTCGATCGCGACGTGGATGCGCGCAACCCGCGGACCCGCCTGCGCGAGATCCCCAGCGGTGCGCTGCTCGTGGGACAGGCGAAACTCAGCGTCGTCATTGCCGGCGTGCTGTTCATCCTGGCGAGCTGGATGCTGAACCCGCTGTGCGGCATGCTCTCGCCCATCGCACTCGCGTGGGTGCTGTTCTACAGCTACTGCAAGCGGTTCACGCGCTGGAGTCACCTGGTGCTTGGCCTTGGTCTGGGCATTGCGCCGGTGGGCGGGTATCTCGCGGTGACCGGGACCTGGAGCGAGCCGGCGTGGATGCTGCCCGTGCTGGCGATGGCGGTGATGACCTGGTCAGGCGGCTTCGACATTCTGTACGCGCTGCAGGACGTGGCCTTCGATCGCGCGAACGGGCTGTTCTCGCTGCCGGGTGCACTTGGCGCACCGAAGGCGCTGCGCATCGCGCGTGTGCTGCACCTGTGCACGGTCGTGCTGCTCGCGATGGTCGGTGCTGCCACGGCGTCAGGCCTGCTGTATGCGATCGGCGTCGCGGTGGTCGCGCTGTTGCTGGCGTACGAGCATTCGCTGGTGACGGCCGACGATCTCACGAAGCTCGATGCAGCCTTCTTCACCATGAACGGCGTGATCAGCATTTCGTTCTTCACCTTCGTGCTGCTGGAGCGCGTGTTCCACCTGCCGTCGCTCACGCAGCTGCTGACAGGTGCCGCGTGAGTGCACCGTTGCCGATCGTGATGGCGATCACTGGCGCATCCGGTGCGCCGTACGCGGTGCGCCTCCTGCATGCGATGGCCTATGCAGGGCAGCCGGTCTGGCTGATCGTGTCGGCGCATGGCTGGCGTCTGCTGCAATGCGAGTCCGGCATCGGCGACCTCGTCTCGCTGCGCGCGCATGTGGGCGAGGATGCGTGGGATGCGAACGTCACGGTGTTCGATGACACCGATCGCGGCGCCACGCCGGCCAGCGGATCGGCGAAGGTGAAGGGCATGGTGATCGTGCCATGCAGCATGGGCACCATCGCGTCGATTGCGGCGGGCACGAGCCGCTCGTTGGTCGAGCGCGCCGCCGATGTCGCGCTCAAGGAGCGGCGAACGCTGGTCGTGGTGCCACGTGAGACGCCGCTGTCGCGCATCCATCTCGAAAACATGCTCCGGCTCACCGACGCCGGTGCAGTCGTGCTGCCCGCATCACCGGGCTTCTATCACCAGCCGGAGCGCATTGACCAGCTGGTGGATTTCGTGGTGCAGCGCATCCTGGACCAGCTGCAGGTGGACGTCGATATCGCGCCACGCTGGGGCGACGCGCCCGAGTGACCAACGCTCGTCACCTGATCGGCCTGGTGTCCGATACGCACGGCATGGTGCGCGCGTCCATCTTCGAGGCGCTGGCTGGCGTCGAGCGCATCCTGCATGCAGGCGACGTGGGGCCCGATGACGTGCTGACGGAGCTCGCGACCATTGCGCCGGTAACCGCCGTCTTCGGCAACACCGATGCGCCGGGCAATCCGCAGCACGCCGCCGCACTGGTGCTGACGATCGGCGGTGTGACGATCCATGTGAGTCACGGCCACGAACTTGGCAGTCCCACGCCCGCGACATTGCTCGCCGCGTATCCGCAGCAGGTGCTGGTTTACGGCCATACGCATCGACAGCTGATCATGGAAGTCGACGGGCGCCTGGTCGTGAACCCGGGAGCAGCTGGTGCACGTCGGTTCCACCTTCGTCCCACGGTTGCGCGGCTCACGATCGAGCGCGGCGTCGCGCACGTCGAGCTGGTGCCGCTGGACTGATCCGCCGCGACACGGCGCGGGTCGTCGAGGTACGCACCTGCCGGATCAGAGCATCGGCGACAGCAGCCGCGCAGCACCCTCGAACAACCGTGCGCCGATGGACAGCGTCATGAGCTCGCGGGCGGTGACCTCACGCGCCTTGGCCAGGTCGCGCGTGAACATGTCCGCCATGAGCGTCACGGGACGCTCGCCGTAGCACACGGCCACCACCTCGAAATTCAATCGGAGACTGCGGTTGTCGAGGTTGGCGGTGCCCACGATTGCGGCATCGTTGTCCACGACGACGGTCTTGGCGTGCAGTGGCGGTGGGCCGTAGGCATGGATGACCACGCCCGACGCAAGCAGTTCCGGAAAATAACTGCGCGCCGCCGCATCGGCGATGCGATGATCGCTGTTGCAGGGTACCAGCAGTCGCACGTCCACGCCTCGTAACGCAGCGCCGATCAGTGCCGTCTGCATCGACTCGTCAGGCACGAAGTACGGCGTCGATATCCAGATGCGTTGCCGGGCCGACGTGATCGCGGCGAAGTACACGGCATGAACGGATTGCGGATGCGCATCGGGGCCGGAGGCGCAGATCTGCACCAGGTGCTCGCCCGCGCCGGTCAGTGGCGGCAGGTACTCTGCACCATCCAGTACGCGCTTCGTTGCATACTGCCAGTCCTCGAGGAAGGCGAGCGCCAGCGGCGCGGCGGCGTCACCGCGCAGCCGCACCTGCGTGTCGCGCCATGCATGTGCTGCGCCGACCACGGTCTCGTCGTGGCAGTCGTCGATGTTCATGCCACCGGTGAGCGCGGTCGTGCCGTCGCAGACCACGATCTTGCGATGCGTGCGGAAGTTCACGAAGCCGGGCCGCATGCGCGGGCCGAAACGGGCCACTTCTACCCCGGCCTCGCGCAACGGCGCAAGGTAACCGCCGAGCCGCGACGTCCCGATTCCGTCCAGCAGCAATCGCACTTCGATGCCTGCTTTCGCGCGCTCGATCAGTGCTGCGCGGATGCGGCGGGCGACGACACCATCGTTGAGGATGTAGTACTCGAGATGCACGTGATGCGTGGCGGCACTGATCGCCTCGATGATGGCATCATACGCGGCACTGCCGGTGTCGAAGAAGTCGAGCGCCGTGGCACTCAGCGGCGGCGATTGATTGGTACCAGCGGCGACGGCGGCCAGACGTGACCCGGCGAGTCCCAGCGCGTCCACGGCCGATGCGCGATTCGGTGTGGCGGCGATGTCACGTGCGCGTTTCTCCGACCTGACGATGATGCGACGACGACGCTTCCGATCCAGTCGTCGCGGACCAACGAAGTAGTAGACCGCCAGCCCGAGCAGCGGCAGCGTGGCGAGGCTCACGATCCAGGCCAGCGTCGCCAGCGGCGGCCGGCGCTCCGTGAGGATGTATCCCGCGATGACCACCACCCAGACAAATTCGATCGCCAGCAGCCAGTCCGGCAGGGTGATGAAGCTCATGCGCCGAATGCACGCAACGCCTGCTCCGGCTCGAGGGTCCGCGCAAATTCGTCGGGGTGACGCTGGAACCAGCTCGAGAGCAGGAGCAACTCGTCGATCTCGTGTGTGGGAATGATGCGCGTGGGACGGTCCGGTTGGTGGAAGATACGACGCGACCACTCGGCGAACTCCAGCTGCTCGCGACGGCTGACCGGCAGTTTCAGATCGGCACGCACCGTGCCACGCTTGACCAGGTAGACGCGTGTCTCGTTGCCGTGCCCGGTCACGGGGTACGCGAACGTCAACGTCTCGACCGCGAACCGGAGCCGCTCGAATTGCGCGCGCAGCCGCTCCAGCCGGTGCAGCTTGTCACGCACCTGGCCGGCGCGCTCGAACTCCAGCGCCTCGCTGTGTGCGAGCATGCGCGCGCTCAGCGCCTTCATCGGCCCATCGCTGCTGCCATCAAGGAATGCGCGCGCGAGGGCGAGTTGCGTGGCGTACGCGCTCTCGGTGACGGCCGCGACGCATGGTCCCAGGCACTTCCCGATCTCGTGCCGGATGCATTTCGGTGCACGCGGCGTTGCAATCACCGGCAGCTCGGCCTGATCGCGGAAGTGCATGCGCACGTCGTTGCTGCAGTCGCGCAGGCCGAGCAGGTCGCTCAACTCGCGCAGCGCATCAGTCACGCGCGATGCGCTGAGGTAAGGCCCGAAGTACGTGCCCCGCTCGTCGCCCGATGCATCACGGGTGACCGTGAGCTTGGGCGCGAGTCCGGCCGTCATGCGCACGAAACAGTAGTGACGTGCATCGCGCTTCATCATCCAGTTGTACCGCGGCCGCAGCTGCTTGATCAGCCGCAGTTCGCGCAGCAGCGCCGCGAATTCGCTGGGCTGGTATTCCCACTCGATGCGCGCCGCACGCCACAGGATGCGTGCGCCTTTGTCATGCGGCCATTCGGCGCGGAAGTAACTCATGAGGCGCGTGCGCAGCTGCTTCGACTTGCCGACGTACAGCACCGAGCCTTCACCACACAGGAAGCGGTATGTGCCCGGTCTGTCCTGCGTGCCCGCCTTCACCAGCTCGCGCAGTGCATCGAGGTCGGTCACCGGCTTCCGCTTGCCCTTTTGCGTCCGCGCGGCGACTCGTCCGTCACCGGTGTCGTTCAGCAGCACGTTCTGCGTCACGTTCTGCGTCACGTTCTGCGTCACGTCCAGCGTGACGTTCATGCCCACGTCCATGTGCGCGGCAGGCAGTACCGACGTTGCGACGGCATTTGAAGCCTCCAGTTCGGCGAGCGTGACGGCCCGTTCCACGCTCAGTCGCTCGTCGCTCCGTCCACGTGCTGCAGGTGTTGCGCCGAACAGCGCGAACAGGTCCCGCTGCCCGACCGGTTGGGTCTTCATCGCTGGCAGCGCCAGCAGAACACCGTCGTACGTCCGTCGATGGCACTGCTGTCCACCAGCGGCGTGGCGCAGCGCCCGCACGGTGCACCACCGCGCCCATAGGCCTGCAGAAAAGGAACGAAGCCACCGCGCCCGCCGCGCGCGTCCACGTAGTCGCGGAAGCTCGTGCCGCGAAGGGCGATGGAGGCCTGCAGCACGCCGCGCACCGAGTCGAGCAGCGTGGCTGCTTCGCCGGCGGTGATCGAATGCGCCGCTCGCGACGGATCGATGCCTGCCATCCAGCACGCCTCGTTCGCGTAGATGTTGCCAATACCCGCCACGACCCGCTGATCCATGAGCACCTTCTTGATGGCCTGCCGCGACGTCCGAAGAGAACCCGAAAATCGCTCGGCGGTCAGTGCCAGGTCAAGCGGCTCGGGCCCGAGCGGGGCGAGCGCGCTGGCCAGCGCATCGGCGGACAGCAGCGCGACGGTGCCCAGTCGGCGGATATCGCGGTAGTGCAGCACGCGCCCGTCGTGCAGCCGCATGCTGAGCGCGATGTAGTTGCGGTCGCGTGCCGAGATGTCGTCCGGCGTTCGCTCGACCAGCATTGCGCCGGTGAAACGTGGCTGCACCACGAGCGAATCACCTGAATCCAGCTCCACGATGATCAGCTTTGCGCGGCGCCACGCGCGAACGATGATCGTGCCGGGCAGTCGCGACATGAACTCGTCCGGCGTCACGCTGCGCAGCACGTCTCCCTTCTGCACGGCAGCACCCGTGATGCGCGCCCCCGAAAGCATGGCGTGCAGGTCGCGGGCGATCGTCTCGGTTTCCGGAAGCTCAGGCACCGCGTGCCAGCGCGCGCCACCCGATGTCGCGACGAAAGAACGCGCCGGTGAACTGCACCGACGCGGCGAGCGCGGTGCTGCGCTGCTGCGCCGCGGTGAGTGTTGCGCCGGTGGCGGTGGCGGCGAGCACGCGGCCGCCGCTGGTCGTCAGCGCGCCATCACGCATCACCGTGCCGGCATGGAACAGCCATGCGTCCGCTGGCATGGCAGGCACCACGATCGCATCACCGCTGCGCGGCATCGTCGGATACCCCGCTGCGGCAAGCACCGTGGTCACGACGGCCTGCGCGGGCACGAACACCGGCACCGGCGCGATGCGTTCGCCGCGCGCGATTTGCAGCATCACGCGCAGCAGCGGCGCATCGTCGGCGAGTGCCATGAGCACCGCCTGTGTTTCCGGATCGCCGAAGCGGCAGTTGAACTCCACCACGCGAGGGCCAGTCGGCGTGAGCATCACGCCACAGTACAGCAGGCCGCGAAACGGCATGCCGCGTTCATGCATGGCGCGCAGCGTCGGTGCGATGATCGTGTCCATCACCTGCGTGATACCGGCGGGTACGCTGCCATCGCGCCAGGTGTATGCCGGATCGCCCGCGTCGGCCGGGCAGTACGCACCCATGCCGCCGGTGTTCGGGCCCGTGTCGCCGTCGCCCACGCGCTTGTGATCCTGTGCGGCGGGCAGCGGCACGGCGGTCTCGCCATCGGTGAGCACGAAGAGCGACAGTTCCTCGCCCGTCATGAATTCCTCGATCAGCACCTGGGCCCCGGCGTCGCCGAAGATGTTTTCCTCGAGCATCGCGGTGATCGCGGCGTCGGCGTCCGGCAGCGTCATGGCGACGACCACGCCCTTGCCGGCAGCGAGGCCCGAGGCCTTCACCACCACTGGCGCGCCGAGCTCGCGCGCCGCCGCTCGTGCGGTCTCCACGGTGGTGTGCATCGACGCGCGCGCCGTCGGTACGCCGGCCTCGCGCATCAGCGCCTTCGCGAATGCCTTGGACGTCTCGATCTGCGCCGCGGCCGCCGTTGGCCCGAACACGGGAATTCCCTGTGCAATGCAGGCGTCGGCGAGTCCTGCGGCGAGCGGCGCCTCGGGGCCCACGATCACCGCGTCGACCTGTTCGTCCTGTGCGAGTCGCACGAGACCCGCCACATCCGATGCCGACGTCGACACACAGGTGGCGAGCGCCGCGATGCCAGGGTTGCCCGGCGCGGCAAGCAGCGTGGCATCGGGCATCTCGTGCTTGATGCGCCATGCGAGGGCATGTTCGCGGCCACCGCCGCCTACGAGCAGAAGCTTCATGGCGCGCAATTTACCATGGCGCGCCACGAGTCCCGCGGACCGTCAGCCGCCGGCCTTCCGCCGGAATGCATCGGCCGCGCGGGCGAATGAGTCGCCGACCTTGCCGAAGGTCTCCTTTGCCTGCTGACCGTAGTAGTCGGCCGCGCCGCGCACGTCCTCGGCGTAGGTGCTCTGCGTGCCCGTGCCGTCGCGTCGCGCATACTCACCGGCCAGGATTCGCGCATAGGCGCCGCTTGCGACCCAGCGCTGCAGCTCGGCCGCGCGCACGGTATTGAACGGGTGCTCGCGCAGCGCGGTGTTGATGGCCTTCAGCACCGAGTCCCAGGCACTGCCTTCGCTCTCGTACTCGGCCGCCTGCTTGAGGAACGCATCGAGGTCGCCCTCGCCCGGGACGGCCGAGCCGCCGGCGAGCCGGAAGAAGGTGCGCATCGCCAGGGTCGTGTCCTGCACGGCCAGCAGTGCGGCGCGGTCGCAACTCAACTCCGCCTTGCGGCTCCACTCCAGCAGCGCGAGCTGAAACGGCATGATCGCCAGACCGGCCAGGAAGGGCAGCGCGCTGAAGCCGATCGTCGTCGTGATGATCGCGATGGTGCGGTAGGTCATGTGACCGCTCGCGATGTGCCCCACCTCATGAGCGACGACGAAGCGCTGCTCGTCTTCCGACAGGATGTCCAGTGCGGCGGCGTTGACCACGATGAACGGCCGCTCGAACCCGACCGCCATCGCATTCACCAGCGGCGACAGCGTGACGTAGACATCCGGCACCTCCGGCAGGTCCAGCGAGGCGCAGACCTCGCGCACCATGCCGTAAAGACGCGGACGCTGCGTTGGACCGGTGCGGACGGCATTGGCAAGGAAGAGGTGCCGCAGCCCGCGCTCCCCGAAGAATCCTGCCGCTCGACGCACGATCTCGTCGAAACCCGGGATGGAGCGCATCGTGTTGAGCGCGGCGCGATCCGCCGGATGCTCCCAACTGGTGGATGCGATCTGGGGCAGGGGTGTGGCAGGCATCACGATGCTCGTGGCTCGGGAATGATCATTGGCTGCCGATAACACGACAGCAGGCAGTGAAGTAGCGCGCCACGTGCTCCGAGACTCATGCGAGCAAGAATCGTCCGGCGGCACCCTCGTGGATTCACGTCCTACGCGGGGCGACGCCGTTCAGTGTCAGCGGCGCACGGCGCGGCTCACAATCCCTGGAGCGCGTGCTCCAGGTCACCCAGCAGGTCGTCGGCGTCTTCCACGCCGACGGACAACCGGACGAGCCCTTCCGTGATACCCAATGCTGCCCGCCGTTCCGGCTCGACCGACGCATGCGTCATGCTGGCCGGATGACTGATCAGACTTTCGACGCCACCCAGCGACTCGGCGAGACTGAAGAGTCGCACGCGATCCAGAAAGGTCTTGACGCGTTCACGGGTGCCGAGCTCGATGGAGATCATGCCGCCGAAGCCGGACATCTGTCGCGCGGCGAGGGCATGCTGCGGATGCGACTCGAGACCAGTGTACAGCACCTGCTCATGGCCAAGACGCTCCGCCAGCCAGTGCCCGATCTGCCGTCCATTGCTGTCGTGCGCCTTCATGCGGATGGCGAGCGTCTTGGTGCCGCGCAGGCAGAGCCAGGAATCGAAGGGGCCGGGCACGGCGCCCGCCGCATTCAGGATGAACTGCAGGCGCGGCGCGAGCTCCTCGTCCGACGTGACCGCGATGCCGCCGATCATGTCGCTGTGCCCGTTCAGGTACTTGGTGCTCGAGTGCCACACGATATCCGCGCCCAGTTCCAGCGGACGCTGGAAGATCGGTGTCGCGAAGGTGTTGTCCACGATGGTGAGCGCCCCGGCACGCTTCGCGACGTCGGCCGCCGCCGCGAGGTCGGTGAGCCGCATCAGCGGGTTGGTCGGCGTTTCCAGCATCAGCGCGCGGGTCTGCGGCGTGACGGCATCGGCGATGCGCTGCGGATCCCGCGTGTCGACGTAGGTGAACGTGAGGCCGAACTGCTGCAGCAGCTTGTCGAACAGCCGATACGTGCCGCCATACACATTCTCGCCGACGATGATATGGTCGCCGGACCGGAACAGCATCATGATGCTCGTGAGGCAGCCCATGCCGCTGCCGAACGCGAAGCCGTGCGTGGCGCCTTCGAGCGCGGCAACGTTCCGTTCCAGCGCCTCACGGGTGGGATTCTTGCCCCGGGCGTACTCATAGCCGCGATGCACGCCAAACTCTTCGTGCACGTACGTGCTGGTGAGGTACAGCGGCGTCATGATGGCGCCGCTGACGGCGTCCGGACGCTGGCCGGCGTGAATCGCGCGCGTGGACGGACCGTCGCGCAGGTCGGTTTCGAAAATACGGGTCATCGGAGTCGGGAAAGTGGTCCGGCGAATCGTAACGTCCGGGCAGACCCGTCGCACGACGGCCCATGGAACGCCGCATGACTGCAATCCTGACCCACGACTTCGCCGCATCGGCAGGACTCGATCCGTTTGCCGGCAGTGCCGTGCCGCGCTGCCTCGTGGTGGACGACGAGCCGCGACTGCGCCAGATCCTGGTGCGTGTGATGCGGGCCGACGGCTTCGTGGTTGACGAGGCCAGCAACGGCTTCGAGGCGCTGGCGCAGATGCAGGCGCATCCGTCCACGCTGATCCTGACCGACATCGAGATGCCGCAGATGGATGGCTTCGCGCTGCTGCGGGAATTGCGCGTGCGCTGGCCTGATGCGGCGGTGATGATGATCAGTGGCAATGGCGACGTGCAGACGGCGGTCTCCTGCCTCTCCGTCGGCGCGCTGGATTACCTCACCAAGCCGTTCCACCTGGACGAAGTTCGCGCCCGCATCACGTCCGTGCTGGAGCGTCGGCGTCTGGTGCTGGAGAATCGCGAGTACCAGACGCGTCTCGAACAGAAGGTGCAGGCACAGGCCCGCCGCATCGAGCAGCAGTTCCTGGGCGGTGTGCAGGCACTTGCCGAAGCGCTGGAAGCGAAGGACCCGTACACGCATGGACACAGCGTGCGCGTGAGCCAGTACGCAACAGCGATTGCGCGCCGGCTGGAACTGCCGCCGAACGTCATCCGCGCCGTCACACTGGGTGGACGGCTGCACGACATCGGCAAGATCGGTGTGCGCGAGGAGATCCTCTCCAAGCCGGCGCGCCTCACCACGGACGAATACGCGCACGTCATGACGCACATGACCGTGGGCTGGAAGATCCTGTCGGCCATGGTCGTCGACCAGCCGGAACTACTGAACATCGTGCGCTATCACCACGAGCGCATGGATGGCGCCGGGCTGCCCGACGGCGTGAAGGGCGCCGACATTCCGCTCGAGGCACGCATCGTGTCCGTGGCCGACAGCTTCGATGCGATGACCAGTGGCCGACGCTACCGCGACGACGGTGGCAAGCAGCTGCCCGAGGCGCTCAAGGAATTGCGTCGTTGTGCCGGCACGCAGTTCGACCCCGATTGCGTGAACGCCTTCGTCGATGCCTTCCAGAGTGGCGACGTCACGCTGCTCGCACGCGTCGACCTGCAGCAGTAACCGCCCCCACCGCCGTCAGGCCACGATCGTGATGCGGGTCGGCTGCTTGTACGACGAGAGCCGTTCCTCGCACCACGTGCGTACGGCGGTTGCATCGACGGTGCCGTGGACCGTCACCTCGATCTCGTGCTCCTTCGCCGGCTCGGGCACGCCGGACACCTCCACGCGCGTCACGCCGTCGAGCGCACCGATGACGCGGATCAGTTCCGCCGGATAGATGTTGAATCCATTGCGCGTGAACATCGGCTTGATCAGGCCCTCGAACGTCACCACGCCGTCGCTGTCGCGGCTGCCCTGATCGCCCGAGTGCAGCCAGCCACCGATGCGGCGCAATCCATGCTCGTTGCGTGTGACGTACCCCGGGCTCACGAGCGGACCACGCACGCAGATCTCGCCGCTTGCCCCCGCGGGCAGTTCCGCATCCGACGTGGGAGTGCGGATCGAGACCTCGGCACCCGGATAGGCCACACCGAGCGTGCCGACGCGATTGGGCTGGTCAATGCGATTGAAGAGGCAGACCGGACCAGCCTCCGTCAGGCCGTAGCCCTGCCGCAGTGCGCACCCGGTGGCCGTCTCCCACTTCCGCTGCACCCAGACCGGCAGCGCGGCACCACCGCTGATGCAGACGCGCAGTGCCGGCACGTCGATCGTGCCACCACGCCGCTCGATGGCGGTGAGCATGGCGATGAATACCGCCGGTACACCAACGAACAGTGTCACGCCATCATTTACGAGTGCTTCCACGGCCTTGAGCGGATTGAACCGTTCCATCGTCGTCACGCGCGCACCGGCGAGCAGCGGCGCAGTGAGGGTCACGGTCAAGCCGAACAGGTGGCTGAACGGCAGTACGGCCAGCATGTGATCAGCCGCGGTAATCTGTGCCGCCTCGATCGTGGCGCGGGCATTGGCAATCAGGTTGCGGTGCGTGAGGATCGCGCCCAGCGCCTGCCCCTCCATGGCCGACGTGTAAACGACCACCGCTTCCTCCACGCTGCCCTCGGCGCCGTCATCGGCATCGCCCTCGAGCTGGAGCCCGACATGCGAACCGAGATCGATGGTGCTGATCACGCCATGCAGCGAGAGCGCCGCCTGGCGCGGTGCGTCATCCAGCAGAACCACGGGCAGCGAACTCGGCAACTTGTGCGCGAGTGAGGCGATCGTGAATACGGCGCCGACGTTCGCGTCCTCGAGCTGGAAGGCGATCTCGGGCGCCGAGGCAAGCGGATTGAGCAGGACGGCACCTCGACCTTCGCTCGCGGCGAGCCCCACCACGAACTGCGAGCCTGTCGGCAGCAACAGCGCCGCACGAGTTCCATACAGCGCGCGCGCTATGGGTGCGCAGCGTTGCAACAGCGTCAGTCCCGAGGCGACGAGCTGCGCCACCGGCACGCCGTCGAGCGCGCTTCCGTGTGCCGCCATGGCCAGCGGCAGGACCCCCAATGGATTGCTCATGCTGCTGCTCCCTGCGAAGTTGCGCGGCGGTGTCGCTGTGCTGGCGCGGAACGTATCCCGCTGTCATGGTCGCTGACAGCCAGTTCGTGTCATTGCAGTTCCTGACCCGAATCGCTGCTCCATTTCGTGCTTGATGCTGGCATCACCACCGGTTGCTGCTCACGAGTCTTGGCCGAGGCACCGGATTCACCCACCCCGCTCGCAATGTCATCGTTTGAAGGCCTGATGGTTTCCGTTTCCGGTATCCGTGGCCGGGTCGGCGCTGGATTGACGCCGGAAGTCGTTGCGACGTACGCCGCCGGCTTTGGCGCCTGGGCAACCGGTCGCAAGCCGGGCGCGCCCATCGTCGTTGGTCGTGACAGCCGCGTGTCCGGCCCGCTGTTTCATCGCGTGGTGCTGTCTGCGCTGGAGTCAGTGGGATGCCAGGTCATCGATATCGGTGTCGTGCCGACCCCGACCGTGCAGCTTGCCGTCGAGCATCATCACGCCGCCGGTGGCCTCGCAATCACGGCCAGCCACAACCCGGTGGAGTGGAATGCGCTCAAGTTCATCGGGTCGTCGGGTCTGTTTCTGGATCAGGACGACAGCCTGAGCTTTCGAGCGGCGACCGACGCCGGCTTCGCCCGCGCCACCTGGGACACGCTCGGCACGACGACCACGGATGCAGAGGCAGTTGCTCGACATCTGGCTCAGATCCTGGCATTGGAATACATCGATGTGCCGGCCTTGCGTGTCCGCAAGCTTCGTGTCGCACTCGACTGTGTACGCGGCGCCGGTGCGCCAATAATGCTGGCGCTGCTAGACGCGCTTGGCTGTGAAGTCTCCGCGATCCACACCGAGGCAGACGGACGTTTTCCGCACGCCCCTGAACCGATTGCGGAGAATCTTGGCGACCTGTGCCAGCTGGTCCTCAGCAGTGGCGCGGACATTGGGCTGGCTGTCGACCCCGATGTGGACCGGCTCGCCATCGTGGACGAGCACGGCGTCCCGCTGGGCGAGGATTACACGCTCGCATTCGCTGCGGCCCTCGTGCTGCGCAGGAAGCCCGGTGTGGTTGTGACCAATCTGTCCACCAGCCGTGTAGTGGAAGATGCTGCGTTGGCTGCTGGCCAGCGATGCGTACGCGCTCCGGTGGGCGAGGCCAACGTGGCGTCGGCCATGAAGACCGAGCAGGCCGCGATCGGCGGCGAAGGGAACGGTGGGGTGATTCTGCCTGACCTGCACCTGGGCCGCGATGCGCCTGCGGGCGCGGCGTTGGTGCTGCAATTGCTCTGCGAGACCGGAATGTTGCCATCGGCACTCAAGGCGGCATCACCGCGGTACGAGATTGTAAAGGACAAGCTGGACCGGCCTGACGCGCCGCTCGGTGACGTGTATGCGGCGCTCCGGGCAGCATTTCCGGACGCGGTGGTGGATGTGCAGGACGGGCTGCGACTCTCGTGGCCCGACCGTTGGGTGCATGTGCGGCCATCGGGCACGGAACCAATCGTGCGAGTGATCGCTGAAGCGCCGACGCGTGCCCTGGCGGAAGCGCTGGTCGCGCAGTCGCGTGAACCGCTGGACAAACTCGTGCGCGCTTCCGCGCGCTGAGTGCTCGACCTCAAGTCACTGGAAGGATAGGACACATGTGCGGAATTGTCGGATATGTCGGGAATCAGGAATCGACCCCGATTCTGCTCGAGGGCCTGCGGCGCCTCGAGTATCGCGGCTATGACTCGGCGGGTGTTGCAACCATGAACGGCGGCGGCGTCGAGATGCGCCGCGCAGCTGGCAAGATTGCCAAGCTGGAGAAGGCGATTTCAGAGAATCCGACGCATGGTTCCGTTGGCATCGCGCACACGCGCTGGGCCACGCACGGACCGCCGACGGAGCGGAATGCGCATCCGCACATGGACGAGGCGAAGACGATTGCCGTCGTGCACAACGGCATCATCGAGAACTCGTCGTCGCTCAAGCGCTCGCTCGAGGGGCGCGGTCATGTCTTCGCCTCCGACACCGACACGGAGGTGCTGTCGCACCTGATCGAGGAATTGTTTGACGGCAGCCTCGAAGACGCGGTCGTGCAGGCACTCAAGCGCGTCGAGGGCACATACGGCATTGCGGTGATCTCCAGCCGCGACAAGGACAAGATCGTTGCCGCCCGGAAGGGCAGCCCGTTGCTCATCGGCGTGGGCAAGGATGAATGGTTCGTCGCGAGCGACGTGTCGGCCATCCTCGCGCACACGCGAGACGTGGTGTATCTGGAGGACGGCGACGTTGCCGTGCTGACGCGCTCCGGCTTCCGCGTGATCGACCATTCGCAGAGTACCGTCACGAAGGTCATCAGCAAGATCGACTGGGACATCGACCAGATCGAGCGCGGCGGGTACGCGCACTTCATGCTGAAGGAAATCTTCGAGCAGCCGATTACCGTCGAGAACACCATGCGTGGTCGCATGCTGCAGGAGGAAGGCACGGCCAAGCTGGGCGGCCTGAACCTGACCGACGAACAGCTGCTCAGGATCGACAACATCGTCATCACGGCCTGCGGCACCTCCTGGCACTCGGCGCTCATCGGCGAGCAGCTGCTGGAGGAGTTCGCGCGCATCCCGGTCGAAGTCGAGTACGCATCGGAGTTTCGCTACAAGAACCCGATCGTCACCGACCGCACACTCTGCATCGTGATCTCGCAGAGTGGCGAGACGGCGGACACGCTCGCCGCACTGCGCGAAGCGAAGTCGCGTGGCGCGAAGACGCTGGGCCTGGTGAACGTCGTCGGTTCCACGATCGCACGTGAAGCGGATGGCGGCATTTACCTGCATGCCGGTCCGGAGATCGGCGTGGCGAGCACGAAGGCCTTCACCAGCCAGGTGATCGCGCTGACGCTGCTGGCATTGAAGATTGGTCGCCTGCGCACGATGAGCATCCTGCAGGGCCGTGAGGTCATCGCCGCACTGTCCGCGCTGCCCGCACAGATCACGCAGATCCTGGAGCGTGCTGCCGATATCGAGTCGGTCGCGGAAGAGTTCAAGCGCGCGCAGAACTTTTTGTATCTGGGCCGCGGCTACAACTTTCCCAGTGCACTGGAAGGCGCACTGAAGTTGAAGGAGATCAGCTACATCCACGCCGAGGGGTATCCGGCGGCCGAGATGAAGCATGGACCGATCGCGCTCATCGACGAGATGATGCCGGTGGTGTTCATCGCGCCGCATGATGCCGTGTTCGACAAGGTCGTGAGCAACGTGCAGGAAGTGAAGGCACGCAAGGGCACTGTGGTCGCAATCACCACGCGCGAGGAGGAGTCGCTGGAGGGGCTGCTTGATTACGAGTTCCGGATTCCGGAAACGATCGACATGCTGACGCCGGTGCTCGCCTCGGTACCTTTGCAGCTGCTGGCGTACTACATCGCGGTGAAGCGAGGCTGCGACGTGGACCAGCCGCGCAACCTGGCCAAGAGCGTCACGGTCGAGTAGCGGCGACGCAGGGGCGGACAAGAGCGGGGCACATTCTTCAGTGGATGTGCCCCGCTGTCACGAAACGAGGTCGTGCTTCGCGCACCGTCTACCTTGGAGCGTGACCACACCAGCTGACGCCATCCGTACCCGTCGCGACGCATCGAACGCCGCCATCGCGTCGCGCGATGCGGGTGCCGTGGTGTCATGCATGACCGATGACGTCACGGTGGCAGTGGCGGGCGGGGCGGTGCTCGTGGGTCGTGACGCCTCTCGTCGCGCGTTTGCCGAGCAGATGGCAGAGCCGGGATTTCGCGGCTACGTGCGCACGCCCGAGGAGGTGGACGTCACGCCCGATGGGCGCACGGCAACGGAGACTGGACGCTGGGTCGGCACATGGCAGGTGCGGCTGCGCCTGGAGCACCAGCGCGGCACCTACGTCGCGAGGTGGCGCTGCGTGGACGGTACGTGGTTTCTCGCGGCCGAGATCTTCAGCGGCTGAACGTGGCCGCGTATGACAATGGCTTCTGTCCGACGCGCGGAGAGAAGCCACTGCCGTTGCACCAGCACTGCGGCAATGCCGCACAGGCATCACCGCAGTACACCGATGCATCAGAAGAACATGAAGTTGAACCGGCCACCGCTCGCGCCAAGGCTGCTGAAGCGTTGGTTCACGATGGTGTTGTAGATCGAACCAAAGGTGTAGCGCACGCCGATGTTCGACGTGATGCGGAAGCCGGTCCGCAGCGCTTGCCGCTGCAACAGGACTTCCTTCTCCGTGTTGCCGGCGCGTGGCAGGTAGATCTGGTCGTTGATGCGCGCCGCAGACCCGCCGATGTTGAGCGAGAAGCCACGGCCGATGCGCAGGTCGACGTTGCCGCTCAATGTCAGCGCGTGACGGCGGAAGTCGTGCATGTAATTCAGCCAGTCGAGCGACACGTTGCTGGAGCCCCATTGCTGTCGCGCAATGTACGACGCCGTGGCCTGCTGGCTTACGCGCGTCTCGGTGTCCCGTCCGTACACGGTGGTCCGTTGGTAGTTGTAGTAATTCGGACCCACGCTGTACAAGAACGTGAGCTGACGACGCGTCTGTTCAGTCCAGGGAAAGACGTTGTATTCGATCGCTGGCTGCAGCCTGAGCGCCACGTCCTGATTCAGGAAATCCGAGTAGCCGGCACCTGCCTTGAGACCCGCCGACCAGTGCGTGGACAACGACCGCACGATGAGCGTGTTGGCGTTGTACGTGCGTTGCTCGTTCGTGATGACCGCCTGAGTGGCGGGGATGGTGAAGCGTTGGCTGTTCAGGTTACCGCCGACCGAAACGTTGATCTTCCAGTCTGCGGTCGCGCGGTTGGCCGAAAACGACAGCGACCCGTTGGTGCTGCGCTGCAACTCCTCGGCACGCACGAAGGCATTCACGTTCGACGTGTAGGTCCAGAGGTTCCAGCGATCCTTCAACAGCGCGGCCGTGAGCTGTCGATCGCGACCCGTCGGGGTGGCGAACGAAATCTGGATCTGTCGCGCGAGCGGAGACCGCGCCACGAAGCGCGTCAGGCCAAGCTTGAAGGTGCGCGAGAGCTCGCGACGGATGCGATCGTCCGGGTCGTTGGGCAGAGTGTTCAGCACGAGGGTATCGATCATCCCTTCGAATTTGCGATGCCCGATGAAGGCGATCGTCTGCTCGAGTCCACCACCGCCGTTGGTCAGGCTCGTGACGAGAATCTGCACATCGGAGTCGAACCGGTCCCGCATGAAGTTGACGAACGGAATGTCCGTGATGAAGAAGTCGCGATCACAGCCACGACTCCGGCCCTGACAGTCGAGAAACACCCGGATGGATTGCGATTCAAGGGTGCCGGTGTCCCGCGCCGCCGCGACAGGGGTGGCAGGCGGGGTCTGCGCCAACAGCGGCGCGGCGCACACAAAAAGCACGCATGCGAGGCGCGCAGACATCTTGAACGAATTCATAAAAAAGGGGATACGGAGCGCGCCTGCTCCGCAGCGCTCCGGGATGCCAGAATCAGATGAACAACAATGAACTCATTGAACGCGACTGCGGTCGCCAGCGTTGCAGGTGAACCTGCATTAACCGGGTCGTTACACTCGGGAAGTATTTCTGGCTAATCTGCTCAGGGCAGTGCGGGCACCGGTCCGACGAGCCGCTGCACGAGTTGGTTCCAGAATGCGACCGACGTGTGGAACGCCTCGACGCCGATGCGTTCGTCGCGACCATGCGCGCGCGATGGTTCGTTCTGCTCCGCTGCCAGACCCGCCACACCATACGTGGGCACGCCGGCGTTCCGCGTGAACAGGCCATCCGTTGCGCCGGTCGACATTTCCGGCACCACTGCGGCGCCGTTGAAAAACGTCTTCGACAGTGCATTCATCGCCGCCAGGATGTCGGCGCGCAGCGGCGAGGCAGGGCTGGGCACCACTTCGCGTGTGCGGCTCACCGTGACCGTCGCTCCCACCACGCGCTGCAGCACGGCCATCACCGAGTCGACAGGATCGTCGGGCAGCATGCGGCAGTTCACGAGTGCCGTGGCCTTCTGTGGCAACGCATTGTCGGCATGTCCACCGGCCAGCCGTGTCGCTACGCATGTCGTCCGCATGACGGAGTTGAAGTACGCGTTGACCGCCCCCAGGCCAGCGACGGTGGCGGAGTCGAGCTGGCCGGTGGCAACGGCGCGCATCAGTGCTGCGACGCGTGGCTCCTGCGAGCCCGCCGACTCGCGAAAGAAGGCCGTGGAGACCTCGTTCATGCGCACAGGAAAGGTGAACGCACCAAGGCGCGACAGGCCGGCCGATAACTCGTAGATCGCATTGTCCGCACGTGGCACGGAGCTGTGCCCACCGGGATTCCGCGATTCGAGGATGAAGTCAGCGTACACCTTTTCGCTGGCCTGCATCGAGACGCTGAGCGCCTTGCCAGCCTGCAGCGACACCGCACCGGCGTCGGTGTTCAGCGCGTACTCCGCATTCCGAAGTTCGAGCCTGTGCTTCAGCAGCCAGCGGATCGACAGGCCGTCGGTTTCCTCGTCAGCCGTCAGCACGGCGATCAGGTCGCGCTCCGGCACCCAACCGGCGCGCTTCCAGCGCACGAACGTCGCGACGATGGCTGCGAGGCCCGCCTTGTTGTCCTCCACGCCGCGGCCGTAGTACCAGCCGTCGGCCTCGCCGAAGGTGAAGGGTGCGCGCGACCAGTCGCTCGCGAGTGCCGGCACCACATCCATGTGGGCCATCAGCAGCACGGGTTTCTGCGCGGCATTGCGGCCGCGATACCGCACGACCAGCGACATCAGCGTGGGCGACGGGCCAACGAGCTGCACGTCGGCAGCGGTGAAGCCGGCGGCGCGGAGCCGCCGCGCCACAGCCAGCCCGATGCGCTGCACACCCGGCGTGTTCGACGACGAGTTGATACTCACGAATTCGCCAAGAATTGCACGCTCCTCGGCTCGCTGAGCGGCAGTCGTCGGCGTGGTGCTTTGCGCCGTGAGCGACGTGGCCGTCGCGAACATGAGCAAGAGTGTTTGCGCCGATGCGCGCGGCCTCATCACGTTGGGCGCCTGACAGCGGCACTCTTCGTTCCGACCTTCGCAGCACGTGTGCCGTCAGCGCTGCCGGCAGGTTCCCTTGGTCTGGCACGAGTGGTCGGCACGGTCTTCGCCGTCGGAGATTTCCGCATGCTTCGTTTCGCCTCCGTCGTCACGGTCGTCGCTGTCGCAGATTTCCGCATGCTCCGTTTCGCCGTTGTTGGCACGGTCGTAGCGCGGTGTTGCGGCGCGTCACCATCGGTGAAGCTCGCCGAATCCGCTGTTTTTTCGGTGCTCGCGTCGGCCGCACGGCGCGGTTCGACACGACCGTCGCCGTCGACGAACGACGTCGCTGCCGACGTCCGTGCATCGACGAATTCCGGCGGCGTTGATTCGGCGACCCGCTCCCACAGGCGCACGCCGCCATGAATTGCATTCTCGTTCGCGCCGCGTGTGGCCGCATCGGGCAGTGTCACGAGCTTGCGGGCATTTCCTCCGCCCAGCACGATGCCGTCACAGAGCAGCGCGGCGCGGAGCAGGTCGCAGACGCGATGCACATGCTTCTCCCAACGCTCGTCGCCGAGCCGCAGCAGGCCCGCCTCGCCAAGGTAGTCCTCGTAGCTTCGGCCCTTGCGATAAGGCAGGTGCGCAATCTCCAGCGGTTCCACACGCCAGTGATCCACGATCGCCGTGCCGAGTCCGGTGCCAAGTCCCAGAAACAGCATGCGGCCGCCGGCATAGCTGCCCAGTGCCTGCATCGCTGCATCGTTGATGCACTTCACGGGCTTGCCGAACGCCTTCTGGAAGTCGAAGGTCGTCCAGCCACCACCGATATTGATCGGCTCGCGAAATGGACGGTTGTCCTTCACCGGCCCCGGATACCCGAGCGAGATGGCCTCGTAATCCCAGTCCCTCGTGAGCTCGAGGACACCGCGCGCCATGTCGGCCGCCGTCATCGTGGGGCCCGACGGGATACGCTGGGTGGCACGATCCCACGAGCCGGCAATCTTGATGTGGGTACCGCCGACATCGATGACGAGGACTCTCACGACGGTGCACTCCAGGCGACGGCGACGCCGCGACACGATGGCAGGAGCTCACCTGGTGCGGCCCGCGAGAATTAGGGGTCTGCGGAGTCTGGTGGATGGGCCGCAGTGCGTCAACTTTGGTGGCAGATGCGCATCCTTCTCCAACGCGTGGCACACGCGACCGTTCGCGTGGGTGACCGCGTCACCGGCACCATCGATCGCGGGTACCTGCTGCTGGTTGGCATCACCCATGACGACGACGAGGCGCGCCTGGCCTGGATGGCCGACAAGGTCATTGGGCTGCGCCTCTTTCCGGACGCGGACGACAAGATGAACCTCGCGCTCGCCGATGTCGGTGGTGCGCTGCTGGTCGTGAGTCAGTTCACGTTGTACGGCGATGCAAGCAAGGGCCGTCGCCCAAGTTTCATCGACGCAGCGCGGCCTGACGTCGCGATTCCGCTGTACGAGCGCTTCCTCACGATGCTGCGCGAGCGCGGCGTCGTGGTGCAGAGCGGCGAGTTCGGTGCGATGATGCAGGTGGAGCTGATCAACGATGGCCCTGTGACCCTCTGGCTGGAACGATGACCTGATGCGCGTGATCCTTGCCTCGCAATCGCCGCGGCGCCGCGAATTGCTATCGCTCGTCGGTATCGAGCATGAAGTGCAGCCTGCCGACATCGACGAGACGCCCTGGCCCGACGAGGCGCCGATTCCGCACACGGAGCGCCTCGCGACGGCCAAGGCGATGGTGATTGCGGAACGTGTGCCTGATGCACTCGTCATCGCAGCCGACACGATCGTCGTGATCGATGGCGACATCCTCGGCAAACCCACCGACATTCCCGATGCGCGGGCGATGCTGCGCCGCTTGAGCGGGCGCACGCACGAGGTCTGCACGGCGATGGCGGTGGCCGTCGGTGGTCGTGTGGAGTCACAGGTGGTGTGCGTGCCGGTGCGCTTTCGCGAGCTGGACGACGACACGATCACGCGCTACGTCAACACGGGCGAGCCGATGGACAAGGCGGGTGCATACGGCATTCAGGGCTACGGTGCGACCATCGTGGAACACATCGAGGGCGACTTCTTCGCCGTGATGGGACTCTCGCTGGTCACGGTCGTGCAGCTCGCCGAGCGCATGGGGTTGCGCTACCAGTTCGGGCCACTGCTTCGTGCATAGCGCGCTGAAGCCGGTGAAGCCCGGCACGGCGCCGTCGCTGACGGACGCGGAGGCGTCGCCACCGACGTGGGTGCCCGGTGACGACGAGCTCTCCGCCGCCACGCGTGCACTGCTGGCGCACGCATCCACGCTGCAGGGCATGCTGTTCGCCGAGCGACGGCGTGCGTTGGTGTTCGTGCTGCAGGGGCGTGATGCGTCGGGAAAGGATGGCCTGCTGCGCAAGGTGTTCAGTGCGCTGCATCCGCAGGGTGTGAAGGCCAGTACGTTCGGGGTACCCACACCCGAGGAAGGCGCGCACGATTTTCTCTGGCGCGCGCATCGCGAGCTGCCGGCGTTCGGGCAGGTCGGCGTGTGGAACCGCTCGCATTACGAGGACATCCTGGTGCCACGTGTGCATCGTACCATGCCCGCCAGGGTCTGGAAGTCGCGTTACGAACGCATCAATGCGTTCGAGGTCGAGGCGACTGCGTCAGGCGTGCACATCGTCAAGCTCCTCATTCACATCAGCCGCACCGAGCAGCTGCAACGCTTTCAGCATCGCGCGGCAGACACGTCGAGCCAGTGGAAGCTGCAGCCCGGCGACCTGCGTGATCGCGCGCAGTGGCCGCGCTTCACGAGGGCGTACCGCGACATCATCGCGCAGTGCAACAACCGTGATGCGCCATGGTACGTGGTCCCGGCGGACCGCAAGCCGGTGCGCGACTACCTCGTTGCCTCACTGCTGGTGCGACATCTGGAAGCGCTCGATCCGGCGCCGCCGTCCGCCGATCCGGCCTTGCTCGCAGCGGTCGCAGCGCTGCGCTGAGCGACGCGACGGCACAGCAGGTCGTGCGGTGGGTGGTGTGCCGTGTGTTGCATGACGCAGGACGCTCAGCCGATCAAACGCTCAGCCGCTCAGCGACGCGGCCGCGCCGGTACTGCGATCGCCGTACTGCGCGGCGTACGACGTTTTCCAGTGCTGCACTTTTGCGAGCACATCGTTGACTGTGATTCGCGGCAGCCGGTTCAGCCGGTTGTCCATGCTGATCTCATACGCCTCGCCCGGCTCGCCATAGGCGTCGATCATGAGGTCGTGAAACTTGCGGTACGGGCCGACGCGCTTCGGGTTCGAGTAGCCCATCAGGCTGACGACCGGGCGGTCCAGTGCCACCGCGACGTGCAGCGGGCCGGTGTCGGGGCTCAGCACCAGCGCCGCACCGTCGATGAGCTGCACGAGGCCGCGCAGGCCGCTGCCGAGCGCGCTCACCACCGGGACGTGTGCCTGCTGCATGATCACACGTTCCGCGGCGAGCTCGCGGTGACTGCGTCCGCCCACCAGCACCGGCTGCAGGCCGAAGTCGGCGTGGAGTGAATCGCAGACTGCCGCCCAGCGCTCCGGCGGCCAATCCTTCTGCGCCTTGCTCGTTGCGACCACGATCGGCGCGATGGGACGGTCGAAGAGGCGTAACCGCTCGCGCTGCTGCCCCAGCTCGTGCGGCCACGGCCCGAGGTTCCAGACCGGGGGGCCATGCGGCACGCCCAGGGCATCGAGAAACTCCAGGTACTGGTCCTGCACATGCTGCATCGGGCGCGCCGGCACCTGCGCATTCGTGAATACCCAGTTCAGGTCACGCGCTCGGGCCATGTCGAAGCCCAGCTTCACCGGCGCATGCACCATGCGCGTGATCATGCCCGCCTTCAGGTACACCTGCAGCGCCAGCGCGAGATCGAAGCGGCGCGTCGCAAGCTCGCGGCGAAGATCGTTGAAGCCGCGCCAGCCGTTGCTGCGCTCGAACAGCAGGATCTCGCCGATGTCCGGATGGCCACGCACCAGCGTGGCAGGACCTGGCTGCAGGATCCACGTCACGCGTGATTCGGGACGGTGGCGCCTGAGCGCCGTCAGCACCGGCAGCACGTGCACGGCGTCGCCCACGGCGCTCATCATCACGATGCACACGCGATCCAGCGATGCGCGCACCGATGCCCTCGAGACGTCGGTCGTCGTCACTCAGCCCCCAAGTCGTTTGATCAGTGTCGCCACCCCTGGGTCGCCATGCTTCGCAAACATCTTGCGCGCCGACCGCAACAGCCGTCGGACGTTCATCCACTCCGCGTTCTTCTCCGCGAAGCGCAGCGTATCCACATCCAGCACATACGCCGCCAGCTCGTCGTTCCCGGCGGGCGCAATGAGCACGTTCTTCAGGTTCAGGTCCGGATGGTACGCCCACGTGCGCGCGAGTCGGCGGAGCAGTATCACGGCCGCATCGATGCTCTGTTCCTGATTGAACGCGGTGGCGTGCCGTGAAAGCACTCTTGCCAGGTCGGCGCTGCCCACGACCTCGCGCGTCACGACATCGGCACGCCAGAGCTGGCCCGCCATCGTCGGGTAGAGCGCATAGCCAAGAATGCGTGGCGTCGAAATGCCGACGTGGCGCAGCGTCCAGCTGATGCGCAGTTCAGTAGCGGCACGCGGCGTGACGAACAGGTCCTTCGTGATGCTGGCGAACATGCCGCCATGCGCGCTGTGGCGCACCACCACGTCCACGTCGGAATCGGGCAGCGCGACCGCGTACGCGGGCTTGCGGCCCCGCATGGTCCGAACGCCCGGCTGGCGCGAGGCCCACTGGTGCAGCGTGGGCTTTTCGCGCAGCATCTCCTCGAAAAATTCCATCGCGCTGCCATGCGCGACCACCGTGGCGTCGCGAATGCTCCGTTGCGTGTAGCCGGACGGAATCATGCCATCGGGAATCAGGCCACCGCGTGTCGAGATCGGCGAGCCGGCGAATGGCGAGACCGCGTCGTGCACGGTCATCTACCGCGTCCTGACGCGGCCGATCGCCGTCAGCACGGCGCGCGACTTGTTCTCCGTCTCCAGCCACTCGTGCGCCGACACCGAGTCGTACACGATGCCGGCGCCAACCTGCACGCTCGCCTCGCCGTCGGCAATCACGCAGGTGCGGATCGTGATCGCGAGATCCATGCGGCGATCACCAGCTGCCAGGTAGCCGACCGCACCCGCGTACGGGCCGCGCCGCTCCGGCTCCAGCTCGTCGATGATCTGCATCGCACGCACTTTCGGCGCACCGGTCATGGTGCCGGCGGGAAAGGTCGCGCGCACCACGTCCAGCGCCGACGCATCGGCACCGACATCGCCGGTCACCTCGCTCACCAGGTGCAGCACATGCGAGTAGCGCTCGACGATCATGAACTCCGTCACCTGTACGCTGCCGAACTTTGCGAGGCGTCCCACGTCGTTGCGGCCGAGGTCCACCAGCATCACATGCTCGGCGCGTTCCTTCTCGTCGTGCTGCAGCTCTTCGGTGAGTCGTGCGTCATCGGCGGGCGTCGTGCCGCGACGACGCGTGCCCGCGAT
>ENA-OFCF01000218-OFCF01000218.1-metagenomes-genome-assembly--contig:-NODE-218-length-28198-cov-4.794372_pt1 | contig 28198 bp, 28 predicted proteins | sample MGYA00153387_OFCF01 | MGnify analysis MGYA00153387
AAGTATTGCTTTGGTTTTTACCTGTTTCTGTTTAATTTTCAAAGAACTCTGTTTTGAACTCACCGAATATATTATTTGGAGAGCCCTTATATATTACCATTTTCATCACATCCTGTCAATGCAGGAAAGTGAATCGCTGACTTAGTTATAATACCATAGCCATCATATGAATACAATGCAGTTATTTAAGTTTTCCCCACAAATATTTGCCTTTCCCCAGCAATTATCCCCGTATCCCCATGAACCTCATCCCTGAAAGCAGTTTAGCGATAGGATTACGGAAATTTCCCTTCCTGTCCCGTTGACCCTCCCTTTTGCACTCCTCAAAATCCTCATCGAATCTCAATTCCGAATAGGGAGGTCAATTCTTCGTTTCAGCGCACCTTCAAGTGAACAAAGAGAGGCCTGCTTCATCGAAACCCAAATCCATCAGCAAGTGCAGAGTAAGAGGCCGCCCGATATTCCGGACGGCCTCAAAAATGCAGCTTTATACTTTTCTAGTTACCGAAGGAAACTCCGATTGCTCTTGCAGCCTCTACTAGTTCGCCTGTAGGGTTGACCAGCTTTGATTTTCTTCCGATGACGTTCTCAAGGGAATCATAGGACATGGTGTCTCCCCGGAGGGTGACCATGTTGCCGAACTTGGCTTCCGCCGCAAGCCTCACCGCTGCAACACCATATCTTGTCGACAGGATCCTATCGGAAGCTGAAGGGCTTCCGCCTCTTTGAAGATGTCCAAGGATTGTGGCTCTGGTCTCATTTCCGCAGATCTTCTCCAGGTCACGGGCAACCTTGATTCCAATTCCCCCTAGTCTTATGGGGTCGGGCGAATCAAGGACAATGTCTCTGACGACAACTTCGCCATCGATAGGTTTGGCTCCTTCGCCAACAACCACAATCGAGAAGTCCTTTCCATATTGCTTTCTTTCTTCTATCTTGCCTGCAACCTTGAGGATATCATAAGGAATTTCAGGAAGCAAAATGACATCTGCTCCACCTGCGATTCCTGCATGAAGGGCAATCCATCCGGCATAACGTCCCATAACTTCCAGAACCATTATCCTGTGATGGGACTGGGCTGTCGTATGGAGCCTGTCAAGAGCTTCTGTCGCCACATTGACAGCAGTGGAGAATCCGAATGTCGTATCTGTTGAAGCCAGGTCATTATCGATGGTCTTCGGAATCGCGATGACATTAACCCCTTTTCTCGCAAAGTCTCGGGCTGATGTCAGCGTACCGTCTCCACCAACGATGAACATAATGTCGATGCCCAGATTGTTGATGTTATCGACGCCTACGTCGGAGACATCCTTATAGACCATTTCCTCATTCTCTTCAACAAGATAATGGAAAAGATTATCCTTGTTCGAACTGTATAACATGGTTCCGCCCCTATGGAGAAGACCGGATACGCTATTATTGTCCAGCTTTATCCAATCATTGTTATAAAGGCCTTTGTAACCATTCCTGAATCCGACGACTTCCCATCCGTAGACATTAATGGCCGTCTTGGTGACCGCTCTGATGACAGCATTGAGTCCGGGACAGTCTCCACCACCTGTTAGGATAGCTATTTTTTTAATATTTGTTTTATTGTTCATTTGATCCTCCTGTGCATATTAGGGTCTTCCAACTGCTATTTTGGGACATTTTCTTTTCTAATAGATTTTATCGTAAATCCTCGTGAAATACAATTTAAACCTCATCATTTTTTTAGGATTATTGAAATATTTAGAATTCATTCACAAGTTCGATGAACCTGTCTCCCCGGACTTCGAAATTCTTGAACATATCGAAGCTTGCACAAGCGGGTGAAAGGATTGCGATATCTCCTTCATTGCACACCGCCTTCAAAAGCGATACGGCTTCATCAAAGGTTTCTGCCGTTTGCATCGGGATATGGATTCCACTAGTCTCGGCGAGATGCAAAAAAACTTTCTTGATCTTGTTCTTCGTATCTCCCACAAGGATGATGTTCTTGAGGTAAGGATGGCCAACTTCTGCCAAGGGGGTGAAGTCCAGCTGCTTGTCATAGCCACCAAGGATGATGTTCACCTTTTTACCCAGGGACTTGATGCTGGCAAGGGTCCGTGTGGGACTCGATGCAATAGAGTCGTTGTAGTACCTGACCCCTTCGAATTCCCGGATGAACTGGCATCTGTGCTTCACGCCAGGAAATTCCACGGCCAGTTCCCTCATGACATCCTTTGTGACGAAATCTTCCACGGCAAGGAAGGCTGCGAGCATGTTCTCCGCATTGTGGATGCCCTTGACCTTCATTTCTTCGAGGTCTACCACCCTTTCATACCTGAGGTATAGGCTGCCTTCACTGTAGTAGGCATCTTCATTTTCCTTCTTGGAGGAAAAGAATTCCACCTTGCCTTTGGCTTCATCAGCAAAGCTCCTGGTAATCTCATTGTCCTCATTTAGAATCAGAAGATCGCTCTCGTTCTGATACTTGAAGATGTTCTTTTTGGCCTCGATGTATTCAGTCATATTTTCATGCATGTCCAGATGATTGGGCGATAGGTTGGTCACCACGGCGATTTCTGGTGAGACGGTCATGGTCATGAGCTGGAAGCTTGATAGTTCAAGGACGACCATGTCCTGCGCCCTGATTTCCTCAATCTTTGAGAACAGCGGGGTTCCAATGTTTCCACCCACGTATACCTTGTACCCTGACTTCTTGAGAATTTCCCCGATGAGCATTGTCGTGGTTGTCTTCCCATCGCTTCCTGTGACCCCGATGATCCTTCCCTGGCAGTATTTGAGGAATTCCTCCATCTCAGAGGTGATGACTGCCCCTTCCTCCATTGCCTTTTGAAGGTAAGGATTGTCAAACCTCATCCCCGGCGTCTTGAACACCATATCAAGACCCTTTAGGTTTTCCAGGTAACCTTCACCAAGGTATAGCTTTACCGTTTCTCCAAACTCCTGCACTTCCTCGGACAGGTCTTCGAAGTTCCTTTTATCGAAAGCAGATACCTCGGCCCCTAGTTTCAGGAGGAATCTGATCAACGGGATATTGCTGACTCCGATTCCGACGACGCCTACTTTTTTATCTTTGATCAATGTCTTGAATTCATTAAAATCTCTACTCATTTATCTATCTCACTTCTCTCAACAAATTTCCATTCTTAATAACAGCTGGTGCCTTTTTGCTTAAAGTCTCCTGAATCAGTCCTTCGAGGGAAAAGCCGACAGTCAGTGGAAAAACGATGTATCAGCTGAAATATACGCTAAGCCTTGCCACCAGGATTGTCAATAGCGTTCCTGGAACAAGCTTGAAGAAATCTCCTGATGCAATCTTGATCACTTTACGGAGTTTCAGGCCGAAATGAACGATGATTGTGGCACTGGCGAGGTACAGCAGGATCCCGGTAAATCATATGACGAGGAAATCCATGTAAAAGCTTGATTCTCATTTCTTTCGTTCATCTGTTTTCCAAAGGGGATTATTTTCTTCTATGTGATTCAATTCTATTCTACCCTTATTCCTGAAAATAGCATACTACTAATTGTAATCCCCGCCCACGAGAGGACTTCAATGGATTCTTCTTTCACTTTGGCGATAGCGCCCGATTGAGAAAAGCAAGAGGGAAACGCATAGCGTTCCCTTCTTGCTTTTCTCATGGTCTAAAATTCCAGTTGCTTTTCAATGTAATCTACGATTTCAAAGACGGACAGTCTTTTCTGCTCCATGGTATCCCTGTCTCTTATGGTGACCGTCTGGTCCTCCAGGGTATCGAAGTCAATGGTAATGCAGTAAGGAGTTCCGATTTCGTCCTGTCTTCGGTACCTCTTACCGATGCTCCCCGTTTCGTCATATTCCACGGTGAAGTGCTTGGAGAGCTGCGCATAAACTTCAAGCGCCTTCTCTGAAAGCTTCTTAGAAAGTGGCAGTACGGCAGCCTTTACGGGTGCGATGGCAGGATGGAACTTGAGGACAGTCCTCACGTCTCCTCCTTCCAGCTCCTCTTCCGTATAGGCATCGGTGAGGAAAGATAGGAATAGCCTGTCCACCCCTACTGAAGGTTCAATGCAGTAAGGCACGAACTTCTCATTGGTCATCGGATCCATATAGGTCATATCCGTCTTGGAGTGTTCAGCATGCTGCTTCAGGTCATAGTCTGTCCTGTCGGCAATGCCCCACAGTTCGCCCCAGCCAAAGGGGAATTTGTATTCGATATCCGAGGTTCCCACGCTGTAGAAGGATAGTTCCTCCTTGGCATGGTCTCTCATTCTGAGGCTGTCTTCTGTAAGACCAAGGTCCATCAAGAAGGTCCAGCAGTATTTTTTCCAGAATTCAAACCATTCCAGGTCAGTACCTGGTTTGCAGAAGAATTCAAGCTCAGCCTGTTCGAATTCTCTGGTCCTGAAAATGAAATTTCCAGGGGTGATCTCATTTCGAAAGGACTTGCCGATCTGCGCGATACCAAAGGGAATTCTCTTCCTTGTCGTCCTCTGGACGTTCTTGAAGTTGGTAAAAATCCCCTGTGCCGTCTCCGGTCTCAGATAGATTTCCGTCTTGGAGTCATCGGTGATTCCAAGGAAAGTCTTGAACATCAGATTGAACTTCCTGATGTCTGTGAAGTTCTTCTTTCCGCACTTGGGACAGACGATTCCGTTCTTGTCCATATATTCCATCAGCTGGACTTCGCTCATGCCGTCTGCTGAAGCGAACTCAACGCCCTGATCGGTCATATGGTCCTCCACCAGCTTGTCCGCCCTGAATCTGGACTTGCATTCCTTGCAGTCCATGAGGGGATCAGCGAATCCCCCCACGTGGCCAGAAGCTACCCATACTTCCGGGTTCATGAGGATTGCAGAATCCAGTCCGACATTATGAGGGCTTTCCTGGATGAATCTCTTCCACCAGGCCTTCTTGATGTTATTTTTCAGTTCTACGCCAATTGGGCCATAATCCCAGGAATTGGCCAACCCTCCGTAGATCTCCGATCCCGGATACACAAATCCTCTGGATTTGCTCAGTGCAACAATCTTGTCCATAGTCTTCTCCATGACAAATATCCTCCTCTATTAATTTACTAAATAAAAAGGCCCATGCTATCAAAGGGACGGTGATTACCGCGGTTCCACCCTTCTTGGCACATGCCCTGCTCCTTGTTTCGCCTGCTCAAAAGTCCCGTTCCTCATACGTAACATATCCTCACACCACCCGGATACTCTCTGAAAGTTTTGTATGATTATTCCTCTTTCTCCCTGCAGATATTCATGATAAAAAATGGCTCCGCGAGTAGGGCTCGAACCTACAACCTATCGGTTAACAGCCGAGTGCTCCACCATTGAGCTATCGCGGAACGTCATTACATAGATAATTATAACAAGGATTGGAAGAAATGCAAGATAATTCCAAAAAAACAGTACATCTATGAGCTGATACATGCATAGGTCGAAATATCTTAGAGTGGTTCTTTAGCCGCCCCATTCCGCCTTTTCACCGGATATACCCATGGCTTATTGGACCGATTCCCAATCTCTTGATTGCGCCTCCTCTGTGCGCACAAATGTTTTTCTTGACATCTTAAGAATAGTTCCTATAATAAAATATAATACAGCGTTGATGAGAAGAGTAAATCATGGGGATTGTCTTAGAGAATCGGGAATGGTGGAATCCTGGTACATAAGCATGATTGAAGAACACCTCGGAGCAGCCAGAGGAAAGGTAACGAGTAGACTTGGCCGGAACTCCCCGATATCGGAGTCGGATATTGACAATAGTCTGTATCTTAAAAAGTGAGCTTGATTTGAAGCTAATCTGGGTGGTACCGCGGAAGATCCTTCCTTTCGTCCCTTATACAAGGGATTGAAGGGATTTTTTATTTTAAGGAGGAACGCAAAATGTACAAACCATCCATGAGTTTGAAAGAAACTCAGAAAGCCATCAAAATGCTCAAGGTCTATTTCGAACAGGAACTTTCAGAGCGAATGAATCTCACGAGGGTTTCAGCCCCCCTATTCGTCGAAAAGGGATCAGGCATCAACGACGCCCTGAACGGTGTGGAAAGACCTGTGTCCTTTGATATCCTGGAAACCGGAAAAGAGGTGGAGATTGTCCAGTCCCTGGCCAAATGGAAAAGAAAGGCGCTCAAGGATTATGGCTTCTCCTTGGGAGAAGGACTCTATACGAACATGAATGCCATCAGGCGTGACGAGAAACTGGACCATGTGCACAGCATCTACGTCGACCAGTGGGACTGGGAGAAGATCATCGGTGAAGGAGAACGGAGCCTCGATACCCTCACGGATACCGTGAGGATCATCTACTCCATCTTCAAGGATGCCGAAATCCTGTTGGAAAGGGCTTATCCCTTCCTGACCCCTTCACTTCCAGACACCATCACCTTCATCACTTCGGAGAAACTCCTCCAGAAATATCCCGACATGACGGCCAAAGAAAGGGAAAGGGCTTATGCCAAGGAAGTTGGCGCATATTTCCTGATTGGCATCGGAGACCTTCTTTCCAGTGGAGAAAAGCACGACGGACGTGCTCCTGACTATGATGACTGGAGCCTCAACGGGGACATCCTTTTCTACTACCCTGAACATGACGACGTTCTCGAACTCTCCTCCATGGGCATCCGTGTGGACAGAAAAGCACTGAAGATGCAGCTGGAGAAGTCCGGTAAGGAAGAATGGGCAAGCCTTCCCTTCCACGCTGCGCTTCTTGAGGGAAAACTCCCCCAGACCATGGGTGGCGGTATCGGCCAATCCAGAATCTGCCAGTTTCTTCTGAAGAAATACCATATTGGTGAAGTCCAAAGCAGCATATGGCCAGAATCCATGAGAGTGGACATGGGGAATAGGAATATCCCACTGCTCTAGAGGTTCCTTTGGCGAAGTGGCATCCGGTCCGTGGCCAACTCATGAAGACAAGCTATCCATGGGAAAATATTGGAAACCGTGCATCCCCGATGAAAAGGGCTGCACGGTTTCTTTGTTTCCCCTTATGGGACATTGCCCGCCAGTCACCAAAGCAAACAAGAAAAGCACCCCACAAATCCATTTCCGATATTGCCGGTATGAATCGTGTGGTGCTTTTAATATGGCTTTTATCGATGATACTTCTAGTCCAGTGGCTTCATGGTTGGGAAGAGCATGACATCTCTGATGGAATGTGAATCCGTCAGGAACATCACAATACGGTCAACCCCTATACCAAGCCCGCCTGTAGGCGGCATTCCGGTCTCCAGGGCGCTCATGAACTCTTCGTCGATGACATAGGCCTCATCATCCCCAAGCTCTCTTGCCTTGGCTTGCTGGGTGAACCTGTCCCTCTGAACAATGGGGTCATTGAGTTCCGAATAGGCATTGCAGATTTCACGTCCGTAGATGAATCCTTCAAATCTTTCGGTATAGTCCGGATTCCCTCTCTTTTTCTTGGTCAGCGGCGAGACTTCCACAGGATAGTCATAGATGAAGGTCGGCTGGATCAGCTTTGCCTCACAGAACTTCTCGAACATCGCATTGACAACGTCTCCCTTGGAGGTGTTTTTGATGTCATACTTGAATTCGTCCTCCAGCTTGAATTTCTTCGCGATCTCGTGGGCTTCCTCCAGCGTCTTGACTTCACTGAAATCAACCCCGGTCTCTTCCTTGACGATGTCAACCATGCTCACCCTTCTCCAGGGTGGGGTCAGGTTGATCAGGGTTTCATCATAGCTGATTTCCATGGTTCCAAGAACGTTCTTCGCCACGGTTGAAATCAGGTCCTCTGTGAGGTCCATCATGTCATTGTAGTCGCTATAGGCCTCATAGAGCTCGATCATGGTGAACTCAGGGTTATGCTTTAAGTCAATCCCTTCATTTCTGAAGTTCTTGCCCATATCGTAGACTTTCTCAAACCCACCAACGATGAGTCTCTTCAAATAAAGCTCTGTGGCGATTCTCAGATACATGTCGATATCCAGCGCATTGTGATGGGTCGCGAAAGGTCTTGCTGCGGCCCCACCGGCGATGGAACTCAGGATAGGTGTCTCCACTTCAAGGTAACCCCTGTCATCCAGGTAGTTCCTGATCGACCTGATGATCTTGGTTCTCTTGATCATCGTGTCCTTCACGACGGGATTGACGATGAGGTCAACTTCCCTTTGCCTGTACCTCAGGTCAGGGTCTACCAGTCCGTGCCATTTGTCGGGGAGTGGCTTCAGGGCTTTGCAGATGAGCTGGAAATCCTTGACTTGCAGTGAAATCTCTCCTGTATGTGTGACGAAGGTTTCTCCCTCTACGCTGACCCAGTCTCCCAGGTCCAGGGATTTGAAGAACTTCAGCTTCTCTTCTCCAACATTGTCCAGTTTGATATAAAGCTGCAATTTCCCTTCGCGGTCATGGATATCGGAGAATCCGGCTTTTCCCTGCACTCTTTTTCTCATGAGTCGACCGGCGGTTTTTATTCTTTCACCTTCGAGGGCCTCATGATTGTCCTTGATTTCCTTGGAATTATGCGTGATGACAACCTTGTAAACGTCAAAAGGATCCTGTCCCGCATCCTGTAGGGCCTTGAGCTTGTCTCTCCTTAGAAGTTCCTGCTCGGAAAGCTTGCCTTCTTGTTCTATGATGTTTGTCTCTTCTTTAGTCACGGATGCACCTACTCTCTTCCTATTCGTACGATTTTGAACTTGCTTGTACCGTTCGGTACGATGGCCACGACCTCTTCGTTCACTTCATGCCCGATGAGCGCCTTGCCCACAGGAGATTCATTTGAAATCTTGAAGTTTAAGGGGTCTGCTTCTGTGGAGCCGACAATGTGGTAATCCACCTGCTCGTCGAACTCATAGTCGTAAACCTTCACGACACAGCCAATACTGACAATGTCGCTGGAAATCTCGCTTTCATCGATGACACTGGCATTTTTCAGCATTGTCTCCAGCTGAACAATCTTTCCTTCGACATAAGCCTGTTCATTTTTGGCTTCATCATATTCCGAGTTTTCACTCAGGTCTCCATAACCCAGTGCGACCTTGATCTTTTCGGTAATTTCCTTACGTTTGACTGTCTTGAACATTTCCAGCTCTTTTTCGAGCTTTTTGACGCCTTCATAGGTCATGATGTATTTTTTCACTTCACTCATTTTGTTTCCCCTTAATGACTCATTTAATTTTGTATTATAATAAATTTTTTCATATATGTCAACGCCTATCGGCGTCTATCCTAGTAATTCCTTATAGGCTTCAAGGATGGAGAGGACTTTATCCGGATCCGTTTCCATATTGGCCCTGTTCTTGATTTCCGTGTTGCTTTTCATCCCTTTGATATACCATCCGATATGCTTGCGCATTTCCCGGACTCCCTTGTGCTCCCCGTCATAGTCCAAGGTGTTCCTATAGTGGAGGAGAAGCGTATCTATCCTTTCGGAGGCTTCCGGCTTCTTGTATTCCTTGCCCGATAGGGCGCACCTGATTTCTTCGAAAATCCAGGGGTTTCCGAGGGCTCCCCTGGCTACCATAATGCCATCGCATCTTGTCGATTTTAGCATCTCCAGGGCATCTGCCCCTGAGAAGATATCCCCATTCCCGATGACAGGAATGGACACCGCTTCTTTAATCTTTCTGATGATTTCCCTGTCGGACTTTCCGGAATAGTACTGCTCACGGTATCTCCCATGGACAGTAATCATGTCCGCTCCGGCATCTTCCATGCGTTTGGCAAAATCCAGTGCCGTCTCGTCATCCATATTGAAGCCCCTCCTGAATTTACAGGTCACCGGCTTGTCCGTGGCTTTTCGGACTTCCCGGATGATGTCCGCCGCCTTTTGGGGATCTCGCATCAGCGATGACCCTTCACCGTTCTTGACAATCTTTGGTGCGGGACACCCCATATTGATGTCGATGAGGAGGATGTCCTCATTCTCGTTGAGCCTCGCTGCCGTTTCAGCCATGATTTCCTTCTCGCTTCCGAAGAGCTGCACGGCGATGGGCTTTTCCTTCGGTGAAATCCTCAGGAGCTCCTCGGTATTGCTGCTGCCATAATGGAGTGCCTTGGCACTGAGCATTTCAGAGTACACCATAGAACATCCCATGCTGATGGCAATCTCCCTGAAGGAAATGTCCGTGATCCCTGCCATTGGTGCTAGAAAAACATTGTCCTCCAGTACCCTATTTCTTATTTTTATCATAAATCAGTTTCAGTCCTTCCAGGGTCAGGTTGGGTTCCAGGGCATCAATGCAGTCTGTACCGCTGTTGATCAGCCTTGAAAATCCACCGGTCGCCACGACAAACGGCATGTCCTCTCCATCGGCAATCATCTCTTCCTTCATCATCTTCACAATGAGTTCTACCATGCCAATGTACCCGTAAACCAGGCCGGACTGCATGGAAACCACGGTATTCTTTCCGATGACCTTGTCTGGCTTCATGAGTTCTACTCGAGGAAGCTTTGCTGCCCTCTCAAAAAGCGCATCCGCTGAAATCTTTATCCCTGCGGCGATGACACCACCGGCATAGGTTCCTTCCTTCTTGATGGAGCAAAAGGTGGTGGCGGTTCCGAAGTCGATGATGATGAGACTTCTCTTGTACTTCTCAAAGGCAGCAACGGCATTGACAATCCTGTCTGCCCCGACTTCCCTCGGGTTATCCGTTTTGACGTTGATACCGGTCTTCACTCCTGCCCCAACAATGATTGGTGTTACCTTGAAGAGTTTTCTCACCATGTTCTCCAGGGAATACATGACGTTTGGTACAACAGAAGAGATGATAACTCCGTCAATATCTTCTGTTTTCAGTTTGTTGAGCTGAAACAGGCTGATAACTTCAATGGAGATCTCATCTGACGTTTTTCTGGAATCTGTGGACAACCTAAAATCAGAAATCATCCTGTTGCCATCATGGACTCCCATGACCACATTAGTATTTCCCACATCGATAAGCAGTATCATATGACATCTCCCCATAATATTTTAAAAGCAGCTAAAAAAAGCTGCTAATTGTTCCGATTCTTCATGCAATTGTCTAATAAACACTATCATTTTAGCAATATCTCACAGTTTGTCAAGTAAAATCATCAGTTTTTAATATATATTTTACTTTTGCGCATGATTCAGATGTTATGGATGATAAAGTCCATATCTAAAGCTCTGTATATCGTTCAATATTATAAATATGTATGAAATGGATAATTCACTTTTTCGTAGTAAACCGAAATCACGGTGCCATCACTCGTACTACCTTGTGTTGTGGTTTCCCCATGGACACGCTCTCCTCCAGAGGATGAAAATTTTCGATGGTCCCAGGTTGTTCTTTGCCTTAACGTTCTGGAGGTTCTGGAGAGGTCCAGTGGCTTTCCCGTTCTGGTTGAAGCCTTTCCGTCATTCTCCTGTCCCATTCGTCCTGATGCCTTCTATGAAGTTCTGGGTGTGGTAGGACTCTTTTTTCACCGGTCTGAAAGCCTTTCTCAGGATTTTTCTTTTCCATACAGCAAAGGCAGAGTAAACCACCCTGCCTTTGCTCAGTCTAAAATTATTTCAATGCCCTGTCTCTCATTCGAAATGCATCTTTTCTGTTAGAAAAGGCCCAGAATGTCTCCAAACTCATTGATGTCCATGGTGTTTGCCGCAGGAACCTTGGGAAGTCCCGGCATGGTCATGACATCGCCGGTCATGCAGACGATAAATCCAGCTCCGTTGGAAAGCCTGACTTCATTGACCTTGACTTCAAATCCCTTTGGCGCTCCTAAAAGTTTAGGATTATCGGACAGCGAATACTGGGTCTTTGCCATGCATATTGCTTTTTTGTCCAGTCCCAGCGTCTCGATTTCCTTGATGGCTTTATCTGCTGATGCAGAGTAAGCGACACTGCTACCACCATAAATTTCCTTGACGATGATCTCGATCTTTTTCTTTATCGGCAGGTTCAAGTCATATAGGACTTTGTATTCTTTCGCTTCCTCGGCAGCCTCGATGACTTTTCTTCCGAGTTCCATTCCGCCGTCTCCGCCTTTTTCCCAGACTTCCGTCAGGGCAACCCTGACATTTCGTTCCTTGAGGAAGTCCTCGATGTAATTCAGTTCCTCATCGGAGTCGCTGATGAACTTGTTGATGGCGATGACCGGTTCCAGGTTGAACTTTCGGATATTCTCGATCTGCTTTTCAAGGTTTACGATTCCCTTCTTCAGCAAGTCAACATTCGGAATCGAGAGCTCTGTCTTCTGTGCTCCGCCGTGATGCTTGAGCGCTCTTACGGTGGCGACGATGACCACGGCACTTGGCTTCAGGTCACCGAACCTGCACTTGATGTCAAGGAACTTCTCTGCACCGAGATCAGCGCCGAACCCCGCTTCCGTAATGACATAGTCGCTAATCTTGAGGGCTGTCCTTGTGGCAAGGATGCTGTTGCATCCGTGGGCGATGTTGGCAAAGGGCCCGCCGTGGATGATTGCCGGCGTATTCTCTAGTGTCTGCACAAGGTTAGGCATGATGGCGTCCTTCATCAGGAGCGTCATGGCCCCCTGTACCTTAAGGTCCTTGGCGAATATCGGCTCTCCTGTCAGGCTATATGCGACAAGGATTTCTCCCATCCTTTCCTTCAGGTTCATCAGTGATGTGGAAAGACAAAGGATAGCCATGACTTCAGAAGCCACGGTGATCATGAATCCGTCTTCTCTGGGGAATCCGTTTGGTTTTCCACCAAGACCGACGTTGACATGCCTCAGGGCCCTGTCGTTCATATCCATGACTCTCTTGAAGAGGATTCTTCTGACATCTATTTTCAGTGCGTTCCCCTGGTGGATGTGGTTATCCACGACAGCACATAATAGGTTGTTGGTTGCGGTTATGGCGTGCATATCTCCCGTGAAATGAAGATTGATGTCCTCCATCGGCACGACCTGTGAATATCCACCACCAGCGGCTCCGCCCTTCACACCGAATACAGGTCCGAGGGAAGGTTCCCTAAGGGCTATCACAGTCTTCTTACCCAGCTTGTTCAATGCCTGTCCGAGTCCTACCGTTACGGTGGACTTTCCCTCGCCTGCTGGCGTTGGATTAATTGCCGTAACAAGGATCAGTTTGGCGTCAGGTCTGTTTTCATTTCGCTTGAGCACGTCCAGGGAAATCTTGGCCTTATATTTGCCATACAGGTCCAGGTCATCCTCGGATAAACCCAGTGATTCGGCAATTTTCTTTATGGGTAGCATCGTTGCTTCTTGAGCAATTTGAATATCGTTTTTCAATTGAAGTCCCTCCTAAATAAATATTGGTCAGCTTAACTTATTCATGAACCTGGTCTTATCAACGATGAATCTTTCATGTTCACCCGTCCCGATGAGCATATTCCCATCATAGGCTTCTACCTTGAGCGTAATCTTCTTTCCTTCGATGGAAACAATTTCCACTCTGGATAAAATGTCCCTTCCAATTTTGGAAGCCCTCATATGACTGACATTCATCCTGATTCCGACTGTGGTCTCGTTTTCTCCCAAATAATCCCTTAAGAGTTCCTTTGAGGAGTACTCAAGGAATGCGACAAGTGCAGGTGTAGCATATACAGGCAGGTCGCCTGAGCCCATGGACTCGGCAGTATCGACTGGCCTTACAGTTCGCATGTCTTCCCGCTTCAGCCCTGGTTTCATCTCTTCTTTCATGCTGCACCCCTTTCTGACATTATTATTATATCACCTGTTTTCAGGTTATGGAACAACGGGGCGGAAAACTTTGTAATCATTTACATCTCTCCGACAGCAGGGGCAGATTCACATCTGCCCCTGCTCTCATCTTCAACCGTTGTCAGTTTCTTTTTATTGTGTGAATCAGCCTTCAGTAAGAGGATTGGTGGGGAAGTCTTCCGTCTCTTCCTTCGTGTCATGAATGACATTCACAGCTTCCTTCTCGAGGTCCTTCACTTCGACTGTCTTCTTGGTAATCTTTCCAGTAGTGAATAGTTCTTCAAATTCATCAGCTTCGATTTTCTCCATTTCCAATAGCTTTTGAGCCAGAAGATGCAGTTTATCAATATTCTCTGAAAGAATTTCCTGTGCCTTTGTATACGCGGTATCCACCAGTTCTTTCACCTCATCATCGATGAGTTCACCCATCTTCTCCGAGAAATTCTTTGATTTTGAGAAGTCTCTTCCAATGAAGACCTCCTGGTCATCGCCGAAGGAAATGGTTCCAACCTTATCGCTCATTCCATATTCAGTGACCATGGCCCTTGCAATCTTGGAGACTCTGTCGATATCATTTTTCGCTCCTGTGGAAATATCTTTCAATACGAGGGACTCTGCCACTCTGCCACCCAAGAGTGATACCATGCTGTCAATCAGTCTTGATTTGCTCATGTAGGATCTGTCTTCCGTCGGCATATGCATGGTGTAGCCACCTGCCATACCTCTCGGAATGATGCTGATCTGATGGACGGGGTCTGTGTTGGGAAGCACCCTTGCGATGATGGCGTGACCGGCCTCATGATATGCCGTAAGCCTCCTGTCATGGTCCGAAACAAGCTTCGATCGCTTCTCCGTACCGGCAATGACCCTTGTCATGGCTTCGTCAAGTTCCTTCATGGTGATGAACTTCCTGTTCGCCCTTACTGCAAGAAGCGCGGCTTCATTTGTAAGGTTTTCCAGGTCTGCCCCGGTGAAGCCTATAGTCATCTTGGCCAGGGTATTCAGGTTGACATCTTCACCGAGCGGTTTTTTCCTGACATGGACCTTGAGGATTTCCTCTCTTCCTTTGGCATCAGGATAGCCGACGGCAATCTGCCTGTCGAATCTGCCTGGACGCAGCAGAGCATTGTCCAGGATATCTGGTCTGTTGGTCGCTGCGATCATGATAATTCCTTCATTGATTCCAAAACCATCCATCTCGACGAGAAGCTGGTTCAGCGTCTGCTCTCTCTCATCATGTCCGCCTCCGAGGCCTGCGCCTCTTTTTCTGCCCACGGCATCAATTTCATCGATGAAGATGATGCAGGGAGAACTTTTTTTCGCTTGTTCGAACATGTCCCTTACTCTGGAAGCACCGACTCCGACAAACATTTCCACGAAATCTGAACCGGAAATGCTAAAGAACGGTACCCCGGCTTCCCCTGCAACAGCTTTGGCCAGCAGTGTCTTTCCTGTTCCCGGAGGTCCTACGAGCAGGATTCCTTTAGGGATCCTCGCGCCCAGATCCAGATACTTCTTGGGATTTTTCAGGAAATCAACGATCTCCTGAAGCTCATATTTCTCTTCCTCAGCTCCAGCAACATCGTTGAAGGTTACCGTCTTGCTTTCCGGATTCGCAATCTTCGCTCTGCTCTTCCCGAAATTCATGGCGCTACGGTTGCTGTTCCCCATGCTTTGGTTCTGTTTGTTCATGAAGAACAGGAAGAAGATGAGCGCGCCACCCAAGAGGAGCATGGGCAGCATAATGGACCAGATTGAAAATTCGGACCTCGGCGTATACGTTTCGACGACCTTTTCATTTCCGCTAACGTTAAGGAACTCCGCAAGCCTCTCTGGTGCAGCCACGGTCGTGAATATAGTGCCATCGGCCTTTACCCCGTTGATGGTCATCCCATCGCTGGAGATGGTGATTTCTTTGATCTTGTCAGCCTTGTACTCCGTCGTGAACTCATTAAATGAGATGGAGTTTTGCTTGGTTTCCAGTCCTGACATGAAGTAGCTCACCATCATGAAGACTAATATGATCACAGCAAAGCTGAATATACCCGGTATTTTTGTTTTTGAATTCATATGATCTATCGGATAAAGATGGACTTTATCCTACTCCTTTCGTTCCCTTCCTCTGGTGGATTGGAACATCCCCCTGAAGAATTAAATTGTATACTATTTATTTTACATGAAAACCTTGTTTTTTTAAAGGGTTTTCTATGAATTATTTGTAGATTTCATCCTTCAATGTCGCAACATAGGGAAGATTTCGGTACTTTTCCGCATAGTCTATTCCATAACCGATGATAAATTCATCTGGGACCTCATACCCGATGTAGGTTACCGGAATATCCTTGGTCCTTCTTTCCTTCTTGTTCAGAAGGCATACGATATCTATCCCCTCGGCCTTTCTTGTCTTCAGGTAGTCGACAAGATAACTCAGGGTAATTCCCGTATCGATGATGTCCTCGACAATAAGGATGTGCTTGCCTGTAATGTCCATGTCCAGGTCCTTGGTGATTTTCACAACGCCTGAACTGGTCGTTCCCGTGCCGTAGCTGGATACTTCCATGAATTCGATGCTGCACGGTATGGTGATTTCCTTCATGAGGTCCGTCATGAACACGACGGATCCCTTGAGTATCCCCACAAGGACCAGGTCCCTGCCCTCAAAATCCTTGCTGATCTGTTCTCCCAGAACCCTGCATTTTTCCGCAAGTTCTTCCTTGGTAAATAGAATCTCTTTCACATCATTTGAAATCATATGCTTTCCCCCTCGTAAATTCCTATCTCGAGTACCTTCTCTGTGTTTCCCTTTACTTTGTAGTCTTCACTGATAATCATCGTCCCAATATAGATCACATCATTCATGTTGAGAAAGATGAGAAGCTTATCCCTGTCTTCCCGACGAATCTTCTTGTCAATGAGGACATTCTTGATCTTCCTGTATCCATTCATCCCGAAGGGTCTTATCCGGTCTCCGTCGCGCCTGTGACGCACGGTAATCTTCTCTTCCAGGATTTCCCCATTGAGGAACCTCAGGTTTTTGTCTTTTACGATGTCGCCCCTTCCCACATGCCGTAGTGTCACTCTCTTTCCCTCGATGTGGTATTCTCCAGGAATCCGGAGTTCTTCCATAAACTGATTCTCTTCCATAATCCTCTTTTCTTCCTCATCCCTCTTCAGTCTGATGATGATGTCACCATAAGACTGAAACGCGGTTACTGAGTCCTTGATGTCGATTTTCTTTCCGGTCTCTCCTTCTTGCAGCCTAAGAATATCCCTGATATGGACTTCCTCGATATCCTTGAGATTCATCTTGACAAGCCGGATAGCTTCCCTGACCAGTCTCACGCGAACAGCCTTTGGCATAAGGATGGCTTCCTTCCTTATGGTCACCCTGGAGATCCGCCCTTGCCGATTCCCCGGTAGAGGAATGGCTTCGTCTTCATAGACCAGGTAAATTTCCATAGCTTCTTTCACTTTTTCCTCGATATAGTCCATATCCTCCCTGAGGGTATCGGACATCCTGCCGAGGGTCCTTTGGAAATCCTGGTTGAAGTTTGTTTCAATATAGGGTATCAGCTCATTTCTCAGCTTGTTTCGCTGATAGATGTTTTCCTCATTGGAACCGTCTTCCCTTCCGCGAAGGTTCTTCTCCTCAAGATAGAGAACAATCTCCTCTTTGCTTAAGAACAGGATGGGTCTGACAAATTCATCTCTCTTTGCACTGATCCCGGTGAGGCCCTTGAGTCCTGTTCCCCTGATGAGGTTAAGGAGAAGGGTCTCGCATTGGTCATTCAGATGGTGCGCTGTCGCACACTTGTCATACCTTTCTTTTATCATAATTTCCTTAAAGAATGCATATCTGAGTTCCCTTCCCGCCACTTCCACAGAAACGCCCTTCTCTTTGCTGTAGGCAAACGCATCTCTTCTGGCGCTATAGAAAGGGATGTCCAGGCCCTTTGCGACTTCCTTGCAGAACATCTCATCAGCCAGGGCATCCTCCCCTCTTAGCATATGGTTCATGTGGCAGGAACCAATTGTAATCCCGAGGATTTCCTTCAGTTCATCCAGCATATAAAGAAGGCCCAAAGAATCGTTCCCCCCTGAGAAGGCCACAAGGATTCGATCGTCCCTCCCCATGAGTTCATTTCTTTTGATATAATCCAATACCCTTTCTGATGACATCCGATACTCCCCCGCATTCTTTTTGACTTCCCAATTCTATGGGATTCCTTTTCAGTGTAACGTTTTTTACTTCTTAGCGCAATAAAACAGGCAAGGAGTTTCAAGTTCCTTGCCTATCAGAATCAAACTACATCATCTGTATCAACTATGTCCGCCGTAGTCTCAGCTTTTAATGAAGGGTCCTCGATATCCTTCAAGCCTCTCATGGTATTGATTGCTTTACAGTACTGGCATTCATACCCTTCCTCTAAAAGGATAAAGTAACATAACTGTTCGCAATGGGTACAGTAGCCTTCTTTAGGTTCCAGCATGACAATCAAACTCCTTTCAAACAGACTGGGACTCAGGTCCATCTTCATTATACCGTCCGATGATAGGAAGGAGATTAATATTTTCGGAAGATAGTGTAAACAATTGCTCCTAGGAGAGATTCAATCCATTTTTCTCTTCTTGGTTTTAGTTTCTTTACACATACAGAAGCTTATTGGAACAGCTTCATGAGGTTCTCTTCATTCAGTTCGTCCATCATCCAGGGGATGATGCACAAATTCCCTGCGGTGAGCGCATTCACTTCATTGATCCACTTCTTCTCTCCTTCGGCCTTCAGTTTGAGGAATGCATCCTGAGGATGGTCCATAAGTAAGGACTGGTTGATGACCCAGTCTGAGACCTTGATATGTGCCCGGTTTAGGTCTTCTTGCAACCTTCTTGCCTCAAAAAACGGAGTAGGTTCCGGAAGTGCGACAATGATGACTTTGGTCTCCTCCATATTCCTGAGCCTTGGGAGAAGCTCTCTGACTTCAGCAGGAATATCCCCCTGGCTTCGCTGGACTTCTCTGTGATAACTCTCCGTAGAATCGAGAAGAAGCAGGGTGTGACCTGTCGGTGCTGTATCGATGATGACGATGTCCTCATCGCTTCCCTTCACAATCTTCGCGAACTTCCTAAATACTGCAATTTCCTGCGTGCAAGGACTTCGGAGGTCCTCTTCAATATAATCGATATCTTCTTTGGTGGCGTTGACCGCCTTGGAAAGGACTTCCTTCTTATAGTCAAGGAGTTCTTTCTTTTCATCTATGGCGGTGATCCTCAGATTCTTGTTCTCACTCAGGGTCTGTCCAAGATGGTTCGCCGGGTCCGTCGTCGTCAAGTGGACCTTTATCCCCTTCTTCGACAGATAGAGCGCGATGGCTGATGCCACCGTGGTCTTACCTACCCCGCCTTTGCCCATGGTGAAGAGGACGCGCGTCTTGTCAAGGATAAGCACTTCTGCAAGCTCTTGCAGGGTCTTATAATCCTCTGTATGCAGCTCTTCCCTGATGAGGGAACCTTCCTTGCTCTTTAGCATGACCCTGATATTCTCAAGGGAATCGATGTTGTATGACCGCAAGGGGATGAAATACAGGTCCATAGCCTTCAGGGCTGGTGGAAGGTCCTTCAGGGCTTCTTGCTGCTTCGTTTTCATCTCCAGCAGCAAAGGGTCCGTCGTCTCTTCCATTACCAGCCCGTTGACCACCAGGCTCAGGTTCCTGATGTCCAATTCCATCATCTCCTCCTGCGCTCTGGCGGCTTCATGGATAGGGGACTTGTCCGCTTTAGTCACAAGGATGGTCATGGTCAGCGAAGGGTCCGCAAGGACATTGATGGAGTTCCTGTAGATATCCCTGTTCGCATCCAGCCCGGACAGCTGACCCAGACAGGATGCGCCTGACGTGTTGTTGTCAAGGAAGCTTGTCCATGCTGAGGGAAGTTCGATCATTCTCAGGGTATGTCCCGTTGGGGCTGTATCGAAGATGATATTGTCGTATTTGCTTCTGATCTCCTCATTGGAGAGAAGGTTGGTGAATTCATTGAAAGCAGCCACTTCAACGGTGCATGAACCCGACAGCTGTTCCTCCATGTTCTCTATGGCACTCTCCGGGAGGATTCCCCTGTAAGGACCGACAACGGATTCCTTGTACTCTGCCGCCGACTTGATCGGATCAAGGTTCATGATATCGAGCCCTCTCACCTCAGTCAAGGAATTGATGGTCTTCGTGAGATCCATGTTAAAGATATCCTGCAGGTTCGATGCAGGATCTGTGCTGACTAAAAGTACCTGCCTTCCTGATTCAGCAAGCCCCACCGCTGTCGCGGAGGCTGTAGACGTCTTTCCGACGCCGCCTTTTCCCGTGTAGAACAGGTACTTGTATTTTTCGAAGCTTTTGATATCGTATGATTTCATATTCCCTCCCATAGGACTACAGTGTCAGTATTTTAGGCAGTTCTGATTCCAAATCACTTTGCTTTAGGCCAGTCCAAGAAGCAAACTCCTCATTGGAGGGATAAGCCCCTGTCTTTAGCAGCACGTCTCCGTTAACCGTGATGGGAAGGATTTCCACCCCCTTCTCCTTGAGAAGTTCAGTAACTACCTTGTTCTTGGTGAACTCCAGGGGACTCATGGACAGGTTATACCGTCGTATGCCAAACTCTCTTTTATTAAGGCTCCGCACCACCGTCGTCACCCTCAAAAGGTCCGGGTCCACAGAAGGCCCGCACACTCCACTTTCGCAGCACAGGGCCTTTTCAAACAGCTTGATCTCCATCTCATTTCCTCCTTCTAAGTTCTGATCCTCTTTTGTGGACATTCTAACTTTCTTCTCCGTGCCGAAATCCCTTTTCATCTTATCCATATTTGATTCTTCCTTTCTTTTCTATCTGTTGTAAAACTGCTTCCTAAGAATTCATGAAGAGAACGATCTTGTCCTTGATGTTATCGCAAGTATAGCCGTGCGTCATATACTCCTTCAGGATGTTCAGGTCATGCTTGTAGATTTCCTCATCGCGCAGATCTGCGATGACCTCTGCAAGAAATGGATGTTTCTTCATCGTTTCCTCGTCCAGGCGGTAGTATATGTATTTCGCTTCCTTTCTGTACTTGGTTACACCTGTAGCGGTAAGCTTTGACAGGTGCCTGGAAATATTGGACTGTGTCATGGAAAGGATCCCTTCCATTTCACAGACGCAGAGTTCCTGACGAAAAAGGATGTTCAATATTCTCAGCCTGTTCTCATCTCCCAGCGCTTTTATGATACCAATAGTCACTATGTCCCTCTCCTCACATTCTCATATTTGATTGTAATCATATGACATAATGAAGAAAAATGCAACCCTTCATTTCTCCAAATAAAGAACCGAATGCCCTGTTCCGGCATTCGGTGGTTGCCCTCTATTCTTCAACGCTATCTGCATGCCTTTGCTGACCCTATAACGTGCTGCGAAAAGTGTGCGGGTCATAATTTCACACGTTTCAGCTCATATCATTGCATTAGGTCCTCAAACAGGTCATTTCCAGCTAACGAATTTTACTTTTCACCACGGGTTTTGCCTTTGCTTTTTTCTTGGGATACGTAACGGTTCGTAACTGCTTTCTCTTCCGGTGTTTCTTGTATAGGAAGGAAATGCCCAGAAAGATCCCCCCGGAGAGAAAAGGAAAAAGATAGTAAAAGGGATGCATTTCCCCGACATATTCAAACAAGCCATCATTTCCTTGCGCACTCGTCAGGGTGAAGAAGGGGATGCCCAGAAGATGGACCGTCTGAACGGCAGCCTTGCTGCTACCCGCTTGTTGTGCCAGTGCCGTCAAAAAGTTGCTATAGGCCATGGCTGCGGAAAAACCCACAACAAATACTACCGCATCGAGCCCATACCTTATCAATCTTTCCCGTTTTGCCTTTTCCATAAAATCCTCTTTTCATTTCATATTCTATATTCTATACGTAACATGTATTTAAGCCTTTCATTGGAATCTATGCCTTGCTGCATTGTTGGCCGTTTTTTTATCTGCGGACACTCTAAAAATGTTATTTCATCTTTTATACCCAAACAAAGGACAACAGCAATAAAAGTTTTCATTAGGATTTCTTGAGTGCAACACTCGATACCTCCTGATGGAGAAACGTTTTCCTCACCTTCCCTTCCCAATGGACAGAGCTCATTCTTACACTTCTGCAAAAGACAATCCAGAAGAGACCTTGATTGTTATACTCCAATAATATATAATAAGATTTGTTCATCGGGGTGTAGCGCAGATGGTAGCGTGCATGACTGGGGGTCATGAGGCCGCAAGTTCAAGTCTTGTCACTCCGACCATTTATATTGAAGACTGTTTTGAAAAGTTCAACTTTTCAAGGCAGTCTTTCGTTTTTCCCTCGACTCTTCTCAATATCCATATTTACAATATCATATGTATGACTATGCTGACAAATATATTTCCTGATATAATCCCTCCCGTCTTTCAAAACAGCCCCCCTTTTACTATAATGTAGTTAGGGAGATGTTTTCTATGAGCGCATTTTATCTCAAGCTGTTCGCCCTCACCACGATGATGATCGATCATGTGGGCGCTGTCTTTTTTACACAATATCCAATATTAAGAGTAATCGGAAGGCTCTCGTTTCCGATTTACTGTTTTCTTCTGGTGGAAGGGTACTTCCATACGAAAGATATCAGGAAATATGCCCTGAGGCTTCTTCTGTTCGCCTTCATTTCGGAAGTGCCTTTTGACTATGCTTTCTTCGGCAGAATAAACGGAAGCCACCAGAATATCTTCTTTACCCTCTTCCTTGGGCTCATGGTCATCAACCTCATGGACTCCCTGGCCAAGGAAAATCGTCTTCAAGCACTTGCGGGCTCCATCCTGGTTCTGTTCCTTTCAGAATATCTCGCTACAGATTATGGTAGTCTCGGAATTCTCTACATCATCACCTTTTATCTTCTGAAAAGCGTAGAAGGGCCCGCGAAGCTGCTTCTCATGACCTTTTTGATTGCCGTATTGAACCTTCTTTTGTCTGGCGGTCTGCAGAACTATTCGGCGCTATCCGCGGTCTTTATCTACCAGTACAATGGCAGCGAAGGTCCGAAAAACCGGTACCTGAAGTATGGGTTCTACATCATGTATCCTTTGCATCTCTCCATTATCTATCTTGTCAAGCTGCTCTATTTTTGAAAAACCGCCTCCAGTATCCGTAAATCCCCGGCACGATGATACAGGATAAGGATGCTGGCGTAACGAGAAAGGATATGACCAAATGGAAACTCCGATTTTTATCACTCTGACGGGCATTAACCTCAGGGAGAAGCTGAGGCATTTCAAGGTCTACGACAGGGTCATCCTGATCAAGGAATATGACAACCAGTATGACCAGGAAGCCATCCGTATCGAAGCGCCTTATCATGGAAAGATCGGTTATGTGGCGAACAGTGTCGCAACCGTTGCCAAAGGAACCATCAGCGCGGGAAGGCTGTATGACAAGTTCCAGGATTACTGCTTTGGGATTTTCCTTTTCATCACGAGCGACACAGCGATTCTGAAAATCGAATTCCCCAAGCTTGTGCTATTCAAAGCAGAGGATGAGGCCAAGACTATTGACACCCAGCTGGAAGCCATGGGATTCAAGCTAAACAAGTCATGATTACCTGAATTGGACACATTCACGCAGGGAGAGTATTTTCACTTTTTCTGCTGCAGATCACCTCTTCAACCATACGCATGACAAAGAAAGTCCCTGCACCCACGCTCATGGTGGATGCAGGGACTTTTTGGATAGTGATCATTTCTTTTTGAACATGCCTTTTCTCTACTTCTTCAGGAACATCCCTGACTGCAAAATGTCCATGACCTTATCCACAACTTCATCGAAGTTGTCATCGTTGTTGTCATCGAACATGACATACTTCAGACCGATGAAATTCGATACGCCCATCAGGAAGTAACTCATGATCATTGGATCGACATCCACAACTTCGCCTTTTTTCTGTGCACTGACAAGCCCTTTCACATACCTCTGGGCAAAGCTCTCATAATACTCGACAAAAAGGCTCTTATCAATATACAGCGATTCCCAGATGATGTTGTAAACATGCTTGTTATTCCGGATATATTGAAGGAAGGCCTTGATACCGATTTTTTCCGCCTCATACCTCGTATGGTGTGGTTTGATGTCAACCGCGATGGCTTTTCTGATATCGTGGCTGTATCTCATGAGTAAAAACTTGTACAGGCTATATTTATCTTTGAAATAAATATAAAAAGTTCCCAGGGCTATGTCAGCTTCATTGGTGATATCGATGATGGATGTGCTGTGGTAGCCCTTTTCAAAGAAAAGTTGCTCCGTTGCCCGGACAATATTATCTAAAGTTTTTTGTCCTCTTTTGGTTTTCGGTAGATTCACAAACTGTTCCAATGCTACTCCTTATTCTCAGCCTTCCTTTGACACCGTGATCATGGCAGACTGACTTAGACTTTATTATATCGATTTTATCACAGTTGATAGAAATATGAAACACTGGATTCTAAAAGTTGCTGCCTACAGGACGGTCATGTCCAGATGCAACGCGTTGACATACCCCAGGGTAAGTGCAGCGAAGAGTGAAGGCCTTTCATACATCGAACCATGACCCGTTCCTGGAAGGATGACATGATCGGAATTCACCAGCAGCTTATGGATCGCTATCTGTTCTTCTTTTGGTGTGATAAAGTCATTCTCTCTGCTGACAATCAGGGTTCTTGTCTTGACCTCTTTAAGGCTTTCTGTGACGTCATAGGTTTCCGCGCTTATCGTCAGTCTCTCCATGGAATCCATGAATTCATTGTCGCTAAATACTGTGCTTGTCAGAAGAACCTTTCTTTTCTCCATCCAATCCCTGTTCCTGTTGTAGAATTTTGGGGAATAGATGACCGGGATGGTCGTAAGGTAGTAGTCCATCGCATTGTTCCGGCTCAGGTTCCACGCATCGCCGATGTCCTTGAGCCATGGGGAAGTCTTAGGACAGGTATTGAACAGGACCAGCCTGTCCACCATCTTTTCGTACTTTACGATGAAATTTAGGGCGACCTCCCCGCCATAGGAGATTCCGAGAATATTCACCTTTTCCAAGGACAGTTCTTCGATGAGCGCTCTTAATACCTCCACTTGAAGGTCCTGGCTATAGGCCTCTCGAATTTTATCTGATTGCCCCTAATCCAGGAAGTCCAGTAAGATCAGTTTATTGTCCGCACTGAAGGTTTCCTTGAAAATACCCCAGCTTCTTGTAGACATCATGATCCCGTTGAGCAGGATCAGCGGCTTTCCTTGGCCATGGACTTCATAATAGACAGTTTTCCCTTTATAATCAAATGTGGCCATTTCTTCTGCCTCCTCCTGCTAATAGATAAGCCCCAAATCCTCGGCTTCCTTCAATAGACTTACTCTAAAGTTAGGATGGGCGATATTGATGAGCCTTTGGATTCTCTCTCGGACATTGGTCCCCCGAAGATGTGCAATACCGTACTCGGTGACCACCATATCCACATCATTTCTTGAAAGGGACACGATGGCGCCCAGCTTTAGAAAAGGAACAATCTTGGAGGTCTCTTCCCTTTTTCCCGTCAGCGGATTTTTCACCATGGCAGTGGAATAGAGGGCGATAAAGCTTCTTCCATTTTTGGCATTTTGAGCTCCAATGGCCGTGTCCGCCTGTCCGCCTGTTCCTGAAAACTGGATATGCCCAATGGACTCTGAACAGACCTGCCCTGAAAGGTCCACTTCCATGGCGGTGTTGATGGAGACCATGTTGTCATTTAGCCCTATGGTCGCAGGATCATTGACATACCGGCCATTAAGGATCATCACAGAGGGATTGTTGTCGATGAAATCATAGAGTTTCTTGTTTCCAAGAGCAAAAGTTGCCACATGCTTGCCCTTATGAAGGGTCTTCCTTTTTCCTGTGACGACGCCTGCTTCAATGAGATCTACCATTCCCGAGGTCATCATCTCAGTGTGGATGCCCAGGTCTCTCTTTCCCATAAGGGCTTTGGCCACGGCATTGGGCATCCCGCCGATTCCGAGTTGGATCGTGTCTCCATCATTGATATGTTCTGCAATCAATTCACCGATCCGAATGTCCCGGTCATTGGCCTCCACATCAGGAATCACAGGAACCTCGTAATCTGTCTCGATGAGATAATCCACGTCGCTGTAGTGGAGTTCGACATCACCAAAGGTTCTTGGGAATTTGGGATTGATTTCAAGGATGACGATGTCCGCCTTGGCTATCACCTCTTTTTCATAGGTGTTGGAAGTGGAGAGGGAGATAAATCCATGCTGATCAGGCATGGATGCCGAACCAATGTAGATATTCGGCTGGATGTGTTCGAGCCTCTTCCATCCTGCGGTGTGCAGATGATTTGGAATGAATGAAATATTGCCGTTTTTAAAGGCCTTTCTCATGGGCGGGGAAAAAAACCAGCCGTCGATGTTAAAGCTTTCTTTGTACTCCTCTGACAGAAACTCACAGCTGCCCATGGAAAGGCAGTTCGTAATCGTGACGTTTTTCACCCTGTCGGCGATGGTATGAATATTGTCCATGAAAAGCTTGCCTTCTGCGGCTCCAAGACCGGTGACAATGCTAAAATCGGATTTCACCATATCCAGAGCCTCATTGAGGGTGATGACCTTTTCCTTGTATGACATTGCAAAATTCCTCCTAATGAATGATTTTTAAAGTAAAGGGCAGGTGTTAGCCTGCCCAAGTTTTACTTGAAGTAACCGACTTATTCACTTGAATTCTAATTCAGTTCACGGATAAGTTCAATGTACCTTCATTTTACCATTACTCTGATTAGTTACCTAGAAGTTCCTTCACGGATTTCAATCAATCAACGGAAAGCCATTCGCCTTCCAGATTGGTATGGGAAAGGTTAATTGAAAAGGTAACTTCCAGTTTGCCGAAGTAATTTCCACGGTTCTCAGAAGATATAATTTCAGCTTAATCTCATTGAAGGCAAGAGGTTTCATTGAACTTTATGTAGTGTTTTTTTGTCCGATTTGGTTGTACAATGAAAGAGACCGGACGCCATTTTCCCTATTTTTGGGCGAAACAAACCCAGGGTCGAATTTCGCTAACTTTTTTGCAAGAGTAAATTTCACCCCGGCTAGTAGTCTATAGAGGATGCGATGGTGCCTCCGGTCAATGGGTTATTTTTTAAACAGGGATGGGTGTAGTGTGACTTGATCTGATGGGACAAGCTCTACGCCCATCCCCCTTAATATGTCTTCGCCGAAGAACGCGCTGAAGACGGCGTAGGGCGTCATATCACCTAGGTTTTTCCGCCCATAGGAGTTGATATGGTTCATGGCCTTGCGGATATCCTCCTGCGTGAATCCGTCCAAAGGCTTGCCTTTGGGGATGATCCGCCGGATCAGGGTGTGGTTGTTTTCTGCCGCACCCTTCTGGTAAGACGCTTGAGGATCGCAGTAGAAGACCCGCGCCCGCGGGAGTCCGTCCTGATCCTGTTCCAAAGCAACGGGATTTGAAAACTCGCTTCCGTTATCGCCCAGGAGAACCTGGAAGAGCCTGCGGAAGGTCTCAGGACCGAGATCCTCATCCAGCTGGTTAAAAATATCGATGACGGACTGCGAGGTGTTGGCATCCCGAAGGAAGGCAAGCATGAGCTGAGGAGACACGAAGTGGATGGTCAGGAGGACCTTTCCTCCCTTTGTCCCTTCCACTGAGTCTATCTCCACCACAGGCAGGCCGGGGTGATCTGCCATGAACTGTTTGTAATCGAGGTAAGTGCGGTTCACCCGACAAGCCCTGTCCACTTTGAAGGCATCCTTTTTCCGCTTCCTTCTTCCCATCCGCATCACGCGGGGCATATCGATATTTCTCGCGGTGAAGATTCCGGAATCCACATAGCGATATAGGGTGCGCTCATGCTGCATAATCTCGTCGGCATGGGAGATACAGATATGGTGCAGGGACTGTCCTTTTCGGAGGAGAGGGCTGACGATGTTATCCAGCCTCAACGCCTCCATTTCGTCGATCTGGAGGCCCTGTCGGGCTTCTGAGCGGGTCTCCTCATACTCCTTCTGTGCATTCGACGCCACATATATCCGTTTCTCCAGGGTGCAGCGTTTCCTTGTGTCACAGCCGTTGCACACGTATGGTGGTTTGGCAAGCTTGGTGCAGGCCTCGGCCTGATAGGTGGAACAATGGGATGCGCAGGAGTGCGTATTGCAGAAGCGGCAATAGCGCTTGCACGCCTTGTTGCCGCAAAGATGCTGCGCTGGGCAATGACTCCGATGGAAGCAGTTGTTGTAGGTCATCCCGTAACAGCCTGACTGCTTAAACTGGATGTGGATTTTAACTTCTTTGGCAATCGTGGTTGGATCTTTTCCGAGTTCTCTTCCAATGCTTCGGAAGGATTCCTCTTCGTTGAGTCTCTGCTGGATGAGGCTTCGGTCTAGGGTAGTCAAGTGGGAGTGGGTCATCATAAGTTCCTCCTCAGGGCACCATCCCATCCATCTTATCCGTTTGTCATAGTTACTTCCACTTCTTGTTATGCCAAAGTTATTTCCGGTTCTCTTTTTTAGGGTATGG
>ENA-OFCF01000220-OFCF01000220.1-metagenomes-genome-assembly--contig:-NODE-220-length-28102-cov-4.030128_pt1 | contig 28102 bp, 22 predicted proteins | sample MGYA00153387_OFCF01 | MGnify analysis MGYA00153387
TTAGGTTTCGTTCTAACGCTATCCATACTTTTCACACCATTACTCACAGCGTGTGGGACAAAAGCACCAGTTGAAACACCTGGTGAGACGCCGGTGGAGACGGCTAGTGAAACACCTGTTGAAACTCCGAAAGACAAGTACAAAATAGGTATTCTTGCTCCTGCAGTTACGCATGGTTGGGTTGCCGCTGTAGCATACAACGCTGAAGTCAGAAGCAAGGAACTTTCCGACAAGATTGAATACCAGATTCAAACCAGCACCAATGCTGAAGAAATGACTTCACAGCTTGACGACCTAATCACATGGGGAGCAGAAGCCATCGTCGCATTTCCACAATGGGAAGGTATGGAAGTCCCAATTCAAAGAGCACTGGATGCTGGGATCAAAGTTGTAAATTTTGATATTGCCATAAATGCGGAAGGCGTATACAGAGTATCCGGAGACAATGAGGATATGGGTGTTCAGGGAGCCAATTACATCGTAGAAAAGATAGGAAAAACTGGAAATGTTGTAATATTGGAGGTTCCTACCTCAGGTTCTGTATCCGAACTGAGAAAGAAAGGTTTTGTAGATACAGTAGCCAAAATTGCACCTGATTTGAAGCTCATCACTTATGCTACTAAATTTACACGTGAAGACGGCCTGAAAGATTTTGCGGATATCCTTACAAGCAATCCTAAAATTGATGCAGTATATTCCATGGATGATGAAACATCCATAGGTGTATTACAGGCTATCAAAGAAGCAGGAAGAACAGATATCAAAGTAGTGACTGGTGGAGGCGGAATGCAAGAATACTTCGCAATGATGCCAGAGAATCAAGACATATGGATTCAATCAGCACTATACAGCCCAGCAATGGTAATGGATGCTGTCGATATGGCAGTTGATCTGCTAGATGGAAAAACAGTTGAGGAAGTTAAGATTATTCCGACGACAATTGTCGACAGAGAGAACTATAAGGATTTCAGCGACGATAAATCACCATACTAAAATATCGGGTGAAAACTTACTGTTAAAAATCAAAGAGGTTATGGCTTGCCATAACCTCTTAAATTAAAAATGGATGTGATTCGATGAGAATTGAAATGCAAGAGATCGATAAGTCATTTGGAAGCAACAAAGTCCTTAAAAATGTTTCAATCACCCTTGATGGTGGAGAAATCTGTGCTCTACTTGGAGAAAATGGTGCAGGAAAATCAACACTTATGAATATTCTTGGTGGCGTATTACCGCCAAATTCAGGGGAAATCATGATTGATGGTAAAGCAACCCAGTTCAATTCACCTGCAGAGTCCTTGAGTGAAGGAATTGCATTTATCCATCAGGAACTTAATCTGATCAATGACCTTCCTATTTTTGAAAATATGTTCATCGGACGCGAACTCAAAAAGAAGCATGGTAACCTTGACCTTGAGAAAATGATCTTGGAAACCCAGAAACTATTCGACAAGATGGAAATTACACTGAATCCGCGCACCATGGTCAGAGACCTGGATGCTTCCTATAAACAGATAGTCGAAATATCAAGAGCCATGATGATGAATGCGTCGGTAATCATCATGGATGAACCCACCACTTCACTAACGGATTCAGAAATTAAAAGGGTATTCAACATGATGAAACTATTGAAAAGCCATGGTGTTGGAATTATTTTCATTTCCCATAAGCTTGGTGAAGTTTTAAAGATCTGTGATCGGTATGTCATACTCCGGGATGGGATAAAGGTCGACGAAGGACAAGTATGTGATGTGACAACAGATGAACTGGCGAAACTAATGGTAGGACATGAAGTTAGGTCAGAATCACTTCAAAAACATAGGGAGAGAAGGAAAGAGGTTTTAAAAGTTGAGGAACTGAGTAAGGAAAACCTCTATCGAGATATCTCCTTTAATGCATATCGCGGTGAGATTCTTGGAGTAACAGGACTTTTAGGAGACGGTCGTAGTGAACTTTTTCAAACGATCTTCGGGGCAGAAAAGGAAACGTCTGGAAAGATTTATATCGAAGGAAAACAATCACAGGTTAGAAGTACGGAAGGTGCATTGGATTTTGGAATAGGATATCTTCCCAGAAATAGAAAAGAAAATGGGATCATCAAGGATCTGAATATTTTTGAAAATGCTTCCATTGTCACATGGCCGAAATTTGCGAAAAAGGGTGTTATCGATACAGAAATACAGGGGAAAGAATTCGCTATGCAAGTAGAGAAGCTAAGGATCAAGATGGAATCAGATAAAGATTCTATAAGCAGCCTTTCAGGCGGTAACCAGCAGAAAATCGTTCTGGCAAAATGGCTGACTGCCAATCCTAAACTCCTTGTACTTGATAATCCTACGCAAGGTGTCGATGTAGGCGCCAAAGAAGATATTTACGACATCATCATGCAGCTTGCCACAGACAATATCGCAGTTGTCGTCTTATCCAGTGAGGCTCAAGAAATTATCAGAGTGTGCGATCGTGCCTTGGTGATGTACCATGGCAACATTCAGGGCGAAGTGAGCGGAGAGACAATGAACGAGCATGATATTATGAAACTCGCAACAGGCGGAAAGCTGAATTAAGGCAGAGAAGGAGAGAGCCCAAAGTATGGAGAAGATCAAAGAAAAAAGAAAAAAAGGATTTTTTGAATGGTTTAAGTACAAATGGACGGGAAACCTATTGTTCAGCACTGGTATTGCACTGATTATCATGATCATCCTTCAGACAATCACGCTAGGTTTCGATTTTGAATCCTTTGGTGCCTGGTTCAGTACTTGGATCAGCAACTGGATTAATATTCTGAGAAATAATGCAGGGATTGGAATTATTGCTTTGGGAATGACCTTTGTCATCATTTCAGGGGGAATTGACCTGGCTGTAGGTTCAACTCTTGTAGCAACTGGTGCCGTACTCATGATGCTCATTGACACCGGAGCAAGTGGCATATTGGTAGGAATGGGCATTACTGGACTGTCAGCCTATATTATAGCGATTGCCATCAGTTTGCTCTTTGGTACAGTTCTCGGATTATTCATCGGACTTCTTGTGACAAAAGGGAAAACACCACCATTTATTGCAACTTTAGGTGCAATGAAGATTTTCAGGAGTGTTACACAGCATTTTATGCAAGGTTACAATCCGAAAGTTCCAAAAGAATTCCTGCAACTTTCAAGTTTTGCAATTGGTGGCGTTATGCTGATGCCAATTGTATATTTGATCATCATCGCTTTTATCCTCAACTATGTTTCAAAAAGAAGGGTATTTGGTAGGCAGGTTATTGCAGTAGGTTCCAATGAAAGAGCCGCAAAACTCTCCGGTATCAGTATTAGTAAGGTGAAAATCAAAGTCTATGCACTGATGGGTTTTTTAGTTTCCATTGCAGCAATCATTCAGGTGTCAAGAATCGGGTCTATGGATTTTGCAAATGCTGGAAGTGGAAATGAAATGGATGCCATAGCAGCGGTAGTCGTAGGTGGAACAAGCATGAGCGGAGGAAAGGGAGCCATCATCGGTACGGTTTTCGGGGTGCTGATCATTGCTGTTATGAATAATCTTCTAAACCTATTTGGTGTACCACCTTTTTTACGTGAAGCATTCAAAGGTTTGATCGTCGTTAGTGCAGTCCTTTTACAGAAAAAAGAAAAAGTCTAAATTGAGGCTTATTTCAAACAGCAATAATGAAATTGTGAGGTGAAAATATGAGACCCCTGAATATTGGAATCATAGGCTGCGGAAAGATTACCCAAGTAAGACATATTCCAGAGTATCTGGATAATCCGAATTGTAAAATTCTTGGGTACTATGATCGGAATACAACGAGAGCAGTTGAGATAACTAAAAAGTATGGAGGAATCTTATATAGTTCTTATGAAGTTATGCTTGAAGACAAAGAGATTGATGCTGTCAGCGTCTGTGTCACTAATAACATGCACGCTGAGATAACAATCGCAGCGTTGAATGCTGGAAAACACGTGCTCTGTGAAAAACCTATGGCAACAACAATTGAAGAATGTGAAGCCATGGTCAAGGCATCAGAAAAAAGTGGAAAGAAACTTCTCATCGGTCATAATCAAAGACTGTCCATCGGACATAAAAAAGCAAGGGAACTGATTTCAAGTGGATTGATTGGCGAAATCATTACCTTCAAAACTACATTTGGTCATGGGGGACCAGAAACCTGGAGTATAACTCCTGGTAAAAACACATGGTTCTTTGATAAGAAGGTAGCTGTAATGGGGGCGATGGCAGATCTTGGTGTGCACAAAACGGATTTGATTCAATTTTTAATTGGGCGGAAAATTGTTGAAACCACAGCAAGACTGGTCACATTGGACAAACTGGACTCAGAGGGAAATCTCATTCGTGTGGATGATAATGCAATCTGTATTTATAGGATGGACAATGGGATTATCGGAACAATGCATGCAAGCTGGACTTACTATGGTCCGGAAGACAACAGTACGATAATATATGGAAAAAAAGGGATCATGAGAATCTATGATGACCCGAATTATGCCATTAAAGTTTTTTTGGTTAATGGTGAAAAGATTAGTTTTGAGATGGATACCATCCAAACCAATGAAAACCAAACAAAGTCAGGAGTCATCGACCTTTTTATTGAAAGCATTATGGAAAACAAAGAAACGGAAATTTCGGGCAAAGAAGCGTTAAATGCAATGAGAGCAGTGTTTGCGAGTATTGAATCGTCAGATTGTGGAAAAACGGTCGCTATTAATCAGGAATAGGGGGAGAGTAGATGAAACTGGGTTTTGTAAGTGCCATTCTGGCAGAATATAGTTTTGAAGAACTGATCGATACCGCAAGCCGTCTTGGCTTCAAATGCGTCGAAGTTGCCTGCTGGCCTAGAGGCGAATCTGAAAGAAGATATGCAGGCATCAGCCATATCGATGTCCAAAATCTTACAGAGGTAGATGCAGAATGCATTAAAGAATACTGTAAGGAAAAGGAGATTGAAATATCTTCACTCGCTTATTATCCCAATACCATAGGCAATAATCTTGAGCAAAGAAAAAATAATGTGGACCACCTCTTAAAAGTGATAGAGGCGAGTGCAAAACTTGATGTTAATATGGTAACCACATTTATCGGTAGGGATCAAAACAAAAATGTTGAAGAAAACATTGAACTTTTTAAAGAAGTGTGGCCACCGATTGTAAGCTTCGCAGAAGAAAAAGGTGTCAGGATTGCTATTGAGAATTGTCCGATGCTCTTTGGAAAAGAACAATGGCCTGGAGGACAGAACCTGTTCACTTCTCCTAAAATCTGGCGGAAACTTTTTGGAATCATCAAAAGCAAGAACTTTGGTATCAATATTGATCCAAGCCATTTCATCTGGCAAAAGATGGATTACATAGCTCCAATCTATGAGTTCAAGGACCGTATTTTCCATGTCCACTTTAAGGACATAAAAGTACATCAGAATAAACTTGATGAAGTGGGAATTTTGGCGTATCCTTTAGAGTATATGAGTCCAAAGCTTCCAGGTCTTGGTGACGTTAATTGGGACGCCTATGTTTCAGCATTAACGGATATTGGATATGACGGGTATGCTTGTATAGAAATTGAGGATCGTGCGTTTGAAACTAATGATGAACGTGTTTTAGATAGTCTGAAGCTTTCAAAAAGGTATATGGAACAGTTTGTCATTTAATTCAAAAGAAATAAAAATTTAATCTGATGCAACCTACTAAGCATAAGGAATGATGCTAGGTAAAAATAAATTGGAGGCTGAAAATTATGGATAGACCTATTTTTGCCATTAAAGAAGAAGAAGAACTTGCTCGTAATTACTTGCCCATAAATAGTAATATGATTTATGGTGATGGAGAGGAATTCTTGCCATTCTTTGATATAAGACTCTACACTGCACTGGAAGATATTGAAAACTTTTATGAGCTTGATAAGAATTCTGTGGAAAATTTGATCAATGAGGACAAGGTAATAGAAATATGTCATATGAGTGGTACAATTATTCTTGTGAATTCAGCATCTCGTGAAAATTTTGATCCATACGAAGTATGCGACGCATATAGTGGTGATTTGGAGTATCTCTATTCTATCCTTGACGAAAAGGAGCTATTGTTTGATGAGGAGAGGTTAGAGCATCGGGATATTATCTATATTGATCAAATCGAATGGTCGCAATATTTTGATGACATTGAAAAGAAATCTGTTGTAGATCTGTTTAGATATTTTTTTACTAGCTTATATCACGTGACTCCAGGAATCTTATGTTTTTATACAACACCGATTGAATCGTATGAAAGAGTAGCTAAAGAAATTTCACCACAAATCTCAGCAATTATGAATGAAAAAATCAGTAGTTTTTCGGGTGAAGAATCGGATCAAGAAGATATAATACCGTTCTCAAACTATTTTGCAATACCAGAAAAGGATTTGAATATTGTGATGGGTAAACGAAATCAAGGAGATTCGTTTCCACAAGAATATCTTAACCAAAAGGAGTATGACTTATTTTCAGCTTTAGGATTTAATGAAGTTGATGATACTAGACTAATGATCCGGTTCACAGACTGCTAGTGATAAACAATTTGAAAACTACGATGTTTGGTGTTGAGACATGTATGGTATTTAAGTGCAACAGGTAAATGAAAGGGTAACTTCCACTGATTTCAGAAATGGGAATTTCTGGTGAATTTTCATGAAGTCAGTGGTTTTTTTGCCGATATTGCTGTGTTTTTATCCGCTTTAAACCGGATTCCCGGAAACTATAACCATGTAAAATCCCAAACTCGTTGAACAAGATGGTGTTTTGGGATTTTTCTTTCGACTTTTTCATTGTTATATATTATAATGTATAACAATAGGAGGTGCTGCAATGAGCATCGTTTTTCAAAAGGACAAGCGGACAGGAATTAAATATGCCTACGAGAATGAGGCGCACTGGGACAAGGAGAAGAAGCAGTCTCGGTCTAAAAGGACCCTGATCGGAAAAGTGGATCCTGAAACCGGGGAAATCATCCCAACGCGTCCTTACCACAAGAAAGCGGCGGAAGCGGCTGCTTCCGCCGTGAAACCCGGTCCCGTGCCGGTCACCGTGACGAACCGGAGGTTCTTCGGTGCGACCTACCTCCTGGATGCCATTGGAAGGAATATCGGCGTGACGGAGGATCTCAAGAGCTGTTTCCCCGATTCCTACAAACAGATCCAGTCGCTGGCCTATTTTCTCATTCTTGAAGAGAACAACGCCCTTAGCCGATTTTCCAAGTGGGACAGGCTTCACTGGCATCCGCACGGGAAAGATATCCTTTCCCAGCTGAGCAGTGAACTCTTCCAATCCATCGATGAGGAACGCAAAATGAGCTTCTTCAAGAAACAGGGAAAGCGGCGGGCGGAGAACGAATACTGGGCCTATGACACGACGTCGATCTCCAGCTATTCCGAGACCCTGAAGCAGGTGAAATACGGCAAGAACAAGGAAAATGACCGACTGCCCCAGATCAATCTCGCCCTCCTTTTCGGTGAGAAATCCAACATGCCCTTCTACTACCGGAAACTTCCCGGGAACATTACGGATGTCACGACCGTGAAGCAGCTGCTGAAGGAGTTCAAAATTCTAGGCTACGAGAAGATCAAGCTAGTCATGGACCGAGGTTTCTATAGTCAAGCCAACATCAACAATCTCTTCCAGAATCGCCTGAAGTTCCTCGTGAGCACAAAAATCGCTCTAAGTTATGTCCAGAAGGAACTGAACACGCATAGGGAGTCCCTAAAAAGCTGGACCTGCTACAACGACAAATACGATATTCACGCGATTTGCCAACCCATCACCTGGACCTATGAACAGGGCAGACCCCACAAGGGGGATGTGGTCAAGGAAGAGCGAAGATGCTATCTCCACCTCTACTACAACCGCGAAAAAGAGGCCGATGACCAGGGGCGGATGAACCGCTACCTCTCTTTATTAAAATCAGAGCTCGAGCAGAAGAATGAGATTCCGGAACATCAGAAAGACTATGAGAAGTATTTCGACGTCACGGATACGCACAAACGCGCACGGAAGATTGTCGCGAAGGATGCGGTCATTCAACAAGCGACAAATGACTACGGCTATTTTTCCTTGCTGAGCAACGACATCAAGGATCCCATCGAGGCTCTGGAACTTTACCGGAACAAGGACCTGGTGGAGAGAGCGTTCGGGAATCTGAAAGAAAGGCTAAACATGAGAAGAGTTTTGGTTTCCTCGGAAACCTCGCTCAACGGGAAGCTTTTTGTGGAATTTATCGCCCTGATCTATCTTTCCTACATCAAGAAACGGATGCAGGAGGAAGATCTTTTCCGGAAGTGGACGCTTCAAGGTCTCCTCGATGAACTCGACCTGGTTGAGTGCTTTGAAGCTCCTGGTCATGGAAAAATGCTGGGAGAAATGACAAAAGAACAGGGGGATCTCTACCAAAAACTTGGCACCAATCCACCCTCGTTAGAAATTCCGGGAATCTAGGGTTAAAGGAACCCTTTTTTCGCTTCCGTCTACATCCATATCACGCGGGGCATGTCGATATTCCTGTCGGAGAAGATACCGTAATCCATGTAGTAAAACAGTTTACGCTCATGCTGCATAATCTCGTCAATGTGGAAAATGCTGGTATGGCAGCGGGACTGTACTTACAGGAGAGGCGGGCTGACGATGGCATCCAGCATCAACGCCTTCAGTTCGCTGATTTGGATGCCCTGACGGACTTCTCGTTTGCAAAAGTAATTTCTGGTTATGTTTACAAAGAGTGGATTTAAGTTTTGCAAATAGTCTACTGATGGCCTGTTGCTGACATTTTTTTCCTAAAAGCCTTGAAAAACCACGCTCAAGAAGTTATACTAGTCCTTGTCAGTTCATTTACTGGTGCAGCTCATACGTAGAGCAGCTGATTTCTAATCAGCAGGCTGAAAGAGGGATTCCTTTCACCAGCTCCACATTTTGGAGGAGTACCCAAGTGGCCAAAGGGGGCAGACTGTAAATCTGTTGCAAGTTGCTTCAGTGGTTCGAATCCACTCTCCTCCACCATTAAGGCACAATTGAGATTCAATTGATGTCTTTTTTCATTAATTTAATAGTCAGTACTCTTATCAAGAGAGGTGGAGGGATAGGGCCCTTTGAAACCCGGCAACCTGTAGCAATACGTGGTGCCAATTCCTGCAGCTTAGGCTGCGAGATAAGAGAGATATATATATGATATACCTCTTTTATTGTTGAAGAGGTTTTTTATTTTGCCTAAATTCAAGGAGGATACTATGAAAAGATTATTTACATCCGAATCTGTAACAGAAGGACATCCAGACAAAATCTGCGACCAGATCTCTGATGCGATACTGGACAACATCCTGGAACAGGACCCCAAGGCCAGGGTCGCCTGCGAAACCGCGGTCACGACGGGAATGGTCCTTGTCATGGGAGAAATCACCACGGACTGCTATGTGGATATCCCGAAGATTGTCCGAAGGACCGTGAAGGAGATCGGATACATCAGGGCCAAATACGGCTTTGATGCCGAAACCTGCGCTGTACTGACCGCCATACAGGAACAGTCACCTGATATCGCCCAGGGTGTCAACACGTCCCTGGAGAGCCGTGAGGGCGAGGAGGACGAACTCCTGAAAATTGGAGCCGGAGACCAGGGGATGATGTTCGGGTATGCTACAAACGAAACAAAGGAATATATGCCGATGCCGATTAATCTTGCCCAAAAACTTGCAAGAAGGCTTGCGGAAGTCAGGAAGCAGGAGATCATGGGCTACTTGAGACCGGATGGAAAAACACAGGTCACCATCGAATATGACGACGACAAACCTGTAAGGGTTGATACCATCGTCATCTCTTCCCAGCACAGCCCCGTGGTCACCCAGGAAGAGATCAAAAGGGACATCCTGGAACATGTGATCCATGCGGTCATCCCGGAACACCTCATGGACGAAAAAACGAAAATATATATCAACCCTACGGGAAAATTCGTCGTGGGCGGACCCCAGGGAGATTCCGGCCTGACCGGACGCAAGATCATCGTGGACACCTATGGCGGATATGGCAGACATGGCGGCGGAGCATTTTCAGGGAAGGATCCGACAAAGGTAGACAGGTCTGGAGCCTACGCAGCCAGATGGGTAGCAAAGAACCTCGTTGCCGCAGGCGTGGCAGACAAGCTCGAAGTTGAACTGGCCTATGCCATCGGCATTGCCAAGCCCCTGTCCATTGATGTCTTTACTTTCGATACAGAGAAGATTTCCCATGAGAAAATCATCGACATCATCGGTAAAGTGTTCGACCTCAGGCCGGGCGCCATCATCAGGGACCTTGACCTCAGGAAGCCCATATACAGACAGATTGCAGCCTATGGCCATTTCGGGCGAAGCGACCTTGACCTCACCTGGGAGAGACTAGACAAGGTTGAGGCCATCAAAGCGCTCATGTAAGAGAACGTGATTCGCCATCCTATCGGACAACCGTCCATCGGAAGGCGGAACCCATTGAAGACCATGCACCGGCAGACGCATCAAGAGAGTTTGCCGGTGTTTTGAATTTAGTGTTAACTTCAAGGGTATCCCATTTCAAACGATATCCTCAGGCGTATAATGGAATTAGAATTGGAGGTGCAAGGATGTACAAACTGAAAGAAGATGGCATCATCGCTGTCGTCGATATGATTGAAGGGTTCATCAACTTTGGGGCTCTCTCATCCCCTGATATCAGGGCCATTGTTCCACCCATGCAGGATTTTCTGAAAAACACCGTGGAAAGCAAAGTTTTTCTCGTGGATTCGCATAATGAGGAGGCAATCGAATTCAAGGATTTTCCTCCCCACTGCATCAAGGGGAGCGGCGAAGACAAGGTCATTGAAGAGTTGGAAGAGTTTGCAGAGATGAAGTTCATGAAGAATTCCTTCAATGCCTTTCATTCGGAACAATTCCGAAGCTACATCATTCGAAACATGGACAAGTTCAGGAACTACTATATCATCGGCTGTTGCACGGACATCTGCGTCCTTAACCTCGCCCTGACCCTGAAGACGTTTTTCAACGAACATTCCTTTGGCAACGAAGTATATGTGATCAGAGAACTCGTTGATACTTTCAACCTTCCCGGGCATGACAGGACCACGGAAAACAATGCCGCGCTGGGGATCATGAAGACCAACGGCATCAAGATCATTTCCCTGGAAGACTTAAGGGCATAGGGGAATCCCCGGGCGTTCAACACCAGATAGAGATAAAAACCTGATAGAAAACAACCCCTCCATGGAGCAGTTCACTGCCGCCAGAAGGGGTTGCTTTGATTTTCAGTAACATATTTTAGAAAAAGGAGGTTAAGGAATCAGGGTGATCAGGACGAACATGTCCAGATTTTCGATGGTGTAGCTGTCGCCATCTTTAACTCCGTTTAGGTCGGCAATGATGAATTTGACCCTGACGTTTTCATTCTCATCTGTGAAACTGGCTTCTTCGAAGGTCATCATGCCCTTGCCATCACCTTTGTAAGTATCCAAAAGCGCCTTCAGATGCGCTTTAAGGTCCACTTCCAGAAGGGAGTTGTTTCCTTCAGCAATCTTCACGGTCTGCGCTTTGACATCTAAGGTGATTGAAGACGAGTCAGTAATGTTGAGGGTGTTTTCGTAGCTGTTGAGCTTAACCATATAGTCATATCCCGAGATGGAAACCGGAGTTTTGCCAAGCTCGGCATGGATATAGGCATATTCCTGTTCGGGGAAGGAATAGTCGTGCACCAGTTCAAAACCGAAGGTCTCCTTGAAATCTTCCTGGATAAAATCTTCATTCACATACTTGATTTTGGTGATGTCCCGATTGGCAAAATAGGAGACGATGCTGGAGATGTTTTCCCTGTCCGTTTGAGGAACATTCGCATTCGGGATGACAAGGCCGTTCTGGACCATGCCGTTCTTCTCAAGAAGAGCACCAAGACGTCCGTTCTGGCTCATGTTCGATACGGAGAACCCGGAGAGGGGACCATATAAGGAAACAAATACGAAGATACTGAGGCTGACAGGCAGGAAGATGTTTCTCAAGTCTTTGCGTACCACATAGTAAGCCATGACGAGGGTTACCCAGATTCCAAGAAGGACCACATAGTATCGGGGTTCCGTGAATCCGTACTGCGCGATTCTCTTCCCGATGGAAACAAACATCATGACCAGAATCGGGAATATGATCCGTGGGAACCAGGTCCTGAAGAGCCTTGCCACGAGATTTTCTTCAAGCACAGGAGTGATGAAGAAGATCACAGCGGCGGAAAGTACCGAATACCAGAGGACAAGGTTCGAGACCAGACCCTTTGGCCATTCGCTCGTCAGAAGGATCTTCGCGAAATAGACATAGAGGATCAGCGTATAGATCGTAATCAGCGGAATAACAATATAGAGGAGGAGAACCTTCAATCCCTTGGAATACTCATGGCCTTCGAACTGTTCTCCTTTCACCGGAAGCTTCGACAGGAACATGAGGACGCCGAAGATCAGGGTCACGGAGATGAAGAAGTACAAGTAGTACTTGGAATCGATATTCGCATCGAAGAGGGCATTGATTGTAAAGATGATTGCTGAGATACCGAAGTATAGCACGGCTGAATAGAGCACGGTCAGGGCGAATCCGTTGAAGATCCGGTCAACATAGACTTCGTACTTTTCACTGTTGTTCAGCTTAAGGGTGAAGAATACGCTGACGAGAAGGAAGAACAGGGTTCCTGCAAAGCGAATGCCGTCTATCATTTCCGTTCCCTCGGAATAGAAGATATAGTAGATTCCCAGGAGGAGAAGGAGGAAGGGGAGTGTCAGGAGAAAGCTGCTCTTCTTCTCGTAGAAATTTTCGGCGAGTTGTTTCAATGACACACTTAAGGGGATGCCAAGCGCCGCGACCTGAATGAACCGCATAAGGTTTTCAAGGTTACCGGATGACCTTAAGTTCAATTCGTTATAGACTATCACCAAGATGACCAAAATGAAAGAGATGAGGACGGTTAGGGGATAACGGGACAGACTTTTGTTCAATTCTGCGAAGTTGCTTTTGATTTTTTCTGTTAGCTTCATCGTATCGGAAGTTATCAGATGTACTGATCACTTCCATTCACCTCCATTTAATTTCTTTGGTTAAGTAAAAAATATTCTTTTTACAATCATATATGGTATTACCTCTATAATGGGGTCAAATCGATGACATGAACATCCATTTTGCAAATCATCATAATCTTTTAAACTATGGCTTGGAGAAGCTTCAACCCGTCCGCAGTAACTTCCCCACAACCGTCAAGGGATCGGTCCAAAGCTATCCGCATAGTCTTGAACCGATCCCTTGATTTCTTATCCTATGGCTTTTTGTAGAGCCATGGTGGGATGAGAGGTACTACTTGACCTGTCTTCCCTGAATGTAAACATGCTGAATGGCGATATCCTCTCCGAAGATGATCAGGTCGGCATCGTAACCCAGAGCAATTCTCCCCTTGGATTTTTCCGCACCTATGAACTTGGCCCCATTGAAGGAAGCCATCTTGATGACTTCATGCAAGGCGAGGTCCGTGTGTTCATAGACGTTTTTCACCGCTTTGTCCATAGTGAGGATGGAACCGGCAAGAGCCCCTGATTCGAGTCTGGCAGAGCCATCCTTGGAAATTACCGGCTGTCCTCCCAGCGTATAGACACCGTCAGGCATACCGCAAGCCATCATGGCATCGGTCACCAGAAGAACCCGGTCCGGGCTCTTTTGCCTGTAGGCGACACGGAGGGACGGATAGCTGACATGAATCCCATCAGAGATGGTCTCCGTGGAGATATCCGTATCAAAGATGGCACCGACGACACCGGGTTCCCTATGTGAGAAGGGAGTCATGGCGTTGAAAAGATGCGTAGAGTGGTTGCATCCTGCCCTGATTCCTTCCATGGCTTCCTCATAGGTCGCCTTGGTGTGTCCGATGGAGACGTTGATGTCGTTTTGTCGTAGATAAGGAATGAGCTCTTTGGCACCTTCCAATTCCGGAGCGATGGTGATGTTCTTGATCAGGTCGATGTTGTCACCAACCATTTCCTTGAAGGTCTCGACGTCAGGTTTCATGACAAAATTCGGATTCTGCGCACCGATGGCCCCGATGCTGATGAAAGGACCTTCAAGATGGACTCCTCCGATATTTGCCCCTTCGACTTTGCCTTGGGATTCCTTGGCCATTTCCACCGCCTTGCGGATGTCCCTGACATCTACAGTCATGGTTGTGGGCAGGAATGTCGTGGTCCCATGCTGTGCAATCGTCTTGGAAATCTTGTTCAGGGCTTCAAAGGTTCCCTCCATGGTATCCTTGTTGCCCGCACCGTGGATATGGATGTCGACGAATCCCGGAGAGAGGTATCTGCCATCGCCGAAGATCATCTCCTCGTCATCCTCGTCGGGGTTGAAACTTAAAATTTTTCCGTTTTCCACTTTGATCGAACCTCTTTCAATGCGATCGGTGAAAATAAGCTTGAAATCTTTAAAAATCATTAATACACCTCAATCAGTTATTATTCTTACTTTCTTTGACTGTAAGCCTCAATTGGACCCAATCCACAGAAATGTATTTCATTCCTTGTAATTCTCTCCTTTGGCGACCTTACCTTATTCTTATATATTATACAATAAAACAAGTGGGTTTTATTGAAATCCCTGTGAATAACAATAAATTTCCTGTACATAATAATGAATATCAGGATTTGTGGAAACCTTGCGCTATTTCGATTATCATGTAAGTATACATTGACATAGTGAGATAGAGAAAGGGAGTAGTTATGGAAAATTTAGAAGGGGTTGTGCGGGATATCATATTTCATAATGAAGAGAATGCTTTCTGCATTTTCAGAATTGAAGACGAGAAGGATATCCATGTTGCACTTGGAACCTTTCCATTCATATCTGTGGGGCAAACCCTGAAGTTATACGGAGAATGGGTGAATCATGATACTTTCGGTACCCAGTTCAAATGTTCGAATTATGAGGAAATCATGCCTAATTCCTTGATTGGGATAGAAAAGTACCTGTCTTCCGGAGCCATATCAGGAATAGGACCCATCACAGCGAAAAAGCTCGTGGAGAAATTTGGCACGAATATCTTTGACATCATCGAAAATCAGACAAACAGGCTCATGGAGCTGGATGGTATTGGCGAAAAGAAAGTCAGGCTGATTTACGATTCCTATTACAAGGGTAGAGAAGTCAAGAATATCATGGTTTTTCTCCAAAGCTATGGGGTAACCCCGAAACAGGCGCTGAAGATTTACCGAGTATTCGGGAGCGAATCCGTGGAAAAGGTGAGGGAGAATCCCTATGTCCTGTCGGAGGAAGTGCCGAGCATCGGATTCAAGACCGCTGACGGGATTGCCAGGAACCTTGGAATCGAAAAGGATTCACCTTTCCGCATACAGAGTGGCATCAAGTACATCATAAGCGAGTTCTGTGCTCAGGGGAGCACTTATATTCCAAAGGAGACGCTCATCGTGAGGGGGGAAGAGACACTGGAGGTACCAGAAGAGCTCATCGAGAGCATTCTCATGGACTCAATCATGACCAACAAGCTTTCCATGGAAAAGATTGAGGACAGGGATGCGGTATTTGCCCTTCCCTTCCTTTACTCCGAAGTTTCCATCACCAAGATGATCCTAAGCCTTGCTCTGGACGAGGTCAAACCCCTGAAGATCGATATCGAAGGCTACATCAGGGACTTTGAGGCACAGAATCATATCGACTTCCATGAGAAGCAGATCGAGGCCATCATCGGTGCGGTCAACAATGGGATCGAAATCATCACCGGAGGACCGGGAACGGGAAAGACCACAATCATTAAGTGCATCCTGAGCATCTTCGAACGCGCGGGCATGAAGGTCCTTATGGGGGCACCCACAGGAAGGGCGGCCAAGCGGATGTCCGAGGCGACTCAGCGTGAAGCCAAGACCATACACAGGCTGCTGGAGCTGGGGATGTCCAACGATGAGGATGAATTCCTCTTCGATGAGGACAACATGCTAAGCTGCGACGTGGTGATCATTGATGAGGCGTCCATGATCGATGTCATGCTGATGAACAACCTTTTGAGGGCCATAAAACCGAAGACGAGACTTATTTTGGTCGGCGATGTGGACCAGCTGCCTTCTGTGGGTTCAGGAAAGGTGCTGGAAGACCTTATTGAGAGTACGGCCTTCATGGTCGTCAAGCTCGCCTATATCTATCGGCAGGGAAGGGAATCCTATATCACGACCAATGCCCACAGGATCAATACCGGGGAGATGCCGCTTCTCAATGTCAAGGACAGCGACTTTTTTTTCATCACGGCGAACGGAAATGAGGATACGCTCCAAAGGACCGTTGAGCTTATCGTGGACAGGTTGCCAAAATTCAATGCGAAGTGGGACAGGATAAAGGATTTTCAGGTGCTGACACCCATGAGAAAAGGCGACCTCGGGGTCAATAACCTCAATCCGGTCCTGCAGAACGTCCTCAACAAAAATCACGAGAAATACGATTTCACTGATTTTCAGGTGGGCGATAAAGTCATGCAGACGAAAAACAACTATTTGATCAAGTGGAAGAAAGTCAAGAGGGTCCATGGGGAACCCCCTGAAGGGCAGGGAATCTTTAACGGCGACATTGGCTATGTCACAAAAATCGACAGGGAAGATTCGACGGTTTCTGTCCTCTTTGACGAGGACAAGATTGTGGAATTCGAAACCACGGACCTTGACGAGGTTGAACTTGCCTATGCGGTAACCATCCACAAAAGCCAGGGCAGTGAATTCAAAGTCGTTCTGATTCCGATATTCATGGGACCGCCTCTGCTCATGAGCCGTAACCTCATCTATACCGGGGTCACCAGGGCAAAGGAACTCCTTGTTCTGGTGGGAACGAAGAAAGCCCTGAACTATATGATCAGGAATACCAAGACCTATGAAAGATATACATCACTGAAATTCAGAATCAAGAACGTCATAGATACTGTGAGTATTTAAAGGGGGATTTCTATGAAAATCAAGAAAAAGGAAGAAATCATCGACTGGTATGTGAATTCGCCGGATAAGTCGCTCAACATCAAGACCGTACCCTACAGGGGAGTCGAGCCGATCCTTGACCTTACGGCGATGGTGCTTCAGAAAAAAGGCAAAGTCCTTTATATCACGGGGGAGGACAAGGAAAAGGTCCTTCTGGTGGAAGAACTCAGGAAGCAGGGGCTCGATTCCTTCTCCCTCCATCAGGAATATGAGATCCAGGAGGACCAGGACCTGGTCGTTTGTGACTATTATCAGGCATTAAGAATCACAAAGCAGTATGACCTTGTCATCTACGATGATATCAACTCTTTTCCCGTACACAAGAAACCGGAGATGCAGCAGCTCATCGGACTCATCTATCCCAAGTGCATAAAAGTGATTGCCTATTCCTTCGATACGGTTTTCTTCGGTGTGGAAGTCATCGATGTCCCTCTGTCCGCGAGAAGCGGATTCGTCTCTGAACCGAGAATTCTCGAGACGAGGCTGAACCTGGAGGAGTTTATCCCGACTTCCGTCTATGAGTATCTGCTGTGGTTTGTCATCGAGAAAAAGAAGGTCCTGTTCATCACGGACAATAAGAAGGTCAAAAGAAAAGTCAGCCGATTCCTGATGAAGATTGACGAGAACCTGGAGAAATGCATCTACGATGTCGATGAAATCGGAACAAAGGTGATGGTTGAACTTTCTAAAGACATGACACAGCCTCATATCTTCATCACGGACGACTTGGACGACTATCTTGAGGTGCCGAACAACCTGGAAATAATCATCCATGGTGCGGATTCTTCCAGGTATAGCTACAGGGAGCTGATCTTTTTTTGCCTCCGAAGTGGATATTTTAACGACCTGAACGGAGAAGTGATCCTTCTTTGCCAGACCGTTACCAGGGACATCGAGAAAACCCGTGATATGGCGCGTTATTTCAATAAGATTCTCTGGGAAGAGGGCTTTGAGTAGACCGGGGAAGATCCTTTCGGATTTCTTTTTTCCTGCTCTGACCTGCCCGGTGTGCGACGAGTATAGCCAGGGGCTTTGCGCAAGATGCCAAGCCAGCTTTGTGCGATTTGACAGGGAGCTCCTTTCGGAGGCACAAGAGGGCGTTTCCCTGTATAGATATCAGGGTGACACCATCTCCCTCATCAGCCGGTACAAGAAAAAATCAAGGTTCTCTGCATTGGAAGCCATCGTTGCACTGATTATTCGCGAATACGGGCCTGACATAAGAAAGTTCGACCTTCTGACTTTCGCCCCCTCATCGGTTTCGTCCAAAAGGAAACTCGGGTTCGACCACGGGAAACTTATGGCGAAAAGGGTATCCAAAGCCTCCGGGGTGCGGTGCATCTGCTTGTTTCTCCCCCCTGCCAAGGAACAGAAGGTGCTGGACAAGGGCGAACGTGTGAATAACGCCCTGGGAATCTCTCTCAAAAAAGGCATGAGAGCGGAACTGCAGGAGAAGAAAATTCTCATCATCGATGATGTCTATACTACGGGAAGTACGCTCATGCGTTGTATGGAAATAATTTCTTCAAATGGAGGCGAACCTCGGTATCTCACTCTAAGCAGGTTGTGAGAAAGGACCCGAACACGATTTTCCAGGAATAAATCTTGATATATCCGGTTAGGATAGCTATAATAGTTTAGTGGAAGTTATGTTTGTAGTTGCTCGGGGGGAAACCCTGAAAGTCCATGCCAGTTGCAGGCCAAAGGATCCACGTAAGTCAGACAAAGGTCTGACAATCATGGTGCAGCTTAGATGTTAGTCCTGCCAGAAATGAGAGGGTAAGTAGTGAGAGGTTAAGTCCGGGTAGCGAAAGCTCCAGCAGGCGAGTGTGGGGTCAAATACTAGGTCAAGTAACTTCCAGCACTTTTGTGCAAATTAAGCAGCCTTTGGCTGCTTAATTCATTTTTAAGGAATAATCGGGCTCTTCGGAGAATATGTTATCCGATCGATAGTTTTTGATAATTTTAGTTGGTATAATATAAAGGTTAAGATATAACGAAAGCTACGACAGCATGGGGTAGCAAATTCTTGAGAATCAGGTGAAAACATGGACAAAATTCTATATTCAGTATTGATTATATTTATGGTCTATTCAGGGATCCCGAATATCCACTTCAGATTTTTTTCAAAGCGGGTCCATAAGAGGCTACCAAGGAATGGAAAGCATATCGCCCTTACATTCGATGACGGTCCGGACCCCCGCTACACGCCACGGTTTCTGGACCTTCTGAAGAAGTATGGCATCAAGTGCACATTCTTTGTCCTTGGAGAGCAGGCAAAAGCCAATCCTGAACTGATCAGGAGAATGACCGCAGAAGGTCATCAGGTGGGACTCCATGCCAACAGTCACAAAGATGCCATGTTCATGACTTATGGAATGTTGAAAAAGGACTTCGAGTCTTCGCTGAACGCTCTTCAGGATATGGGAATCCGGGTAAGATTCTACAGACCCCCCTGGGGGCTGGTCAATGTGACATCGAACAGCTTCATCAGAAAATATCAGTTTGAACCCTTTCTCTGGTCCATCCATGCTTCGGACTGGAGCCGGAATACGGACGTCAAACACATCATCGATGTCCTGACCCAAAAAGTGAGACCAGGGGACATTATCCTGCTTCATGACGGAAGGGGAGCAGGCGAGGCTCCGCTGCGAACCTTAGCGGCCCTGGAAACTGCGCTCCCTGTCCTGCTAAGCCAGGGCTATGAGTTTGTGATTCCAGGTGCCATGCAAAGTAAGCATAGCTAAGAGGAAGTATTGAGGCAGTTGTAGAAACTTCCCCAGCAGCCTTGTCGGGGCCATTTGTATCTGGGCATCTCTAATGTAATAATTTGAACCAAGGCTTTCATTTATATTTCAAATCTATTTATATGAGGAGTACAATCATGAACGCATTCAATAAGGTCATTTCGTTTTATGACACGAATATCGTAAAGCTCTTTGGATGGAAACATTTGCCGAACAGCGAGACAAATTTCCTGTTCTTTGTGCCGAAAACATACAAGGGAGAGACCGTAACCCTTGACGATGGGGTAACCATCCAAAAGGGAGACAGGATCCTGGAGATTCACATCGATAACGCGAATCTGAAAAATTTGGATACGAATTACAGCAGCATCTTCATCATGCTTAAGGACGAACTCATTTCCCTAGGGAAGCTTCTCCCCCAAAAAGGTTATGAGGACTACAAGGCTGTACTTGCGGTGACCTTGCTCTACCACCTTGGCGAGAGGGCGGGCTTCACCGTTTTCGATATCGAGGATTCCCTGAAGAGGAAGATGGTTTCTGTTGGGGAGAATATCCTCCGCTCCGCCTTAAGGAAAGAGAAGGAAGACAAGGAAAAAAAGGCAAAGAAACGGATTGCCAAGAAATGCCTGATTTCCAGGGATAAGATATTTACGCTTGAACGATATGATATGATATGAATGACTGATCATCTGACAAATCCAAAATAGTGCGAAAGGGTTTCCCAAAATCTTTTCGCACTATTTTTTTGTCCGTTTTTTTTCGTTTTATGACAAAGGCGATCAAAGGAGAGCTACATACATGCAAGAAAAGATGAATCTGTGAATATATTTAAGACAATGACTGCAGATTTCTATAAAACTGTACTAATGCTGTAATATAATTATCCTTGTAAAATCATAAGTGGAATCACCATCTGATTCTTTCTTTATGCTTGGGATCTTAATCATTATTAATAGCGAATTATCGATGATATTTCGAATCGGGGAGGAATTGAAGAAGATAAACGCTAGTCAGTTCGCCAGATGGATAGATACTGTATTAATAAAAAATAATTTTTCGGTGCTTCTGTGCGGATAAATAATACAGTTATGAGGATAATCAACAAAAAATACCTATTCTGTTATACTATGTCAGTCAAACTGTTTTAGGTATCAGAGGGAATCATAAAACAGGGAGAAATGCAAGGGAAACACATCGGAAAACCGGGATAATCCCCCGTGATATTTATTGTAGAGGGATTAACAAAAGGATTTTCCTGTTGTATAATACATTTGTAATGAAAAACAGATGGCATTAATAAAGCTTATGTGTTATAAAAGATTTTTTAGGAGGACTATACAATGCAGAATGAATGGCAAGGATTTGCTGAAGGTAACTGGCAGAACGAGATTGACGTCAGAGACTTTATCCAGAAGAACTACACCTTATATGAAGGGGACGACAGTTTCCTTGTGGGACCGACAGAAAACACCTTGGCTGTATGGAACAAATCCAGCAAGCTGATAATTGAAGAGATCAAGAAGGGTGTGCTCAGTGTTGATGAGGAGAACATCGCAGGAATCAACAACTTCAAACCTGGATACATAGACAAGGCCCATGAATCCATTGTAGGCCTTCAGACTGATGAACCTTTGAAGAGAATCATAAACCCATACGGCGGATTCAGAATGATCGAATCGTCCCTTGAAGCTTATAACTTCACCGCGTCTGACTCTATTCTGAAAGAATTCCCGAAATACAGAAAGACTCATAACGAAGGCGTATTCCATGCCTACAACAAAGAGATGAGAGCAGCAAGAACTGCAGGCCTTCTGACAGGACTTCCAGATGCCTATGGCCGGGGAAGAATCATTGGCGATTACAGAAGGGTAGCCCTTTACGGCATAGACACGCTGATCGCAGCAAAGAAGAAGGATCTGGAAAATCTCCAGGGCGATATGCTCGAGGAGCTGATCAGACATCGTGAAGAAGTCAATATGCAGATCATCGCGCTTGGAGAAATCAAGAAGATGGCAGCAACCTATGGCTTTGACATGTCAAAGCCAGCCAAGAATGCACAGGAAGCCATTCAGTTTGTCTACTTCGGCTACCTGGCTGCTGTCAAGGAGAACAATGGGGCTGCGATGTCCCTGGGAAGAACAAGCACTTTCCTCGACTGTTTCATTGAAAGAGACATCAGGAATGGTCTCATAGATGAAGCACAGGCTCAGGAACTAATTGACCAATTCGTCATCAAACTGAGACTTGTAAGACACCTGAGAACCCCAGAATATGATGACTTGTTTGCAGGAGATCCCACATGGGTCACCGAATCCATCGGAGGGGTGGGACTGGACGGGAGACCGCTGGTTACCAAATCATCCTTCAGGTTCCTTCACACGCTGATCAACCTTGGAACAGCACCAGAACCAAACATGACCGTGCTTTGGGCGCAGTCCCTTCCAGAAGATTTCAAGAAGTTCTGTGCTGACATGTCCATCAAGACAGATTCTATCCAGTATGAGAATGACGACCTGATGAAAGCGACTTATGGTGACGACTATGCCATCGCATGCTGCGTTTCCGCCATGGAAGTTGGAAAGCAGATGCAGTTCTTCGGAGCAAGATGCAACCTGGCCAAATCCCTTCTCTATGCCATAAACGGTGGAATCGATGAGAAGACAGGCAAGAAGGTCATCGCAGGAATCGAACCGATCAACGACGAAATCCTCGACTATGACAAGGTACTGAAGAACTACATCAAGGTCCTGGACAATGTTGCAGACCTTTACGTCAACACCATGAACATCATCCACTATATGCATGACAAGTATGCCTATGAAGCAGGACAGATGGCCCTGCATGATACGAACGTCGGAAGGCTTATGGCGTTTGGCGTAGCAGGGTTGTCCGTAGCTGCAGACTCCCTATCCGCAATCAAGTTCGCCACCGTGAGACCTCACAGAAACGAACAGGGAATCACAGATGATTTCATCATTGAAGGAGAGTTCCCGAAGTACGGAAACGATGATGACAGGGTGGATGAAATCGCTGTTCATCTGGTAGAGAAGTTCTCCGATGAGCTGAAGAAACATCCTACCTACAGGGATGCCAAACATACGCTTTCCGTGCTCACCATCACCTCCAACGTTGTCTACGGCAAGAAGACCGGATCGACTCCAGACGGAAGAAAAGGCGGAGAGCCTCTTGCACCAGGAGCAAATCCAATGCATGGAAGAGACCTGGAGGGGGCACTGGCTTCCCTGAACAGCGTTGCGAAGATTCCTTATTGCAATGTATGCGAGGATGGCGTTTCCAATACCTTCTCGATAGTTCCGGATGCCTTAGGCAAGTCAGAACTCGAAAGGGTAGACAACCTCACGTCAGTCCTTGACGGATACTTTGCACAAGATGCCCATCATCTCAACGTTAACGTCCTTAACAGAAGCAAGCTTCTGGATGCCATGGAGAATCCGGAGAAGTATCCCACCCTCACAATCAGGGTTTCAGGGTATGCGGTAAACTTCAACAGGCTTTCAAGAGAACAACAGATGGAAGTGATTTCAAGGACATTCCACGAATCGATGTAATCGGATCCCGATAAGATAATCAAAAGGAGTGAGCGCTTTGAAAGGGAGAATACATTCAATTGAGAGCATGGGACTTGTGGACGGTCCGGGAATCCGTACAGTGATATTTCTTCAGGGTTGCCAATTGAGATGCCTTTACTGCCATAACCCAGATACCTGGCAGATGGGGGCAGGGAACCTCGTCGAAGCCTCAGACCTTTTGAAGAAAATAATGAGATATCGGCCCTATTTTGAGAAATCCGGGGGCGGGGTGACCTTTTCAGGAGGAGAACCGCTACTCCAGCCTGAGTTCTTGCTGGAATGCCTGAAGCTCTGCAAGGAAATCGGCATCCATACGACCATAGACACAGCTGGATACGGCTTTGGCGACTATGAGGAGATATTGAAGTACACGGACCTGGTCCTCTTTGACATCAAGCATGAAGACCCAAAGCAGTACCTGTTTGTCACTGGTCAGAAGGATGATAAGGCTGAACAGTTTTTAAGGGCTGTTCAGCAAGCAGGAACGAAGATGTGGATCAGGCATGTCGTTGTGCCGGGAATCAGCGATTCCGAAGGGCACATCCGCAAACTGGCCAAGAAAATCCGATTGCTGAAGAATGTTGAAAAAGTGGAAATTCTTCCTTATCATACCCTTGGTGAAAACAAGTATGAATCCATGCAAATCAAGTACAAGCTTGAAGGTGTGGAACCCATGGACAAGGAAAGGGCGATGGAACTTACAGAGCTTCTTTTCAAGGAACTGGGTGATGACTTCTATCATCTTTCGACAAGCTACCGGAAGGAAGCTTTTAAGGGGAAGATCAGCTGAATTTGGCCAATACACGTATAAAAAGACCTGAACCTATCTGAAATGTTCCCTGTCCACTTGACAGGGGGCAGTTCAATCAGAGGTCAGGTCTTTTTGCCTGTATCCAAAACCACGGCGCCGTTCGATTGTGAGAATGGAGAGGTGCGAAGGTTTGGGCTTTAATCAGGAGGAGGAATCCAGAAAGACCAGTATCGCCTTAATGACCTGGAGAGCCTGGCTGTGGTGAGGAGAATGACCTGCGCCGCTTATGACAAACAATTGGCTGTTCTTGATCGCAGAGGCCAGCTTCTGCCCTTTCGAGAGGGGGATTATGGGATCCTCTTCCCCCCAGATAATCAGCGCAGGCTGCTTTAGCTCAGGAAGCTTTGAAAAGACTGCGCCACTGTCATCGTCCGCAGTCAGCCGGGCCAGAACCACACCTGGCTGCCTCTTGTTCTGAACCCAGGTTTTTTCGAAAAGCACCTTCTGGTCCTTTTCAGCACCGATGGCATAGGAAAAATAGACCATTTTCTGGAGCAGGTAGTGTTTAAAGACAGGATTGATTAGAAATGTCGGGATGCGACGTGCAGGGGACACCTGGGTGCCAGCACTGTCGAGAAGGACTAGGGATTCTATGGCAGAAGGAGCCATCAGGACCATATTCAGGGCGATTTCACCTCCCATGGAATGTCCGAGGACATGGTACTTTGAGAATCCTTTCCCTGCCATCCACTGGACCAGCGATCTGGCGAGGCTCTCTTTGCTCAAGGACAGGTTGTCCTTAGGATGTGACTGGCCGAAGCCATAGATGTCCACAGAAATGACGTGAAAGGATGCTGAAAGGGAATTTGCAAGGGAATTGAAGTCCTGGGAAGATGACAAAAAACCGTGCAGCAACAGCAAAATGGGTCCTTCACCCTGTTCCTGATAAAACAGCATTCCTTCTGGGGTTACTTCAATTTTTCCGCTGCTGGTAATGGCAGAAAGGAGCTTGCCTTCCAACCGGATTAACTGATAACGGTCATAACCCAAGAGGAGCAGGATGATAATGGCAAAGAGAAGAAGCATGGTGAGCATGATCTTTCCAAATCTTTTCATGACAAACCTCCTACCAGAGCGATGATTCACCAGGATGGATAAGTATTTTTTCTCCTTGAACTTATTATAATCTGAATGGTCAATGAGGGATGGGGAACATGGAATTTTTTATGGGGATGATCCAAGAAATCCGTCAGCGCAAAGTGAAGTCGAAGGGCATTTCAGAAGGAAGCCACTCAATTTAATATGGCGGTGGCTTTTTGCATTCGGATAAAGGAGAACAGGACTTCTCAGCTATTGCTTTGCCTGAATGCATCGCTGACCTTCGAATTTTCAATAACAAGACCCACACTGAAGATGATTTCTATCCCCACCATGACCATGGCTAGCACATAGGGTTCGAAACTGACTCCGATGAACAGGGCTAGAAAGGGAATCAATATGGAGAAGACATAATAACTTTTGGACTTATACATCCAGCCATAGGGAAGAAGATGCGCGCCGAAGATCATTGCAATGACCATAAGCATCTTCTCAGGAACGGCAGAATATATCCACATGGCAATGAGCAGGTAAAGCATCTGGTTCAGGGAAAAGAAAATTCCAAGATTTGTCAGGGGATTCGATTTGTTCTGGAAGTCGACATTGATCAGTTTGGAGATGAGAAAGGCGAGGAGAGGAAGTGGTGCGGTGCAGCAGAACGTCAATAGATTTTTGGTGAGGATGGGCAGGGCTGTCAGCTGGACGATGAGGACCGCTGCCCAGATTATGATGGACGCCAGGATGAAGTGAAGACCCTTCTTTTGTTTGATGGCACAATCGTTTTTTAACTCTTCGAGATTCATACATTTCCCCCTTGTATTTGTTAATTAACAGACTTTCCCGATGTCACAAGATGAACTGAAAAAAACTAATATTATTATAACGCTAACGCTGAAATTAATATAGACAAAACTGATATAAAAATATAGGGGAGTGTACATTATGTATCTGTTGAGCAAATGGTCTTTTTACAGGAACTTTGGCTGAAAAGGCACGGCACAAAGGAAGAAAAACGCGCAAAAAAAAGACGCCATATTACTGACGCCTTTTGATTTCCTACTCTTCAACCTCAAACTGGTCTTTGCCAACTCCACAAAGTGGACATACCCAATCTTCAGGCAGATCTTCGAAGCTCGTTCCTGGAGTTACTCCATTATCTTCGTCTCCAACTGCAGGATCATAAACATATCCGCATACTAAACACACATAACTCTTCATAATATTCCTCCTGTCATAGATAGTGTTAAATTATTTTTTAACCTAAGTTGATTATAGGTTACATGAGCCACTCTTTCAATAGATTTCATGTGAATAATTCTTTACAATAAGAAAGATTACGGTATACTTAAATTTCGGGAGGCGACTTAGCATGCAAATGAAAAATCTAGTCAGCGTTGAAAGTAAAAAATTTTATAGGATCCTCCTGACCCTTGCCATTCCAATCATCGTGCAGAATTTCCTGTCCTCATCGCTCAACATGGTAGACAACCTCATGATTGGAAATCTTGGGGAAGAGTCCATTGCCGCTGTTGGTCAGGCAAATCAGCTTTTCTTCCTGTTCACCCTGATGTCCTTTGGTCTAAACAGCGGAGGAGCCATCTTCTTTTCACAGTTCCACGGCAACAAGGAATATAAGAAGTTAAAAGGCTACATCGGCATCACCATGGTCATGGGAACCCTCATCGCCCTGGTCTTTTCGTTTTTGGCCATCTTTGTCCCGGAGAGGATCATGGGGATCTATTCTGAAGATCCGACAGTACTTCAGGAGTCGGTAAACTACCTGCAAATCGTAGGTTTTAGCTATGTGGTGACTAACCTTTCGTTCACCATGGTATTCGCCTTGAGGGCGACGAACCAGGCGTTTGTTCCGATGATCTCGAGTGTTGCTGGTTTGGCGACGAACACGGTGCTCAACTACTTCCTGATCAACGGGTACTACGGGTTTCCAAGGCTTGAAGTCCGGGGAGCGGCCATCGCCACCCTGATTGCCAGAATTCTGGAGTTCCTCATCCTCTTCTATGTCATGTTCATCCGGAAGAACATCCTCAATGCCAAAGTGAAGGAACTCTTGTCCTTTAACCGTGAGAACGTCAGGAAGTACCTTTCGATCGCCTCCCCGGTCATTCTCAATGAAACCTTCTGGTCCCTCGGGATCATCGTATACAACTACTCCTACTCGAAGCTCGGTGTATCCGCGTTCGCATCGATCCAAATCCAAAATACCATCACACAGCTCTTTTATGTCTTTTCCTTCGGAATCTGCAATGCAACGGCAATTGTGACCGGAAACCTCATCGGGAAAGGGGGTATCGATCTACTGAAGGATTACTCCAGAAGAATCATCAGGATAACCCTCGCCATAGGGCTCACAACGAGCGCCCTGTTGTTTCTACTGAAGGAACCCATCATATCACTCTATGTCCTCGAAGAAGGAACCAGAGCGACGGCGTTGAGGCTCCTTACCATCGTTTGTCTGGCCATCCCCGTCAGATTCCTCAATGTGCTTTTTATTGTCGGCCTTTTCAGGGGTGGAGGAGACACGAGATTTTCTCTTTTTGCAGAGATTACGAGTCTCTGGTTTGTCGGTGTCCCTCTGGTGACCATAGGAGCCCTCTACTTCAAACTTCCGGTGGAAACGGTGCTGCTCCTGAGTATCACGGAAGAAGTGGTGAAATTCTTCATCTGCTTCCCCCGGTTCAGGTCCTACAAATGGATCAGGAGCATCATCTAGAACCAGAAAGAACAACAAAACAAGAAATGACCTGCATCATCATGCAGGTCATTTCTTGTTTTTCTGTATTTTGGCTAAGGTCTTATTGGTAAGCGTCAAATAGGAAATTCCTGAAATATTAAGGGCTAGAAGTTTTATTTTAAACTTCTAGCCCTTGTTGCTAT
>ENA-OFCF01000221-OFCF01000221.1-metagenomes-genome-assembly--contig:-NODE-221-length-28048-cov-13.998821_pt1 | contig 28048 bp, 30 predicted proteins | sample MGYA00153387_OFCF01 | MGnify analysis MGYA00153387
CTGGCGAAAGTTCCAGAGCGGCTGCACTGCGTGAATTACGCGAAGAAAGTGGACTCAGCGCATCAAATGTCTCAGCAGACTTAGGAATATGGACTTCTGGCTACGCTAACCAAATATGGGCATTTCATCTATGTGAAGTAGATAGCCCACCCGAATCCTGGATACACCGCACTAGCGACGATGGTGGGCATGATTTCAAGTTCTTTTGGTATCCGTTGTCACAACAGCCCAATGAGCAATGGCACAGTCTGTTCCAAGGTGCTCTGAAATACATCGCTACCAAATTACTCGTCTGACACAGCGAGTGGAGATTGATCGAACAGCGGCTGCCTCAATCGGCCAGAAGCCGACATCCGATCATTGGTTGCCTGTGCTCATCGCAAACTACGATCTTGAACTTTTCAGGCTGGCCTAGAGAGCTATTGCCGCCCTGTTCACTATCATTGCCGCAACCAAAGTTTTTATACAAACGACAACTGAGCCCGGTGCGTCGTCTAAATACTAGCTAGCCCTCTGGAGAAATCTGCCTTGTTCGGCCTATTCAAAAAGAAACAGCCACCACCCGAGCGGCCCAAGCAATTCCCGCCGGTTCCGGACTGGCGACCGGACATCATTCAGCCGCTGGATCGCGTCGTTGAGCGCTTGCGTTTTTACACAAACGCAACTCGCGACTTCGCAGTCTTTGAGCACGGGACAGCTGCAATACTTCCAGGTGGCCTTTCTGATGATCAAGCCACCCAGCATGCCCAGTTGGCTCTGCACAGTGTCTTTCATGCCCATCCCGACATGAACCCGATGAACATGAAGGACGGCAATATCCTCATTCAGTACAACCACGACGTAGCCAGCCTCGTGCTGTCAGATGTTGTGGAGCAGAACTGGGCCGAGATTGACAAGCAGCATCAGCGAGCCATTGCCACTTCAGAAGTCTTGATCAGCTCGCTTGGGCACAACGTGTTTGACGACTTCGGAAAGAAGGCATTGTTTGGGCGGTGCTTCATGTTCATGGATGCCCAATCTCCAAAAATTGTCCGCATTGAGCGCCATGAGGGCTAACCAGTCGCTCGCGGCTCAGCGCCAGCGTTAGGCCTTGCCATGTATGACTTAGATAAGCACAGGTTGGATGTTCGAGAGGCGCTGACAAAACGCGGGCTTGGCTCGTATATGAATGACACAAAATGGCGAAAGCTTATTGACGCCATCGCAAGGCTTCCATTTCCTCCGCCTTACCAGCGAAAGGATGTACTTCAATTGGAGCCCGAGCCAAAAACCTTTGATTGTGACGTTGGCTATGTTGGTGATTGGTCAGAAGGAATTCATCCATTCTTTTCTATTGAATGGATTCGAATCCGCCCGAGATATCTTCGGCATGCCGCCCAGCTGCTCCCGAAAGTCGTGATCGATTGCGAGGCCGATCTGGAGTTTGCATTGCAATCGCTTCGGCAGCCCTACGAAAAGTCTAATGGCTCAATTTTGATTTATGGCTACAGATAGACAGTGCCGCTATCACCGAGGCCATTCGAAAACAAAATACTACGGCTGCAATGAGTCGATGGCGACCACTCAAACCCCAGCAACAAAAAAGCCCTCGAAAGATGGCTTTTTTGTTGCTGCGCACGGCTGCTACTGATGTCGCGATGCCAAGCACCCCTGCCGTAGTCTCTCCATAGCATCCGGTGGCATTGGCGCGGTCATCATGGAGCGGTACTGCATACACTCGGGCGTTTCAGCTGGCGGCTGCGGCGCGCTGGGGCTGGCCGTGCAGCCAGTAATTGCCAGACAGGTAACCGCGATAGCAGTTTGAAAGATACTCATACTGAAGTCTTTTTGAAACAATACCCTGCGAGTGGACGAATGGTTGAAATACTCTTCTGCTAGGATTTATTGTCCACAACCTAGCATCTAAGGAGCCGCCATGAGCAATGGGCAACTGGAAGAGCAGATGGACCGCGAAAACGACCAGAAAGTGGCCAGCTTTCTAGGCATCACTTATGAAGAATACATCTCTCTGGAACCCAGCGTGGAAGAGATGGCTGGTGACGACGACCTGATCTATGGCTATCTAGTTTCCTTTGATGCACCCATTCCTGTAGACATTGCCGCAAGAATTCGAGGCCTGGATGGTGATGAAGTCACGCTGCCTCCGGCCTTCTTTGATGAAGATGAAGGCGATCAGGAGTGGCCCCAAGGGTGACCCCATTCCAGAAACAGCAAAGCCCTCGAAAGAGGGCTTTTTACTGATTTTCTGCAATTTGAGTGGTCGCAATCGACCGGTTGAATCCGCCACCTTAAGCGGGCACTCCTTGGCCACTTTTCTTGTTGCCATAAGCCGTTGAGATGAACTCCGATGGAGGGCAGCCAAATGTCTTTTTGAAGGCAACAGAGTAGGCACTGTGACTTTCATAGCCGCTCTCCAATGCCACATGGGTAATTGGCAATCCTTGGAGTAACTTCTCAATAGATTTCATCAAGCGCATCTTCTGTCGCCACCGCCCAAAGTTCATGCCCGTACTCTTCAAAAACCGGCGATGCAGAGTTTTCGAAGTCATTGCATAACGTTGTGCGACCACTTCAGCGTTGTCTGCGTGGGAGAGATCACGCATGAGATTTTCACAAATTTCACTAATAAGCTTGTCATCAGGCCAAGGCAAATGAAACGGCAGGCGCACAACCGTTTTCAACTCCTCCACCAACAACTGACCGAGCAGTACATCGCGCAACTCAAAAGGTGGCTGGTGGGGCACTTTCACCAATTCGGTGATGAGCTCTCGCATCAGTGGCGATACATGCACGACGCAATCCACGGGCGGCAAATCAGCCGAGATGTTTTCCGCAATAAAGATGCCATGGGCAGTAACTGCCGTTATTGCTGTCAGCTGGTGCTGTATGGAGGGTCGCAGCCACACGGCTGTGGTGGGTGGAACCAGCCATTGCTCGGTAGATGCCTGAACCAGCAACACCCCGCTCGAGGCGTAAATCAAATGCCCGCGTGGATGGCTGTGCAGCGGCACGACATGGCCTGCCGGATAGGTATCCACCACACCCGTTACCGGGATGTCGGATGTATGTGCATGTTGTAGATCGAGTGCGTGGTCGCCGCGCTGAGGAGAAGCAAAACCCATGAATGCATGTCCAAATTGATAAAGCGAATGGGGAGTTTTTGATAGATGCCTCTTTTGAGGAAGTCTAAAGTGCTGCCATTGCTTTACACAAGTCTTTTCCAGTGAACTTTTTCCACCCGCTCTCGCTATGCCTCCTAGCCCTGACATCTGCTCGGGGTCTGTTCGCATGCGTTTGCGAAACGTTCCACGCTGGATTCCCCAGACCCCGACCATAGCCAGCTCCTTGGAGCAGGGAATCCAGCAACTTAGCTCCCCCTAAATTGAGGCTTCTATGCTGGCTAACCCCTCTCAAAAATACCGCGCTTTTCCTGTCGTTAATTTGCCTGATCGCCAGTGGCCATCGCGCACACTGGCAAAAGCTCCGACTTGGTTATCCACTGACTTGCGTGATGGCAACCAAGCATTGTTTGAACCGATGAATCGCGAGCGCAAGCTGCGGCTGTTCCAAGAGCTCGTGAACATAGGGTTCAAGGAAATTGAAGTAGGTTTTCCGTCGGCCTCGCAAACAGACTTTGAGATCGTGCGCCACTTGATTGATGCGCACTTGATTCCTGATGACGTGACACCGATGGTTATTACGCAATTGCGTGAAGATCTCATCACAACCACCGTGCAAAGCGTAGCTGGAGCGCGTCGTGTGATCGTTCATCTCTACAACGCCATCGCACCGGCGTTTCGCGAGATTGTCTTTGGCATGGAAGTGCCGCAAATCATCTCCATGGTGGAGCACCACATTCAATTGCTTAAACGGCTGACGCAAGAGCACCCGCAAACTGAATGGGTGCTTCAGTATTCACCCGAGACCTTTTGCATGGCAGAACTGGAGGTGTCACTGCAGGTGTGCAACGCAGCCATTGCCGCGTGGGATGCAGGACCGCAGCGGCCAATGATCATCAACCTGCCAACCACCGTCGAGGTGACTACTCCCAATGTGTTTGCGGACCAAATTGAGTGGATGAGCACGCACTTGGCGCGGCGCGAACACATCGTTTTGTCCGTGCACCCGCACAACGACCGTGGTACGGGTGTGGCCTGCGCAGAGCAGGCAATGCTTGCCGGTGCTCAGCGTGTGGAGGGCTGCTTGTTTGGTAACGGAGAACGCAGTGGCAATCTGGATGTGGTGACGCTGGCTTTAAATCTTTACACCCAGGGCATTGCACCGGGCCTGGATTTTTCTGATATTTCTGGCGTGGCCCGCATTGCCGAGGAATGCACTGCGCTGCCAATCCACCCACGCCATCCGTATGTGGGCGACCTCGTGTTCACAGCGTTCTCAGGCTCACATCAAGATGCGATAGCCAAAGGCTTTGAGGCGCAAAAGCCAGATGCGCTGTGGCGAGTGCCTTACCTGCCCGTAGACCCCAAAGATCTGGGGCGCACCTACGACAGCATTGTTCGGGTCAACAGCCAGTCTGGTAAAGGTGGCATCGCTTACCTGCTGCAACGTGACCATGGCATTGTGATGCCAAGGCGCATGCAAATTGAGTTCAGCTCAATTGTTCAAGCCATGACAGATGCCAGCGAAACGGAACTGTCGAGCCAACAAATCTGGGAGTTATTTCAGTCCACCTATGTGCAGCCATACCAAAAGGCAGCATTGAGGCAATACACGGGGCATCGGTTGTTTGAAGATGCTCAAGGACAAGGGATTGAGTTGCAGTGGATGGATGCCCAAGGCCAGCCCCATACGAGCATTGGCACAGGTAACGGCCCAATCGCAGCTACCTTAGCTGCACTTAATCTGCCCATCCGCATCGACAGCTACGAAGAGCGCAGCCTGGGGTCTGGTGCACAAGCATCCGCTTTAGCAATAGTGGAAGTGTCCTGTCCAGGCGTTCCTGGCTCCAGATTCGGTGCTGGTAAAGATCCCAATATCGTGAAAGCCTCAGTGCTGGCCGTTCTCAACGCAGCGCTGAGATTGAGCGACTTCGCAAACTAAACTGCCCCTGCTGCCTTTAACTTGCAAGTGAATCGACCAAAGTTTTGTAGTTTGGGTAACTGACACCACCGATGTCAGCACCCACGAAGGGTGGCTGTACTAGGCGTGCGGTGATTGACTTGTAACGCTGCCGCAGAAAGCTTCTTCCAGCAGCTTCAACGGGGCAATGCATCCGCAAGCACATCCATGCCAGCAGGCAAGAAGCGCGCAGCGATGTGTTTAGCTACATTGAAATGTTTTACAACCCCATCCGCAGACATTCGTCTGCGGATGATCTGTCTCCCGTCGAGTGCGAGAGACGCAATTGCGTAAGGCTGGCAACCATCTAGCAAAAGCTGGTCGACTCCCAATACGTGGGCTGGTCATGCGTTGATCTACCGTACGAAACCGCTGGTCTATGGCCCAGACCGAGGGTTTGTGAGGTGTCATTAGGTATCATCGCGCACCTAGTTATGACCAACAAGACAGTCTGACTAGATATAAAGCACCGAGTCAAAGATCACAAGCTCCCCGACTTATTTCTTCTACCCATATCAGAGATGGTAATTCGATATGAGCGTTATTCCAGTAAATCCAGTTTCCACCCCCACTAACAAATACTATTTGACTCGCCAAAGTCAGATGGAATCTAACGTACGTAGTTATCCGCGCAAACTACCGTTAGCAATCGCCAAAGCGCAAGGATGTTGGGTTACCGATGTTGAAGGTACTGATTACCTTGATTGTTTAGCTGGAGCAGGTACCTTAGCGTTGGGTCATAACCATCCTGCGGTTATTCAGAGTATTCAAGATACGGTTGCAAGTGGTCTGCCATTACATACTTTAGACATAACGACACCTTTAAAAGATGCGTTTACTGAAGCATTGCTTGAGCATTTGCCCGGTGGGAAAGAAGAGTATTGCCTGCAGTTCTGCGGCCCATCTGGTGCAGACGGCACAGAAGCTGCAATTAAGCTTGCAAAGACATATACAGGTCGCAGCACAGTGATCAGCTTCTCGGGTGGCTACCATGGCATGACGCATGGCTCACTTGCAATGACAGGTAACCTGTCGGCTAAAAATGCAGTGAACGGTTTAATGCCAGGCGTGCAGTTCATGCCCTACCCGCACGAATACCGCTGCCCACTGGGTCTCGGCGGTGAAGCGGGTGTTAATGCTTTGACTTACTTCTTCGAGAACTTCATTGAAGACGTAGAAAGTGGTGTAACAAAGCCAGCGGCTGTCATCCTGGAAGCCATTCAAGGTGAAGGCGGCGTGGTGACTGCGCCTGCGAAATGGTTGAAGAAAATTCGCGAGGTCACTGAAAAGCACGACATTGTGCTGATTCTTGACGAAGTTCAAGCAGGCTTTGCGCGTTCGGGAAAAATGTTTGCATTCGAACATGCAGACATTGAGCCTGATATTGTGGTGATGTCTAAAGCCGTAGGCGGTAGCCTGCCACTTGCAGTGCTCGGTATCAAGCGCAAGTTTGATGTCTGGCAGCCAGCAGGTCACACAGGCACTTTCCGTGGCAACCAATTGGCAATGGGTACTGGTCTTGCAACGCTCAAAACCATCAAAGAAGAAAATCTTGCGAAAAATTCACAAGAGCGTGGCGACTTCTTGCAAGCTGAAATTAAAAAAATGGCGGCTGAGTTCCCATGTATTGGTAACGTGCGTGGCCGAGGCTTAATGATTGGCGTGGAAATTGTAGATGAACGCCAAGCAGCAGACCATATGGGTTCACTGCCTGCAGATTCTCGACTTGCCGCTGCCATTCAGACGGCATGTTTCAACAACAAATTGTTGTTAGAAAAAGGTGGGCGTAACGGTACAGTGATTCGTTTACTGTGCCCACTGATTATCACGCAAGCAGAATGCGAAGAAGTCATCGCACGCTTTAAGAAATCGGTTGCTCAAGCACTTGTTGCAGTTCGAGGCGCATAACTCATGGTTGATTTTGCAGAACACCGTAGAGCGTTGCTCTGTAATGATGCCGCATCCATTGCTGACTACACGTCGGCAATGGATCAAGCAACGAAAGCCGTTGCAGCATGGTTACAAAACGACAAGATGTACACGGGTGGCAGCATCAAAGAGCTGCGCAGTGCAATTGCTTTTAATCCTTCCAAAGAAGGTCTGGGCGTTGAAAAATCTTTAGAGCGCATGGTTGAGTTATTCCTCAACAAGAGCTTGAAAGTACATCACCCGCACTCACTCGCGCATTTGCACTGCCCAACGATGGTCACAAGCCAGATTGCAGAAGTGCTGATTAACGCCACCAACCAATCTATGGACTCATGGGATCAAAGCCCTGCTGGTTCATTGATGGAAGTGCAGCTGATTGACTGGTTACGTCAAAAAGTGGGCTATGCAGCAGGTCAAGCAGGTGTGTTCACTTCTGGTGGAACACAGTCGAACCTGATGGGTGTACTTCTTGCTCGTGATGCATGTATTGCTAAAAACTGGAAAGACGAAAACGGCAATCCGTGGTCAGTTCAGCGTGACGGCGTGCCTGCGGACGCAATGCGCAGCGTAAAAGTCATCTGTTCTGAAAATGCACACTTCTCTGTGCAAAAGAACATGGCCATGATGGGTATGGGCTTCCAATCCGTCGTGACTGTTCCTGTTGATGCCAACGCACGCATGGACATGCAAGCACTAGACAGCACCATGGCTCGCCTTCAGGCTGAAGGCAAGATTGTTGCGTGTGTGGTTGCAACTGCGGGCACAACCGATGCGGGCGCCATTGATCCACTACGTCAAGTACGTGATATCAGCAACAAATATGGCGCATGGATGCATATTGATGCGGCATGGGGTGGTGCTTTAATTCTGTCCAATCATCACCGTGATATGTTGGCTGGCATTGAGCTTTCCGACTCCATCACGCTTGATTTCCACAAGCATTACTTCCAGAGCATCTCTTGTGGCGCCTTCTTGTTAAAAGATGAAGCGAACTATCGTTTCATGCACTACGAAGCAGAGTATTTAAACTCCGCTTATGACGAAGAGCATGGCGTGCCCAATCTGGTATCGAAGTCATTACAAACCACGCGCCGTTTTGATGCGCTGAAACTGTGGATGACTATTGAAGCATTGGGTGAAGATCTGTATGGCTCGATGATTGACCACGGTGTTACTTTAACTCGTGAAGTTGCTGACTACATCGCAGCAACTGACGGTTTAGAAATGCTGGTTGATCCTCAGTTTGCATCGGTATTGTTCCGTGTCATCCCTGAAGGCTACCCAACAGAACTTCTAGATACGCTGAACCAAAACGTAGCAGATGAACTATTTGCACGTGGTGAAGCAAATATTGGAGTGACGAAAGTTGGTCAAGTTCAATCCCTGAAAATGACCACCCTAAGCCCGGTTGCGACCTTAGACAACGTAAAGAACTTGCTTACCCTTGTTCTGAGCGAAGCGAATCGCATTAAAGAAGCAATCGCGCAAGGTACTTATACGCCTGCAATTGATTAATTGCTGGTTTCGTAAAAAAGGAGCTCAACCGAGCTCCTTTTTTCATGATTAATTATTGGATATTGGCCCGTAAACAGAGCGATGTAGCTCAAACCATACTTGAATCCGTGGGGACTGATGGTCAGAACCGGTGGCCGCTGTCAGCCCAGTTGCCTTCATCGCACTCGCCCTTGAAGTGCTCAATGCCGTCAATGTGAATTCGCCCACTGCGCCTGTCGATATCGACCTTGGGCTTGTTGAGCCCGTTCATGGCATACCTTGCAGTTATGCGATCACTGTTCACCTGAAGTTCGTCCAGGTTCCACCAGTTGTTGTTGCCACCGGAATGAATGGGGGCAATGAGCTTTCCCGTGAGATGAATGCGTCCGCGCTGACCAGTGATTTCAACCTGAACTTCCGAATCGAAGCCCTGTACTCCGTTGGTGATCTCATTGATGGGTTCATAGCGGTCTCGCCTTGAATTCCACCGATACCCCGAGTGAGCCTCCACGGAAGGCTTGCTGCCCTCGCCGTAGCAAATGAGCGTCAGGGTGGTGCTTTGCTCATTGCGCGCTTCGTCCTGTCGACCAAATGCAGTCACAGGCCCTTGCTCACCAGCCTGACCACAGTTCGCTGCGGGAACAGCCTGGATGGCGCTATAGCGTCCGTCCAAAGTTGCGACCTGTACGCACTGACGCTGCTCAGCACTCCACCAGAAAGTCCACTTCTCGCCTCGCACAGTATTGCCTTTGATGAACTGATACCCCCTGGCCTCCAGTTGTGTTTCACCAGAGCTTGCACGCGCGCCGACCAAGTCAGCAATAGCGGAAGGTGCTTGAGCAGATGCCCCATTGGATATCGTCAAAAGTGCCCCGAGCACAGCAAAAACCAGAACTCCGTTAGAGACATTCATTGCTGCATTTCCTCATGAATAACGACCGGCTAACTTTACGGCAACCTGGCTTGACTACCAGGTAGGTATTTGGATTTTTCGGCAGTGGGAGCGCCGCTGAACACGCGAATTGACGCAAATTTCTCCACTGACAAACAGCGCACCTAACCTCTGCATGACTGTTTATGGCCGGGCTGCGGCACTCGCCGATCGCCCCCTTGCAGCCGTTGAGACTTTGCCGACCTATGACTGCTGTGCAGCGATGGCACCCAGTCATGCCAGCAAGTCGAAGTTCCGGCTCCAGCCGACAGATAGCAATCATTCCGGGTGCCATTACCGCCTACCCTCAACGGCTGGTTTCTGGTGAGAAGCGGACAGTGGGCTAGAAGCCAGTTCAGCTGGCTCTGAATGGCCGCTATTACTGGATACGTAGTGGTGCTATCGACCCATTGCAGTCGTTCGCCGACCATTGCTCTTGGTCTACCTCGCAGCGATTGCCGCCAATCGACTCTGTAGCATGAATGCTCGCTCTTTGCCGACAAGCAGTCTTTTAGCAAAGGTGGTGTAGTATTTGTGCGAAGTCGGAAGCCGTCTAGAAAGAGTTGCTCGATTCAGGAACCTTTGCTTGGCTTTATTCGATAAAGGCATGAATACAAACAACGATTGCCTAGCCTTGGGCTTGATCTAATGTTGTGCATTATGTAAAAGAATCGGCCTAATGGAAGAGGTTGGCAATTACCTTCAGCGCGAAGCAATTCAACGGACTGATCCGCATCAGCGAGATCTTTTTGGCAGAAGTGCGTTCAATCGCTTTTACTACGCTACGTTTATCCCACTTAGTAACGCGCTTGCCAAAATGAAGCCTGAATGGGGCGGACTTCCGCATAAGAACGTCCCTACGGTACTTCGTGAATCAGTTATTAAGGGACTCAAAGAAGGATTGAAGCGTGCGAATCGGGTTGGGGATTACGACACGGTTAGCGTGTGCTCGCGCGCAATCGACTATTGCCACCAATTGGCAGATCTTATGGAGTCTGGATATGCAATTCGCGTCACAGCAGACTACAACTCAGCTGTACCAGTAGACTTCACATCGGGTACAGACTTTCGTCTTGCTTCAGTTCCGGTGAGTGCAGCGAAACAATGGCCAGGCAAGGCCGTTGCTTACGTTGAAGCAATCAGTAATGCTTGGAGGCAAATTAATGAGCAGTAATGATCTGATTAATGCAGAATTCTCAAAACATGGCCTAATAACCAATTCAGATCCAATTCGCGACCCTGCAGGGGATAATCGATTTTTTGTTTTTATACATGTGGATTTTGATGAGCAGGGTAAACAGAGGCCAAGCAGAACAACAATTGAGGCCGCCACAGAAACCCTCAAGAATCAAAATTTGGTTGTAGAGGTTCTGTTAGTTGATACACGTACGCTCGACATCGAAGCTGGAGCAAGAGCATCGTTACTCCATGCATATCCTGATGCAGTAAGAAATGTATTTCTGAGCGTTATTGAGCGAAGCGTTAATGTTTGGATAGATGCAAAACGCAGTCTAGATGAGCAACTTAGGAAATCAATTGCAGAGCGATTGATTGTCTATCTTGAGCAGTTTGATCTCAAGTTCGAATCTCTTGCAACTCTCGGAGAAGGCAATGTCCCGGGTAAGCTGGCACTTCTGCGCGCTGTGCGGGTTGGAGCGCCTGCGACGCTTGATTCTGTAATGAATCTACTTCAAGCCAGTGGCTTCACTGTACCTTCACTTGATTGGCTTAGACGGAAGCTCGATGGGTACAGGCGTTTCGGAGATGTTCTTAGACTGGGGGATGGAACGTATGCCCTGAAAGCCGTGACTATGAGTGCAATGGGTTCATCGCGCACAGCTCGTAGTCCTGATATCTCTCGCCTTCTTGCGCTTGCCCGTGGTAAGAGGTAGACTCTTTGATGCGGGAGCTTCGGCGCGGGTGTGTATCATGCCCACTTGCCAAGATCGCGGACAGAAGGGACCCGGCGTAATGGCTGCGGCTCCTTCGAATCCGCAGCCATTACGCCGGTTCCATTACGAAAGTGTTCTTTGCTAAATGAGGCTCCCGCAACCTTTACTTGAAAATCTGTGCTTCACCTTCAAAAGTGCTGAGGATTTGCTGCGTGCGCTTGGAGACTCCATAAAAGCACCAGAAGCAGAATTGATTAGCCAATTGGTTGCCAAGGGTCTTCCACCCGTTACATCCGATAGGGCTTTGGCTGCAATGTTAGGCGTTAACGTTGGCTTGATTTGGTCTATTGTTAATCGGAGGCATCGGTATTACCGAACCTTTGATATTCCAAAAGGCAAAGGCGTTCGAAGAATTACAGCCCCTCGAGTAGTGCTTAAAGTTATTCAAAAATGGCTTTCTGTACACTTTCAAGCCATTTATGAGCGGCCTGCTCATGTTTTTGGGTTCGTGCCAGGTGTTAGCCACATTGATGCCGCAGTATGCCACCTGAATGCCAAATGGGTGCTTAGCGTTGATATAGAAAATTTCTTCCCCTCAACGCCGGAGAACAAGGTTAAGGAAAGCCTACTTCGGATTGGTTATCCCGAAGAGGGAGCAAGTCTAATCTCGAGTCTTGCATGTTTTCAGTCTTATCTGGCACAAGGGGCACCTACAAGTCCAATCTTGTCCAACATCATTTTTTCTCCCTTGGACGCTGAGTTGAGTGCTTTGGCCCAAGGTCATCAATTGCGCCTCACAAGATATGCTGATGACATTGTTTTATCCGGGACAGAGGATCATCCGGAGGGACTTGTTGAGAAGATTTGTTCTTTATTTTCGGAAATGCCGTGGCGGATTGCTGCACATAAAACTCATCTCGGGGTTTTGCCCGCGCGTCTCAAGGTACATGGACTTCTTGTACATGGCAATAAAGTTCGTCTGACCAAGGTATATAGAAACAAATTGCGTGCCTTCAAGCATTTGAACGATAAGGGCGCTATTAAACCTGAAGACATTGCGCGTGTACGAGGGCATCTGTCTTATTCTTCTGTCGTTGATCGTGAATCAACCAAGCTTTCTTAGGTAGACCTAAGGTTGCTTTAATAGGGCAATGGGGAGGCTTCAGATAAGTCTTAGCTGAATGACGGCTGTGAGCATCAGCAGTCATCGGTATTTCTAATTTAAACGACTGCAAGCAGCCTAGGCAGGCCGCTCGCGGCCAAACGCTTGACGACTGCTTCTGGCCGAGTGTGTCATTCAGGGCCTTGGCCGTAAAGCAGCCGTTCAAGTCGTGCCGCTTGGTCCCTGACAAAGACAGCACGACCGTAAGCCTGGCTCAGATTTCGGTTTGCTCGGAAATCTCCAACGCATCGTCAACCTCTATGCCGAGATATCGGACGGTCGACTCCAGCTTGGAATGCCCAAGCAGCAGCTGAACGGCGCGCAGGTTCTTGGTTCGTCGATAGATTAGAGTAGCCTTGGTTCGTCGCATCGAATGGGTGCCGTAGCTGGCCCGCTCCAGACCCAATTCCTCCACCCAATGTCCCAGGATACGGGCATATTGGCGTGTTCCCAGATGAGGGGAGTTGTGAATCCGACTGGGGAACAAAAAGCTATCGGATTTCAGTCCTGCATGCTTGATCCACGCTTGCAGGGCATCCTGTGTCGTTGATGTGATTTCAAACTGCACAGGGCGCTGAGTTTTATGTTGCATGACGATTGCGCGTGTCGCCAACTGATCACCGTGGCATACGTCCCTGACCTTCAATGCCACGAGGTCACAACCCCGCAATTTGCTGTCGATGCCTAGGTTGAAAAGCGCAAGTTCGCGGATTCGGTGCTCCATCTGCAGACGTACACGAAGCGCCCAAATGTCTTTGACCTTGAATGGAGCCTTCTGCCCCACAATTTTTCCCTTGTTCCACGGCTCGCGATGGATGGCGTTGGCTACGGATTCCATGATGTTCTCCCATCAAGTTGAGGGGGAACAAAAATGCGCTTAATTGGCCAGAAAGTCGATGCACTGGCCGTGCTTCAACTTTATAAATTCTCTGACGAACGGCTGCTAACTGGCGTGTCTTTGAACTACCGCCCCCGGCCAGAAGCAGTCCTTGCCTTTGGAGAAAACTCAGCAAAAAACTGCAAGGTTATTTTAACTACCGACCGACCAGTGCGAATTAAAAAGAGTTAGTTACCGCGATTGGTTTACCAGTGCAATATCAATGTCGTGATGAATTTAAATTCCATCCAATAGATGCTATTATTCTATTGGATGAATTCAATATTATTGCTGGGTAGAACTATATCTTTAGGTAGTTTGGGAAAAATCACATAAAGCATACCTGGGTTTTTTCTAAGACCAGATGCATCCATAAAATACCAATCTTTATCATTAATTCCTCGTGAGGCGATCATAAAAGAAGTACTTTTAACGCGTTTCCCGGGCGATTTCATGATCGTAATTTTAGGAATAAATGTAAATATATCATCACCCGCTACTATTGGCTCAGTTGGTTTTCCGATACTCGTACTTTCGATGGATATTCCTGCATTCTTCTGTGCATTAAGTGATTTGTAAATCATGGATTTCATGGCTTCAGTACCACCAGACATAGTAACAATAGGTTTGATGGTCATTTTTACTATTTTATCTACATCATCATTTTCGTATGCAATAAAAATACTGCCAACTTGCTCAGAAAGTTCTTTTTCTTCTTTTGGGGAAAGATCAGCAGCAGTACCTAGTATTGGCAGAAAACTCAAAGCAAGAAATATATTTTTTAAAATTTTCATTTGCTAATAAATAGTTGGGTTGAAATTCATGCGCGAGACATAAGGCATCTCTGCACTGCAGGTAGTCATATCCGATCTACATCTTCAATTTCCTTTTGATACTGACGGTAGCATAGTTGCAAAAGGATGAGCAGCCAATGGCTGCTCAGGGTCGATAGCACCAATTCAACGCATGCAAAAGCTGCCGCTTGGCCTGACGCGGGGCGAGTGACAGCTTTGAGGCGTGAAGGGGATCTGCAAGGAAGTTTCATTGCAATGACTGCTTGCGATAGTTGCAGTCATTGACCATATTGAGTTGATCGACAGCAACCAGCCTGGAGCATTGCGTCAGGCAAAGTTGGAGACCGACTGCTTATGGCTGGACTGCGGCAGGCGCAAATCGACCCACTGCACACATTCGCTAACGCGGAAGGCAAGGGTCACGCCGAAAGCTGGCCGCGCTTCCCGCTTGAGCGAAAGGTCAGCCACAGTGCTACTCAAGCTCAAAGTCGCGGCCAAAGTAACTCGATTTGAATAATCTGAAGCTGGCTTTGCTGGTATCGAGCTCTGGCACTTTCTTCTTTTGATCGGCCAAATACTCATTGAAGCTCTCTCTATCCTTAAGATAGACGCGCCACAGGCTTGGTTCCTGGAAGCAATCAATAGAGAAGTGGCCAATGTAGACGACCTCTCCAGCGTCAACGTTGAATGTGCCCGCAAAGGCAGAGCCTTCTTTAAGCAGCACTTCTCGGCCAGCTTTGGCTATCCCGACATCTCTGACTGATCTTGCAACTTTGATGTGCAGCTTACTCAACGCGTATTGCCCAGGTTCGACCAAGAACGCATAGTCATCAAATCGAGGTTTGGTCAATAACAATGGCGCATCGTCGAGCAAAAGATCAGCGCCTTCATCATCGACAGGCCGCGTGGACGGAAAGAGATCGAAGCCCAGCAATCGAAGCTGGGCGTTCTCAAAACCGGCACATTTCCACTTTCTGTCCCAACGAACAGAAAGCAGAACAACCCCCTTCTTTGCTCCGTCCTGCATGTAGTTTTCACTCGTAAGTGGCAAGCTTTGTGCCATGGTGCCAATACTTGTCAGCGAAAAACTGATCGCAGAAATAAGCCTGAATAAATGTTTAAGCGACATAACTTGGGCTACCTAGATTTAAAGCGGCTAACACCACCTAGCAAATCGCAGATTTGCGACGGAGACAAGACGTGAAGCCGTAGGCAGTACAGGCGTACGACAAGGCGAAACAACGACGTATCAGAGGTGGTGCTAGCGGCTCTTAGAAGACAAGCGACAGGCATGCCTGGTTCGCCTGAAACTGTAGGAGCTTGCAACCTGGCAGGCAAATTAGATGTGGCAGTGTTCAGACAAACCTTTAAACCTTGATCCAGGTCTTTGATGGGTACACCAAATCAATGACTGCAAGACCACTTCTGGCCGAAACCACCAACAAGATGCCCGGCATCAGGCTTGCGTTACAAGTCAAATATCAGCATCGCTGTACACTGTATGCATGTACAGTAATCGTCTTTTGGCCGGCATGCCCGTGCCCATCACCACCTCCTCCATCACCTTGCCATTGCTGGACTGTGCGGTGCACCGGGGCATCACCCCCTCTACTGCACAAGACTTCAGCGGCAAGCAGCTCGATATCTCTGCCCTGCTGGTTGAGCACCCGCAAAGCACCTGCCTTTTGCGCGTGGCTGGCCCCTCGATGCAGGAATACGGTATGGTTGATGGCGATCTGATCGTGGTGGATCGCGCCATTCAAGCGCGCCATGGCCACATCGTGGTGGCTATCGTGGACAGCGAGTTCACAGTGAAGTATCTGTACCAGGCGGACGGTGTCACCCACCTCAAGGCGGGCGACCCCAGCTGCCCCGACATCGTCCTCAAGGACGAGTACGCCATCGAAATCTGGGGCGTAGTCACCTCCTGCATCAAACGCTTCAGCAAGTAATCATGCACATGCCCGCACGCAGAAGGCCCGAGTTTGACGAGGCTCGCATCTACGAATACCCGGAGCACCTGCGCGCCTCGCTGCTGGACATGCCTGCCAAGCCCGGTGTGTACATTTTTCATGCCGCCGAAGGCACCCTGCCCCTGTACATAGGCAAGAGCGTCAATCTGCGCTCCCGGCTGCTTTCCCACATGCGCAATGCTGACGAAGCCCGCATGCTGCGCCAGGCCGCACGCATCAGCTACATCCGCACGGCTGGAGAAATTGGCGCGCTGCTGCTGGAAGCCCAGCTCATCAAACAGCTGCAACCCCTTTACAACCAGAAGCTTCGCCGCAATCGCCAGCTTTGCGCATTGCGCCTGAGCGAAGGCAAGCCCGAAGTCGTGTATTCACGCGACATGGACTTTGCGGTGGAGCCTGATCTTTATGGCCTGTTTGGCAGCCGCACCAGTGCGCTGCAGGGCTTGCGCGATCTGGCCGACATGCACAAGCTTTGCTACGCCGCTCTCGGTTTAGAAAAACTCCCCAAAGGCCGCGCCTGCTTCAGAGCCATGCTCAACCAGTGCAACGGCGTGTGCTGTGGCCGCGAAAGCGAAGCCGATCATGCCCTGCGCCTGGTCAGCGCGCTGGAGACTTTGCGTGTAGCCACATGGCCCTACCCTGGCGCCATTGGTCTTGAAGAAACCTGCGACGACATGCAGCAGATCCACGTGGTGCGCAACTGGTGCTATCTGGGCAGCGCAGACACCAGACAGGCAGCGCGCAAGCTGGCCAAGGTAGCTGCGGGGTTTGATGCCGATGGCTACAAAATCCTGTGCCGCCCCATCTTGACAGGACAAGCCCGGGTCATTGCCCTGTAGCCCATGCCCTGCTCGCCCTCGTTAGCGGCAAAACTTCTAAGAGCGGCTAGCACAACTGCGCAAACCGAAGGTTTGCGTTTGAGACGAGGCGCAAAGCCGCAGGCAGTACAGCAGTACTGCGCTACGACATTGCAACGACGCAGCAAGGGGGTGTGCGCGGCTCAGAGCCAAAACTGCCATCCAATCTCGGCAGGGTATTAGGGGCAAGCATTTTTTGAATGCCTTGACTGAACGAAAATATTTACTGTTTAAGGCAACTAAATTCGCCCCCATCATGACAATCACCCACTGGCTCCTTTTCTGCGGCGTCTCGTTGTTGATGTGTTTCACGCCTGGGCCCGCAGTGCTGCTGGCGATTTCAAACTCGGTGGACGTTGGGGCCAGGCGGACCGCATTCAGTTCGCTGGGCAGCTCGGCTGGTATTTTCGTCATCTCCGCACTGGCGATGATCGGCATGGGGACCATACTCAGCTTGTCCGCGAATGCGTTCCTTGTGATGAAGGTAGCCGGTGCGATGTATCTGATTTGGCTGGGCGTCAAACGCTGGCGCAGCAAGGACGGCCTGTTCAGCAGCGAAGAAGGCCTTGCGCCCTCAGAGCGTCGTGAGCGCAAAAACTGGCAACTGGCTGCGCAGGGGCTGACTGTTTCGCTGACCAATCCCAAGTCAATCCTTTTCTTCTCCGCCTTGTTTCCGCAGTTCATCGTGCCCGGCGCACCACTGCTCACGCAATACTTGCTGCTGACCACGACATTTGCCATTTGCGCGCTGATCTCGCATGCCTTCTATGTGGCACTCATCTCAGTGATCAAAGGCCATGTGGTCGCGCGCGCAAAGCTGTTCAACCGCATCGTAGGCGGCACTTTCATTGCGCTGGGCCTGAGCCTGCTCAAGACTCGGCATAAACTGAGTTGATGGGCGAGGCCAACTGCCGTTGGTAAGCACGACAGTGCTGCATACGCCAAGATGCATGCCGCATGCTTGATGCAGCAGCCGCCCGATGACTCGAAGCTCCCGCCAAGGCGGGCCTTGCCGCCGGTTGCAGACGGCAGCACGGCAGCACGCCCAAAAGCAGACATTGCCACCTGACTTGATGACAACTTTAGATGAGCTGGGCCCACGCATCTGCATTCTGGGGCCGTCAAACAGCGGAAAGTCCACGCTTGCTTAAGCGATCGCTGGTAAACGCGATTTACCCGCGATACATCTGGACCAGCTTTTTCACACGCCACATACAGACTGGATTCCCCGGCCTGCACAAGAGTTCGTTCACCTGCATGACGCGGCAATAGCGCAAGAGCAGTGGGTGATGGATGGCAACTACAGCCGAACGCTGCCGCAGCGCCTGGCCCGTGCAACCGGGCTCATCCTGCTGGATACCCCGACGACCACCAGCCTGTGGCGCTATTTGCGTCGTACATGGTTCGAGCAAGACAGGCCAGGTGCACTCGCTGGGGGACGCGATACGGTGAAGTGGAAAATGCTGCACCACATCGCCGTCGTCACACCGCCCAATCGCCGCCGCTTGCTTGCACTTTACGAGCGCACCGATCTACCCAAGCGCTGCTTGCTGACGACAAGTGCGCTCCATCACTTCTATCGGGCAGAACGACTCGGTGGTGACGCCTAGCCACAAGCAATCGGGGCAAGCAATGGGCGCCAGCAGCTCGGCCAGTTGCCAGCATGGACAAGATTTCACAGCCATGGCTTGGGGGTTATCTAACTGCTACGAAAGGCGCATCGAGATCGATCGGTGCGCGCAACCCATCGGCCAGCGGCAGGCAATCTGGACTACAGTGCCAGCTTGCTCGTTGCCATTGTTTCTGGAGTCCGATGCTGTTCAAGCAACTTGAATCTGTTGTTTTATTTGTCCCCGACATTGACATAGCGGCTTCCTGGTATGCCGACCTGTTTCAAACAGAGGTTCAACGCGAAAACGCCCAATACGCATTCATTCAGGCGCCGGGATGCCTGCTCGGCTTTCACCCATTGGACAGCAAGTGTCCCGGTGGGCCCGGTGGTACAACGATCTACTGGGAGGTCGCAAATTTGCCAGCAACCATCAGGGAGCTTGAACTAAAAGGTGCCGTCTTATATCGTGGACCCATCACCACCAGCTTTGGCGCAAAGGCAGCAATGCTCCTGGACCCTTTTGGATGCACTCTCGGCTTGAACCAGTCAACGCCACAATCGCTCAATGCCCTCGCAAGGACTGTTTAAGGCCGTGTTGCTGCAATCACAAACGGCGCATGGCGGCCAATGGCCGCGTACGCACAGCCGCGCCACAAGCGACTTCAAAAAATAACTTCGTCTGCCAACCATACATCGTGGCCTCAATGAACATCCGGCTCAGCACCATCATCATCTATGCCAAGGACATGCACCGCAGCGCGCAGTTTTACAGCACCCATTTTGGTTACGAAACCAGCGGCGAGATTAACGAAGGATTGATCGAACTTCACCCGTCTTCCGGGGGCGCTGACATTTTGATCCACCAGGCCGCCAAGAGCCTGAAGCTTGGCTCAGCGGCCATCAAGCTGTCATTTTCAGTTTCTGATGTCCAGGCATTCGTTGATTCCGCCATGCTTGGTGGCCTAGCTTTTGGCGCTATTCACCAAGCAAATGGCTACGCGTTTGCCAATACAAAAGACCCCGACGGAAACTCGATCAGCGTTTCGAGCCGAATATTTCGCCAGTGACTGCATTCGCTCGCTCCAGTCGCAACCAGCAGCAAACCGTCATTGCTCAAGCCCCACGGCCTGCAAGCTCTTCTTCATCACCAATACTTTGGTGCCGTGCTTTGGCACCACAAACAGCGCCTCCCAGCCACTCTTGCTCACCGCATAAAAATCACAAGCTTAGAAACAGCGGGCATCGCAATCGTTCAGATGTGTATAGCCAAGCTTTTTCATGCATGCGTTTATTTGTGTCACGTGAGCATTAAGACCTTCAAAAAAATCTTTGTGTGATTGGCCATTCTGAATTTCATAGCCATAGCGTCCACTTGCAGCACCTCCGCACTCGACCCAAGCTGCCTGCCTGCCCTCCCTCGTCATCCCTTCCTTGACCCAGTCCGCACTAAAATGTTTTTCATTCCTATTCACTGGCCCAACGCTTTCAAGAAGACAGCCAGAAAGCAATAAGGCCGCTGCTACCGTACAAACTATCCGACGCATCATCTCGCCCCCTTTAATAAAATTGAAATGGCCTGCCATACAGCCGGCGGCAACCCTTCAGCTGCGGCAAAAGGTGCCGCCAAAGGAATGGCCCCCACGGTGATGACGTTGCCGTAAATAGCGCGCTCTGGGTAGAAAAAAACAGAAACTATAATCTGACACGAGTTATTATAAATTTATGCGTGTCATCTTTATGGAGCACCGCATGCAGGGCGACTTTTTGCATAATCGCTACTGCAATCACCGTTATAGCGATACCCCTTGTTAATCATGCAGCGCTGCCACACAAGTCTTGCACGATCATAAGCCGCGTCATCATGTTTCGTGTCTTTTGAAATAAAAGTAATATCATCTTGATGCGGTGCACTGGGCAAGAGAGTAGAGCCACATTCCCGAGAGTCGCTCTGCCTGGCGCTTGAAGTTACACCTTCTTTCTCCCAATACTGCAAATAAGGTTTTATATTATGGTTTACCGCATACGGGAAAAGTCCCAGACCAATGCCGCAACCTGTCAATAAAATGGACATCCAGAGCACGGAATTTATTTTCAGGATTCGCTTCATTTAAAGCCCTTTAGAAAATAGAAATTGCCTTCCATACCTCTGGCGACAATAGCTCAGCCATTACGAATGGGGCGGAAGGAATTAACGCCACCTCTGACCACCGATCTCGAATAAAGGTTTCTGTTTCGCTCATGCCTCTAACGGATTTCACCCTAGTTTTAAGACCACATCTTTCATGGCGCTGCTGTCAGAATCGTTGGCCTACTTAGTCACTTACCGAATAATATCTCTGGTCTAAGCGGTTTTAGCAAAGACGACAGTGCAGCGTTGAAGCATGCATTAATTACTGGTACTGGGCCTCATTGCTGGCAAGGCCGACCACAAGGCACGAACTGTGAATTATAAAATTTGTTTGCGCAACAGGCGGTGCGCTTCAGATCCGCGACCGGCTCTCTATGATTTTTGATATTTCAAATATATCAATAAATTCCGCTGTGAAAACAGCATCTGCATATTCATCAAGATTATCATCAATCCAGAATTCTCCTTCGCGGATGGAATGTATTTTCACCAAAGCCCCAGCATCATCTGCGACAACTATCGCTTTAATTTTATTTTTATCTGCAGGAAGTTTACAAAAAATTGAATTCACAAACAAAAGAGAATTAATAATATAATCTTTTTTTACAAAATCATCTATATGTATTGAGTTAATAAAACATTCGTGCCCTGTTTTATCCTGAAAATTAGATTTACTAGCATTTGTCATTTTCTCAAACTGAGAAAAAATGAAAAAACACCCATCCTCCTCAACAAATCCTTGGTCAATCAAATCTTCTAACTCTTTAGGCAATTGACTGCCTGCATGGTTTGTTTTATTTATAAGATTAATCATTTTTTTATTCATTTTTATCATTTTTTCTCCTAAGTAGCTAAAAAACCCCTTATCTATTGCTTTTCTAAAACCACTATGGCGTTGTTGCATAAATCACTTTCAGGGCGAACTTCCCCAAACCCCAGCCGTGGCTATGCCGCAGCCACCGTACAAACTATCCGACGCATCATCTCGCCCCCTTTAGTAAAATTGAAATAGCCTGCCACACCGCCGGAGACAACAACTCTGCTGCTGCAAAAGGTGCCGCCAAAGGAATGGCCCCCACGGTGATGACGTTGTCGTAAATGGCGCACTCTGCGTAGAAAAAATAGAAACGATAATCAAAATCTAATTATTATAAATTTATGCAAATCATCTTTATGGCGCACCGCACGCAGGCCGGCTTTTAGCAACTTCACTGCTGCAGTCACCGTTATAGCGATATCCTTTTTTAATCATGCAGCGCTGCCACGCAAGTTTTGCACGGTCATAAGCCGCTTCATCATATTTCATTTCTTTTGAAATAAATGTAATACCATCTTGATACGGCGCGCTTGGTAAAAGAGTAGAGCCACATTCTCGAGAGTCGCTCTGCCTGGCGCTTGAAGTTATGCCTTCTTTCTCCCAATATTGTAAATAAGGCTTTGGGTTATGTGATACCGCGTATGGAAAAAGACCCAGTCCAATACCGCAACCTGCCAAAAAAATGGACAACCAGAGCACGAAATTTATTTTCAGAATTCGCTTCATTTAACCCCCTTTAGAAAGATAGAAATTGCCTTCCATGCCTCTGGCGACAATAGCTCAGCCATTGCAAATGGGGCGGAAGGAATTAATGCTACCTCTGACCACCGATCCCGAATAAATGTTTCTGTTTCGCTCATGCCGCGCTTGGTATCACCCTGTGCGTCATAACCGCCGACAAGCTGCCCACCGATTAGGTCATGCGTCCCGCCAAAGGATTCCATTAACTTGTCCTGCCAGCTCCCCGCTGCGTAGGGGCGCCCAAAAAGCGTACCTTACCAACCCTGAAGCCACCTGCCAGCCCTGCCACTATCAGCATTTCATTTTCTCTTCCCGTATCGCAGTTTTTCTATCCTTTCGTGGAATAAATTTTTGTAATTCGGAGAATCCATTCAAAGAGCTGTTGACATACCACTCCACTTTCGATCTTGAAGTAATATATTCCAGAAATTCACGAGGACCAGCTAGTGAGACGCCAACACCAAGTTCTCTGATGAAACAAAATTCTAATAAATCCGCATCAGGAAACATTACGAAAGTCTCTAAAGATGCTTGATGCAAAGAATCATAGAATGGATTATTATTCTTTACATCATGAATTCCCCACAAAGCTTGAGAAAAACCTCTCAAAGAAGCATTAAATATTCTGAAGTCATTTTTTTTATTCTCCTTTGAATTCATATATTCTGTGGGTATAGAGATTATTTTTCTTGCCCCAATATTATTGCAATATCGAATTAGACTTATCACATCATACCAACTTGGATCTCCATTGAGTGAATGGCATGTTTCCCATTTCATTTTTTCAAGCCAAAATTTATTAAACCCATTATTTGGCAATAGGCTCCCATCCAGTTGATCTATTTTTTTATTTTCAATTTCCTTGAAGAATTTTATTTCCAGAGTTTTCCTTAGATTTTCTTTATTAAGGTAATTTTTCATTTTTCACCTTGTCCAAAACGAATTTCTTGAACTGTTCGTGGCTTTGGTCTATTAATATCTATGATTTGTATTTCGGGTGCTACATCACTACTACCGGGTCTAATTATTACTCGAGTTCCATTTGGCAGCAAGCCTTAATCTCCCCTAATACTAAAAATAAGGTTTTACATTATGGTTTAATGCGTACGGAAAAATCCCCAGACCAATACCGCAACCTGTCAATAAATGGACAGCCAGAGCACGGCATTTACTTTTATAAATCGATTAATTTTCTCCTCAGCAAAATTGATATGGCATGCCACACTAACGGAGGCAATCCCTCCGCTACCCCAAAGGAAATATTTCATGGGTACATGCAACGTTCATCGCAATCGTTAAGAAATTTAATATCACCGATAGGTATGTAGCCTTTACCCTGCATGCATAAGCCAACTTGATCTCTGAGCCGAACATATGCAGCAATCTCATTCGGGTCGCTTGGTTTCTTTGCAGCGCTGATTTGCTCAGGGTGAAATCTAATTTTTTCTTCGCCATTCAGAGCACCACAAGCTGCCAAGTCAGCCCTCCGAGCCTCCCTCGTCATCCCCTCTTTAAACCAATGCGCACCGTAGGGCCTAACACTATTATCTAATTGCCCAACGCTTTCAAGAAGACAGCCAGAAAGCAATAAGGCCGCTGCCACCGTACAAACTATCCGACGCTTCATCCCGCCCCCTCAGCAAAATAGAAATGGCATGGCATACCTACCGAAGGCAGCTCGCTTTGCGATTAATGCAACGTTAGAAACAGCGGGCATCGCACTGGTTCAGATGGACGTAGCCCTTGCCCTTCATACACGCATCTACCTGATCGGAGTGAGCATTTAAACCTTCAACAAATTCTTTGTGTGATTGCCCTTTCCCTTCATACCCATAGTTTCCGTCGCCCCCCCCCCCACACTGGACCCAATCTGCCAGCCATTTCTCCTTCGTCACTCCTTCCTTGACCCATTGCGCACCGTAGGGCTTGAGATTCCTCAATGGCGCAGCGCCTTCAAGAAGACAGCCAGAAAGCAATAAGGCCGCTGCTACCGTACAAAAAATCCGACGCTTCATCTCGCCCCCTTTAATAAAATTGAAATGGCCTGCCACACCGCCGGAGACAACAGCTCCGCTGCGGCAAAAGGTGCCGCCAAAGGAATGGCCCCCACGGTGATGACGTTGTCGTAAATAGCGCGCTCTGCGTCGCTCATGCCTCTGCGGATATTGCCCTGCTCGTCATACAGGCCGGTGAGCTTGCCGCCAATCATGTCGTGCGAGCCACTGAATGATTCAATCAGCTTGTCCTGCCAGCTCCCTGCCTTATAGGCCCAGCCAAATAGCGTGCCCTTGATGCCTTGAATACCGCCTGTGGGACCGACCATTTTTTGCCCATCTGCTGTCGCAACAAATTCGTCATACGTTTGATATCGAGTGCTTCCATCGGGGTTAGTTATGCGTTCTCCCCGAAATGTAACGGGCTTGGTTAGATCGATTGAGCCATCGGGGTTGTATTCAAATCTGCACCGGCTGTCGTCTTTGCCGCACAGCAAATCCAGATCGTTGCGTATTCCGCCAAGTTTTTTCAAATCGCCACGAACGCCTTCGCTCTCACCACTCAGATTGGTGATGAGCTTGCCGTTTATGTCCACCACTCCGACAAACTTCATCGAATCGGCAATCATCAGGTCGCGCATTTCCTCCGCCGCGGCTGAGAGCCCCTCTTTGGTCAGTGCGCTGGTACCCATGCCGGCTACTGCGCCAATCAGCACGTTCATCACCCGCTCCTGCAGGTTGATGTCCTTGATGGCCCCCTCTAGCGCGGCCTTCTCTTCGCTGCTGAGGTTTTCTTTCTTGAGCTGCTCGTACAGTTCCTTGCGTTTTTCCTTGGCATAGTCATCCACGGCCTTGCCAGCCTGTTTGCCAAACTCTGCCGTGATAGCGACCTGGGCGTTGATCTCTTTGAGCACTTTTTCTGAGTCAAATATGCGCTGTATGCCGGTCTCTGCGTCGGTACTTCTGACGGACTGGTCGCCGGCAATGCCTGAGATGCCAGCGGTAGTGGTGCTGCTTGCGCTGCCGCTGTCTTGCCCTACGCCCGCCCCCACGCCAGATACACCAAACTTGCCGTTGTCGTTGCCCACGCTGGCGTTCACGCCTACGGCTTTGCCTTCGTACCTGGCGCTGTTTTGCAAGTCACTGGTGGTCAGCTCGCCTTCGGTGCTGAAGTGGTTCTTGCCTTGCTCTACCGCCACCTGGTTGCTGGCAATGACGGCACCCTTCAGGCTGGTGTCGCCCTGCACCTGCACATCAAAGCCGCCGTCGCCGGCCTTGATGCCGCTTTGCTCCACCACGCTGAGGTAGTCGCTGTTGACCTTGCTTTTGCCCGCGTTAAAGCTGCCGCCCATGGGCACGCCTGCAGGGCCGATGGTGATGCTGCCGCCGATGGATTGACTGCGGCTGGCGTAGGTGCTGCTGTCTTGCAGGCTTTCTATGTGCAGATTGCCGCCCACCTGCGCTTTGACGGTTTCGCCCTTGACCACGGCGCCTTGCAGCGTGGTGTCTGCACCGCTTTGCAAGCTGACGGTATTGCCCGCGGTGATATGGGTGTTGGCATGCACCAGGTCATCGCCCGCCTCATTGCCCCTGCCCTTGCTGGCACTGAGCGTGATGCCCGTTTGCCCACCCACGCTGATACCTATGCTGCCCGAGCTGGAGCTGTTTTTGCCGCTGTGGCTGGCCAGGTTTTGCGCTGCCTGCAAGAGGATGTCGCCCTCGGCCTTCAAGGCCACGTCTTTGCCTGCGCTGATGTCGGAGCCGCGAACCAGAATGTCACTGTCCTGCCCCGCGCCTTGTGCCTGCAGGTTCACATTGCCACCTGCCAGCACCGTGCTGCCACGAGCGCTGTCACTGCTTTGCATGCTGGTGCTCTGGCTTTTGCTGGTGCCCACGCTCACTGATACAGAGAATGCATTGCTGACATCGCCACTGGCCAGCGCATCTGCGGCCCCTTGCAGATCTTTGCGTGTGTTGTACACATTGAGCGCCGTAGCCCCTGCAGCCAGCGCTTGCATGCGCCCACTGCTGGTATTGCTGGCTGCCTTGGCCATGCTGTCTGCCGTTTCCAGCGCACTGATGATGGGGCTGCCAATGCTGACGCTGAGCCCGCTTTGCTTAAAGCGCTGCTCCGTGCTGGATTGACTGCGCTGTCGCGCCTCGGTAATGGCTATGTCTTGGGCAAGCACATTCACATCACCTTGCGGGGCGATCACATCACTGCCTGTCTGGCGGTACTGGTTGCCCGCCACAATGGTGACATTGCCCGCCACGCTGCCTACGGTCGAAGCCGCAGCGCTGGTTTGCCTGCCAGCCTGATCGGTGCTTTGCTGCTGCGTGCCAACGGTAAAGCCTATGCCGCCCCCCGAGAAGACGCCGCTTTTTTTCTCTTCTCGAAATTGGCTTTCGCGGCTGGTTTCAAGGCCCGCGGTGATGGCTACATTGTCCTTGGCCACCAAGCTGGTGCCCTCGTCTGAGATGACTTGGCTGGCGGTGATGGCAATGTCTTTGCCCGCCTGCATTTCTACGGTTTTGCCGCCCAAGCTTGCGCCTACTGCGGTGGTGGATTCAGCGCTGTTTCTGACCGTGGTGCGGCTCTTGTTGAAGGTGCCACCGCTTTTGCGCACATAGCCCATGCCGTAGTTGTCTGTGGCCTCACCAGCCTCTACAGCAATGCTGTTGCCCGCTTGCACAGCCAAGGCATCGGCGGCCTGCACGCTGGCGGCACGCGCGGTGATGTCAGCGCCAGCCACCATGGTCACATTGCCGCCACCCCGGATCTGGCTGCCCACTTCCTGGGTATTGCCGCCCTTGAGGTAGTTTTTGGCGTTGTGCACATTGTTCTCTTGCAAGGCCGTGGTTACGGTGCCCAGATGCAGATTGCCTTGGGCTTGCAGGGCGGTGCTGCCCTTGCCTGCGTTGTCTATGATGCCCGCCACAATGCTCATGTCGTTGCCGGCGCTGGCTAGCAGTACACCCGCATCGCCCGTTACGTACAGGCCAGCCACACGGTCTAGCGCAGTGCGGCTGAAGCTGGAGGCACCGGCCTGGTTATGGCCGCTTTGTGTGGTGCTTGAGATGTTCAGGTCATTGCCCGCCTGCACAAACAGCCCATCCTGGGCCTGCATGCGCCCGCCCACCAGGTTGATGTCTTGATCGGCCTTGGCCAGCACGGTTTTGGCGTTGATCAGCCCGCCAATATTGTCGATATTGCGGGCATTGATGCTGACCACACTGCGCCCGGCAATGGTGCCTGCGTTGTTCAAGCTGCCCGAGAGATTGAGGTCTACGCTGTGGCCTGCCAGCAAGCTGCCTTCAGGCGTCAGGTCACCGGCACGCGGGCGCAGATAAATTTGCGGGGTCAGCACGCTCTGGCGGCTGCCGTCAGCCAGCGTGACTTCTTTGGCGACCAGCCAGACGATGTCGCTGGTGAGCGCCGCGATTTGCAGCGCAGACAGGGCAATACCCGGGACAAGGTTCCAGTTTTGAGCCACGGTGGCGCCTGCATCCATCAGGGCCTGGTACTGCGCTTCATCATTGGCAAAGCCGTCCAGAAAGCGGCGACCCGTGAGCTGGGCAACCTGTTCACGCACCAGGCGCTGCTCGTAAAAACCGTCGCCCAGCCGTTTTTGCACAGCGCCCGGGTCACTGCCCATGGCTTTGAGCATGTAGTCACTGCCCAGCCAGCTGCGATAGTCAGCAAACCGCGCATCGGTCTCAATCAGGTATAGCGCATTGGCACTGGGGTTTTGCTTGAACAGGCTGCTG
>ENA-OFCF01000222-OFCF01000222.1-metagenomes-genome-assembly--contig:-NODE-222-length-28000-cov-4.246341_pt1 | contig 28000 bp, 29 predicted proteins | sample MGYA00153387_OFCF01 | MGnify analysis MGYA00153387
CTTCCGTTTATCACTTTTTTTCTTTTCCAACCGGAAGTTACTATTACAATTAACATGGAATGAGCTGGAATAAAGGAATTTTGAATAGCATTGCAAATCATGGCGTTTAGTGATATAATACATCAGTGGTTTGGGATAGACATAATTAAGAAAGAGATTTGGTTATTTAGCACCTTGCAGAACGACTGCGAGGTTTTTTTATGGGTAATTTTGAATCGTGAAAATATTATATAAACGAGGTATATATGGAAGAAAAGAAATTTATTGATCTAGGACTCGGAGAAGACGTACTGAAAAGTATAACGGAGATGGGATTTGAGACACCTTCAGACATACAGGGAGAAATCATCCCGATAATTCTGCAAGGCAAGGACGTTATCGGCCAGGCACAGACAGGAACAGGCAAGACGCTTGCTTTCGCTGCGCCAATACTTAGCATGCTCGAGAAGAAGAGTTCAGTCAGCGCAATCATCCTTGCACCAACAAGAGAACTGGCCATTCAGGTAAGTGAAGAAGTGGCGAGAATTGCCAAGCATTCACGGATGAGCCTTCTTGCCGTATACGGCGGGTCAAGCATTGATACGCAGATCAGAGCCCTCAAGAGAGGCGTAGACATCGTTGTAGGAACACCAGGCAGAGTCATCGACCTTATGCAAAGAAGAGTTCTGAAGCTTGACCAGGTGAATTTCCTTGTCCTTGATGAAGCAGATGAAATGCTCAACATGGGATTCGTAGAAGACATCGAGACCATCATGTCCGGAATGGGCGAAGAGAAGCAGGTCATGCTGTTCTCCGCAACCATGCCTGAAGAATACAAGAGACTCTCGAAGAAGTACATGAAGCCAGACAGAGTCCACATCAAGGTTCAGGAAAAGTCCATGACCGTATCCACAGTAACGCATTACTACTATGAAGTCAGGGAACAGTATCGTTTTGAGTCCCTTTGCAGGATCATGGATACTGAAATCATGGAATCCGTCCTGATCTTTTGTAAGACCAAAAGAGGCGTCGACGAACTTGTCAGCAGCCTATCTGGCAGAGGATACAACGCAGCAGGAATGCACGGCGACATGACCCAGAACGTGAGAATCGCAACTTTGAAGAAATTCAAGGAAAAGAAGCTCAAGTTCCTTGTGGCAACAGATGTGGCAGCAAGAGGTATCGACATCGATAACCTGTCCTATGTTGTCAACTATGACCTTCCACAAGATGTTGAATCCTATGTCCATAGAATAGGCAGAACCGGAAGAGCCCATAATGAAGGAATCGCCATTTCTCTTGTCAACGCAAGAGAGAAGAACTTCATGAGAAGCATTGAGCGAGTGACGAAGGCTCAGATCACCAAGAAGGAGATTCCAACTCTGGATGACATCTTCCAATCGAAGAACAACAACTTCAAGGAAAAGATCGCCAAGGAAATGGAAAACAACAACTTCAAGAAGTTCTATCCGGTCATCGAAGAGATGAAGGAGAGCTACCGTGCGGAAGATGTGGCAGCAGCTCTGATGAACATGCTCTACAAGGATGAACTCAGCTTTGACTACAAGGTCAATGTTCTTGAACAGCCGAAGAGATTCGTCAGATTATTCATCACCGTAGGGTCCATGGACAAACTGACATCAAAGAAACTCATTGACTTTATCCTGTCCAATTGCAACATCAAGCCCGAGAACATCGGAACCATAGATATCCTGACCAAGTTCAGCTTCCTGGATGTCACATCCGGAGTGGAGGATGTCATCGCTGAAGGTTGTAACGGAAAGAAACTGTCCGGCCGAAAAGCCAAGTTCGAAGTTGCAGCAAAGAGAAGAAGATAGACAACATAAAGAACTGTCATTAAGAGACCAGTTGAAATGGATCAGCACGATGTACGAGGCATCATGCTGATTTTTCATTTCCGCTTTTTTAGGAGGCAGTCGGGCAAAATCGAAAAAAGTACAAATAATTAATTAAATATTAACCTTATGTTATTTGACATCAAGTCACATTAGCTAGAAAATTAATATGATATACAAATCAAAATCTAACTAATCATTTCTTTTTGCATGTAATATATTTTTTTCCTTTAGAAGTAAAGGTTTACAATATATTATTATAATAATATTTGTAGGAGGTTTGTATGAAAAAGGTTATCAACAATCCAGAAAACGTCGTAGACGAGATGCTCCAGGGTGTAGTCTATGCCCATCCAAACCATGTCAGGAAACTCGAAGGGTTTGAAGTGCTGGTCAGAAAAAACTCTCCGATTGAAGGAAAGGTAGCCCTAGTCAGTGGTGGAGGTTCAGGTCATGAGCCATCCCATGGCGGATTCGTCGGAACAGGAATGCTCGATGGCGCAATTGCAGGAGCAGTATTCACCTCCCCGACACCGGACCAGGTATACGAGGCCGTCAAGGCAGTGGCAGGACCCAAGGGGGTTCTTCTGATCGTCAAGAACTACACGGGAGATATCATGAACTTCGAGATGGCCAAGGAAATGGCTGAAGCCGATGATGTGAAGGTTGACTATGTCGTCGTCAATGATGACGTCGCCGTTGAAAATTCAACCTGGACCACCGGAAGAAGAGGCATCGCAGGCACAGTTCTAGTCCACAAGATCACAGGAGCCATGGCAGAAACGGGCGCTGAGCTTGATGAAGTCAAGAGAGTCGCCGAGAAGGTCATTGCCAATGTCAGGTCCATGGGACTGGCCCTTACGCCATGTATCGTTCCGGCAGCCGGCAAACCTAACTTCACCCTCGCTGAGGATGAAATTGAAATCGGCATGGGCATCCATGGAGAACCAGGAACCCACAGAGAGACCCTAAAGCCAGCAGACGAACTGGTTGATCATCTCATGGAAAAGATCCTGGCAGACATCGACTATACCAACGGGGAAGTTGTCGTCCTGGTTAACGGACTTTCTTCAACCCCACTCATGGAACTCTATATCATCAACAAGAGAGTCCATGAAATTCTCACGGAAAAAGGAATAAAAGTATACAAGACCCTGGTGGGTGAATTCATGACATCCCTGGAGATGGCCGGATTCTCCATCACAGTTCTAAAACTTGACGAGGAATTGAAGGAGCTCTTTGATGCTCCAGCTGATACACCAGCATTCAAGAGCCTATAGTCGTATTTGAAGGGGGACATTTGATGATGGCAAACAAGGATAAGGTTAACGAGGTCATTTTAGCAATTTGCGACGTCTTGGAGGAGAAGAAGCTATACTTGGCTGAACTGGATGCGGCCATAGGCGACGGTGACCATGGCCTGAATATGGCAAAGGGATTCGGTGCGGCGAAGGTTAAGCTCCAAGATGGGCTCTTCAACACGCCCAGTGATATCCTGAAAACCGTTGGCATGGCATTGATCTCAAAGGTTGGAGGAGCAGCAGGACCGCTATACGGAACAGCCTTCCTCAACGCATCCAAAGTCATAGCAAACAAGGAAGAAATAGACCGCCACGATTTTGTAACCATGCTGGAATCGGGCCTTGAAGGCGTAAAGAACAGAGGAAAAGCCGTCGTTGGAGAGAAGACCATGGTCGACGCCATTGAACCTGCACTGATCGCCCTGAAGAAGGCAATTGAAGATGGAGACTCCCTGAAAGATGCTCTAAATAAGGCTGTCAAGGCAGCCGAGGACGGAGTCACATATACCAAGACAATCATCGCCACAAAGGGAAGGGCTTCATATCTGGGCGCAAGAAGCATTGGCCACGAAGACCCTGGAGCAATGTCTTCCTATATCATTCTAAAGACTATATCTGAAAACCTATAAGCAAGGCAGTGTATTTAAACAAACAAGCGTAAATCAGAAGGGCTGAATCATCTTGATTGATGACTCAGCCCTTCTTCCAGCCATGAAAACCACGGTGGATACGCCAAGGTATTTTTCTCAAGGGGACCGGTGAGGATGCTCCCGGTTATAATTGACCCCAATGACGCCAAGGAGGATGAACGAGGCGCCAATGATGTGATAGGAATAGAGGGGTTCATGGAGAAAGACGACGCCCGCAAAGATCGTGATGACCGTCCCCAGGTGATTGAAGATGCTTATCCTTGAGGCCTCCATCTTTGAAAGGGCATAGTTCGAAAGCAGAGAGGTGCCCAGGGTGGAGAGAGTTCCAAGATAGAGCACAGACAAAAGATAAGTCCTTTCCTTCAAGGGATCAAAGTAAGCGCCAAGATTCCCGTCAGCGAGATGGACACCGAGATTCAGAAGGTTGAAGAAGAGGAAGCCGACGATGATGGCCATGGTTGTAAGCTTCCGGAAGCCAAACTTTCTGGAAAACTTACGACTGAGGACGTTGCTTGTCGCTGAAGCCAAAGCTGAAAAGGCAATGAGGATGATCCCAAAGAAGCTTCCATTCGTGAAGCCCAATCCCTTCATGAGTGAAATGTAGACGACCCCGGAAAAGGAGAGTACCATGAAAAGCTGCTGGCGCCTATTTAGCTTCTCTTTGAGGAAGATCCCGGCAAGGATGAGGGTCATGATAGGTACGGTCGCCTGGATGATTCCCGCCTCGGATGAGGCGATATACTGGAGACCATACAGCTGAAGGGAAAAAAAGAGGATGGGGTAAAAGACAGACAGGGGAAGGATGGAAAGGACCTCTTCTCTCGTAAAATGAATCTTGAAAGTTCCTGAAACGACCAGCCCTGCCAAGACAAGAAAAGAGACCGTGAACCTGTGGGCCAATGTCTCCAATGGAAGAGCCATACCCAACGTGAGTTTGGAAGCCATAAAGGAAAATCCGACAATGATGGAAAGGGAGAGGGCTGCCAGATATGCTTTTTTCCGATCATTCCACATGACGCATCTCCCTTAATAAATTATTAATCCTAGCATAATTATAGCACACGAGAAACAGGGAGAAACTTCCGGCATAGGGGAAAAGAGGAGACCATATTGGAAGGTTATGATAAACTATAATTATCAGGCAAAATGAGTAAATCAAAGATAATATGAAGAGGTGGTATTTTGATACTGAATTTCATGCCAAAGAGCGTATTAAGCAAGGAGAATGCAGACAGGCTGCGTGAACTCACAGGGACAAAGATCATTGATGTGGATGACCTCAATGACCATGTGGATATCTTAGACCAGGTGGAAGGCATCATTCCGCCGTGGAGACTGAAAGAGGAAGAGATGGCCCAACTGAAGAATCTCAAGTGGGTCCAGAGCTTCAGTGCAGGGGTAAACACCTATCCCCTGAAGGCCATGAAGGATCGTGGCATCCTCCTCACCAATACCTCAGGAGTTCATGCTGCGCCGATGTCAGACCATATCATGGGAATGGTCCTTGCTTTTTCCAGGTCGCTCCTGCAGTGCATCAGGTTCCAGAAAGAGAAGCGATGGGAAGTGGATTATCCGCTCGATGAGCTGGGCGGCAAAGAGATGCTGATCATTGGTGCGGGGCATATCGGGAGAGTGCTGGCAAAGAAAGCCAAGGCTTTCGACATGAAGGTCATCGGACTAAAAAGGACGGTAGAGGAACTGGAGTACTTTGACAAAGTACGAAGCCTCGACAGGCTCGAAGAATCGATGGCGACAGCGGACTATGTGGTCATCCTGGCACCTTTGACAAAGGACACCCGTGGGCTCATCGGGGAAAAAGAGCTTAAGGCCATGAAAGAAGATGCCATCCTCATCAATCTTGCCCGGGGGCCACTTGTCGATGAGAATGCGCTCATCGAGGCGTTGAAGGAAAAGAGGATAAGAGGGGCGGGACTTGACGTCTTTTCCCGTGAGCCATTAAGAGAGGAGAGCCCTTTATGGGATCTGGACAATGTGATCCTGTCTCCCCATCTTGGGGGAGTAAGCGCCCAATACGTGCCCCGGACGGTGGAATTCATTGCCGAGAACATCAGAAGGTTCGAAAAGGGAGAGAAACTCCAAAACATCGTTGACCTCGACCTGGGCTATTAGCGCACATTAGTGACTTCAATAACCCGCAATAAACAGAAGAAAGGTTCGGCATATCACATTTTGCCAAACCTTTCTTCTGTTTTCCTGCCTTATCTTTACCTATTCAACAACGACCGCAGTACCGGATGCCGTGACCATGAGCATCCCATTGTTTGCGCCAAGGGTCTCATAGTCGATTTTGACCGCAACGACCGCATTGGCGCCAAGCTTACGGGCTCGATCTTCAAGCTCCCTCAGGGCGTTTATCCTCGCGTCGATGATTTCTGATTCATAGGTTTTGGACCTTCCCCCGAACATATCGGAGAGTCCGGCAGTGAAGTCCTTGATGAAGTTGACCCCGGAGATGACTTCTCCGAAGACGATTCCCTTATAGTTGACGATTGCTTTTCCTTCAACGGAATTAGTTGTAGTGATAATCATTCGAATTCCTCCTTGCATAATGCTTATCCATATTATACGGCTTCGTCTTTCTAACATTGGGATTTTAATGGAAATTTAACCCGAAGCCCTGGAATTTGACGCCGGACGGCGAAATCCTCTGGGGAGAATTTCCCTAAAAGGGATTCTGTCTATAAGGTCCAGGGTTTATGTGCTATAATTTACAAATGTAACGAAGGAATAATAATTATTAGCGAAAAGAAGAAGGTGTATATAATGAGCATTTCAGGAGAAGGATGTGAGATCCTGGCCCCATTTAGCGAGAGAATGCCTCTTGATGAAATTGAAAGAAGCCTTACCACCACGTACAAGAGAAATATCTGGGGTAAGTTCATCAAGGCCATCATGGATTACGATATGATCAAAGACGGAGATAAGATTGCTGTAGCAATCTCCGGAGGAAAGGACAGCCTCATCATGGCCAAGCTCTTCCAGGAGATGCAAAAGCATCATCAGAACCATTTTGAGGTGGAGTTCATTGCCATGGACCCGGGGTACCACAAGGAAATCAGGAAACTCCTGGAGGAAAACTGTGACTATCTCGGAATTCCGGTGAAGATATACGAATCGGGCATCTTCAACGTCATCGACAAGATCGCGAAGGACTACCCCTGCTACATGTGTGCAAGGATGAGGCGAGGCTCTCTATACCAGTTCGCCCAGGATCTGGGATGCAACAAGCTGGCCCTGGGGCACCACTACAATGATGTCATCGAGACGCTGATGCTGAACATCACCTATGGGGGAACATTCAAATCCATGCTGCCAAAGCTCAAGTCGCAGAACTTTGAAAACATGGAGATCATCCGGCCCCTCTACCTGGTGGAGGAGGACAACATCAAGAACTGGATCCAAAAGGCAGGGATATGGCCACTGAACTGTGCCTGCATGGTTGCGGCAAAGAAGATCGGCAACAAGCGTTATGAGATCAGGGAACTGATCAAGAACCTCAAGAAGGTAAACAAGGATATCGAAAAGAGCATCTTCAGGTCCCAGGAGAATATCCAGATGGATGCCGTGCTGGGATGGATGGACAAGGGAGGGAAACACTCCTATCTGGATTTCTATGAGGACGATGGGCATCTCTTCACAAAAGAAGACATCGCACCCTAGTAGAAAAACAGCACCTATGGTAAAATCAAACTCATACAGACTGAAATCAGACCGTGAGGAGAGATTGAAATGAAAATGGCATTTGTATGTAATGGAAGCGGTGTTAGAGCGCAGCTTGCAGCCTCTATTGCAAAGGAATATTTCAAGGAAATGGAGATTGTTGCAGCAGGAACCATCGAGGAAGACCTGGATCCTGCCGTGGTGGAGGTCCTTCAGGAAGACGGGTTGAATGTGGAGGGGCTTCAGCTGAAGACACTCTTTGACCTGGACTTTGATATGGACTATGCTGTCATCGTCGGCTGCGACGACAATGGATGCCCATTGGTATTTGCAGATAAAGTGATCGAATGGGACGACATCACCAATCCCAGGGGACAGGGCATAGAAAGCTATCGTGAAGCCAAGGATCAGCTAAAAGAAGAGATCAAAAAGCTGTATATGGAGATGGAAGCCAAGTAATCCTGTAATATCCCATGAGAAAGAAAATTCTTCATTACAGATACCGCAATTTAAACACATAGATAAGGCATTGAGCTAGACGCTCAATGCCTTTGATTGTTTCTGCGAATGTTTATCACAAGAATGTTGGCGATAAATAGGTGTTATACCCTGTAGATGGCATCAATGATGGTCCCATCCCTATACTCGCTAACCGCAACAATCTTTTCCGAAGCTGCTCTTTTTTCTGGGATTCCTGTAAGGAAATCGGCCATTTCCTTGAGTTCTCCAATTTGCATGATCTCAAGACTGGTTTCTTCTTTAAGCTTTTTGATGAGGTCCTGGTGTCTCGGATTGATCGCTATCCCTCGGTCAGTGACCAAGATATCAATGGTTTCGCCAGGAGTGCTGACGGTCGTCACCTTGTCCACAAGGCAGGAAATCCTCGAATTGACGAGCTGGGATACGATGATGGAAAGCTTTGCCCCTGCAGCGGTATCCGCATGCCCGCCTGAACCGCCAAGGATCACCCCGTCGCTTCCGGTGGTCACATTGACATTGTAGTCCAGGTCGATCTCGCTGGCGCCTAAAATGACGATATCAAGCCTGTTTACGATATTGTCGGGATTGTTGATGTTCGCATAGGTGTTGGCATCGATCTTGATGTGGTTCTCGTTGACCTTGACGGATTCCACCGCATCGAGGTTGAAGCATTGCACATCGTAGAGCTTCTCGAAGAACCCTTCTTTGAGCATATTGACGAGGTAGTCCGTGGTTCCGCCGGAAGCGAAGCTTCCTTTGATGTTCTCCTTCGCCATGATCTTCTTGACTTCATTGGCGACGGCCAGGGAAGTTCCACCTGCACCGGTCTGGAAACTGAAGCCATCCTTAAGAAGTCCGCTGTGGGCGATGAGGTTGGCGGCATCCCGTGCAATCTTCAGCCCCACCGGGTCTTTGGTAATCATGGTGGTTCCGCTGACAATTCCCTTTGGGTCCCCGATGGAATCGACCTTTACCACAAAATCCACCAGATGATGGCTGATCTCAGGTCTGTTGACGGAATCCGCAGTATGGTCTGTGATGGCGACAACTTTCTTCGCCATCTGAGCATCCGCCACGGCATAGCCGAGGACACCACAGGCGGAAGGACCGTCTGAACCTGTAAGATTTCCGTCCCTGTCAACACCAGGAGCCGCGATGAAAGCGACATCAATGAGAAGTTCGCCTTCCAGGATTGCCCGGGGTCGTCCACCATGGGTGGAGATGACACAGACATCCCTGCATTTCCCTTCGCTGACCGCCTTGGCCAGGGGTCCGGAGATATAGGAGGTCATGACCTTCGTGACGGTGCCGTCTTCAAACATTTCCACAAGGCACTTGTGACAGGGGAAGAGGGAACTGGCTGCAACCGTAATGCCCTTGATTCCCCGCTCCTGCAGTTTCCTCATGACCATATTAAGGACAAAGTCCCCGTTTCTCAGGTGGTGATGAAAGCTCACCGTCATGTTGTCGTGGAGTTCCAGACGTTCGAGAACGCTGTCCAGGTCAGAACCAAATTCAGGTTTTTTTGAAAGGTCGGTCTTGCTTGAAACAAACGAACTTTTTTTGACGTTTTTGAAAGCTCCAGAATAAGGATTTTCAAGTCCTTCTCTGCCTAATATGTTCTTCATCTTATCAACCCCCATCTCTTTGCGGATGCTATCGTGTTCTCAGCACGCTTGATGACCGGAAAATCCACCATCTTGCCCTTGTAGCTGAATACGCCAAGACCCATTCTGCTTGCCTCTTCTGCTTCCTGCAAAATGGCCAGGGCTTCGTTGATATCCTCTTTCGCAGGTGAGAAGACTTCATGGAGGGTTTCTACCTGTCTTGGGTTTATGGCCAGTCTTCCACAGAATCCCAGGGATTTTGCGAAGGCGGTATCCCTGGCAAGTCCTTCAAAATCATCGATATCCGTATAAGGCGTATCGATAGCGTCAATCCTGAAAGCCCGAGCGGTCGTCGCGATGACATACCTTGCATATTCAATCTCCTTGTTGGACTTGGACCTTCTGATTCCAAGGTCGCTGGACAAATCTTCCGCCCCGAGGATGAGCCCATCGATGAGGGACGAGGATTCAACGATGTTCTTGACATCCACGAGTCCCATGGCCGTTTCGATGATGAGGATGAACCTGATATCCTTATCAATGCCATAAAGTCCCTTGAGCCTGTTCATCTCCGCTTCCATCGCCCTGACGGATTCGACACTGGCCTTGGGAATGACGATGCTGTCGGGCTTTGCCGCGATGATGAATTTCAAATCGTCCTGCCAGTATGGCGAGTCGAAAGGGTTGACCCTTACGGAAACCTCGCTGTGGCGAAAGCGAAGGAAAGATAGGGCTTCCTTGACCAGGGCCCTTGCGGAGTCCTTTTCATTGAGGGATACGGCATCTTCCAGGTCGAATACGATGGTATCCGCACCGAGAACGTCGGCGGTTGTTAGCATACCGGGGTTGTTACCAGGCATAAACAATAAGCTTCTTCTATTCATTGGATCTCTTCACCGCCGTTTCAATTCTTGCCTTAATGGTATAGTCCAGTGCACCCTTATCCTCGAGGAAAAGCTTGCAGGAAGTTATCCCGTTTGCCTCGAGCGTATCCAGAATCGTTTTTCTAATCTGTTTGCCGAAGGAATTCATCACAGGGCTCGTGATATCCAGTTCTATCTTTCCCTCACCGGGATAGATTCTTACAAAGCAGTCATTGGACTGTAAGGTTCCGCAAACCGCCTGTTTTAGTATTGTCAAGGGATCATCTCCTCTTTTTTTGTTAAGTAATTTCCTGAAGATGGAAAATTCAAGAATTCTCATCTTCAGATTCTGTTTTTTAAATATAGTCTTTTACAATGGATATGAAATGCGTTGAAACTTCTTCTGGGCTGTGTTTCATCGACCGGACACAAAGGATGGCATCGTCCTCGCAGAGATAGCATTTTCTAGGATCCTCATTGAAGATGGTTCTGGAAAACTGGGTTTGCCTGTCCCTGACGTCGATGTCGGCGAGCCTCCCCAGCGGATGCTTCGTCTCCACTTCCATGCAGATTCGCTTGGCGGTTCTGCCATCTTCTTCCACCATCAGGTGAAAGATCAGCCCTTCCGAAGTCTCTGACCGCCAGGTCTCCATAACCTGCAGATTGCCTGTGATTTCTTCATGGAGTACCTGGGTTACCAGGTTTGCATAGGGATTTCTTTTTTCAAGGCCTGGGAAATTGGGCCTTATGGTGATGAGTGTCCCGTTATACTTTTCCAATAAAGACTTTTCCAGGAAATCCCTCTCTTCTCTCAAGTCAAGAATGCTTTCCATAATTCTCCTTCAGGTAATTGAAGGTTCCTTCAGGAACCATCTTCCCTATGGCCTGGAAATTTCCCGCTTCGAGTTCTCTTCTCACGGTGGAAGCGCTTATGGGATTTTCCCCGAGATTTTTTCTCGGTATGATGATCACTTCGCATTCCGGCGGGAGCACCTTCAGGAGAGTTTCGTTATAGATGTTCGTGCTCTTGTCCAGAGGCTCTTCGCCCAGAAACCTTTTAGAGATCCGGAACCAGGGGACGAAGTACTTCTTGAAGATCATGGCGTCGAGGTAAGCATGCTGAACATCGGCCAGATTCGTCTCTTTCAGGAAGTAGGAGGGGAAGGTCGCATTGGAGATGATGTATTGGCTTGAGGGAACAACGATCACGTTTGTGAGGTCCTTCACCTGACTTTTGACCAGGTGAAACCGGTCCTTGAACGGAAACCTCGAGGCGTCATTCTCCACGACGAAAACAATGAGCTTGTCCACCTTCAGGGAAGAGGTCTCAATGAGGTGTCGGTGTCCATAGGTAAACGGATTGGCATTGACGACAATGGACCCCACGGATTCGCCGTCCTTAACCTGAACATCCATGCGTTTGAGCACTTCCTCGATGTTTCCAGGTCCTCGTTGAAGAAGCTTTACGGTGCCGGTGTCGATCACTGGGTTGAATCCGTAGTTCTTGAACCTGTCCGCATACTCGGACTTTGTATAGATGAAGAGATCTTCATACCCTTCCATGTAGCTGTCCGTGACCAGTTCTGAAACGAGCTTGTCCAGTAGAGCTTCATTCCTTTTGGACTCATCGACCGCGAAGCATTTCAGGACATTCTTGTATCTGCCGCCACATCCGGACCACTTTCCATCGTCTTCAAGAAGGACATACATCCTGTCAAGATTCTCGAGCCTGAGTCCGAATCTTGACAGGTATTCCGTCACTTTTTGCTTGTTCTGTTCGATCTTTAGGTTCAGTTCAATACTTTTTACCATGGGTTCTTCTCCATTTATCGTGATTTTGGTCATCAAATTTGTCAGATCCGGTTCAATCCCTGCTCGATGGCTTTTTCTGCCACGGCTTTTGCAACGGTGGCGGCGACCCTGGGGTCGAAAGCGCCTGCGATAACATAGTCCTCATTAAGCTCGTCCTCTGAAATCAGGGAAGCGAGACCTTCTGCGGCAGCAAGCTTCATTTCCTCGGTGATCTTCCGGGAACGGACATCCAGGGCACCCCGGAAGAGTCCCGGGAAGGCCAGGACGTTGTTGACCTGGTTGGGGAAGTCCGACCTTCCGGTGCCGACGATTTTCGCACCGGCGTCCTTGGCATCCTGGTAGCTGATTTCCGGTTCAGGGTTCGCCATGGCGAACACGATGGCGTCTCTCTTCATGGAAGAGACCATAGCCTTGTTGATGACCCTGGGCGCGCTGACGCCGATGAAAATGTCGGCCATAGCCATGGCTTGTGCCAGGGTGATCTTCTCATTGTCGTTGTTTGTAATTTCGGCAACTTCCTTCTCCACGAAATTGTACGTCTCGGTGTCGTCCTTGTTGAGGAGGCCGTTGATGTTGAACGCATAGATGTTGGCAATGCCGAATCGCTTGAGCATCTTGATCACGGAGCTTCCTGCGGCACCTGCGCCGGATACGACGGCGGTGACGTCCTCAGCTCTCTTTTTGACCACTTTCAGGGCATTGATGATGCCTGAGGTGACCACGATGGCCGTCCCATGCTGGTCGTCATGGAAGACGGGGATATCGAGCTCCTCGATGAGGGCCCTTTCGATCTCGACGCATCTCGGTGCGCTGATGTCCTCCAGGTTGATTCCGCCAAAGGTCGGCGCGATGTTTTTGATGATGCTTATGATCTCCTTGGGGTCCTTCGTGTTAAGGACGATGGGAATGGCGTTGACGCCGGCGAACCTCTTGAAGAGGGCGGCCTTTCCTTCCATGACAGGCAGGGCGGCCTCAGGGCCGATGTCTCCAAGGCCCAGGACCGCGGTCCCGTCGGAGATGACCGCGACGATGTTTCCCTTCCAGGTGTACTTGTAGGCGTCGTCCTTGTTCTTCGCGATTTCGAGGCAGGGCTGTGCGACACCGGGAGTATAGGCGATGGAAAGGTCATCCTTCGAGTCCAGGGGAGCCTTGAGTTCGATGGAAATCTTTCCTTTCCACTCCTCGTGTTTCTTCAAAGCGATTTCATAATAATCAGCCATGTCATCCTCCTTGATGTGTAGTAACACCTTAATATATCGTCATTATAACATCAAATCCCTCTCGAATTGTACTCAATATGCTATTTTATCAAGAATGCAGACATTAACAGCCGATTGAGATTAGATATTACATTAATGGAGGGACGATAAAGATCATGCGTACAGGCATCATTTTTCAAGGCGAGAAGATCGGAGACCATGCACTAAAAAACTTTGCTGCGGTTTGCAACAAGAGCGTGATGTGGAGAGGACAGTCCCTTGTCTGAAAGTCTAGTTCAGTGATTTCCCTAGTAGAGGAAAATACAGCATAGACGGTAAGGACAGACACCAGGCGAAACGAAAAAAAGGGGCATCTCCCGATTTGGGAGATGCCCCTTCCTAGTGGGTTAAATTCTATTTAAGCGACACCGAAAGTTTCCTCGAGATTAACCTGAGCTCTACAGGAAGCCGTTCATGTTGGTGTCAGGGTCCGCACTTAACCTCCTGTCCTCATTATGGGCATTGATCTTCTCCATATCTTCTGCGGAAAGCTCAAAATCGAAAATGTCCAGGTTTTCCCTGATCCTTGCCGGGGTAACGGATTTTGGAATGACAAGCACATCGTTCTGATGGTGCCATCTGAGGATGACCTGAGCCGGAGACTTGCTGTACTTTACACCCAGTTCCTGGAAGACAGGGGCAGAAAGGTCACCCTTTCCCTGCATCAGCGGACCCCAGGCTTCAACCTGGATATCATTTAGCTTGCAGAAATCCCTGATTTCCTTCTGGTTCATCAGCGGATGGAGTTCGATCTGGTCGATTACTGGCTTCACTTCGCAGGTTGTCATCAGGTTCTTAAGATGAGGAATATGGAAGTTGCATACGCCAATCGCTTTTACCCTGCCTTCCTTATAGAGCTTCTCCATGGCCTTGTAGGTTTCCACATATTTGTCCTTGCCTGGCCAGTGGATGAGATAAAGGTCGATATAATCTGTGCCCAGCTTCTTCAGGCTGGTTTCGAAGGCAGCCAGGGTATTCTCAAAACCCTGGTCCTTGTTCTGGAGCTTTGTCGTGATGAAAACTTCTTCTCTACTTAGTCCGCTGTCCTTAAGGGCTCTTCCGACCCCTTCCTCGTTGCCGTAGGCAGCAGCCGTGTCGATGAGCCTATATCCGCATTTGAGGGCTTCAAGGACAGCATCATAGACCTGTTCCCCTTCAGCAACCTTGAATACGCCAAATCCCAGACTTGGGATCTCAATTCCATTGTTCAGTTTCCATATTGGTACGCCTGTCATTAGTAATCCTCCTTGTAATGATTTCATTTCTTTACATTATAACTGATATTCCCTTACCCAGGCCTCTCGAATGGTTAATAGAGTGTGAATAATTGAAGGCCGATGGCGGTATTCCTCTACAGGCATTGATTTGCCTGAGTGCTGAAGCTTGAGGGGATGTATGCGCCTTTTACACAAACCGGCAATTTTAAACCTGTCGTGCTTCCTGTCAAAGAACAGCGCCTTCCAAGGAAAAGGCTTCATCGTTTTTTTAACTGGCGGGTATACAATCTAAGTGCAACAGGTTAATTTGAATATTCGCCAATAAAAAACCCATCGAGACAAACCTTTAAGCTAGAATGGAGTTATCAGACTACCATCAACTAAGGAGGTTCACTCGATGAGCTACAACCATCTTACCATTGATGAGCGGGAAATTATACTGCTCATGCATCATGACAGGGAAAATGTAACGACAATCGCCAAGGTCCTAAACCGGAACAAGGGAACCATCAGCCGCGAACTTCGCAGAAATCGTGGAGAGCATGGCTACAGCGCCCACGAAGCCCAATCGTCCTACCGGATGCGAAGGGCAACTTGCAGGCCCGGGCTGAAGGTTCTGAAGAGGGAAGTCCATGACCATATCGTTCTTGGGCTGGAGAACTACTGGTCACCTGAACAAATCATCCAGTACCATGGCCTCCCCATGTGCATCGAGACCATCTACCGTGCGCTTAAGCGCGGTCTCCTTCCCATCATCCTCCGAGAGAATCTCCGGCAGCACGGAATCCCGAGAAAGGCTAAGGGAGAGGAGAAACGTGGATCCATCCCCGACTGTGTATCCATTGAGAAACGCTCGCCTGAGGCCTCTTCCAGAAGCAGGATTGGCGACTGGGAGGGCGACACGGTCGCCGGAAAATGGCGTACAGGATGCTTCATGACCCTGGTGGACCGGAAGACACGCTTCCTCGTCTCCAGGAAGCTTGAGGACCACAAGTCGCAGACCCTCAGGGAATCCATCTGCAGCAGCCTGCAAGGGCTGCCCTGCATGTCCTTGACCGTGGACAATGGCAAGGAATTCGCTGCGCACAAGGAGACGTCAGCCGATCTGGAGGCGCCCATCTACTTCTGTCATCCGCACAGTCCTTGGGAGAGGCCAACCAACGAGAACACTAATGGACTACTCCGTCAGTTCTTTCCCAAGTTCACCAGCTTCCTGGAGGTGACCCAGGAGCATCTGGACTGGGCTGTTGACCTGCTCAATAACCGTCCACGTAAATGTCTCGGTTGGAAAACCCCATTTCAGGCGATGTCTGAAGGTCTGTTGCACTTAGATTGACAGTCCGCCACTTCCCCACCAAAATATCATAGAACCAAAATGGTACTAATATATTCAGGAGGATTATGGTATATTAGTAGAGAAAAAGATGAAGAAAGATTGGAGTAAAGTTTGGAGAAGAACTTTACCCATTTTGATCACGAAGGAAATGCGTTCATGGCTGTTCAATCTTTCAAACCATGGGTGACTTCATCATACCAAGAGAAGGGACTTTTACAAGAGTGCCTCAGGGTAGAATCATCAGCGAAGGAGATGAGTTTTCATCATATGCGAAGAACAGAACTCAATCTTATTGTGACCTTTCATACAACTACTCAGGCCATCGCCATGGAGAAGTATTGCAAAGTGATGAATATTCCGGGAAGACTCATTCCTGTACCGGTTAAGATCACCTCAGGTTGTGGTATGGCATGGATGGCGAACCTTCGGTATAAGGAGGAAATTAAAGCTTTTGTGGAACGTTTTCCACTGGAAGTAGAAGCCTTACATGAAATTGAAGTGTAAATTGTAATGATGTCGGATTTTCCGACATTTATTTGGTCCTTCGTTCTTCTAATCTTAGAATAACGATAGGGGAAGAATCAAAAAGTCCTGAGAAATTGAAGCAGGCAGGTTAATCTTGTGTTAGAGTCCACAAGAATTCGAAAGGATGATATATTTTGGTTTCATATAGAATGACCTTGAGAATATATGGGGTAGATAAAATATTCGGACCGGGCCTTGCGACGCTTCTTAGAGGCATGGAAGAACATGGCTCGCTTCAAAAGTCTGCAGCGTCCATGAAGCTTGCCTATAGTAAAGCGTGGAAGATGCTGAAGACGGCTGAAGAAGAACTTGGATATTCTCTAGCCGACAGAGAAGCTGGAGGCAAAAATGGTGGAGGCTCAAAGCTGACTCCTGGAGGGATCAGGTTATTGGAATCCTATGAAGCATTCAGAAAGGATGCAAACGAAGCGGTGAAAGGGATATTTGAAAAACATTTTGATTTTCTTGAAATCAAGGAGGATAAAAATGGAAGCGGAGATTGAATTCTGCAAGGGTGGGGGCTGCACAGCCAAACTAGGACCAGGAGCATTGGAGAGTGTCCTGAAACAAATCCCAAGACATCCTGATGCCAATCTGCTCATCGGATTTGACAGTGCCGATGATGCGGCGGTCTATAAGTTGAGTGACGATCTGGCGATTGTCCAGACACTGGATTTCTTTCCACCCATGGTAGATGATCCGTACCTCTTTGGACAGATTGCTGCGGCAAATGCCTTGAGCGATATCTATGCCATGGGTGCAGAGGTGAAAATGGCACTGAATATCGTATGTTTTCCGGAAAAGATGGACCTTAATATCCTAGGACAGATCCTCATCGGGGGAAATGAAAAGGTTGCTGAGGCCGGTGGAGTTCTTGCCGGAGGACATTCCATCACAGATGTCGATGTGAAATACGGCCTGTCGGTGACAGGAACCATACATCCCGACCGAATACTTGCCAATAACGGATGCAGACAAGGGGATAAACTGATCCTGACCAAACCCCTGGGTGTTGGGATAGTGGCAACAGCGGCAAGAGTAGGCGGAGCTACGGAGGAAGTCTTGAAAAAGGCGACGGATTCCATGCGTACGCTGAATAAATATTCTGCCGAGATCGTCAGGAAATATGATGTGCATGGCTGTACCGATATTACAGGCTTTGGACTTCTCGGTCATCTTCTGGAGATGCTTGATGATCAGTTCTCTGCGGAGCTTGATCAAAAAGGGATTCCCTATATCCCTGAGTGTGATGCCTATGTTGAAGATTTTTATATCACAGCCGCTGCGCAAAGGAACAGGAACCATGTCGGGAAGGCTGTAGAGTTCAAGGATTGCAGCTTCTCCATGGAGGAAATCCTCTTTGACCCTCAAACCTCAGGCGGGCTCCTCGTCAGCATGGATGCTGATGATGCTGAAAAAGCCATCGTGGAGATTAGAAAGCTGGGACTTCCTTGTGGAATCATCGGTGAGATCATTGAAAAGAAAGATAAAAAAATTTATGTGTATTAAGGAGCCATAAAGTGATTATTAAAGTGAATGCAGTAGGAAAACAATGTCCACTTCCCGTCCTAGAAGCGAAAAAAGCCATAGAAGAAATGAAAGGGAATGGAATCGTAGAGGTAAGCGTAGATAATGAGATTGCTGTGCAGAACCTGAATAAGCTGGCAACACATAAAAACCTCGAGGCCAGTTTCGAAAAATTCAACAATGACCTCTATGTCGTAAAAATTGTCGTCAAGGCTGAGGGTGAAGAAGAGAAATCAGCCCTGGAGGAAATCACTGCGATTCCCCAGACTGGAAAGAAAAATATCGTGGTGGTCCTTGGAAGTAACCAAATGGGAGATGGATCAGATGAACTTGGGGAGATTCTCATGAAGGGTTTCATCTTTGCCCTAACGAAGCAAAAAACGCTTCCAGGAACTGTACTTATGTATAATAGCGGTGTGAAGCTTGCCTCAGAAGGGTCTGATTCCATTGAAGATTTAAAGGAACTTGAAGCTGAGGGCGTGGAAATCCTCGCCTGCGGGACGTGCCTCAACTACTTTGAGTTAAGTGACAAGCTTAAGGTAGGTTCAGTGACGAACATGTATGAAATCGCAGAGAAAATGACAGAAGCAGGGCTGATCATAAGGCCATAAAGGAGAAAATATGGAACATTTGGTCATGGTAAGAGGCGGTGGGGACATTGCCACGGGAACGATATATCGGTTGGTAAGGTCCGGGTATCCGGTTCTTGTCCTTGAAACAGAATCGCCTTCTGCCATCAGAAGAAAAGTGGCTTTTTCTGAAGCTGTCTATGAGGGTAAAAGCAAGGTGGAGGATATGGAATGTATCTTGGTCAAGTCGCTCCAAGAAGCTTATGCTGTCATGAAATCCGGAAAACCGGCCATGATGGTGGATAAGGATTGCAAGGTACTTGAGGAGGTAAGACCTTTTGCATTGGTCGATGGAATTCTTGCAAAGAAGAACCTGGGAACGAACCTAAAAATGGCAGATATCACCATAGCCATCGGACCTGGATTCGAAGCGGGAAAAGATGTTGATCTCGTCATCGAGACCATGAGGGGACACAACCTCGGAAGAATCATCGAGAATGGCTTTGCGGTGAAAAATACCGGAATACCTGGGATGATTGCCGGATTCGACAAAGAAAGAGTGATTCACTCTTCAGTCGGGGGCATCATTTACGGAAAAAAGAAAATCAGTGATTTCGTCAACCAAGGCGACTGTATTGCAGAAATTGGGTCAGATGAGGGATTCGTAGAAGTTAAGGCGACAATTTCAGGAATCCTCAGAGGTCTCATCAGAGAGGGTTATCCGGTGACCAAAGGATTCAAGATTGCAGACATCGATCCAAGGACATCAGAAAAAGAGAACTGTTTTACAATTTCCGACAAGGCAAGATGTATTGCAGGAAGCGTACTTGAAGGATTACTTTATTTAGAGCAAAAGAAAAAGGAGATAGAACGTGGAGAAAGTTAAGGTGCAAGATGCAGTAGGAATGGTGCTTTGTCATGACATCACCGAAATCGTTCCTGGTGTATTCAAAGGGGCGGCATTTAGAAAAGGACACATTATTGAAGAGAAAGACATCGAAAAGTTATTGGATATTGGCAAGGAAAATATTTTTGTCTGGGATTTATTGGATGGGTATGTCCATGAGAATGATGCGGCTTATCGAATGGTCAAGGCGGCCGTCGGTGAAGGAATCGCCTTAACTGAGCCTAAGGAAGGCAAGATAAACTTTTTAGCAAAATTTCCTGGTGTCCTGAAAATCAATCTGGAAGCCTTATACGAAATCAATGCAGATGAACAGATTTGCTTCGCGACGATTCATGGAAACAAGACGGTCACAGAAGGAAAACTTCTTGGCGGGACAAGGGTTATCCCGTTGGTCGTAAAGGAAGAAGTTCTTGCATCTTTTGAAGAAACTTGCAGGAAAAACGGACCCATCATCCAAGTGGTTCCATTGAAGAAAGCAAAAATCGGAATTGTCACGACAGGTTCTGAAATCCTCAATAAAAGAATTACGGACAAGTTTGGACCCGTTTTAAGGGCAAAAGCTGAAGAACTTGGTGCGGTTGTTGTAGGGCAGTCTTTTTCGGGCGACGACAAGAATGTCATCAGGGATCAAATCCTCAAATTCATCGAAGAGGGTGTCGATCTGGTTGAAGTATCCGGGGGAATGTCCGTAGACCCTGATGATATGACTCCGGCAGCGATAAGGGACTGTGGTGGAGAAGTGGTTACCTATGGTGCACCAGTACTTCCCGGGTCAATGTTCATGCTTTCCTATGTCAAGGGTATCCCTGTAGTGGGACTGCCGGGTTGTGTGATGGCTGCCAAGAGAACCGTATATGACTTGGTTGTACCAAGACTTCTAACGGGAGAAAAATTGACGAGAAGAGATTTTGTGCTCCTTGCCCATGGGGGACAATGCCAGAACTGTGAGCGATGTGTTTATCCCGATTGCGGATTTGGACAATAGTACATGAGACCAAATGACAAAGGACCTGGTTATGTATCTGCATTCTGAGAGAGGAATTGAGATAAGAGCTAACAATGGATATACGCCAATCTTAATTTCACCCAAAACAGCCTATGTGTGAATAAGAGCCCATGATTTCATTGCGGTGGAGGCAGAGGAAGATTCAAAGGACGCCATGAAGATTGAGGAACCCAAGATTCCACAATTGCCCTTTGAATGCCAGATTAGCTTTAGAAGTGAGGCAAGCAATAACAATTTCTGGTGGAAATTTGGCAGACATCACTGGCATGGGTGCCTCGGGAATCAACTACCGGTAGCCGTTCACCTGCCTAAGGAAAGGCTTCTGCTTTTAAAGAAATAACGGATAGAGGAGAAAGTGAATGATTTATCTTGATAACGCGGCAACAAGCCTTCACAAACCCGAGGGCGTAGCAAAGGCAGTATTTGAAGCCATAAGCACCCTGGGGAATGCCTCAAGGGGAACATATGAGTTCGCGCTCAATGCGGATCGGATTATTTATGATGCAAGGGAAAAGCTGGCAAGGCTATTTAACGTCAAAAACCCTTCACTGGTTGCCTTTACCTCCAATGCCACCGAGAGCCTGAATGTTGCGATAAAAGGCTCGCTCCTGCCTGGAGACCATGTGATCACCACTTCATTGGAACACAATAGCGTGTTAAGACCTCTTTATGAGATGGAGAATAGTGGCGTTCAACTCACCATACTACCCTCTGATGATAAAGGTTGCTTTTCCTATGAAGAGATGGAAAGTGCCATCAAGAAAAATACAAAAATTATCGTATGCACCCATGCGTCAAATCTTACGGGAAATCTTGTAGATATTCGAAGAGTGGGTGAAATTTGCAATAAGCACAATCTTCTTTTTATCCTGGATGCTTCGCAAACTGCCGGAGTTATTCCTCTTGATATGGAAAAAGACCAGATTGATATCTTGTGCTTCACCGGACATAAAGGGCTCATGGGACCCCAAGGAACCGGAGGCATATGTCTGAGAGGCGAAGTAAGGCCTCGTCCGCTGATCACCGGCGGAACCGGGATCCGGACTTTTGAAAAGGAACATCCTTCCTATATGCCGACAGCCTTGGAAGCGGGTACGCTTAATGCACATGGTATTGCCGGTCTTCATGCGGCGCTGTCCTTCATCGAAAAGGAAGGACAGGAGAATATCCAAAAAAAAGAACAGGCTCTTGCAGAGTACTTTTATGAAAGAGTGAAGAGATTGCCGGGCATAAGAATTTATGGCGATTTCACCAATAAAAACCGAGCGGCCATCATTTCTTTGAATCTGGGAGAGGTTGACTCTGGCAAGGTGGCAGACGAGCTGGCACAGAGATTTGATATTTACACCCGTTCTGGAGGACACTGCGCGCCGCTGATGCATGAAACCTTTGGTACAGAAGCTCAAGGAATGGTCCGGTTCAGTTTTTCTTTTATGAATACCTTTCTCGAGGCTGACCTTGCGATAAAAGCTTTGAAGACAGTTTTGGAGGAGTAAACCTATGCGGATCATGTCAAATAGAAGAGGAAGTTTTCAATCCTTCGATACGCTTTCTGATGCCTTGGAACTCGATGGATCAGGGTCGCCTGTCATTTCCCTCGTAGGTGCCGGAGGGAAGACCACAATAATGATGCAGCTGGCGCTTGAACAAAAAGAACTTTCCAGGGATGTCCTTATTACTACGTCTACCCATATGCTTGAACCGATTCAGTATGCTTCAGTGGATGAGGATGAAGAATTGATCAGAGAAAAGCTTAGAAAAAACCATATGGTCATTACCGGAAGAAGGGCAAAAGAGGGTAAGATCTCTGCACTCCTTGAAGATACCTTTCAAAATGTCCAAAGGGTGGCAGATGTCACTTTAGTGGAGGCTGACGGTTCAAAGCGTTATCCAGCAAAAATCCCGAATGAGAATGAACCTGTAATTTCTGGAAAAACAACGGATATCTTGATCGTGATGGGGCTTTCGAGCCTTAATATGACTTTAAAAGATGGATGCCATCGCCGAGACCTGGCGCAGGAATTCCTTGGGAAAGGCGATGAGGATATTTTAACAGAAGAGGATCTGATTAAAATTATCCTTATAAAATATGTGAAACCTTTAAATGAAAAATATCCTCAGATAAAAATCAGGTGCATATTGAATCAGGTGGACAATGAGGAACGGCTGATAAAGGCAAAGCATATCGCGTTGAGCCTTGGAAATATCGGGTGCATCATAAGGTCTGAAATAGAGGAGTGAGGTAAAAATGAGCGAAAACAAAAACTTCTATAAAGTGCTAATGGCTGAATTGAAAAATAGTGGCAGGGTGGTCAGCGCAGTGCTTCTTGATGATATCTATCTGGGAAGCCGTATGATCCTTACGGATATGAATAAAAAGGGATATCTTTCTTCAGGGGTTTCTTTGGACAAGTTCTGGGTAGATCAGATTGAAAAGATCAGAAGCGCTAAGTCAACGGGGATTTATGAAACGTCCATAGGTCAGATGTTTGTTGAAATCAGTGAAACTTCTCCTCATCTCATCATTCTTGGGGGAGGACACGTTTCGCTTTCCATGGCCAAAATCGGAAAGATGCTCGATTTTCATGTCACCGTCGTTGATGACCGTGAAGAGTTTGCAAAACCTGATCGCTTTCCCGAAGCGGACGAGGTTGTTTTCGGGCCTTTTGACGAACTTTTTGAAAATGTGCCGGAACATGAGAACAGCTACTATGTCATTGTCACCAGAGGACATGTTGGGGATAAGGCCTCGCTTAAAAAAATCCTGAACTCGAAATATAAATATGTCGGAATGATTGGAAGTAAAAGCAAGATCGGACTGACCATGGGCAGCCTAAGGGAAGAAGGAATACCTGAAGAAAAACTTTCTGAAGTTCATGCCCCAATCGGCCTTGACATCGGAGGCCAGCTTCCAGCTGAAATTGCAGTAAGCATAGCGGCACAGATTATTGAGATAAAGAACAAGAACTGGGGAACTTTAATAGAGAGCAGTATTATGAATGTTATCTTAAGCGCAGATGAGCATGTTAAACTTATCCTGGCTACAATTATTGCAAAAAATGGTTCGTCTCCAAGAGGCATCGGGAGCAGGATGATTATAAAAGAAGACGGAACGATTGTTGGAAGCATTGGCGGTGGCAATGTGGAATATCAGGCAGTGCTTGAAGCTATTCACCTTAAAGAGTCTGTTGTCAGAGATTATGTCCTCTCGAACAAAGAAGGGGGAACGCTGGGGATGGTATGCGGAGGCAACATCAGGGTACTCCTGGAAATCCTTTAGTGGAGAGTAAGCATCGCTCGAAATTGATTAATTTCTGATAATCTCTTACGAATTAAATTCAGTTCTTCTTATTCACATTAACAATATGATATAATTTTCTTGATAATATAATGAAATTTCGGAAGTTCCGAAGATTTGGGGGAGCAGAAAAATGAATGGAGCACTAATCGCCCATGACAACATGAAGGATGACCTTGTACTGTTTGCCCTGAAGCACAAGAAGACCCTGGAGAGATTCGAGCTTTATGCCACCGGGACAACGGGAAAGAGGCTCATCGATGAGATAAGCCTTGATGTCACAAGGCTTCAGTCCGGTCCCATTGGCGGTGACCAGCAAATCGGGGCCATGATCGCGGAAGGAAGGATGATGTTTGTTATCTTTTTTCGGGACCCGCTTACCGCACAGCCCCATGAACCAGATGTGCAGGCGCTACTGAGGCTTTGCGACGTCCACAAAATTCCCATCGCAACGAACATCACTACAGCGGAAATCATGATTTCCTACCTGGAGCAGCTTCTTCTTGACTCCAAGTAGGCTCTTTTCGAGAAAATCCCTCCCTTGTCGCTTAAGACTCCATGCGACAAGGGAGGGATTTCTTACTATATTATTTTAAAGCTTTGTCGTCAAAAAAGCATAATAGGAATTCAGTTATTGAAGTTTTCCCCGTTGCTGCCAAGAGGGCAAAGGGTAAAAAAAATGGATGCTTTTAGGATATAGATGTTAACGCGAGATCAGATCATATACGCCGGGATCCTCTACGACGACATCGACCATTCAATCATTGAGGCTAGGAATATCAATCAACTACTAACTGTGCAGGAAACCTCAGTGCAAGATAAATAAGGTGTCGAATAGAGGATATGGAACCAGCATAGATTTCAGGTACTCCTCTGTCGAGAATAGGCTTGAATTCAGCCACGGGGAGATTGATTGCGTTCCATACAGCCCTTGGGTCATATGGGAAAATCGTTTTCATAAATGTATTGACAAAAAAGTTGGTCCGGAATACAATTAGTTCAAAGGTTGAACAAATTATTGAGCAGTTACAAAATTGTCATTTTATCAGAGAAAGGCAAGTGGCTAAAGATGAATCGTATTAATGATCGGAAAAGAAGTTTGTTGCGGATGGTTGATGTTCTGAAACGAGAAGGTCCCATGACACAAACGATGCTGAAAGAACATACCAACATGCAGGCGTCAACTGCTTCCTATTTGATGAATGATCTTAAAAGTATCGGAATAGTCATTAATTCTGGTGAGACGATTCAAGGTTCAGGAGCAGGCAAGCCCGGCAATCTGATCCAGCTGAACAATAACTTGGCTCAATTTATTGGAATCTATGTCGAAGACAATCAGGTGAACGTTTATGTGACCGGTTTGGATGGGATAACGCTTGACTATAGGAAAATTGTCATGGGAAATCCAACACAGGTTGAACAGGCATTGATTCAGGTAGTAGATTCAATATGTCAGGAAAATTCTATCATTCGCGGAATTGGAATAGCAATGAAAGCGATGGTTCTTTCTGATGGTACGATTCGCTTTGGGTATCGAGATGGCATGAACGAAAATTGGAAACTGCAAGGATTGCTGCAACGTTTAACTACACATTTTTCTGGGATTCCCATTGTCATTGAGAATGACGCAAATTGTACCGCACTTTTGTATCAGTATGAGCAGAAAGAGGACAAAATGGATTTGGTGCTTTATTTGCTAAATAGAATCCCTTTTGGAATCGGATGTTCCATCCTTGTTAAGGGGAAGCTACTAAAAGGGGCAAATGGTTCTACTGGCCAGTATTTTGAAAAAGGCTCCCGATTGCGCAGTCTTGCTATTGATAAGACGAATAAAGACGAGTATCTGGAAAGCTTCATTACTGCTTTAATGCCACATATTGCCACAACCGCCTATCTTCTTGATCCGAAAATAGTAGTCTTATCCGGAAGTTTTCTAAGTGACCTTGAGGAAAAAACAGTGGATAAAGTGGAATCAATTATCAAAAGCTATCACTTGCCCATTGAAGTCATCCTTACGAAGGGAAATCAAGACTATGATCCTGCTAAAGGTGCTGCTTTAATCGCAATGAATGATTATATATCAAGTTTTATCGCAAAGGTAGGCGCAAGATGAAAATCAATAATACGTTCTTATATGTACTAAAGAAACTTTTAAAGATGCTGTTTACAATCTGGGTAGTGATGACGCTTATTTTTTTCCTGATTCGGTTGATGCCATCAAATCCTGTTGAGCGTTATATCGAAGTACAGATGGTCCAATATGGGCTAAGTCTCGAAGAAGCAACATCAAGAGCTGCATTTCTTTTTTCGATGGACCTCGATAAGTCGATGATTGAACAGTATCTGGGATATCTTGGACGGGTCGTCCGCTTAGATTTTGGCAATTCCCTCCTTTCGCCAGGTGTGCCCGTCATGACCATTATTGCCCAGCGATTGCCATGGACTTTGTTCACCGTGGGTACGGGCCTTATCTTGTCGTTTCTTGTCGGGACGGCCACTGGTGCGGTTCTTGCCTTCAAAAGAGACAAATGGTATGAACCGGTAATCTCGGGTCTTGCTTCGTTTCTCAGCGCGATTCCGGACTTTCTTATTGCGATTTTCCTGCTTCTGATTTTCGGGGTCATCACCTGGGGAGGAAGAGGGACGATTCTTCCGATCCATATGCTTCGAGGAAACTACAGCATGGGTGTAACGCCAGGATTTAATGCCGCCTTCATTGTGGATATTTTCAAGCATGGGTTTCTCCCGATAATCACGTACATGTTTTCCCAGTTGGGCATCTGGATCCTTCTCATGAAAGGAAGCACCATCAGCAGCCTTTCTGCAGATTACGTCACCATGGCCAAGGTCAGGGGAATCAAGCCTCACCGGATCCTGACCGCTTATGTGGGCAGAAATGCGATGCTCCCGATTGTCACAGAATTTGCCATGAGAATGGGCTTTATCATCGGAGGATCGCTGATCATCGAGCAGCTCTTTGTATATCAGGGGATCGGGCTCGAATTGCTTAAGGCGACAAACGGGCGTGATTATCCTCTGATGCAGGGAATTTTTCTCATTATGTCCATTGCCATCGTGGTCAGCAGTTTCCTGGCTGAACTGATGTATGTGATCCTGGATCCGAGAATAAAAAGCAAGAGGGGGAAATAGACATGGCGAAAGAAAGCGCTCCTTATGTGACGATTTCCCAATCAAGCCGCTTAAAGAAAAACCTGTTTCAGATTCAGTATGCCCTTCTCCATGACATCTCTGGATTTCTGGGATTTCTGATTCTAAGCGCCATCATTGTCCTGTCCTTGGTCGCTCCCCTCGTGTTCCCCCTGGATACGGTTTCTGATCCTTCGAGTATCTTTCGGGCACCCAGTCTGATGCATATTTTGGGTACCGATCATCTCGGGCGTGATATCTGGGCGCAAATCGCCAATGGGGGCAGGGAACTTCTGGTCATGGCGCTCATCACCGCTTCAAACGCACCCGACACCTCGAGTTCGTTCAGCGTGCGCTCCTGCGCCCGCCATTGCAACGTGATCGCTACGCTGCGCTTGCCTGTTCCGATGCGCTCGGACTCGAAGACATCAAAAGGCTCCACGGACTCGAGGAATTCCCCAGCCGCATTTCTGGCAATCTGCTCGAGTCTCGAGTACGACACGTCTTTATTTGTGATGATGGCTAGGTCGCGCAGCGCAGCGGGTTGACGGCTCGGGTCGGAAAACGCCCAGCTTCTCGAGGTCAGCGGCAGGGTCAACTCGGCAATCATAATTTGACCAGTCAACTCGAGGTCAGCCGCGACGCTCGGATGCAACGCGCCGATCACACCGACGCTCGAGCCGTTCCAAACGATTGCGCCCGCAACGCCGGGATGCAGAAACGCGGGCGGCGTCTCGAGCAGCGGACTGATGCTCAGCTCAGCCCCGAGTTTCGCCGCTGCCGTCTCGAGCAAACCTTTGAAGGCGTAGAACCCGCCGCTCAGACCAGCCTGCCACGTCTTCACGGTCAGGTCGCCCATCATCAGCAGCGCCAGCAGCTCCTCCCCGATCAGCTCGCGGCGCCAGCCCTGCAGCGTGCGCACGTCCGGGGGCGGTGTCTCGTCGCGGACCGAGAGCACGATGCGTTGCAGGTCGGCGCGC
>ENA-OFCF01000224-OFCF01000224.1-metagenomes-genome-assembly--contig:-NODE-224-length-27869-cov-9.196915_pt1 | contig 27869 bp, 27 predicted proteins | sample MGYA00153387_OFCF01 | MGnify analysis MGYA00153387
GTCGCCAGGTAAAAGCCCGGACTCAGCTAACGCTGGGTCCGGGCTCTTTTTTTGTAATTTTGCGAGATGAGATTTACGGGTTGTCAGCAAAGAGATTCCGTTGAAGCATCTGGCCATGCAGGGCTCTGGCAAGAAATGGAAAATATTATTCGTGTGTATGGGAAACATTTGTCGTTCACCATCGGCGGAAATTATATTTCGTCAGATGGTGGAGGCTGCTGATAGAGTTGAAGAGTTTGAGGTCGATTCGGCTGGCACGATAGGCGATCATGAGGGGTCTCCGCCGGATTCGAGGATGGCAGCCGCTCTTGTTAGCAAGGGCTACGTGGTTTCTGGAAAATCACGTAAAATTAAGGCCTGTGATCTTGAATACTTTGATCGGGTCATCGCAATGGATGAAACCAACCTTCGGGATATTCTCCGACTCGATCCCAGTGGAAAGTTCCATGCAAAAGTCGTTCCGTTTGTTGAATTTTGCAGAAACCATACAGATCTGCGTGTTCCAGATCCATATTACGGCGGCGTGAAAGGATTTCAGCACGTTGTTGAGCTGCTAGAAGATGGTTGTCAGGGAATATTGCTCGATTTGCCGTCTTGAAATTGACGTGGGTAAGAGACGTGTAAACGGATGGCTATGGATTGGAACAAACTGCGCGGGTTGGCAGCTTCGGGCAGAATTGCAAATCTACCCAGTGTGGCTGGCAATGTGTTTGCGGGCATCGCAGTGGCCGCAGTGCACGTTAATCGGCTCGCTGATTGTTTTTTTTGGCAATCTATTATCATTCTAGTGGCCGCAGCAACATGCCTTTATCTCGCCGGGAATTTTCTGAATGACCGAGTGGATCTAGAATGGGATACGATTCATCGGCCTGAGCGGGCGCTTCCGTCGGGATTGTTTACGGCACGTCTTTACACAGGTCTCGCTTGGGTTTTTGGTCTAGCAGGTTTAGTTTTGTCAGCCTTGATCGGATTAAAATGTGCGTTGGTTTCTGTGATGATACTTTGTCTGGTGGGGATTTACACATACTGGCACAAGAAAAGTGCTTGGTCGGTGATTGCGATGGGAATGTGTCGGGCCTTGCTTCCGTTGCTGGGGTTTTATGCGATTCATGATGAGTTGAAGTGGATCTGGCCGATGGCAGTTGGGCTGTTTTGTTACATTGTTGGGCTTTCGATGAGCGCCAGATATGAAGGTATCAAAAATGCTCCACGGCGGATGAAATATGCATCGAGGATATTATTTTGCACTGCGGCAATTGTGATGGTTTTGGGCACGAATGGAATGATGTCAGCGGGATATTTGATGGTGTATGGAGTTCTGCCGTATGCGGTTTGGCTGATTCTTTGTGTGACGGTTTTTGGTAAGACGGTGTCGTCTCATGTTTCCAATTTGCTGGCGGGAATTCCTTTGCTGGATTGGATGGTATTACTGCCGCTGGGATTGGGTATGGAGCGGGTGCTGACTGCTGGCAATTTTTTGTCGATTGCTTGTTTATTTTTTCCTCCGTTGGCGTTTTTGGGTGGTAAGCTGTTGCAAAGATTTGCCCCTGCAAGCTGATCCGGCTTGCCCTGTCTTCGGTTCCACGTTCCACTCGCGTCGCGCATGAGCATTGCTGAAAAACAACAACAACTTCTCGACGAACTCGCGCTCTTCCAAGATTGGACAGAGCGCTATGAATATGTCATCGACCTTGGCAAAAAACTTGCACCGATGGATGAGTCGGCAAAAACGGCAGAGCATCTCATCAAGGGTTGTCAGTCACAGGTCTGGCTTGATGCTTCCAGTGAAGAGGGACTTGTGCGCTATCGTGCAGATTCTGATTCCCTCATTACCAAAGGCATGATCGCGCTTTTTGTGCAGGTTTTGGATGATCGGACACCGGATGAAATTCTCACGGCAGACATGAGTTTTATCGACCGCACTGGTTTGAAAGAACACCTAGCACCCACACGGGCCAACGCACTCAATCTGATGGCAACGCAAATGAAACAACGCGCACTTGCCTTCGCTTCACAAGCTTCTTAATTCTTCAGTTATGTTTGATTTTACATGGATTTCAGACCCCAGTGCATGGGCTGCATTGGCGACGCTCACATTGCTAGAGATCGTGCTAGGCATTGATAATATTGTATTTTTATCGATTCTAGTAGATCGTTTGCCGCCGGAAAAACGACGGATGGGGAGAATTTTCGGCTTAGGGTTGGCAATGGTCACTCGTCTGATGTTATTGGCGATGATCAAATGGATCATGGGCCTCAAAGCGGTATTGTTTTCCATTCCAATCGCTCCTGCATTCTGGAAAATGTCGCCATATGTTGCTGAGCATCACGGGATGTTAGGTATTACTGGGAAAGGGCTTATACTTCTTTTTGGCGGGTTGTTCCTGATTTGGAAATCCACCAAGGAAATTCATCACAAAATGGAGGACGACGACTCTTCCCAGATTAATGTGAAGGCCAGTGGCTTTATTTCGGTCATGATTCAGATCGCGATGATCGACATCATTTTCTCGCTGGATTCTGTGATCACTGCGACCGGAATGGCAGATGATCTTTCTGTTATGGCTTTGGCCGTGATTATTTCAGTGGCTGTGATGATGATCGCGGCAGGGCCAATCAGTGAATTTGTGTCTCGTCATCCATCGATCAAGATGTTGGCGCTGGCTTTCCTGATATTGATTGGCACGGCCCTCATCGGTGAAGCATTGCATTTCGAGATTCCAAAAGGATATATCTACTTTGCCATGTTGTTCTCGTTGGGTGTAGAGCTTCTCAATCTGCGTGTGCGGGAAAAAAATCAGGCGGCTTCCGGTTTCGACATCTAGTGTATCACTTCCCGGTGATTAGTTTTCGGCTGGCCCAGATGTAATTCCAGCCGGAAAGCATGGTTAGTCCGAGGGCGAGCCACATGGAACTCGGGATTAGCCAACCATCAGGTGCGGAAAGGTATTGAATCAATTGAACAAACCAGTTGTCTGCGGTGAGGGGGCCAAATGCGAACCACACCAGACAGGTGATGCAAAACGTGAGTTGCAGGCCGGTTTTCCATTTGCCTAGGCGGTCAGCCGCGATGACTTGGCCAGCTTCGATTGCGATTTGGCGGAGGCCGGTGACCAAAAATTCACGGGCGATGATGAGCACTGTGATCCACACCGGACAGAGCTGTTCTTTCACTGCGCTCAGATAGACGAATGCGGAGCAAACAAGGACCTTGTCTGCCAGTGGATCGAGCAGTTTTCCCATGGGTGTCACTAGTCCGAGTTTGCGAGCCAAATAGCCGTCCAAAAAGTCGCTGATGGCTGCGATCACGAAGGAAACTAAGGCAATCCAATGGCCGACGGCCGTTTCGAATGCGGTTCCCGCGACGAAGATCGCTGTTAAAACTAGGCGGGAAAGTGTGATGGCGTTCGGTAAGTTCACGGAATGCAGTCTGCAAAAAACACCACGAAAGGCAACAAAGGGTTGCGGCACGCTGGATTTCTCCATAAGAGCGCCCAGCCAAAATTGGCATCTTCTTTATGAGCAACAGCGACTTCGGACTGATTGGTCTGGCCGTCATGGGTCAGAATCTTGTTCTCAATGTGGAATCCCGTGGCTTTCAGGTCTCGGTTTACAACCGCACCACCTCTGTGACCGATGCGTTTGTTGCCTCGCATCCGGAAAAAAAACTCGTTGGTGCCAAGTCGTTAGAAACATTTGTTCAGTCGCTCGCCTCGCCGCGTAAAATCATGATCATGGTCAAAGCTGGTGGGCCAGTGGATGCCGTGATCGAATCGATCATTCCGCTGCTCGATAAGGGCGATATCATCATTGACGGAGGAAATTCGCTCTACACCGATACCGAGCGGCGCGACAAGTGGCTGGGCGATCTCGGTTTTCGGTTTATTGGAGCAGGTGTTTCTGGTGGCGAAGAAGGTGCGCGCAAAGGCCCGGCGATTATGCCTGGCGGACCTGCCTCCACTTGGGATGTGATGAAGCCGATTTTTGAATCAATTGCCGCCAAAGTGGATGGCGAACCCTGCGTCGTTCACATCGGCCCGGGCGGAGCTGGTCATTATGTGAAGATGATCCACAACGGCATTGAGTATGGCGACATGCAACTCATCTGTGAGGCGTATAACATTTTTAAAGCAGCAGGTTTCACCGCGGCTGAGCTTGGCACAGTTTTCAGCGATTGGAACGACGGTGACCTCGAAAGTTATCTGATCCAAATCACTGCTGAGATTTTCAAGCAGCTTGATCCAGAAACTGGCAAACCGCTGGTTGAAATGATTCTCGACACCGCGGGTCAGAAGGGCACCGGCAAGTGGACCATCATCAATGCAGTTGAAAACTCGGTCGTCATTTCCACGATTAACGCTGCGGTGGAAGCTCGCATTCTTTCATCGATGAAGGAAAAGCGCGTTGCCGCGAGCAAGGATTTGAAAGGTCCAAAAGCCGAGATTACTGCGGATAAAGCGGCATTGGTCAAACAAGTGCATGATGCGTTATTTGCCTCGAAAATCGTTTCCTACGCTCAAGGCCTAGATCTCATCACGTCCATGAGCGCAGAAAAAGATTGGAATCTTGATCTATCGAAAATCGCCGCAATCTGGCGCGGCGGCTGCATCATTCGTGCGCGATTCCTCAATCGCATCACGGATGCGTATCGTGCCGAACCTGGTCTAACTAACTTAATGCTCGCGCCATTTTTTAAGGATCTGCTCAACGAGTTCCAACAAAATTGGCGCGAAGTCATTTCGATGGCGACGCTTGCCGGTATTCCGGTGCCTGCGTTCAGTGCTTCACTCGGTTACTACGACAGTTATCGTAGTGCGGTTCTACCGGCAAATCTGTTACAGGCTCAGCGTGACTTTTTCGGGGCCCATACTTACGAGCGCACCGACAAAGCGCGCGGCGAGATGTTTCACACCGACTGGCCGGAAGTGATCGGTTGATCGACGACAATTGTTTTTTCTGAGCAGTCGCTGATGCAGGGATGATCGGCGTAATGCGCATAAATGATTTTCTTGCCTCTTTTCTTGTGGTTGGGGGGCGAAGCATACACTCTGCCAGCAAGTCACAAGTCTAACTACATGGCCAGCGAACATCCTTTCCAAATTCTTTTCGAAACTCTTGGGCGTCTGCCGATCGCTCATTCGGACGCGGTGAATCGCCATGCGTTTGAGGTTTTAAGCGACGTTCTTACCATACCAGTGGAGAAAGTCGGACGTTGCATCTTGTTGCGAGCGCCGCGTGCTGGATACGGGAAAACACACTTGTTGTCGCGTGTTCAGCATCACCTTGCTGCGAGTCACGAGTTTATACCGCTTCATGCGGCTTTCGGCAGTCGGATTGACGCCGCTTCAGTCACTGACGACACGTTGCGCCGCTTGCTGCGGCTCTTGCCCGCATCGGGCGGTTTATCAGTGTTGGATTTGGTCACGCGTCGTTTGTTTGCGATGGCGTTGCAACCTTTGGTGGGTTCGGGCGAAGTGCCGTGCCAAGATCGTGATGGCGCTTTGACGGCATTGCGGATGAGGCCGATTGAGACTTTTGATTTTCATCATCCAAATGCCGTGACCGCGCACTGGGCGCGAGAAAACTTTGAAATTTTAGGGCAGCGTTTGAGCATGGAGATCGCGCAGAGAAGCGGACTTCCGGTGCGGGGAGTGGCATTCTGGGTGGAAAACTTATTCCGATTTGCCGCGACTCCGCCCGACAATCCGGCCCGCCTGCGCACGCTGACGGATGCCGTACACGAGGGTAATCCCGCAGAAGGTGTGCGGATGGAACGTTTGGAAACTTTACTCGGTATGCTGGCCCTGTTGATGCGGGTGGTGTTCGTTGCCGACGATCTCGAAGGTTTTTCCTCAGATGAATCGGCGGCCCTTGGTCTCGCGGCTTTTCTTGGCTCGCTGCGGCATTCGGTTGAGCGGCTCGATGTGATCCTTTCGCTCAATCAAGATGTTTGGGACAGTGCATTTCTTCCGCGTTTGAGTGGAGGTCTGGCGGATCGTTTGTCAGAAGTGGTGATTGAACTCGGCCCGTTGAGCGAGGTGGAAATGATCGCACTGATTGATTCCCGCTCCCCCGGTTTGGGGGTGAGAGTTTTGGAACGAATGAACAGAACTGCCGCTGGAAGCTACGCACGCGGCGTGATCCGTGCAGCGGGTGACGCATGGCTACAAGCAGCCGCTGGTGAGGCAGCACAGTCAAACCTGCCCCATCAACCTCCGGTCGCGTCGGTCCCAGTCGTCGTGCCGCCTGATTCTGTCGTGGAAACGGTCAAACCAGCAGCAATCTCGGTTCACCGCGGAGTTAAGGAAGATCATCGTGAAACGCCTGTTCCCGAACCCGAGATTTCCGCGCCCATCCATGAGATGCTAGCCGATGAAGCTCCCGCCGAGATCGTTCCCGAAGGTGTTGCCGAACACGTTTCCACGGCAGACGAAATCACCACGGAAGTTTCGCCCGCATGGGAAACCGTGCAAGAACCCGAGCCCCTCGCTGTCACACCGGCGCATACAGTTTTTCCAGTGATCCCGGAATCGGTCTCCCCCCCTGATTCCATACCTCAGCCGTCGGTAATCCAAGCACCAGCTCAGCCATCTCCGACACAACCGCAATCCACAAACACCGACCGTGTTGATGAATTGTTGCGCCAATTCCGCGAGCGCTACGGGCGCGAAAGCATGTGAGAAAATTCACAAACCCCTTGCGAAACCACCTGCTTTGGGTGCTTATTGTCGCGGCAACGGCATGAGCAATTCCACTAAAAAAATCGAAGCTCCGGATAACCTCGCAAGGGCAATACACGCGGCAGACGGCTATCACGCAGAGACGGACGATCTCGTCGGCGAGCGCATGGTTCTCAACATGGGACCATCCCACCCGGCGACTCATGGGGTGCTGCGTCTGATTCTTGAACTGGATGGCGAGGTGATTCACAAGGCCGACCCGGACGTCGGCTTCCTGCACCGCGGAGATGAAAAAATCGCGGAAAACATGCACTACAACCAGTTTGTGCCTTACACGGATCGGTTGGACTATCTTGCTCCGCTGGCAAACAACGTCGCATACGCATGTGCGGTGGAAAAACTCATGGGCTGGACACTGCCGCCGAAGGGCCAAGCTCTGCGAGTCCTCTGCTGCGAACTGGCCCGCATCTCTTCCCACATGCTCGGTGTGGGAGTTTGTGCGATGGACGTCGGTGCGATGACCGTTTTCCTCTACACCATGACTGAGCGCGAAAAGGTCCACAACCTTTGCGAACAACTCACTGGCGCTCGTTTCACCACTTCCTACACCCGCGTTGGCGGCCAAGTCCGTGACATGCCGCCGGGGTTTGATGTCTCGGTTAGAAAGTTTCTCGACGAATGCGAAGTGACCATCGGCGAAATTTCTAAACTGCTGGATAAAAACAAAATCTTCCTTGATCGCATGGTCGATGTCGGGGTGATTTCCCGCGAATCGGCGATCTCCTGGGGCATGACTGGCCCGAATCTGCGCGGCTCTGGTGTAGCCCGCGACCTACGCAAGGATCGTCCATATCTCGGTTACGAAAACTATCAATTCGATGTGCCCATTTCCGATGATGGTGATTGTTATGCGCGCTATCAGGTCCGGATCGAAGAAATGCGTCAATCGGTGAGTCTCTGCCGCCAAGTGCTCGACACCATGCCCACAGGTCCGGTCAATCTAGTGGATGCAAAGGGTGTTTTACCCGACAAGGAGAGGGTGATGATGTCCATGGAAGAGCTCATCCATCATTTCATCGTTTCCACTCAAGGCGTGGACGCACCTGCTGGTGAAGTCTATTTTGCAGCAGAAAACCCGAAAGGTGAGCTCGGTTTCTACATCCACTCGAAAGGTGGTGGAGTGCCATATCGGCTCAAGATCCGCAGCCCCTCGTTCTGCAATCTATCCATCATTTCCCACCTGTTGCCCGGCCACATGGTCTCAGACGTTCCCGCCATTCTCGGCTCTCTCGATTTTGTCATGGGCGAGTGCGATCGGTGATGATATATCGTGATCTATCATGAAAACGATATTGTATTTCACCCTAGCGTCTTGGTTGGTTGTCACTGCCAATGCCGAATTCAGTGCTTGGACCCGCAACGACGGAAAGTCAGCAGAACTCGATCTAATATCTGTCGCCGATGCCGATGGCGAGAAATCTGGCAGTTTCAAGACACGCAGTGGCCAAACGGTGACGCTCAAGGCATCCAGTTTTGCGGAGGCCGACGCCAAACGCCTCGCCGAGTGGAAACCCTCAGCTCCGCCCATCGTTGCAGCCACCAGCGTGTTTGATGATAACCTGCTTATACTCGATAGAAAATCACTCAAGACCCTCAAAAATTTTGAGAAACCTGAGAAGTATTATCTATTTTATTACACCGCTTCGTGGTGCCCCCCCTGTCATAGATTTACCCCGTCTTTGGTTGAGTTCTACAACACTCATAAGCCCGGAAACCGCGAGTTCGAAGTCGTTCTTATCACCTCTGACAGCGATGATAGCTCAATGGACAAATACGCTTTTCAATACAAGATGCCATGGCCACATCTAAAATTGTCTAAAGTAGAAAAGTTCAACAAGAAATTCGATCACCCCGGCAGCGGTATTCCGAATCTGGTCCTCACCGATCTGCAAGGCAAACTGCTCAAGACTAGCTATCAGGGCAAAACCTATTTTGGTCCTACCGTTGTTATGAAACACCTTGAAGAACTCTTGGAAAAATAGCAGGAACTTTCCCACAAGCCACGTCACATTCATGTCCATTTCTCCACTCGAAGAATCCATCGCCTCGCACGAGACGCCCGGCACTCAGTTTTTCCCGCCGTTCGAACTCACTGCTGATCTGGATGCGGAAGCAAACGAAAGCATCTCGCATTATCCGGTGAAACGTTCGGCCACTCTGCCGCTGCTACACATCGTGCAACAAAGATTTGGTTATATTTCTGCGCCAGCCATCGATTGGGTGGCGTCCAAGTTAGATTTAGAACCCGTAAAGGTGTTAGAGGCGGTCACTTTTTATCCCGGCTTCCGGCAATCCGCTCCGGGAAAATTTCACATCCGCATTTGTCGCACGCTTTCTTGTGCGATGGGTGGCTCGTATGAACTCATGGAGCGACTGTGCGAGATCACCAGCATTGATCGCTCACAGTGCGATCCCCACCATCATCCGATTGCCGTTTCGCCGTGCGGAAATTTTTCGGTGGAATTCGCCGAGTGCCTTGCATCATGTGGCACCGCGCCGGTTTGCATGGTCAACGATGATTTTCATGAAGGAATCACTGCGGATAAAGCCGAGGCAATGGTAAAATCGTATCAGTCAGCCTGAGAAAATAGGCGGCAACTCATTCTGCCTTAGCACATCAAAAATGGATTCAGTAAAGATCCAATTTTTTTGAAAGTTAAGTGCATGTTGCAACGTCTCCGTAAAACTACATCCATGAAAATTAATCAATTTCTCGCCATATTATCTCTGTCAATATTTACGGGATCCTTCGTCCAAGCGGAGACTGCTGTTGAAAAAGATGTCCGCATGAAATGGTTCCACGAAGCCCGTTTCGGCATGTTTATCCATTGGGGGCTTTATTCGCAAGCTGCTGGCCATTGGCAGGGCAAACCGGTGGAAAATGTCGGTGAGTGGATTCAAAGTTTTGGAAAGATCCCTCATGCCGAATATCGCTCCGCTCTGCTGCCTCAGTTCGATCCGGTGAAATACGATGCGGAAGCCTGGGTCATCGCGGCCAAGAATGCTGGCATGAAATACCTCGTGATTACCTCAAAACATCACGATGGATTTTGCCTATGGGATTCCAAACTCACGGATTGGGACGTAGCATCCACACCTTATCAAAAAGACCTTCTCAAGCCGCTGGCAGAGGCTTGTAAAAAACATGGCATCAAATTCTGCCTCTATTTTACCATTATGGATTGGGCTCACCCGGATTGGGGCACCAAAGAATCTGCTAGTCCCGGGGCCGCGGCGACTGATGCGTTAGACAATCACACGTGGCGCGCCAATGCGGCAAATCCCAAACCGGACATGGATAAATTCACCGTGTATTTAAAAGGCCAACTCAAGGAAATTGTCGAGGCCTATCAGCCCGCAATTCTGTGGTTCGATGGGGAATGGGAAGATGCCTGGACACATGAACGGGGTGTGGATTTGTATGATTATCTGCGCGAGATGGACCCTGCGCTTATCATCAATAACCGCGTGGACAAAGGCCGTGCCGGGATGGCCGGACACACGACGGACGCCAAGTTCAAAGGCGACTATGGCACACCCGAACAGGAAATCCCAGCGACCGGGTTTGGCAAAGATGTGGCATGGGAATCCTGTATGACCATGAACGCCACTTGGGGCTTCAAGTCCGATGATACTAACTGGAAAACCACAGAAGTGTTAGTGCGCAATCTCATTGATATCGCCAGCAAGGGTGGCAACTACCTGCTCAATGTGGGGCCCACTGGCCAAGGCGAAATTCCTGCCGCATCGTTAGAGCGTCTCGCTGCAATCGGTGATTGGATGAAGCTCAACGGGGAATCAATCATCGGCACCACTGCCTCGATGTTTGCCAAGACTTCATGGGATGGTCGCTCGACCACACGCCAGCTGCCTGATGGCGGGACTTGCATCTATCTGCATCTTTTTAGTCGTCCAGAAGACGGGAAAATCATGGTAAATGACTTGCTGACCCGCCCGATTAAGGCATCGATTCTCGGCAGTTCCCGAGAGCTAACGATCTCCGGTGAAGAAGGTGCATGGACCGTGCAGCTGCCCGATGGACCGATCGAACCACTGGCGACGGTGATTTCTCTAACATTTGAGCGCGATGCCACAGTGAAGGCATCCGAACCCGCCAAGAATTAAAGTTAGTTCAAAAACGAAAGCAGATAAAATTTGGAGGGTAGCTGATCTAGCGGTCCTCCATTTTGTTTGCATTTATATGTGAAATTCAGCCATTCAAACCAAATATTCGCCGGTCAGAATTCACAATGGCCGGGAGTGCGGGCGAATGGGATCACATCGCGGATGTTGGCCATGCCGGTGACAAACATGAGCAGTCGTTCAAATCCGAGTCCGAAACCCGCGTGCGGGACACTGCCATATTTCCGCAAATCCGCATACCATTCGTAATGCTCTGGATCGAGACGGTGTTTGGCGAAATTTTCCATCAGCACGTCGAGGCGTTCTTCGCGTTGACTGCCGCCGATGATTTCGCCGATGCCGGGGACTAACACATCCATGGCGGTGACGGTCTTGCCATCGTCGTTGAGGCGCATGTAGAAAGGTTTGATTTCTTTCGGATAGTTGAAAACCGTGGCTGGCTTTTTGAAATATTCCTCCGTCAGCCATCGCTCGTGCTCGGATTGCAGGTTGAGTCCGTATTCGACTGGATAGACGAAATCGAAACCGCTGTTTTTGAGCAGCTCCACGGCATCGGTGTAAGTGATGCGTTCGAAAGGTCGGCTGGACACGAATTCGAGCCGCTCGCGCAATCCTTTGTCGATAAACTTGGCAAACATTTCGAGATCTCCTTCGTGGTTTTCTAGCATTTCTCGGACGAGAAATTTCACCATGGTTTCGGCTAGATCCATGTCGCCCTGAAGATCACAGAAAGCGACTTCTGGTTCGATCATCCAAAACTCTGCGGCGTGGCGAGACGTGTTAGAGTTTTCTGCGCGGAAGGTGGGACCAAAGGTGTAGATGTTGGAAAGTGCGCAAGCAAAGGTTTCGCCCTCAAGTTGGCCGCTGACGGTTAGATAAGTGCGTTTGCCAAAAAAATCTGCGCTTTCTTGCGAGATTTTGTCGTCCGGCAGGGTGGTGACGCGAAACATTTCTCCCGCACCTTCACAATCGCTGGCGGTAATGATCGGCGTGTGGACGTAGATGAAATCGCGCTCTTGGAAAAACCGATGAATGGCGTATGCCATGCGGCTGCGCGTGCGAAAAACTGCACCGTAGAGATTGGTGCGCGGCCGCAGGTGGGCGATGCTGCGCAGAAACTCGGTGCTGTGGCCTTTTTTCTGCAAGGGATAATCCTCCGGCGCAGAACCTATCAATCGGATAGATGTAGCCTGCATTTCCCATTGTTGACCTGCTGCGGGCGATGGAATGAGTGTGCCGCGCACCTCAACTGAGGCACCTGTGGTCATCTTCGCGACGTCTTCGTAGCCCGGGATGCCTGCATCTGCAACGATCTGGAGATTTCCCAGACAAGTGCCGTCATTCAGTTCAAGAAACGAAAAAGTTTTGGCGTCTCTGCGGGTGCGGACCCAACCGGCGACTTGGAGGTCATCGCAGAATTCTTGCCGACGCAGGACGTGCTTGATGAGTGATCGCATAAAACGAGTTGTGTGGGACAGAACCTTGTCAAAACAGTCCGCTTATACCGGCATCATAAATGCGAGCAGACTGATCATTCGTTCACGGAGTTTTGCTCGTGGCACGATGGCATCGATCAGGCCGTGTTCGAGCATGAATTCTGCGGTTTGAAATCCGGGCGGAAGGTTTTGATGAGTTGTTTCCTTGACCACGCGTGGCCCGGCGAAACCAATCATGCATTTTGGTTCTGCTAGATTGATGTCGCCAATGGTGGCGAATGATGCAGTCACGCCGCCAGTGGTCGGATGAGTGAAGAGAGAAATGTAAGGAAGCCGTGCTTCTGATAGCCGGGCGAGGGCTGCGCAGGTTTTAGCCATCTGCATCAGGGAAAGCATGCCCTCCTGCATCCTCGCGCCGGATGAGGCGGAAACAATGATCACTCCACGTTTTTCTAAAACTGCTGTCTCGATGGCGCGGGTGATTTTCTCACCGACCACTGAACCCATCGAGCCTGCGAAGAACTTGAAGTCCATCACTGCGATCATCACTTTGTGGCCACCCATGGTTAGACGTCCTGAAATCACGGCGTCATCTAGTCCGGTTTTATCGCGAAGGATTGCGGTCTTTTCTGTGTAACCCTGAAAGCCGAGCGGATTAGCAGAAACCATACCGACGTCGGTTTCTTCGAATGAGCCTTCATCGGCTAACAATTCGATTCGTTTGCGGGCATCCAACAGAAAGTGATGTGCACAATGCGGACAGACTTGGATATTTTGTTGGAGTTCAAGATTGTGGATCATCGACTCACAATCTGGACATTTGTTCCAGAGTCCCTCTGGAGTGTCCTCACGGCGGTCGAGTTTTTGGAGTCGTGGCTTGCTAAAAATTCCCATGGCAGTGGCAGGTTGAGGTCGGATGCGGGACGCGCTGCGGAGCAGGTTTGTCGTGCGCCACGCTAGCGATCCCTATCGCAGATCACAACATCCTTTTAAAAGTTCACTGTGCGAAGCTGGCCGCAGCTTAAAATCATTTGCATTGCTTTTTGGTGAAATGGGCGACAATAAGCGCCTGGATATCAGTCAACGCATCTTTATTATTTGATGAAACTTCTCCATTTTATCAGCGGCTCATCGGCCTTACTTCTGACATGGCTGGCGGTAACATTTGTTTACCATGCGCCGTCTCCGCGTTACCAGAAAACTGAAGCAGTCCCCGCGACGGCAATCATGATGCCAGAGGATAAAGCCACCACACTTGAGATTTCCGCCACATCCGTAACGGCTGCTGGGACGAATTAATCTCCGATTCACCGCCTTTGCCGTGCTCACTCGGGACTCTAACCGGTGAGCTTGGACTGTTCATTCACCCAATGCCAAGTAATGACCAACTCTCCATCCTATGACCAACAATCTGAACATCCTTGCGAGGCAGTGGCAGCCGCATTCAGCGTCATGCACAAAGCGTGATTCATCCCGCCGTAGAAAAAATCTGGATGCGGCAGTGGGAAAGGTCTAGTGGTTGTTCATGAAATCCTGTCTCGGAATGCTTTTTTTTCTCACCCTGATGATCTTGGTGATGGGTGGCGGTTTTTTGATTTGGTATTTGAGCGAAACATCTGAGTTTTCGCGTCAGGCAAAGGTGCCGGTGGCTGTGCCAGCCAAAGCATCGGCAACCACGCCTGCCAAGCCGCCGGTGGCCACTCCGGTGCGCCCGCAACCCAGCCGCTGAATCCCCAGAACGCGAGAACTCACGAGCCTGAGATGATGGAAAAAACACCTGACCAAGCTCCTTTGAATGAAGCAGAGCAAAACGACCTCAAATGGCTGCGTGAAGTCTATCAGGGTGACCATCAGCGACAGCTCACGCTGCGGGCGGTTCTCACTGGCGGTGCACTGGGTATGTTTCTATCGATTTCAAATCTCTACACCACACTCAAACTCGGTTGGGCATTCGGCGTGGCAATCACGGCTTGTGTGATGTCATACGTGTTGTGGAATGCATTGCGTGCTCTAACTGGCGGACGTTTTTCACAGATGTCGCTGTTGGAAAATAACTGCATGCAAAGCACCGCCAGCGCGGCTGGATACTCGACGGGTGGCACGGTCGGTTGTGCGTTTGCCGCGCTTTATTTGGTAGAAGGCCAGCACCAACCGTGGTGGGTAGTGGTGGCTATGGTTTTTCTAACTGCCGCACTCGGAGTTTTTCTAGCAATTCCAATGAAGCGCCAGATGATCAACGTGGAGCAACTCGCATTTCCCAGCGGCATCGCTGCGGCGGAGACATTGCGCAGCCTGTATTCGCAAGGCCGGGAAGCCATGCGCAAGGCGAATGCTTTGATACTCGGCATCGCGGTGGGCGCGGTGTTTGGAGTCTTAAAAAACCTCGGTGTCGTCGCAGAAACATTCGCTGGAAATGCCTTCGGAAAATTTGCTGCATTCATCCATCGTGTGCTGCCCATCCCCGAGTTGTTACCACTCAAGATCAAGCTGCTGCCACGCGACATCGGCATTAGCGGATTTGGTTTTGAGCCGGGTGTGTTGATGATCGGCGCAGGCATGATCATCGGTTTAAGAATGGCGCTCTCGATGTTGTTAGGATCAGTGATTCTTTGTTTCATTCTCGCACCAATATTAGTGAGTCAAGATATCGCATATGCGGCAGTGGAGAATTTCAAACCCTCGATGTGGCATCAGGGATTGTTGGAAGTGGCTCCGCGCCGCTGGGGTGTGTGGGGCGGCACGGCATTGATGGTGTTTTCCAGCCTAACCGCCTTCGCGTTGCAATGGCGCACGCTCGCCCGCGCGCTGAGGATGAAGCGCTCCGGCAACCAGTCGCCTGTCGCTCACATCGAGGTGCCGCTTTCATGGATGTGGATTGGATTGGTGCCAATTTCCATCGCTTTGGTGATCTTGTTGAAAATCGCATTTCAAGTTGGCATAATGTTAGGTTTGCTGGCGGTGGCGATGTCATTCTTGTTAGGTCTGGTGGCCTGCCGCGCGACTGGTGAGGCGGACACCACGCCGATTGGAGCGATGGGAAAAGTTACCCAGCTCGTGTATTCGGTGCTGGCTCGCAACAACCCGGTGGTCAATCTGATGGCCGCTGGCATCACCGCATCCGCAGCAGGCAGCGCGGCGGATTTACTCACCGATTTGAAAAGCGGATATCTGCTAGGAGCAAATCCACGGCGTCAATTTCTCGCGCAGTTTTTTGGAATCTTCTTTGGCACATTGGCAATTGTTCCGGCGTGGTATGCGCTTGCGCCGAGTGTGGAAGAACTCAGTTCGCGCTTTCCCATGCCTGCGGCCAACTCATGGAAAGCCATGGCGGATCTGCTAGCCAACGGGGTGGGGGAGTTGCCGCAAACCGCGCTGTGGGCAGTTTTGATCGGCGGCTTGATCGGCATCGTGCTGCCAATCATTGAGTTCGTTAGGCCAACGCTTGCGCGCTATTTGCCATCGGCCATGGGGTTGGGCCTGGGATTGGTGGTGGATCTATCCAACAGCATCGGCTTCACCATCGGTGCAGTGATTGCGTTGTTGTGGGCCAAGCGTTCTGCCAGCCATGCCGATACCTTTAAAATTCCGTTAGCTTCTGGTTTGGTTGCGGGCGAATCATTGTTTGCCGCTATTCTCGCGATCCTCTGCGCCGCAGCGGGACTGGTCGGCACATTGCACTTTTTCTGATCATGACATCACCGCTAGACAACGTTGATAGAAATGCCGGTTGGCGCTGGGATCATTCCTATGTCCGACTGCCAGAGCTTTTTTTTGTGAGAACCCGCCCGCTGCCAGTGCGTGAGCCGCGCCTAGTGGTGATCAATCGATCCTTGGCGGCATCGCTCGGATTGGATGCGGATGTGTTGGAGAAAAATCCTGCTCTTTTTACCGGCAACAATCTTCCGTTAGGGTCGGAGCCGATTGCTCAAGCCTACGCCGGCCACCAGTTTGGCCACTTCACTGGACTGGGTGATGGACGCGCAATTCTGCTAGGTGAACACATCACTCCAGAAGGGCGTCGTTTCGATATCCAGCTCAAAGGCTCGGGACGTACGCCGTTTTCTCGCGGCGGCGATGGCCGCGCCGCTCTTGGTCCGATGCTGCGCGAATACATCATCAGCGAGGCGATGCACGCACTCGGCATCCCGACCACGCGCAGTCTCGCGGTTGCGACCACGGGTGAAGAGGTGATGCGCACAGAAATCCTGCTAGGTGCGGTGCTGACGCGAGTCGCCAGCAGTCACATTCGGGTAGGGACTTTCCAATGGGCTGCGGCGCACGAAGATCGGGCGGCTTTAAGATCTCTAGCGGATTACACACGGCAACGACACTTTCCTGAGTTGGAAAATCCTGACTCGCTAGATCTAACGTTTTTCCAAGCCGTGATGGATCGCCAAGCTGCGTTGGTGGCCAAGTGGCTGCACGTCGGATTCATCCACGGCGTGATGAATACCGACAACATGGCGCTTTCTGGCGAGACGATTGATTACGGTCCTTGTGCTTTCATGGATGTTTATGATCCTAACACGGTGTTCAGTTCGATCGACCGGCGTGGCCGCTATGCCTATGGAAATCAAGCGGCGATCACTCGTTGGAATCTTACTCGTCTAGCGGAAACGTTGATCCCACTGCTGCATGACGATGAGGAAACTGCGGTGGAAATTGCAAATCACGCTTTAGCTGGATTCGAGGATCTGTTTGAAAATTATTGGCTCGGCGGAATGAGATCCAAACTCGGGATTTTCAACGCGGAAGATGACGACCACGCTTTGGTTCAGAGCTTGCTCGATTGGATGCACGAAAACCAAATGGATTTCACTAACACCTTTCGTGCGCTGAGCGATGTGGCCACCATGGATACTCCAGCTTTCGCAGATGCAGCTTTCATTGTTTGGCATGAAAAATGGAGCGCCCGACTTGCCCGCCAAACACAATCTTATCATGAAGCAGCGGAACTGATGCGAGCGAATAATCCTTCTGTGATCCCGCGCAACCACAAGGTGGAAGAAGCTCTCGCCGCCGCAGTTGAGTCTGGTGATTATATTACAATGCAGCGCTTGTTGGCTGTGCTATCGCGTCCATACGATGCCAACGTTTTGAGCGAATATACCACGCCGCCGTGCGGAAATACGGACTATCAGACATTCTGTGGCACCTGAGGATGATAAGTTAGAATGGAGTTGCAGGTCTGCGTGAATTGCGAGCGTGCGCGTCTGCCCAGGATTCGATCATCTTTTTGCGATGTGTGCCTCCTTGCTCGAGGATTTGCAGCATTCCCTGATGCCGGAGAATTTCGTCATGGAGTTCTAACTTGATACGGACAGGGGTTTCCATTGTCTCGGTGTATGGGTTGATGAATCGGCGGAGTGTGCTGAATTGTGGTGAAAATTTGAGCTCCCAAGTCTGATGATTGAGGTTGGCGATTTGTTCTTTGAGCAGACTGCAATAGACTTGGAGCTTGGTATCACCAGCGGTGGATAAATGCGAAGACTCCTCGCCTAACCATTCCATTTCAATTTGTAGAAGATCGCGCAAGTCACCATTCTTGTATGCGGAGGTCAGACGTTTCATCCAGATCTCTTTGTGTTGTTTGAGCTGCGGGTCAGTTTCGAGATCCGGGTGCAGGGCTTTAGCGAGTTGTTTGTAGAGTGATTTTAAATCGCGTGTTTTTGTTTCCTCCTGAGCTTGGCGCACGCGCTCTTTTTCCAATTGTGCTTTGGTGGGTTTGCGGGGGCGTGTGGGCTGTGGGTTGAACCCGCTTTCAAGCCCACCAGAGAATCCACCACTCATGCGCTCTTTCAAAATTCGTTCTAACTCGGCTGGATCACCAGTCATATCAAGATCGCTTAAGTCCAAATCCACGCCTGACTGTTTGGCGGCATTTTCCACCATTTGACAAAAAAAATCAAAATCATCAGCCTCAAATTCTGCTAGTTGCTGTTGTTGTTGGCTTGGGCCAAGTTCTTGAATGATGCCCTCGATCTGATTGATGTTGTCCTCGCTGAGGCCGACAGTATCTCCTAGCAGGTCAGACGCTTTGCCGCTGATCAAATCTGCCAATGCATGTTGACGCTTAGCACTTAGTTTAGATGTTTCCATTGCTTGCTTAGCTTGAATCACGAGTTGATACATACTGCGATGAAGATCTTCGATCATGGGCATGAGTTCATGGATCGCTGTTGCCAGTAATCGCTCAAGGCGTGATTGTTCGCGAGTGTGTTTGTCACGAGTTTTTTCGAGCCGTTTCATCAAGCGATTGAATTCAACCTGTGCGGAAGTGAGTGATGTTTTACCAGCTGGCGTTAGGATCAGCCCATCGCAGCGTGGTGGTGCGGAATGCATCTTAGGGTCCGAATCGAGTTGCGGAATGGTATGTGGCTCATCAGTCATGACGCGGAATCGTGGCAAAGACACTTTGCGAGTCAATCACGACCTTTTTCGGCATAATCTTTTTGTGCTTTGCGATGTGGATATTTCACGGAATGCTGATCGCAATGGATGTTACGTGGCACATACTGGCGGCGGGGGTGGCGAATATTTCGCCGCTATTTGCCTTGCTGACGTTAGTATTGGTGGTGGCCGTGTTGGTCTCGTTGGTGTTGGTGAAAATCCGGCAAAGTTTGTTGGTCGGATACTTATTGAGCGGTGTGTTGATCAGCAACGTGGGATTGTTCTGGCTAACTGGCACGGATCGTGGCGATCCGGTAATTGGAAATCTAGCGGAAATTGGGGTGGTGTTGTTGATGTTCACTCTTGGAATCGAATTTTCGTTAGGTGAGCTGCGGCATTTGTGGCGCACAGCGCTGATTGGTGGTGGTTTGCAAATGCTGGTTACAGCGGGAATCGCTGGAATTGGGGCATCGCTGTTCGGTTTTCCTTTGGCAGATAGCATTGTGTTAGGTGTGGCGTTGGCACTGAGTTCCACTGCGGTGGCGATGAAATCATTTCAAGATCTCGGCCAACACAACAATCCCGGTGCGCGTGCAAGTCTGGGCATCGCCCTGTTTCAAGACGTGTTGGTGATTGTGTTTTTCCTCGTCATGCCGGTACTCTATCAAGGTGATGCAAATGGAGCCGGCTGGAAAGTTGGCACTGCGTTATTAAAAGGAATTCTTTTTCTCATCGGCGCAGGTTTGTTAGGTCGGTATGGATTGACGCCGTTGTTGCACGCGGTGGCTCGCACGCGCAGCCGCGAGTTGTTCACGCTGACGGTGATCGGTCTTTGTGCGGGGGTGGCCTTCGCGGGTGGGGCACTTGATTTGTCGCTCGCGCTAGGGGCATTCGCCGCAGGGTTGGTGGTCAGCGAATCGATTTACAGTCATCGAATTCTATCGGATATTTTGCCGTTTAAAGATTTGTTTTTGGCGATTTTTTTTGTATCGGTGGGCTTGTTGATTGATCTCTCGGTGGTGGCTGCCGAGTGGCGCTTGGTGTTGATTGGCAGTGCCGCGATTCTATTAATCAAGGGACTGATAGTGTTCGGAGTGCTGAAATTAGTGCGGATGTCCGGACGTCCGTCGATCCTAGCAGCTGCGAGCTTGGCGAGTACTGGGGAGTTTTCGCTCGTGTTGATTGGCAAAGCTGGAGGTTATCGTCCGTTTGAGCCAGCCACCGAACAAATGTTGTTAGTCTGCACCGCAGTGACGATGGCGGCGGTGCCTACAATCATGCGGTTAGCTGGGCCCTGCGGGAAATGGCTAGAACGAAAAGGTTTTCTATCGGTCAACAAAGCGCTCCCTGAAACCATGACCGCTAGCAAGACGATCAAGGAAATTTCCGATCATGCGATCATTTGCGGTTATGGCCCGGTGGGACGTGCGCTGAATGACGCATTGAGGCGTTGTGGTGTGGCTACACTCGTGCTGGAGCTAAATTCGGATACCGTTAGGTCGCTCAAAAAAGCCGGACAGCCGGTGCTGTTTGCGGATGCGACGCATCCTGAGGCGTTAGATCTAGCGGGCATCGCGCGGGCACGTCTCGTAGCCTTCACTTTTCCTGCGATTGGAGCCACTTGCGCAGCGGTCCCTCTGGTGCGCGAACGAAATCCTGGAATCTGTATTTTTGCCCGCGCCAAGTTTTCCGATGATGTCACTCTGCTGCGTGGGCTCGACGTGCAAGTCATTCACGACGAACGCGAAACCGCGGTGGCAATGGTGCGTGAGGCGATTTCCTCCTACGAGCGCGCCGACATCGATCCCGAGGAAGTGGTGCGTGATGCGCTTGAAGAGGATCGGTGATTTTGTGGTTTTTTTGATCGGTTTTCCAATGCGTGTTCGCTAGGAATTTTGCGTGTCAGTGATTTTGGCGATCGAATCTTCCTGTGATGAAACTGCGGTGGCGATTGTCCGTGGTGAGGCTGGACTGCGTGCTGAAGTGCTAACATCGGTGATTTCCTCGCAAATCGAACTGCATCGTGAACATGGCGGCGTGGTTCCCGAATTGGCGTCGCGCAACCACTCGTTGCATCTGCGCGCTTTGGTAGAAAAAGCTCTCGTCGATGCGGGTGTTGCGATGCAAGAAATCGACGCATTTGCCGCCACCACCGGACCGGGATTGGCTTCGTCGTTGTTGATCGGCAGCACTGCGGCCAAGGCGATGGCCTGCGCATGTGATAGACCGTTTCTTGGAATCAATCACCTCGAAGGCCACTTGCTCTCGCCATTCATGGATTGCACTGCGGTGCCACCGCATCTGGCGTTGATCGTTTCTGGTGGTCACACGCTTTTGTTGGATGTGATAGGTCCGGGTCGTTATATCAAGTTAGGCGGCACGCGAGATGACGCGGCGGGCGAGGCGTTTGACAAGGTCGGGAAAATGTTAGATCTGCCTTATCCCGGGGGACCAGAAATTGAAAAGGTGGCGCGTGATGGCAATCCATCGGCCTATGATTTTCCGCGTTCGATGTTGCATGACCCACATCTCGATTTTTCGTTTTCCGGGTTGAAAACCGCAGTGCTCTATACGTTGCAGCGGCAGCATGGAAAAGTTTCGGTGGCGGATCTATCCGCTTCTTTCCAACAAGCAGTGATCGATATTCTCGTGGGTAAAACCCTGCGCGCTGCGCGTCGATCGGGCCGAAAAATCATCGCGCTTTCCGGAGGTGTGAGCATGAACCGTGCGCTGCGTACCGCATTTCAAGATGCCTGCGAAAAATCCGACTTCGAAATGGTCACGGCATCTCCAGATTTTTGCACCGACAATGCCGCAATGATCGCTTTCGCCGCATTGCTGCGCCACCTCGCGGGCGAATTCTCACCGCTCGATGGTGATATTCACCCAAATCTTCCGTTGACAGAATCTCGTGACAATGTCATTCCGTGATTCTGCCGCAAATGGATATTAAAAGAAAAATTGTTCTTGAATAGTGGGTATGTTTCGTAAGAATTTTTCAGTGAACTCGCCTATTGTTTAAGTCGTCCAGCATCATGAAACTCACCTCATTGTTCCGCAAACCGAGTCCGGTGATCGCCCGGCTACTGTTAGTGGCTGGATGCGCTGGTGGCGTGATCTTTGGCATGGGTGCTTTCACATTTCATACGGCGAAGGGGACATCCTATATGTCCAATGATCCTAACGCCTGCATCAATTGTCACGTGATGCGCGAGCAGCATGACTCATGGATGAAGAGCAGCCATCACGCCGTGGCAACCTGCAATGATTGCCACGTGCCACAAGGTTTTGTTAGTAAATGGCTGGCCAAGGCAGAACATGGTTGGAACCACTCGGCTGCATTCACCACCCAAAAATTTCACGATCCGATAGAAGTGAAGCCGAAAAGTTTCCGCGACCTTCAGGAAAACTGCATTCGTTGCCACGGCGAGATTGCATCTGAAATCATCGATCACAAAACTCTCAGCGATAAAGATCCGCTCAACTGCATCCGCTGCCACAGCAACGTCGGCCACAGTGCCCGCGGCCCGTTCTAACTTATCTATTCATTTCTAACCCTGACTATTATGACGACCAAAACCTCAGTCACCCTCGGTTTCATTGCATGTGCCGGTGTCGGCATCGGCATTGCGATGCTGCTCCAAAACATCAATCAACGACAGTTTGAAGCCAAACAAACTCATTTTAAAGTCGTCGAACTAGATGAAACCACCTCCGATCCCAGAATCTGGGGTGCAAATTTTCCCCGTCAGTATGACACCTATCGGCGCACGGTGGACATGGAGCGCACCAAGTTTGGTGGTTCGGAAGCAGATCCAGCAGCGAGCGGTAAAACCACTAGCAACATTGACGCCGAGCCGCGATTGAAAACCATGTGGAATGGTTATGCTTTTGCGGTGGATTTCCGCGAAGAGCGCGGTCATGCCTACATGTTGCAGGACCAGAAGGAAACCGATCGCATGAAAGTCGTGGCACAGCCGGGTGCATGTCTTCATTGCCACGCATCCACCACGGTGGCTTATCGCGAGGCAGGCATCGCAGCGGGCAGTCCGGGCAATGCCAAGGAGCCTTTGTTATCACCTAACGGAATGGAGCAATTGCAAAAAGGTTTTGAAGTCCTCTGTGCCAAACCCTACGCCGAAGCTGCAGAAAAAGTCTCGCATCCGGTTGCGTGTATTGATTGCCATGATCCGACCAATACCAACCTGCGCATCACCAAGCCCGGATTTCTCAATGGCATTCAGGCGCTTGCATCTAGCAGCGAAGCCGTTCCGCATCTGCCGAGTATCGAACGCTGGCGCAAAACAGATCGCACGAAGCCCTATGATGTGAATAACGATGCTTCGCGCCAAGAAATGCGTTCGTTTGTCTGCGCCCAATGCCACGTCGAATATTACTTCCGCGGCGAAGGGAAACTGCTGACCTATCCATGGTCTAACGGACTCAAGGTGGAATCGATTCTTGCGTATTACGATGAACCAAATTTCAAAGACAAACAGCCTCACAAAGATTGGCTGCACAAAGACACGGGAGCGCCTGCCGTCAAAGCGCAACATCCTGAGTTCGAGCTTTGGAGCCAAGGCACCCATGCGCGAGCGGGTGTTTCCTGTGCGGACTGCCACATGCCTTATGTGCGTGACGGTGCGGTGAAAGTCAGCAGTCACCACGTGCGCAGTCCATTGCTAGATGTTGCGCGCTCTTGCCAAACCTGTCACCGGACGGATGAAGAATCGCTCCGTCAGCGCGTGGCCACCATTCAGGATCGCACCAAGGATTTGTTGAGCCGCTCACTTGCTGGTCTATCCGATCTCATCACCGACCTCAAAAAGGCCAAAGCTGACGGCCTAACTGAAGTTCAGCTTGCACCCGTGCTGCAATATCAACGTCAGGCTTCGTGGCGCATCGATTTCGTGAATTCGGAAAATTCTATGGGCTTCCATGCGCCGCAGGAATCTGCGCGGATTCTCGGTGAGGCTTGTGACCTTGCTCGTCGTGGCCAAGTCGAATTGCTTCGTCTGCGCCAAGGGGATGCTGCGGTGTCGCCGACGCAGTGACGGCGAATAACCTTGATTTGTTCTTCTTCCAGTGACTCCATGGGGCGGAAAATTACCTCATGAAATATCGAATGCTGGTTTTTGATTTTGATGGTACCATCGCCGACACTTTGGGGGAATCTCGCAATATCTATAATCAGATGGCGCCGGAATTTGGACTGCGCCAGGTGGAGGAACACGAACTCAATCACCTGCGTCACCTTTCGCTCAATCAATTGTTAGATCATCTGGATATTCCAAAACGCCGCGTGCCGGGCTTGATCTCGCGTGGCACGGGATTGATGCGTGGCAACATCACACGGCTAAAAATGATAGATGGCATGACCGAGGCCTTGCTAGAACTGCGACGCCATGCTCGTGTGTTTGGTATCCTCACTTCTAACGCAAGTTCCAATGTCGATTTGTTTTTGAAAAACCACGGATTGCGTGAGCATTTTGACTTTATTTCTTCCACTTCCAAGCTCACCGGGAAGGCGAAACATCTCAAAGCCATCCGCAAAACATTCTCGCTGCGCGGTGAGGAAATGCTCTACATCGGCGATGAATTGCGCGACGTCAAAGCTTCGCAGAAAGCCGGTATCCCGATTGCGGCGGTGACTTGGGGATTCAATTCGCGAGAATCGCTTGCGGCGATGAAACCAGATCATTTGATCGATCATCCGACTGATTTTCTTCGTTTGCTGACCGCGCAGTGAGGCAGATTTTTCCCGGTAATCTGGCAAAATGCATGCGCTGCATTGACATCCGCAGGTTGAGGCGGGCATCCTCCGCCCATGTCGGAGGTAAAACCAACAATCGAAGATCAAGAACCGCGGCCGGATTCCACGCACGAAACACCTGCCGATTCAGCCACTTCTGGAGCGCCCATTCCTCCAATGCTGGTGCTGGGATTTGTGATCATCGCGCTGTTAGGTGGCATCGTGGCGATTTCCCTGCGCGGTGGATTGGGTCGTTCATCGCAAGATCCGGCCGAGTTGGCGAGGCTGCAAGCGCAGACGAATGCACTTCACAACCAGCTCAATCGCGAGCGTCTATCCATGGGACTGCGTCCGCTGGAAGGCGGAACGGAATCGGTCGAAGATGTGGCAGAGCGTTTGAAAAAAGATGCAGACACGATGGTGATTCTCGCGAGCGGGTTAGAAAAGATGCTCAACGAGAGTATGGCGGATTTTAAAGCGAAGAGCGAAGATTTGCTTCGCTCTGAACAACTCCGCCAAAGCCTTGCCGCGGACAGCGTGAGGATGCAGGAAGAACTCCGCCGCGCGACTGTGGCGGGTGCCGAGGTGGATACGTTACGCCGCGAGTTAGATAAGGGAAAATCACGCAGTGAAGCATTGATGAACGAACTTGAAGGGCTGCGCAAGGAATTGGCGGCCAGAGGGGAAGGGGCTTCCCAGAATGACATGCTAGATTTGCAACGGCGGCTCGATGAGGCTCTGCGTGCCAAGGATTTCTTCGAAGCGAAACTGATCGAGTTGCAAAAAGAACTATCAAAGGCGAAATTGTTCGCCAGTTCTGAAAACGAACTATTGCCTGCTGCGGTGGAGTTGTTTCGGAGTTTGAGGAAGTTAGAAAATCTACCAGATTCAGAGATCACTCAGGCATACAGCAAACTTGGCGTCGATCTCGGGGCGAATGTTTTGGCTAAAATCGACTTCGCCACTGGTTCTAGCAACCTCGATCCTGAAGACGGGCAGGCAATCAAAAATCTCATTGAAAAGGTTCCTGATGGCGATCTTTTGCTCGTGATCGGCTATGCCTCGGAAACGGGCAATGTGGATAGCAATCGCACACTTTCTTCAGACCGTGCCACCGTGGCAGCGGCCTTGTATTCCAGCCTCAAACGCCCCGAACAACTCGTGCAAGCAGTCTATCTTGGCCAGACCGATCGTTTCAGCAGCCGCATCCCAGAACGCAATCAGATCGTGGAAATCTGGCGCGTTAGAAAGAAGTAGTTAATGGTTGAGAGTTGAGGGAAGACGAATCTCTTCATTTCTCACCAATCTCCATTTTCCAATCTCCAATCTCTTTTCCACCCCATGCCACCGCCACCGCGTCGTCCGTTCAATCCGCATCATGCGCGGAAAGCTGGACCTGCAAAACCCGCGCCCGCAGACCGCGGTTGGGATCCAGTGGCTGCATGGTATGACAAACTCGTCGGCGAGACCGGATCGGACTATCATCGCCATGTTATTTTGCCCGCTGCATTGAAGATGCTCGCGCCAAAAGCCGGCGAATCGGTGCTAGATGTTTGCTGCGGTCAGGGCGTGTTAGTCAATCCACTGCTGGAAACTAACATTGGAAAATTTACTGGAGTGGATGCGAGTCCGCGCTTGATCGCTGCTGCAAATTCCCGTCACGGCAGCAACCCACGCGTTTCGTTCGTGGTCGCAGATGTTAGCCAGCCCGGCGCTTGGGCGGATGGTAGTCACGATGCTGCGGCTTGTTTGATGGCGGTGCATGATGTGGCGAATATCGCAGCCATGTTTTCTAATATCTATCGAGCTCTCAAACCGGGTGGGCGTGCGGTATTCGTTTTGATGCATCCGTGTTTTCGCATCCCACGCAAAACTCATTGGGGCTGGGATGGCGATCAGAAAATTCAATATCGGCGGATTGATTCGTATGGTTCATCGTTAGAAATTCCGATCACCACTCATCCCGGAAAAAATTCCGGCGAGCAAACCGTGTTTCATCATCGCTCGCTGGCAGATTTGATTTCCGCCATCGGCATCAGCGGACTCGCCGTGACCGGCTGCGAGGAACTCTACAGTCACCGTCGTTCTCAAGGGCACGGTCCATTCAGCAAAGCTGAACACCGAGCGGCTGAGGAGTTCCCATTGTTCATCGCGCTCAAGGCAATCAAGCCGCGAGTCTGATTGGATCAAATCATTCTTCTGCGTTATCCTCCCGAGTCACTTAGATTGTTTCACTGCCAAGACACCAAGATCGCCAAGGTGGAATGGATTTCGGGATCATTGCTCTTTTCTTGGCGTTTTGGTGGTGATTTTTTGAACACGATCCCAAGCAGGTCGGAGAACGATGCAAAATAAGGGCACTTGTCCGGTTGTGGTGTAAGTCCGGTGATTTCAGAAACCATCACGCCACAGCGAGTTTCGGTGCCGGAAGGATTTCCTTCTGGATCTGGGGGCCTTTGTCGGCGACCGCTTTGCTCAGATCATACTCGGCCTGAAGGCGGATCAGAAGACCGGCGGAGATGCCAAGGTAGCGCTCGAAACGCAGGGCTGTATCGGCTGAGACGCCCTTTCTTCCGTTGAAAATATCGCTGAGACGACTGCGAGGGATGGCCATGTCCCTAGCTGCCTTGGCTGCTGGGATTTCGCGAGCTTCCAGTTCGTCCTGGATGAGACCGGCGGCGGGATTGGTACGGAGTTTCATTGGATCAGTGAGTGTCTTCAATTTTAACGAGGGAAACATCGGTGAGTTCTTGATCGGCCCATGCGAAGGTGATGCGCCATTTGGAAGCCCGGGAATTGGCATCGATGGAATACCTCCCGGTGCCGTGCAGTTTGTGGTAATGGAGCGAATGAAGCGTCAGAAGATCTTTTTCGGCGGAATGGTGGAGGATGAGCAGGCGTTCCTGGGCTTTGTCGATGCGCATGTCGCCCAATTGTCTGGCTTCTTTCTTGGTCAGGTCGTCGCCGCGGAAAATCTTTTCCGTGAGTGGATCGGCGAAGCTTTTGATCATCGGAGAATATCGTAACCCAAAAGGAGAACAGCGCAAGGGTGTTTTCGCCTCGCACGAGTGTTCTCGCCTCGCCTCTTCGCGCCAGCTCTCCGGTTTTGGCTCTTGAGACTTGAAGTCTTGGGTCTTTTCTCATGCAACTCCTCTACCAGGCTGCCCGGCAAAACGCAGCGACGACGGGGCATGACCCGGGCCAAGGAACGGTTGATGATCACTGCTTCAGGGAAGGAATGAGTTTACGGAGAGGCTGGGAGCGATGACCGGAGCGGTTTGTGCCGTTGCCTAATTTCTTGCTTAAATTTCGGCACCAGTTAATTCTCGCTTAGCAAGATCAATCGCCATGCCTGTCGGCGACTGAGCAAAAGTGGAATTAATTGTCTGAGCAAAAGTGGACAGGTTT
>ENA-OFCF01000225-OFCF01000225.1-metagenomes-genome-assembly--contig:-NODE-225-length-27861-cov-4.684241_pt1 | contig 27861 bp, 16 predicted proteins | sample MGYA00153387_OFCF01 | MGnify analysis MGYA00153387
GGCGATTTCCAACCAAGTTTCTACTCAATTTCTAGCTACTTACGGGGAACCAGTAGCCGCAGGAATGCAAGAATTGCTCGACAAAGGCATTCCCTACGGCACCGGTTTGCTGTGGAAAGTGGTGGAAAGCGGTAAACCTTTGTTTGTCGAGGATTATGCCCAACATCCGAATGCTGTACCGCAATTTCGACATCCGGGAATCGGACAACTAGGCATTTTTCCGATCGCAGCTACCGACGGCACGATCATCGGAGTGCTGACGCTGGAGTCCCGCAACGTCAAAAAACTGCAAGCCGCCCTCCACCAAGAAGTTTTGGAGGCTGCTTGTCGCACTCTCGGGGCCGCGATCGAACGGGCTCAAACACAAGAAAACCTGCGCCAAGTTAACGAACAATTAGAGTATTCTTCTCAGTTGAAATCCGAGTTTTTGGCCTCGATGTCCCACGAATTGCGGACACCTCTCAACAGCATTCTCGGCTTTTCTGACTTGCTGCTGCGGCAAACAGCCGGACAGTTGAGCGATCGACAAATCACCTACGTAGAACTGATCGAAAAAAGCGGTCAACACCTATTGCAGCTAATCAACGATATTCTCGACCTTTCTAAAATTGAAGCAGGGAAAGTAGAACTCAATTTAGAGCCAGTTCGCGTCCACGAACTCGCCACAGACTGTCTGAAAATGATTCAGCCTCGGGCAGACAAAAAGCGAATCGCTTTGTCTTTAGAACTCGACTACCGCATTACTAAAGTTTTGCTAGACGAACGGCGCGTGCGGCAAATTGTGATTAATTTACTTTCTAATGCCATCAAGTTTACCCCTGAACGAGGACAAGTTAAGCTCAGCGGGCGTCTGGCCTACGGCAGCGAAATGAAGGGCGACTACCGGCCGGATTGTTCTCCTGTAAACGCTAGCACTCCTTATTTTTGTTTAGAAGTCAAAGACTCCGGCATCGGCATTCCTGAAGACCGCTGGCACTTGCTATTTAGACCTTTTCAACAGGTGGATTTTTCCCTGACTAGGCGGCACGAAGGCACTGGTTTGGGTTTGGCTTTGACGAAGCGGCTGGCGGAATTGCACGGGGGGACTGTTTCTTTTCAATCTGTTTGCGATCTCGGAAGTCTTTTCCGCGTTTGGCTGCCTTTGACGGAGATGCGTCAAGAGTTGGGAACCTTTGCTGCTTGTGCCTTGGATTCCAAGTTAGTTTCTGCTTCTGCGATCGCTTTACCAATTGGCAGTAAGCGGATTTTGGTTGTCGAAGATCAGCCTTTTAATCAAATGTTAATTTCTGAGGTGATGGAATTGGAAGGTTACGGGGTAGAAATACTCGCGGATGGTTCGGCGATGCTCGATCGAATTCTTGCAGCCTCAACTGCGCCGGAGTTGCTGCCAGATTTGATTTTGATGGACATTCAGTTGCCCGATGTTGACGGTTTTGAGTTGATGCGTCGAGTGAAAGCAGATCCCGTCTGGGAGTCTGTACCGATGATTGCGGTGACGGCGATGGCGATGCCTGGCCATCGCGAGCGGTGTTTGGAAGCAGGCGCTTCTGGTTATTTGAGCAAGCCGCTGGATCTGAATTTGGCGATCGCGACTATCCGTTCTTTTCTGGGCTAACAACAATTATTTGCACTTCCAGCACCGCCATTTATTACAACTTATAACTAGAAACGTTAGACTCAATACATAAATATCTATAGGACTTGTGCCGACTTGCCTGAGAAACGCGGTTCCTACCAAAAACATCGAATTTAATAACGAGAAATACAGGAATCAACCAGGTTTCGAGCTTCTCCACGCGCCAGTCCCGAGCTAAATTAAATATATATCGTATTCCATGTCAAACAAGTCGCCCTGCATCATGTTGGTTGATGACGAGCCAGCTAATCTGACTTTACTGGAAGAGTTATTGTACCTGAAAGGATACGCCACAGTATCAGCGCTATCTGGCGATGAAGCGCTCTCCCTCGCCCGCGCATCTCGACCCGATTTAATTTTACTGGATATTATGATGCCGGATATGGACGGTTTTGATGTGTGCGATCGCCTGCGGAACGATACAACATTGCAAACAGTACCGATAATTTTTTTGACTGCCCTCGATGACGATATATCTCGCCTCAAAGGGTTGGAAATGATGGCCGACGATTATTTAACCAAGCCTTTTAACAGTCGCTTGTTGCTGGCAAAAGTAGAAAATATTTTACAGTTGAGCCAAATGCGATCGCAAGCCGTCTCATCCCAATTCAACCAGCAGGTAAAAGAGCAAAGCAAACGCCAAATCGCCGCAGCTTGGGAAGCAAACGAATATCTTTCCGAAAAATTTCATCTGTTTGTGCCAGAGCAGTTGCTCGGACGAATTGCGCCCAAAGGCATAGAATCAATTCAGTTGGGCAATGTCACAGAAGAAGAGCTAACTATTTTATTTTGTGACATTCGCGGGTTTACGGCGATCGCCGAATCTCAAGCAGCCCGCGAGACTTTTGAATGGCTGAACGCTTTTTTCACTAAAATGAACGATTGCATAACCTCGCACAGTGGGTTTATTGACAAATATCTAGGCGATGCAATCATGGCAGTATTTGACAAGCCGAATTCCCACGCTATGGATGCGATCCAAGCAGTAGTAGCAATGCAAGAAAGTTTGCAGGAATTCAATATCAACCGCCATAAATACAATTTAGAATTTCCCGTCAATATCGGTACAGGAATTAACACAGGTATCGGCATGATCGGCACTTTAGGTTCCGATCGCCGAATGGACTCTACAGTCATCGGCGATGTAGTCAATACAGCTTCTCGGTTAGAGAATTTAACTAAAATATACGGTTGCCCAATTATTATTAGCAAAAGTGCGATCGTTCATGCGAGAGAATTTATAAATGGCATAAGTCAGAACTCAAATTCAAAGGAAAGTCTATTATTAAAGTGCGACTTAGAAGTAGAAACACCAGAGAGTATTATTGCTACTTCTGGGGCGACAGCAGCTAAAGGCGATTTGCCAAGCAACAACTATTATTATCGCTGGATCGATCGAGTAACCCCGCGCGGCAAGCAACAAGCCATTGAAATCTACGAAATCTGGGCAGCCTCCAGTCCCGACTCTGAAGCAAAACAGCTTACCCAAGCTTTATTTGACAAAGGAATTCAAGGATGGCAATCCGAAAAATTTGTCGCCGCGTTGGGATATTTTCAGCAACTAATCGAACAAAATCCTGCTGATACAATCGTCAGTTTTTATATAAACCGTTGCCAGGAAAAACTAGGTTTTCTACCTACAAATAGCACCTCGTAAATAAGCTAAATCTCACTCGTTCGTAGGGAAACGGCATCTTGAGTGTCCGGCGCGGGGATTCGGAAACGGTAATGCCCATTGGTGTCAACTTAAGCCTGAAAGTCTTGAGAAATCTAGTTCACAGCCGAGTCTAGATCCCCCTAAATCCTCCTGATAGTCGGGGGACTTTGATCCATTTCCTGTCCCCCCAAGGGGGGGGCTAGGCAGGGTGGATTAATTGTCGAGAGGTTAAATCAAGGCTATGAAGGCTATTGACCAACATTATGCAAGGCACTTAACAGGTTTATCTAGACTAGATAAATCAAAAAGTAACTCACTCAAATCTTTAACTTGATTAGCCATTAATCTTAGAGCTTCGGGAAAAGTATGAGTACATTTCATGCGAGCTAATGAAACCAAGAATTGTCTAATCATTGCCCAATTAACAGGTGCATTACCACCGCGACGAATATCGTTATCCTCGTTTAACGTCACATCTTTAACCCAATGCAGCCGATTTTCAATCAACCAGTGACCACGAATAGCCTCGGCAAATTGACGGGCTGACCAATCCAAACTACTTAAATAATAGTGTACTTCATCGAAGTTAACTTTCTGGACGACGACTTTTTTTTCCCTCCCATCGAGTTCCATATCTCCTGACCACAATTATATATTTTGCACCCGCCCAAAGGGGCAATAATTGAGGTGGAATTGGATAAATTTTGGTGTGCCGAGTTGTGGTTCGTCCATGTATACATTCAGAAACTTCATTTTCGTCAGATGCCATAGTAGAACTGACTAATTTATTGGCAGCTTTAAACAAATTTAATTGATTCTTTTTGAGGGTAACTATATAGTCATTCCCACTATCAATAATTAAGGCTAGTGTTTTTTTTTGACAGTGTAGTGCATCGAGGGTAATTACTACTTTTTTACCGGAGAGTTCTTGAACTAGCTCCTGTACGACTTCCACTTCACTTTTATGTTTATTTTCCATGACTTGATGTCGAACTACCCATCCATGATGATGACTATAAACGGAAACTATGCTGACAAAGTTTTGGTAAGAGCTGCTGCCGCCTACGGAGGTGCTTTTTAGGCTTTTTCCATCCATTGCCATCAATTCTCCTTCGTCTATTGACAATTCCTGTTGAGACCATACATTAAAAAGAACGGCTAATATCTCAAAATCTAATGATTGAATTATATTTCTAAATGTTGAGTCTGATGGAAATCGAGTATCACTCGGGAGGTTGAATAATTTTATCAGGGTCTTGCGATGATTTTTGGTAAATTCTACTAAGGGCTTATACCCCCAATATCCCGTGCAACTACCCAACAAAATAATCGTTAATATCAGCCAAAGTTCATGTCTAATACCTCTCGAATGTCTATGATCTGGAACAGATTTAATTGCTTCAATTAAATTCATTGTTGATTCATTACAGCAGGAATAGTCTACCCGGACGGGGCAGACTTGATTACCTCTTTTATCATACATTCCCCCCTGACAATTAATCCACCCTGCTTCTTAAGGGGGGCTAGGGGGGATCTCCGGGTTTAAAAACACAGTCTAGTCACATAAATAACCTAGTGAGCCTAGATTTGGTATGATCGTCAGCACTAACGATCGCACCTCCACAAGGGGAACTCTAAAATTTATGTGTCTCAATCCCGGAGATATACTAGCTAAACGCTACAAAATCATCGATAAATTAGGATGCGGAGGATTTGCGATCACCTATACTGCTCAAGATATACAAAATCCTAGAAATCCCCCATGCGTGATTAAGGAAATTCCTTTTCCTAAATCTGAAAATTCCCTGGTATTGGAAAGAGCCAGGAACCGATTTCAAAGGGAAGCTAACGCTTTGCATATTCTGGGAAAGGACTCGCGGATTCCCGAATTGTTCGATCGCTTTGAAGAAAATGAAAATTTTTACTTAGTTCAAGAATTTATAGAAGGAATTCCCCTAAGTCAAGAACTCATTCAAGGTCAGCAGTGGAAGGAAGCAGATGTAATCGCTTTGTTACGAGAAATTATAGAAATTTTAATTTTTATTCATAAAGCAAATATTATTCACCGCGATATTACACCTTCTAACATAATTCGGCGGACAAAAGATCGTAAAATTGCACTGATTGATTTTGGGGCTGTCAAAGAAATTAGCACTTTTACCTCTAGCAGTACAGGTGAAATATTGACATCGCAGGCGATCGGTACAAGCGGTTATATGCCTGCCGAACAATACAATCCGCGGTCTGTCCCGCAACCGTGCAATGATATTTATCCAGTAGGCATCATCGCAATTCAAGCCCTTACCGGGCGACATCCCAACAATCTGCCACCGGACCCCGAAACAGGCGAAAAACTCTGGATTTTTTCAACATCCGAGCGAGTTAGCGATGGTCTAACAAATATTTTAAACCAAATGGTGCGTTTCGATTTTCGCGAGCGCTACCGATCGGCTACTGAGGTGTTGCAAGTCTTGGATTCGCTCGGATTACCATCGTCGCAACCTAGGTTAGCTCGATCGCACTTGCGCTCATTATTATTCGGAGTTGGGGGATTGACCGCTGCAATGGCGATCGCATTTTTAATCCCCAAAATTTCCCCGCTAATCCCCAAATCCGAGCCGCAACCATCACTGCCTACACCCTCCGAAGATGGTGTAAGTTCTGGCGAAAAAATCCTCCTTCAAGCCTCGCCACATTGGCCAAAACGAAGACCAATTAAAGAATTTGCCAATAAAAATTATCCAGAAGCTTTGAAATTATTCAAACAGTCATGGCGAGATGACCGCAAAGATCCAGAAACTTTAATTTACATGAACAATGCGCTGCTGATGGCAACAAAAGCGGAGTATTATACGATCGCAATTGTGGTTCCCACCCGCAGAAATCAGGACGGTAGCATCCTCAACGCAAATTTAGCCGAAGAACTACTGCGCGGCATTGCTCAAGCTCAAACCGAAGTTAATTTAGGCATTCTTGCTGAAAACGATCGCGATCGAGACTTTCCCGGTCAAAAATTTCTCGAACCGAAACTGATTAACGGCAAAGGTTTGAAAGTGATCGTGGCTGATGATGCAAATTCCATACCAGAGGCAATTAAAAGGGCAAATTTCTTAGTCACTCAACCAGATATTTTAGCAGTCATCGGACACTATACCAGCGACATGACGGTGGAAACAGTAGATATTTACGAGCGCAATAAACTGGTCGCTATTTCTCCAGGAAGCACCACAGAAGAATTGACACGAAGACCCCGAAAGTTTTTCTTTCGGACGGCTCCGACAACTAGCATAGAAGCTGAATCTTTAGCCGATCAACTCATCTCAGTCGGTGAAAAGAAAGTTGCAGTATTTTACAATCCCAACAGTCCGTTCAGTGCTTCGTTGTGGGAAGAATTTAAAGAGCAATTTGAAGCTAAAGGAGGCACGACTTTTAGAAGTCCTAATAATTACGATTTATCTAAAAAAAATTTTAACGCCGAAGCCGCAATCCAAGAAGTTAATAAATTAGGGAAAACCGCCTTACTGGTTGTTCCCGATGGTCAAGTCACTAATTCTGTAGAAAATGCCCTGGAAATGATTAAATTTAACAACAATCGCAATTGGATTGTTGGGCCCTGGACGTTATATGAAACGAGAACATTAGAATTAGCAAAACAGTTAAAGTCTGTTGATAAACTGGGGATATCCATATTTTGGCATCCGTTAGCAAGCTTTGACAAAAAATTTCCTCAAAATGCTGAAAAATTGTGGGGAGGCCAGGTCAATACTCGATCGGCTTTAACCTACGACGCCGCCCGTACACTGATTAAAGCTTTAGAAATGCAGCCGGAACCAAGCCGCGAAGGAATGCAACAAACCTTAGCCGCTCCAAATTTTAAAGCCGAGGGAGCCACGGGTATAATTGAGTTTGACTCGAAGACGGGAAATCGGAAAAACCCTCCTAAACTAATAGGACATATTGTTCCGTGTGCTAGAGAACAATTTGGGCTGACATTTGTGCCGATCGAATTTCCGACAGCCGCCGCCGCAGGTTTAAAATGCGAGTAATATCAATTCTGGTTGCACCGTCAGGTAATTGTTAACTGTTAACTGTTGACTGTTGACTGTTGACTGTTTAAACAATACCGATACAACTTGCCCAGAATACGGTACATCGCTATTGCAGTGTTGCGACAGGTGCAACATATCAATTTATTCGATATATTGAACAAGGCTAGTTTTTTTTATAGAAACGCTTATGACTGTCAATCTCGCTCCCTTTACCGGTTCTAGTCTCAAACCAGAAGCCCAAAATAGCTCAGCACTCAAACAAGTCTTCCAGGCAATTGATGCCGATAGCTGTCCCGGTTCCTATAACTTCCACTTGCACACAGTAAACTCTGACGGGCGATCGCAGTCAGAGAAAGTGATGGAACAAGCGATCGCGATCGGGCTCAAAGGCTTCGCTATCACCGACCACCATAGTACCAAAGGCTACGAGCAAGCTCAAGTTTGGTTAGATAATTGGAAATTAAATCATCTTCACAAAAACATCGCAGCACCAATTCTTTGGACAGGCGCTGAAATTAATGCCGAATTGCTCAACAACGATGTACACATTCTCGCTTACGCATTCGATCCGCAACATCCCAGTCTCAAACCATACTTACGAGGTGATAGAGGCACCGAAGGTACTGATGATTATCCCGCAGCAAAGGTAATTGAAGCTATTCAAGAAGCAGGAGGTTTAGCAGTTCTGGCACATCCGTGCAGATATCGTTCTACCGCAGATAAACTAATCCCAGAAGCTGCCCGTTTGGGCATTGACGGCGTAGAAACTTACTATGCTTACAATAATCCAAATCCCTGGAAACCAAGTCCCAAACAGACTATTTTAGTCAAAGAATTAGCAGAAACTTACGGTTTGCTTGGAACTTGTGGAACAGACTCTCATGGTTTGAGTCTTTTAATCCGAATTTAGATAATTTGGGCATTGTAAATCGGTTATTGGTTATCAGTATCTGTAGGGTTCGTCGCCATCAAAAATCTTAAATAATATCCACAATCTTTGAGCGACGCACCTGTGTAGAATAGTGAGCGTAAACAAACCCACACTCATCATTATTACAAAACAAGACGAGAATTAGTATTATTCGATGTATTAAACAAGGCTAGTTTTTTGATAATAACCCTTGTAACCCTTATTGATTGTCAATACAAATTGCGGTGCGTGACAGTCAGAATTCGCAAATTACGAGTCAAATATTTCTCGCTGTCACGCACCCTACAATTACCTTTCCGGGAAAAGTTGGCAAGATCGATTAGTTGGCTGATTAGCCCAATCCAAGCGAGAACCCCCAAACCGATCCATCCAACCTTCCAAATAAGCCCGATTAGCCTTTTTTTCCTCTAAATCTGATGTATTCATGGGATGAGGTGCTAAACCAAAAATAGTAGCTGTCGTCACGCAAAACATCGACTTTTGAAAACTCTGACAAATTTGCACCCGCACATCATCTTCACCCCGACAGCTAGTGCGATAAACTTCATGCAGATATTCCGGCAAATAATGCCGCATATCTTGCATCAATTGAGTTGGCGGAATCCCTGCACCTCCAATAGGCAAAGGGTCAGCAAACAAAGCCCCGTAGGCAAATTCTTTTTGTAATTCGGGGATTTGATGCGCTTGAGCGTTGTAGGAAACTGTGCCAAAAAAAGCCGTACCCCGAAAGAAAACTGCTTCTACATAAGGGATGGCAGTATCTGCTAAAAATGTTAAGTTAGCTTCTGGTGGAATGATATCGTAGACTTGACCACTAATCTTAACGCTGTAGGTAATTGGTAGACTGGCGGCGGCTACCAAACCAGATTTGACAAAATCAACTATGTCAGAAATAGACTTAGTTTCCCCTCGATCGTAGGAATCAGATAAGTCCATGAACAAATCGCTCATTACCCGCCAAAACTGACCGAGCCCGGTGTAATAAGCCAGCATCCGCACTTGTTCGGGCAAAAAATTAGGAAATGCTTTGTGAAGTCCCTGCATCAAAATATTGCCTTTTAATTTAGCGGCGATCGCCTTTTCGACCAAATTATCAAACTCTGGGGAATCCAAATAACTGTCCAAACCCCCGCCACCGTGCCAAAGCATGGTTCTCATACAATATTCGGCATACTCAAAATTTATGCGATCGTGCCACAAATAGCGCATTAATTTCGGCAGAGTAACTTCCCCATTGAAATATTTGAAAAATGGAAACAGCACTAAAAACTGTTCTTCGGCGATGTAGTTGAGATTGCGAGAATAGGCATCGAGAACTATAGCATAACTCTTGAGAACGCCGACAACTTCTACTACATTTTCCTCAGATTCAGGCAGTAAAGCTTTGCCTGATTCCAAGATGTCAATGTATGCAGCTAGGGGATGAGAAGATGGTTTTAATATGGTACTTGTCATTTTGATTTAGCCTTAAATGAAGGAAGTTTGGCAACGGATTATGTAACGAATCTCATGGATAAATAAAGAAAGAAGCTGGTTTGTAGTAAGGACTTTAGTCCTTTTTTGATTTGCTAAAAGTTTTAAAGAGAAGACTAAAGTCCTGACTACGAACCTATAAATAGGACTAAAGTCCTTACTACGAACCTAGGTCATAGCTTATTTCAAGTTTTGAGCGATCGCATTAACTGGCATTGGCACATTAGATACCATTGCGATCGCAGTTTTCTCACTCAAAGCAATAATCACTCCCGGCTGCACTCCCATGATTGCGATAATTACTGCTAAAACTAGCGGCGGAATGCGATCGTTCCACCGCACTTGTGGTAAATTAACCACCAAATCGGAAAGGCGACCAAAAAAGGCACGGTTAACCATGATTAGAAAATAAATTGAAGTCAAACCAGTCCCGATCATGCACAGTAAAGTTTGCACCGGAAACGCTTGCAAGCTACCCCGAAATACCAAAAATTCAGCAATAAATCCAGCCAAACCCGGAATCCCCGCACTCGCCATCACCCCGAGAATCATTAAACTGCCAATCACTGGCAAACCTCGATCGGGATTGAACAAACCTTGGAGAACATCTATATTACGACTGCCAGATTTTTTGTAAACAACCCCGACGGTTAAAAAGAGTACCGCCGAAATTAAGCCGTGGCTGACCATTTGCAAAACAGTTCCCAACATACTCACCGGAGTAGCAGCGGCGCTAGCTAACAAAATGTAGCCCATGTGAGCGACTGAACTATAAGCTACCATTTTCTTCATATCTTTTTGGGCGATCGCGCAACTAGCCCCATACAGCACGCTAACCACCGCCCAACTCGCCAACCAAGGTGCAGCCACCGCCCACGCATCGGGAAACAAACCCAAACCAAACCTCAACATCCCATAAGTTCCCAACTTCAAAAGTACCCCCGCCAACAACACCGAAACAGGTGTCGAAGCTTCTACGTGAGCATCAGGAAGCCAAGTATGAAAAGGAACCAAAGGAATCTTAATTCCAAAAGCCAGCAATATACCAGCCAGCAACACAATTTGCCTCACCAAAGGCAAAGGCGAACCTCCAGCCAAATGCGATTCACCAATCACACCAACAATATCAAAACTAGAAGCACCACTTAGCCAACCAGTTCCCAAAAAAGAGGCTAGCAGCACAATCCCGGCAAATGCAGTATAGATTAAAAACTTAGTAGCAGCATAACCCCGACGCGCGCCTCCCCAAATGGCAATTAATAGGTAAAGCGGGATTAGTTCAACCTCAAAGAACAAGAAAAACAGTAGCAAATTCTGAGCCAAAAATGCCCCAGTCACGCCGCCTGTAATTAACAAAATCAAAGAATAATAAAGTCTTGGTCTAACAATAGACTCATCTGTACTATAGATAGCCACCCCTGTCAGCAGACAATTTAAAATCACCAAAGGTAGAGACAAACCATCAACACCCAGATTGTAGTTCAATCCCAAAGTATCGATCCAAGGAAGAAACTCAACAAACTGTGACTGACCAGCACTAGCATCAAACTGGGTAGCTAAGATTACCGATAAAATAAAAGTTATGGCTGCAATGGCGATCGCAGCATTCCGAACAATTTTGGAACTCACCGAACCAGGCCAAAACCCGATCGCAGCAGCCCCCAACATTGGTATCCAGATTAAAGCACTAAGCATCAATTAAACTTTCCCTATTACACAGCTTTTCAAACTACATTTAACGGTAACGCAAACCATAAAATATAAAAGCGTCTGGCTGATTTTTTTAGTTGACATAAATTCAAATTGTAGAGTGGAAAGCAGACAAACCCAGAATAAAATTATCTGCGTTTATCTGTGTTCATCTGCCTTTATCTGCGGCTTAAAACTGCCAAATTACTAAGGCCAGCAACCCAGCGACACCACCCACAATAGTCAACACATAAAACTGTGATTGACCGGTGCCACTATACTTCAATCCTTCGCCGCTGAAAATGGTAGCAAAACCGAACAAATTAACCACCCCGTCCACGATGTACTTATCAGTCCAAGCGCTGATTTTAGCAATAGAAGCAACAGCCCAAACTACAGTCAGCATATAAATGCGATCGATATAAAAATCGAAAGCCAATAAATCCTGCAAAGCCGGAATCGGCAGCCGTACTGGCTTAGGTAAAACCCCATACCAATAAATCGCCACCCCGATCGCACAACCAATCAACCCAGATAACATCAACAGCGGTACATCTAGCGTCTTCAGAAGCAAATTTACAGAGTCAAAATCTCCTGTTTCCGCCAAAAGTCCGTTCCCACTAATTAATAGTTGCCACTTCTGCAACGTCCAAGGAACCAACAGTGCAATCACCGTCAAAATTACCATCGGTAAAGCCATCGGCCAACCAACTTCGGGAGCTCTGCGAGTTTTCGCCTGCGGTTTCCCAGCAAATACTAAACCGAATACACGAGTTAAATTTAGCGCTGTCAAGCCATTAACCAAAAACAACACAATTACCAACCACAAAGGCACTTCCCAAAAACCGTCTAGCCAGCGCCGCATCGCCCAAAAATTACCAAGTGGCAGTAGTGCTACCATCCCCGCAGCACCGACTACAAAGGCTACTGTCGTGGCAGGCATCTTCGACCACAACCCACCCATTTCTGTTAAATCTTGAGTGTTAGTTGTCGTAATAACTGACCCTATGCTCATGAATAATAGTGCTTTGGAAATCGAGTGGGTGAACAGCAACAGCAAAGCAATATCAACGTGATTTTGCCCTACGGCAATAAACACCAAACCTAACGAAGCGCTAGTAGAATGAGATAATGTTCTTTTGATGTCGATTTGGGCGATCGCCACCAGAGAAGCCCCAACAGCCGTTACCGCACCCAGAATCACCAGCACTGAATCAGTAACGGGTGAAAGCGCCAAAACAGGCTGAAGTTTAATCAAAAGGTAAGCCCCAGCACCAACAACCACCGTATTCCGCATAATCGAAGCTGGGTTCGGCCCTTCCATCGCCTCATCAAGCCACAAATGGAATGGAAATTGAGCGCACTTAGCCGTAGGTGCGGCGATTAAAGCCAAACCTAAAAGAGTCGCCACCAAAGGAGACAAAGTTGCAGTTTCCGCCCATTTCTCCAAATCGGAAAAATTTAAACTTCCCGCTATGGTCGAAAGGGTTACTACTCCCATTAACAGCGGTACATCTCCGACGCGCTTGGTTAAAAACGCATCACGAGCCGCTGTTACCACCAGCGGTTGAGCGTACCAAAACCCTACTAGCAAATAAGTTGAAAGCGTCAGCATTTCCAACAAAGCGTAAGTTAGAAGCAGTGAGTCACTAATCGCAATACCACTAATTGCAGCTTCAAAAAAGCCGAGCAGCCCAAAAAATCGAGCTAGGGCCCAGTCTTTTTCCATATAGCCGAGAGCATAAATTTGTGCTAGCAAGCTCAGAACTGACACTAACTCCATTACTCCCACGCTCACCGTTGAGATTTCTAGTGCAAAAGACAAATCTAAATCTGCTGCTTGCACCCAGTGGACGAGCAATTGTTGGGGCGGTCGATCCCAAGTTGCTATAAAAATAACTGATCCGTGTATGAAAGCCAAGACAGTCATCAGCAAATTGAAGTAAGCTGCCGGTCTGGGCCCTGTTTTGCGAACGGTTCCAGTAGACCAGGGCAAAGTTAAAATTGCGCCAATTAAGCCATACAAAGGTACCCACCAACAAGCTTGGAGGAGAAATTGAGTCATAACAATATTCGGTAAGTGAGAAAATCAGTGGCTTGAACCCTGAGAGGGATAGTTCGACGCAGCCTCACGTGGGCTACGACACAAGCGGTTTCAACCGCTTACATCCATCAAAATGCGTAACGGCTGGCTTGATTGATGACTCCTGCAAGCCCAGTTTGTTTAGACTGAGTTACTGACTGAATTAATCCGTTATATTTTAAATTTGTGGCTGGCTTTAAAAAAAAGCAGTCACTCGGGATAGCACCACACCCTAGAACTTCGGTTAAACCAGATCGTATAGTTCTGGTAAAAAAAATCTCATTCAACAGGATTAACTATACATTGAAAAACGTAAACTTATACTCAGATCATTAAAAAAAATAAATCTGACAGAGGCTCAGGACGGTCAGAAAAAATTCGCCCAAAACTTGGCAAACTCGCATTTTTTTTCTTTTTTTCCGCGATCCCTATCCTTGAAACTCTCAATTCCCGCGCTTCTTGACTTGCCCCATGTTGGCCTAGCGACCTCTACTTCTGAAGTATTTTTACTTACAACACTTCTCGATCGCCCCAGCCATCTACTCATCTAAATATTAAGTAACATAAATAAATATTAAATTATTTTAAGTAACATAAAAAAAATTAATTTTTGTTATTAAACATTATGATGTTAGTTTATATTGTCAAGGTGGACAGCTTCCCCTATTCTTATAGTATAGGAAGCTTTACACTGCATTCCTAAATAATGTGGGCATTTCCGTCCAAATTTTTAGATTTATCAAAGATTTGTAACGGTAATTTCACTAATCCTCAAGGAGATTCAAAAATGTCAATTGCCGTGGGAATGATTGAGACAAAAGGTTTTCCCGCTGTGGTGGAAGCTGCCGACGCTATGGTTAAAGCTGCTCGCGTTACCCTCGTGGGCTATGAAAAAATCGGCAGCGCCCGCGTTACCGTAATTGTGCGCGGCAACGTGTCGGAAGTCCAAGCCTCAGTTGCAGCAGGAGTGGAATCCGTCAAGCGGGTGAACGGCGGAGAAGTCGTCTCTACCCATATCATCGCTCGCCCCCACGAAAACCTAGAATACGTTCTGCCGATTCGCTATACAGAAGCAGTAGAACAGTTCCGAGGCTACTAAGTTCTCACGATAAAATTGGTACATCTGGATCACCAATGCCGTAGCGAAAACCAAGCTCATAGGTACGTGTAGCCAGAAAAAGTATGGGTCTTGGGAACCAGGACTCTTGCCCTTGGAGGCAATGTAAGACCAATAGAATTACGGAGTTCGCGCTTGGCTGTTGTCAATGAATTGGGAAGCCCGTGCTGTACCTCTATGTCAGCGTCGGGTAGTTCACTTCCCCAAATATTACATCAGGAGTAGAAAAAATGGCAATTGCAGTTGGTATGATCGAAACCCTAGGCTTCCCCGCAGTTGTGGAAGCTGCTGACGCGATGGTCAAAGCAGCCCGCGTCACCTTGGTAGGCTACGAAAAAATCGGTAGCGCTCGCGTTACAGTCATTGTAAGAGGAGATGTCTCCGAAGTGCAAGCTTCCGTGGCCGCTGGAGTAGAGTCGGTGAAGCGCGTTAACGGCGGACAAGTAATGTCCACCCACATTATCGCTCGCCCTCACGAAAACTTGGAGTACGTGCTGCCCATTCGCTACACCGAAGCTGTAGAACAGTTCCGCGAAGGCGTGAGCGGCATTCGCCCCCTGAACAGATCTTAAGATAGGCGATCGGCTGTTAGAGGCGTTTGGCAAATTAAAAATTAAAAATTGCGATGTTTTTAAATTGAGCATTTTTAATTTTTAATTGAGGTGAGCATGGGATATTGGTTATTAGTCATTAGTCATCAGTCATCAGTCATCAGTGATTAGGTAGACGAAGAACTCTAAAATGCGGATAGCGGACTGAGAAAAGCTAATTTAAAAAAGACAAGTGACCGTGTGAAAATGACAATTACCAATTACCAATTACCTACTACCTAAAATGCAAATGGCCAAAGTTCTAGGCACAGTTGTCAGTACCCAAAAAGAGCCGACGCTGAGAGGATCGAAATTTCTACTGCTGCAATTCATCAATGAAGAAGGTTCGCCAGTTCCCGGGTATGAGGTAGCCGCTGACTGTGTGGGCGCTGGTATAGATGAATGGGTTTTAGTGACCCGAGGCAGCGCCGCCCGGATCGCGCCGGGAAGCGAAAACCGTCCCATTGATGCTCTGGTAGTAGGCATTATAGATACTGTCAATGTAGAAAACCGCCTCATTTACAGTAAGAAAGACGACCCGTACGGCTAGTTGCAACCATTAGCAGAAGTTGACAGCTAACAGTTGACAGTTAACAGTTAACAACTAACAAAAAAAATTTTCAGCTTAGGAGAACTTAATTTATGGCAGTCCGCAACGTTGCGGCTCCTCCGACGCCTTGGTCGAAAAACTTGGCTGAGCCCAAAATTCATGATACCGCCTACGTACATTCCTTTTCTAACATTATTGGGGATGTGCATATCGGTTCTAATGTGATGATTGCCCCAGGGACATCTATCCGCGCTGATGAAGGCACTCCTTTTTATATCGGAGGAGGAAGCAATATTCAAGATGGGGTAGTAATTCACGGTTTAGAACAAGGTCGAGTCAAAGGAGACGACGACAAATCTTATTCTGTGTGGGTGGGGAAAAATACTTCCCTCACCCACATGAGTTTAATTCACGGCCCGGCAATTACCAACTAAACGGAGTCCCGAATTATGCCTATAGGTGTGCCAAAAGTTCCCTACAAAATGCCAGGTGGTTATGATACTCAGTGGATTAATATCTACGATCGCCTTTACCGGGAACGGATTATATTTTTGGGCAAAGACATTGACGATGAAATTGCCAATCAAATCATCGCTGTGATGCTCTATCTCGATTCGGAAGATTCAGGTAAGGATATCATTTTGTACATCAATTCCCCAGGCGGAATGGTGTCGGCAGGCATGGCTATTTTTGATACCATGCAGCACATTAAATCGGACGTGGTGACGATTTGTGTGGGCTTGGCTGCTTCGATGGGTTCTTTCCTACTAGCTGCGGGTGCAAAGGGAAAACGGTTAGCTTTGCCTCACTCGCGAATTATGATTCACCAACCTTCTGGGGGGGCGCGGGGACAAGCAACAGATATTCAGATTGAGGCGAAAGAGATTCTGCGACTGCGCCACCAACTCAATGGTATCTACGCTAGCAATACCGGAAAGCCGATCGAGAAAATTGAAAAAGACATGGATCGTGACTATTTCATGTCAGCCGAAGAAGCTAAGGAATACGGATTGATTGACAAAGTGGTCGAAGATCGCCCGTAACTCTCTCTGGGACTAAAATAATCCCCATCCTGGTTTCCAGGGTGGGGATTCAGTTTTATTAGCCAGCTTTGATTGTCTATAGAAATCCTATAGGTAGTATTAATTCCGATTTTACCGATTTGATATAACTACAAACTTTATGATGGATAATTTACCGGACATGGTATGACGGACAAAAAGACTTGTCTGGTGAAATATTTGGATTATAATGAATCATCAATATTAGCAGGATTTTACCATCTGCACCAGGATGGATACAGCAAGTTACTATCGGGAATTAGGTCTAAGGTCAGGAGCGAGTCTGTCGCAGGTGAAAGCGTCTTATCGGCGGCTGGCGCGGCAGTATCATCCTGATGTCAATCCGGGAAACGAACAAGCTAAAAATAAGTTTATCGCAATTACTGAGGCTTATAAGTTCCTCTTGACTGTTGCTGCACCAGATGTTATGGCGGAGGCAAAAGCACCTGCGGTGAAGACGACAAATCAGGCCGTGCCGCCTGGGCAAAAGGTAGCTAAAGTGACTCGAAAAGAGCCACAGGCTGAATCAAAGGCAGATTTGTCGGCGGCGGAACAAAAGTTAAAGAAAGATGCTTATTTTGAGCTGCAACAGTTGCTGAAATATCAGAGGTTCCCGAGGGCGATCGCCTTGATTGAAGGTTTGGCGCAGCGGGTTCCCGAAGATTTGGAGGTGCGACAGTGGCAGGCGATCGCCTATCAGCGCTGGGGACGGCATTTGATCGGTGAAAAGCAGGTTGATAAGGCGAGAATTTATTTGAAAAAGGCTGTGAAAACTGACCCTCACAATCGGGCTTTGTGGGCAGAAGTTGAGCGGGATTTTCGCAGGTTAGAAGAGATTTATTGATTGGGGAATTGGGAATTGGGAATGGGGAATTGTTACTTCGGTTCTGCGCCGGTAATCAAAAGCTCTATATTTTTGAGTTTTTCTAAAATAACTTGGGTATTTTCAGGTCGGTTTTCGGGTAGCGGTTCCATCAATTCGTCGATCGAGCTTACGAACAACTCGTCAACACCTACAGCCTGATTTCTCCAATTTATGTTACCAGTTTTTGGATTGACCGGAAAGTCGATCGGCTGTAGACCCGTTAATAAATGTACAAAAGTACGCCCCAGGGCAAAAAAGTCCGATCGCACTTCAGCTTTACCTGTAACTTGTTCCGGCGCGCAATATCCCGCAGAACCTACAGGCGTTGTATCAATCCCTGCTTCTGTTGCAGCCCCAAAGTCGATTAATCTCAGTTTCCCATCGACTTCAAGCATCAGATTGGAGGGCTTAATATCCCGATGCACTAAATGATATTTGTGGATTTCCTGCAAAATATGAAGCATTTGTTGCAGCCAGTCAAAAGCTAATTCTTGAGAAACGTACTGGTTTTTAGCTAAGAATTTTGTCAAGTTTTCGCCACTAATTTTTTCCATCACCAAACAAGACAACTTCTGGGAATTCTGGACGAGTTTAATTGAGAAATAACCGTCTGGTTCGACTTGGGGAACTCCGCCCCTTCCTGCTAGCCAGATCAAAACTCGCGCTTCCTGCTGAAACAAGCGAACCAAATCGGGATTGTGGGTGTGTTTCAAGACTTTTAAAACTTTGACAGTTCCCCATTCATTTTCCCCTGTCCCCAAATCTTCGACTTCAAAGATGTCTGTGGGGCGTGCGGGATTGGGCGATCGTACTGGTTTAAGGATACGATAGCGATCGGCAATTAACAAAGCCGTACCGCAAGCCTGACAATGTTGAGCAGCAGCAGAGTTTTCGCGTTGTTCGCATTCAGGATTTATGCAGTAAATCATCTGTCTTGATGCGTCCAGGAGTGAGGAATTTAACTTCAACTTTTTTGAGCTCTGGCGGCCGTTATTCGCCTTCTTCGTCTTTGGGACGGTAAGTGCGGGAGATTCCAGAAAGCACAGCGGGCTTCTGGAGCGCTTTTTGAGCTTCTTCTAGTTCTTGGATGGAGCGGCTTTTGATGCCTTTTTTGATCGCGACAATCTGATTTAAGCGTGCCATTGTTCGATGTTATTGATCCTCAACTCATGAGCTATTCTGCATTTAAATTATATGTCAAAAAACAATCAAACTCTTGTGGGGTGGGCGTCCCGCCCGCCCTGAATATACAATTTAAATGCGCGACAGCTTATCGCTTTACACCTTCAAGGAACTCAAAATCTACTGTGAATTAAACAACATTCTAGCCATTAGCATAATTATTCCTAAATCACCATTAGACCACAGACATATTTATACACTTCCAACTGTAGAGGGATGCTTTAGCTCGTCAATAAGGCGATGCTTGCCATTAGGGGCATGAGTCTAAAACTATACATTGGTCAACTTGCGCCAATGCACGCACCCACCCTTTAACGAGGAATATACTATGTATCAAAATTTGCCAATAAATCCACAACTGTATAACATCGGGTTCTGGCTGGCCCAAGTGCCAATAGAGCAGACTACAACAACAACAAACAGAGTAGAAGACGCAGCACTCCTCTATTCCGGGCCACAATTTTTTATCGCCTTAATCGCGGGAGTTGTTCTAGCTTGTGCTTTCCAACTCTTGCTAACAAATTTATCAGTAGCCGCGGGCCTTTCATACATCGGACAATCCCACGACGACGGACACCAATCTGATAGCAGCAGCCCCCCAGTCCGCCACATCGGCAGCAAAGTCGGCACTTGGACGCTAATCACCGTCACCATCGCCCTATTCTTCGCTTGTTTGCTAGCAGTCAAGCTGAGTTTGATTAGTAGTCCCGGTTTAGGTGCGATCGTCGGTTTAGTCATCTGGGCCACTTATTTCTCACTACTCGTCTGGGTGAGCTCCACCACCGTCGGTTCCCTGATCGGTTCCGTCGTCAACACGGCGACATCAGGCGTTCAAGCCATTTTTGGCACCGCAGCCGCAGCCCTGGGCGCGAAAGCCGCCAGCAACCAAGTAGTGGCCACAGCGAAAGCAGCAGCCGCAGCAGTGGGCCACGAACTCGGTAGCGCGATCGACCCCACCAGCTTGCGCGAAAACGTCGAAGACTACATTCAAGCGCTGAAACCGCCGGAATTAGACATCAAAGGGATGCGTAGCGAATTTGAAAAGTTGCTCAACGATCCGCAACTAAAAGCCATTGCTGGCGAAAATTTGCCTTCTCTCGATCGGCAAACCCTGATAGATTTAGTCAGTTCGCGATCGGACTTGTCAAAACGCGATGTCAACCGGATTGTAGACCAACTCCAAGATGCTTGGAAACAAGTCGGAAAACAAGACCAGAAACCAGACGGCATCGCCCAATTGGTAGACTATCTCAAATCTGCTAAATCGGGAGATTTGCTTTCAGATACGCTGACAAGTAGGGTAGAAAAAGCCCTCGGAAATCTGGGCGGTCAAAATCCCGGACAAAGCCCCACAATGATGTCCCAAGCAACGACAATGGCAGTCAATGCTTTAATGGGAGTAGTATTAGGTCGCACGGATATTTCTGACTTCGATGTTGAAAAAGTAATGGGCCAGCTCAAAGTAGCTAAAGACAAAGTGAGTCGGCAAGCTGATAAAGTTACTGCTCAAGTCAAAGGCGAACCCGAAACTTACAGCCCAATTCGCGCCGATGTAGAAAACTACTTGCTCAATACTTATTCGTGGCAAATGAACCCTACCGCGATCGAGCGCGAATTTCGTGATGCGCTCTACGATCCTACGGCCGATCCGGGAACGGTGCGCCGCGAATTAGAAAAACTCAAACAGTCAAATTTTGCCGAAATCCTGGCCAGTCGAGGCGTTTTTACCCAAGACAAAATTAAAGAAATTTCCCAGGAATTAGAAGGAATTAGACAGCGAGTTTTACAAACGGTGGTCTTTGCGGAGGAGCAAGAAAAAGTTCGCGATTTGCAGTGGCGCGTGGAAACTTATCTGAAGCTGACGCCGAAAGAGGAACTGACAGCAGCAGGTATTGGGGGCGATTTCAAAAAAATCTTAGAGGATTCCGACGCGAATTACGAACAGTTGCGCGATCGGCTTTCTCCTTACACCCGCGACAGTTTCGTGCAAATTCTCAGAGGCCGCGAAAACTTCGGCTTCCAGGAAGTAGAACAGATTGTTAAAGAGTTGGAAACGACGCGAGATGTCGTTTTAGCAGATACTAAAGGTCTTCAAGAAGCAGCCCAAGTCCGACTAGACAACCAGTGGCAAAAAGTGCAAGAATACTTGCAGTCTACGGGCAAAACAGAACTTAATCCCGAAGGCATTAAGCGCGATTTCAAAACCCTGCTCGAAAATCCCGAAGCGGGAATGTTGGCGCTCAGATCCAGAGCTTCTAAGTTCGATCGCGATACTTTGGTAAAATTGCTATCTCAGCGGAAAGACCTCAGCGAAGACCAAGTAAATCAGCTCCTCGACAGCGCCGAAGAAAATTGGCACAGTGCGCTCGCTGCGCCGCAAAAGTTGGCCGAAAAAGCTAAGGATCAGTACGACCAAAGCACCACCGCCCTTGCAGATTACCTTCGCAATACTGGCAAGTCAGAACTCAATCCAGAGGGGATTCAGCGGGATTTGACCAAATTGATGGAAAATCCGAAAGAAGGAGCTTTAGCGCTGCGCGGAAGGCTATCTCAGCTCGATCGCGATACTTTGGTAAAACTGCTTTCTCAGAGAGATGATTTGACCGAGGAACAAGTCAACCAAATCATCGACCAAGTGCAGGATACTCTCGGCTCGATCGTGAAAGCGCCGCGCCGTTTGGCAAAGCGGGTGCAAAGTCAAGTGCAAGATTTTCAGGGGGTTTTAGAGGATTATTTGCGCAATACGGGCAAGGATGAATTGAATCCCGAAGCCATCAAACGCGACTTGCAATTGCTGCTGCACGATCCGAAAGTAGGGGCTTATAGTTTGGGTGAACGGCTGTCGCATATCGATCGAGCTACAGTCATTTCCCTGCTATCTCAGCGCCCGGATATTTCGGAAGAAGAAGCGACTCGCATTGTCGATCAAATTGTGTCGGTGCGCGACCAATTCCAACAGCAAATTCAGAAAATACAGGAGCGCATTCAGTCCGTAATTGATGGCATTCTCGGAAAAGTTCGGGATTACCTGAATTCCCTCGATCGCCCAGAACTAAATTACGAAGGTATCACGCGGGACGTGCGGAAGTTATTTGACGATCCGCAAGCCGGATTTGACGCTTTGCGCGATCGGCTGGGTCATTTCAACCGCGATACTTTAGTCGCACTAATTAGTTCTCGCGAGGACATTTCTGAAGCAGATGCTAACCGCTTGATCGACCAAATTGAAAAAAGCAGAAATACCGTCTTGCAAAGAGCAGAACGCTTGCAGCAAGAAGCGCAGCTTCGTCTCGAAAGCATTAAAGTGCAAGCCGAAAAACAAGCCGAAGAAACCCGGAAAGCAGCAGAAGTTGCCTCTTGGTGGCTGTTTTTTACCGCTCTTTCTTCGGCCGCTGCTGCTGCGGGTGCGGGTGCTTTAGCCGTCATTCGGTAAAAAAAGAGTCACTTTGCGATCGGATTGCAGATAGTGCCTGATGTGAGTTCTTACTGACATCAGGCACTAATGTTAGTCAAGAATTTTAGCGCGGGTGGGAGCGGGTTTATTTAATTTGTTTGCCATGTTTAAGGTTATTGGTAAACCCGCTCCTACAGGTTTTTGAAGGTGGTGCAAGCTGTGAATTTATACATACATTTTAATTAGCAGTTTTGATTCATTCAAAATAGAAAAGCAAACCAGAGATTGGTTGTTTTACAGGACTAGATATTATTTCCACTAGGCAAAAAAGCTCTAGGAGTTAGAAGTTTTTTCCGAGCCAAACTCGGCGGGGCGTCAGTCCGCTATCGCCAATATTTTTTAGTTATAGTAATAGTTAGGATTCTACGAGCCCAGCACGCCTGTTCTCCCAACCGCCAGCCTTGCGCTTCGTCAGTCCTGGAACTGTTTTGAGTTCGATCGCCCGTTTTGAGTGAAAATGTCGATCGTCAACTCAAAAATTGTAGGTCAAAGGTTGTGCATAATAGGTAACTAGAACTGTGAAAATACTAAACTGACTGTGGGAGCGACATACCGGATACCTTGGAAATACCAATGGCTTTTGCAAGTGAGCCGATAAGAGTCAAAACACGCAGGCCCTACTTAGTCAATGCTAAACAACCTACGTCTCAAACCTCCCCAGGCTAGTTGCCTAATAGCACGGTGAGGAGGCCGACGCCATGCAACTCCGAAAAAAAACACTATTAATTATTGGTGCAGCACTGATCAGCCTGATTTTGGTTCTCTATGCCACTGCATCAACCATTTTGATGCACGATTTTCAGAACCTGGAGGCACAATACGTCCGCCAGGATGTCGCGCGGGCTTTGGACGCATTAGATGACGACTTGTCGAGTTTAGACACCAGCGCCCAAGATTATGCCGAGTGGGATGATACTTACTCTTTCGTCGATACACGGAACCCGAATTTTGTCAAGTCAAATTTTGTGGATTCGACATTTGTTTACTTGAGACTAAACTTATTGGTGCTGCTAGACTCTAACGGTAAAACGATCTTCAGCAAAGGTTTCGACCTGAAGTCCAAAACCGAAATCCCGATTCCCGAAAGCTTAAAACAGCATTTGACCGAGGCGCTGCTGGATTCCTCTACAGTCGATCGCGCTCGCGCCAAAACAGGTGTCCTCACCCTCCCAGAAGCCAGGCTGCTGATTGCCTCAAAGCCGATCTTCAACAGCAACGCCCAAGGCCCGCCGCGCGGAACGCTGATCCTGGGACGCTACCTCGACAGCACCGAAATCGGTTTGCTTTCGGAACTGACTCACCTGTCAGTGGATTTTAGACTGCCGAGTTTAGATTTTAAAATCGGAGCCACGAACTACTTAGGGCACGACGCTAAGGTGATGGATCGATCGACCACAGATTTGGCAAATGTCAAACTCAAAATTTCCAACCTCAAATCAGTAGAAATTTTAGTCGAGCCACTTAGCGACAGCGTAGTCGCAGGATACGCCCTGATTCGTGACATCGGGGGGAACCTAGGGCTGCTGCTGCGAGTAGAGGTCGATCGCGTCATCTACCGCCAAGGTCAGGCTACCTTGAATCTGTTTACCTTATCAATACTGGCAGTAGGTTTAGTATTTAGCGCGATCGCCCTGCTGTTACTAGAAAAATTAGTCTTGGCGAGATTGGCTTCCTTAAGCACCAGCGTCAGCAACATCGCAGCCAACGGCGACCCAGACTTGCGCGTTGAGATGTCTGGAGCGGATGAACTCACCAGCTTGGCCGACACCATCAACCGAATGCTAGAAGCATTGGGCAATTCTCAAGTCGAACGTAATGAAAGCGAAGACCTCTATCGGTTGATGGCAGAAAACTCAACCGACATGATTACCAGACACAATCCCGAAGGTGTGTTTGTTTACGCATCGCCAGCCAGCCACGCTTTGCTGGGATACGAACCTTCAGAACTCGTCGGCCGCGTCCCCAACGATTATTTTCACCCCGACGATATAGAAACTATCGCCAAAGCTCACACGAAAGTCCTGGCCCTCCCAGTTACTTACACCGTCAGCTACCGCATCCGCCGCAAAGACGGCAAATACATTTGGTTTGAAACCACCAGCCGCACGATCCGCGATCCCCAAACCGGGGCCGTGCAAGAAATTATCGGCATTTCCCGCGACATCAGCGTGCGGAAGCAAACAGAACAAGAACTGCGAGAAAGCGAAGCTGCAATTAAAGCTTTGTATCAAGTGACTTCGGCTCCCCGTACAGACCCGCAAGGCCGCCTCTCTACCTTTGATTTGCGCCTTCAAGAACTGCTGGCAATGGGATGCTGGCAGTTAGGTCTGTCCGTGGGAATTTTGTCGCGCATTCAAGGCGACAATTATCAAATAATGGCTGTTGAGTGTCCAGACGGGTCGATCGTCAAATCACAAGTCTACGATCTGGAAAAAACCTTCTGCGTAGCTACAGCAATGGCAAAAGAACCGATGTACTTTGAGTCGGTGAGGTTTGCAGCTTTGTGTTTCGACACTCCCGATCCTGCCTTCAATATCGAAGCTTATATGGGCATTCCCGTCACAGTCGCAGGTGAAGTTTACGGCACTCTGTGCTTCTTTTCTCCGACTATTCTGACAGAACCGTTTCGAGTTGTAGACCGAGAGTTGGTGAAACTGATGGCTCAGTGGGTGGGAAGCGAACTCGAACGCCAGCAAACAGGCGTAGATTTGGCAAAAGCTCGCGACGAAGCACTGGCGGCTACTAGAGCCAAAAGTGAATTTTTAGCTACTATGAGCCACGAAATTCGCACTCCGATGAATGGCGTGATCGGCATGACTGGTTTGCTGCTGAATACCCGCTTAACTCGCGAACAGTGCGATTTTGTTGAAACTATCCGCAGCAGTGGCGATGCTTTGCTGACGCTGATCAACGATATTCTGGATTTCTCGAAAATTGAGTCTGGCAAATTGGACTTGGAAGAACATCCATTTGACATCCGCACTTGCATTGAGGAATCTCTCGACTTGGTAGCTGCCAAGGGGGCACAAAAAAAACTGGAATTGGGTTACTTGATCGATCGCGCAGTACCAGCAACGGCGATCGGCGATGGCGCCCGCTTGAGGCAAATTTTAATCAACTTGCTCAGCAATGCTGTTAAATTTACCGAAGCTGGAGAAGTGGTGGTTTCGGTGACAGCTAAAAAGATTTCAGCGCCAGCGACTAAGGTTAAAGAACTGCTAGAAATTAATGGTGAACCACTAGCAATCAACCAACGATACGAAATACAATTTGCGGTCAAAGATACTGGTATTGGCATTCCGGGCGATCGTATGGATCGGCTGTTTAAATCTTTCAGCCAGGTTGATTCTTCCACAAGCCGGCAATACGGCGGTACTGGCTTGGGTTTGGCAATTAGCAAACGTCTAGCCCAAATGATGGGCGGCAGGATGTGGGTAGAAAGTATGGGAAGTCTTGCGGGAAATCCTCCCGCAGATTTTGAAGCGGCAGTCTTGGATTGGGAATCGGGAGAATCTTCCGAAATTTCCGAAAAATATTATTCTGGCAAATTTGTACTCAGCAGCCAGCCCCCCTATCAAAATCCCAAATCCGTTGGCTCTACTTTTTATTTCACCACAATCGTTTCTGGCTGCAACAGTTCATTGCCAGTTAACTTGAGCAATTCTCAACCTGAATTAGCTGGTAAGCGAGTCTTAATTGTCGATGACAATGCTACCAACCGCCAAATTTTGACTCTCCAAGCTCAGTCTTGGGGAATGGTGGCTAGGGCTTCAGCTTCGGCTCGTTTGGCTTTAGATTGGCTGGCTGCTAAAGAGGTGTTTGACTTGGCAGTTTTGGATATGCAAATGCCGGAAATGGACGGGTTGGCTTTAGCTACCGAAATTCGCCGATATCCAGATTGCCAAAAGTTGCCGTTAGTCATGCTAACTTCGATCGGCAGACCAGAAATTAACACCCCTTCTGTTGAGGTGGATTTTGCTGCTTTTTTGAACAAGCCGATCAAACAATCTCAGCTTTACAATGTTTTAATCAATATTTTTGGGAAACAGGCTACAGAAATTAGAGTGCAGCGCAGTTTTCTCGGGCCTTTCGTGCAAAGCATACCGATGCTGGCTTTAGAATTGCCCCTGCGGATTTTGTTGGCTGACGATCATTTGGTGAATCAGAAGGTGGCTTTGCAAATTTTGCAGCGGATGGGGTATCGCGCTGATGTGGCGGGAAACGGTATCGAAGTGCTCGAAGCTTTGCACCGCCAGCCTTACGATGTGGTGTTGATGGACGTGCAAATGCCGGAAATGGACGGTTTGGAAGCTACCCGTCGCATCCGCGAGCAATTTTGTGCAGGTTTGACTACCGAAAATTGCACGGGAGAATCAGAAGTTTCAGCAACTGACGAGGAATCTAGTAATCGAAAATCTCCAATCGAAAACCCAGAATTGACTGACGAGGAATCTAACAATCCAACATCTCAAATCGCAAATCTAAAACCAATTAGGCCTTGGATTGTGGCGATGACAGCAAATGCGATGCAGGGCGATCGAGAAGAGTGCATGGCTGCGGGGATGGACGACTATTTGAGTAAGCCGATCGTCATTGAGGAGTTAGTTCGAGCTTTGAGTGCGTGTCAATCTCGATCGAATGCGACTGTTGTGGCAAATCCACCACAGGTAATTTCTAATTCGCCCGCAGTTGTTAGGTGCGATCGATCGAACTTCGATCGCACCCTGTCAGAAAGCCGCGATTCCCTGAGTGCCAAAATTGTACAGTCTCTGCGAGAGGTAGAAGCTTTGGACGAGGTGATCGACATTTACCTCGAAACAGCTCCCGAACTGCTGCGAGGCATCTCTGCGGCTCTGTGCAGTGGCGATCCGTTGGCTTTGAGGCGATCGGCTCACTCCCTGAAATCGATTAGCGGTACACTCGGTGCTTTTCGCTTGTTTGAGCTATGCGAGGAACTCGAAATCATCGGCCGCATCGGAACAGAGGGCAACAAGCCTTTATCTGCGAATTCCTGCGAGCTTTTAGAACAGGTTGAGGCCGAGTATCAAAGAGTCGAAACGGCGTTGAAAATAGAACGTCTGTACAGTGAGACAATCACAGAATAATTAACAAGTGATAACTAACTATTTGAAGCGAAACAGATATTATGGATCACAATCTAGTTGCTAAGATAGTAATTTTATCAGTATTACTACCTTGTGCTTTGTACATTGCTTACGCCGCGAAAGTAGCCCTCAATCTCAACCTTGATATATTCGGTGCCGGTCACACCCCTGCTAAATTAGAAGAGATATCCGGTGGAATCATTAAGTGTAAGTGGTTCCCTAATTCCCACCACTGCCCCGGAAATAATCATGTTAAATAATCAGTCATAAACGCATCAAAACCCAATAAACCAGGCTTTTCGGGGGGTGCATCTCAATTTTGTAAAGGCGAAGCATTTTGGCAGATAATTTATTAATAATTACCAGAGATTTACTGCCGGAATGCTTCGCCCCTACGAATATATTTGCAAAAATGAGAT
>ENA-OFCF01000226-OFCF01000226.1-metagenomes-genome-assembly--contig:-NODE-226-length-27634-cov-3.762174_pt1 | contig 27634 bp, 25 predicted proteins | sample MGYA00153387_OFCF01 | MGnify analysis MGYA00153387
CGCCAGCCTTGAAGCCGGTCCCGACCGCTTTCGAAAAGGCCTCTTTCGCAGCGAAGCGCTTGGCCAGGGTCCCGGCGGCGGTGAACGGGCGCCGGGCGGCCTTGGCCTGTTTGGGGTGGAATTGTTTGTCAAGGGCGATGAGGTCTGGTTCAGCGAGGTCAGTCCGCGGCCACGCAGCGCCGCCAGGGCCCGGCTGTCGGACAGGGCCACCGGCGGCCCATCGTTCAAGTGCAGCTCCCCGCGCACGCGGGCGCCCGCGGGCGCGAGGCCAAGGAGACAGCGCAGCGTCAGGCTCTTGCCGGCGCCCGAGGGTCCGAGCAGCGCGAGCGGTCCATCGCTCGCCTCGAAGCCGACGTCGATCAGCAGGGCCCGGGGTCCGAGCACGCAGCCGAGGTCGACGACTCGCATGTGTCACGAGGGTAACACCCCGGCGGCCGGCGCATACGGCCAGCCAAGGCTCCGCGTCACCTGGCTGTGACGCGTTTGCGACCGCGACGTCATGTACGGCCGAAATCGATGTCACGCAAACGGAACACCCGTGCCATCGCCGTGCAAACGCTGTCTTCCATTCTCGCCGGCGAACCGATGTTCCACGGCTTCGATCATGTGACCCGCGACCAGGTGCTCGAGCGCCGCAACGGGCGTTCGCTCGTGATCGCGTCGCTGAGCTACCTGGTGTTGTTCGGCTCGTGGATCGCGCTCGACCGCAGCAAGGAGCCGCAGGTCGAGGTCATGCTCGAGCCCGAGATCAAGGACTTCGCCGTGCAGGAGGAGCCCGAGCCCGAGGTCGAGGAGGAGCCACCTCCGCCCCCGCCGGACATCGCTCCCAAGCCGCAGGTCCAGGCGCCCAGGCCCAAGCCGCGCCCGGATGTCCCCAAAAACATCCCCGAGGGTCCGCCGCCGGAGCAGGAGCGACCTGCTGGCGACAAGAACTTCGGGACAGGTCAGGGCATCGGCACCGGCGCTGCGAAACCCAAGGTCGACAAGCCGCCCCCGCCCAAGCCCGAGGTCAAGAAACCGCCGCCCAAGCCCGCGGCCGAGCCGATCGACCCCGAGAAGCCCGTCGATCGCCCCGAGAAGGCCAGCGTGCCCGTCGCCGACGCCGGCAACAAACCCCCGGCGTATCCCGGCGCGCTGCGTGACGGCGGTGTCGAGGGCGAGGTCGTCGTCAAGCTGCACGTGCACCGCGACGGCACCGTCAAGGGCGCCAAGATCCTGCGGTCCACCAACACGGCGACCGGCGAAGAAGAGAAGACCGCCGCCGACAAGGCGTTCAAGGCGGCCGTCATCGCCGCGATCAAGGCCTGGAAGTACACGCCCTCGAAGCTCGACGGCACGCCGATCTCCGTGTGGATCATCGTCAACTTCCCCTTCAAGCTCACCGCCGGCTGAGGCGGGGAAACCACTGTCATGGAACTCTCTCTCCTCGAAATTTGGCACAGCATGGGCCTCATGGCCCGCTTCGTGGCGATCGCGCTGGTCGTGATGGGCTTCCTCAGCCTGTTCGTCGTCTTCGAGCGCCTGCTCGTGTTGATGCGGACCAGCGGCGAGTCGTTGACCTTCGCCCACAAGGCGCGGCTGCTGCTCGACGCCGGTGAGGCCAACCCGCTGCGGGACCTCGCGCGCGGCTTCCCGCGCAACCCGCTGGCCCGCCTCACCGTCATCGGTCTCGACACCTACGAGGCCAACCTCGAGGGCAAGGACCCGATCGAGCTGACGCGCCGCGAGCTGGTCCGCAAGCTCGAGGTGTTCAGCGCCGAGGCCCGCCGTGGCATGGGCATGCTCGCCTCGATCGGCTCCACCGCGCCCTTCATCGGCCTGTTCGGCACCGTCATCGGCATCATCACCGCGTTCCAGGGCATCGCCTCCGCGGGCGGCGGCGGCCTGGGTGCCGTCTCCGGCGGCATCGCCGAGGCGCTGATCGTCACCGCGGTCGGCCTCGTCGTGGCGATCGCATCGGTGCTGTTTTACAACTACCTCTCGGGCCGCTTCGACCGCCTCGACATGCAGATGCAGCACGCCGCCGGCGAGCTCGTCGACTATCTGGAGGGCGCCAATGGGGGCGGCAGTTCAAACCAGTAGCAAGGGCAAGGGCGTCAAGCCCAACATCAACGTCACGCCCCTGGTGGATGTCGTGCTGGTGCTGCTGATCATCTTCATGGTCATCATCCCGAACATGCAGGACGGCAAGCCGATCGAGATGATCAACGTCTTTCATGCGGATGAGGGCGAAGAGAAGGATGAGCCCTTGACGATCACGATCGACCGCGACGAGCACTATCTCGTCGAGGACCGCGAGCTCTCGCGCGCGAGCGTCGTCGCCGAGCTGCGCGAGGTCCACGCCCGCAGCGCCCGCCGCAAGCTCCTGATCCGCGCCGACGCCCGATTGCCCTACGCGAAAGTCCGGGAATTTTTCAAAGAGGTTCAGGACATCGGCTTTGGCGGCGTGTCCCTCGCCGTCGGCACCCAGCGCAAGTGGGAGCCCGCTGCGGGCGCCCCGGAGGTGCAGTAGTCATGGCGGTCCAGCTCGGTGGAAATTTTAAAAAGCTCCGGATCCAGCCCGAGATGAACGTGACGCCGCTGGTCGACGTCGTGCTCGTGCTGCTGATCATCTTCATGGTGCTCGCGCCAGTGGTCAGCAAGAGCTTCTGGGTCCGCCTCCCGCCCCGGGACGACACGGAGGCGCAGCTCGACGCCGCCAACGACCCCGACCGGCCGCTGGTGCTCACGGTCGCGGCCGACGGCACCACGCTCATCAACAAGATCGAGGTCGATCGCGCCGAGCTGCCACGCAAGCTGATCCGCATGCTCAACGCGCGCCCCGACAACACCCTCTATCTCGATGGCGCCGACGAGGCCCAATTCGGTCACGTGCTCGGCGCCGTCGATCTCGCAAAAGAGGCCCAGGCGCATCCCATCGTGTTCCTCACGAACAAGATGCAGTGAAGCCGCTGGCCGCTGCCGGCCTCCCTTTCCTCGAAGCGCTGAGATCGAAAAATCATGTCCTTGCTCGACTGCAAGAGCCCGACGCTGCTGGCCGCGCTGGCAACGATCGGGATCGGTGTATCTGAAACCCAGGCTGCCGGCCCACGCGACTACGAAGGTCCGCAGGGCTGGAGCGTCGACGGCGAGGCCGCGCCGACCCCCGACGCGCCGACCCCCGTCGCACCCACCCCCACCGCGCCGACCACCGCGCCGACGACTGCGCCGACCTCCGACGGTGGATTCCCCGTCGAGGATCAGGCGCCCGTCGAGCCCGCCGCGCCGCCTGCCGCACCTCCCCCGGAGGAGGACACGGGCTGCGCCGACGGTGACTTCTGCGTCGAGGATCTGACGGACGACGCCGACGCGCTGGCAAAGGAGACGGCGCCGAAGGCCACGCCGAAGCCGGTGGGCCCGGTCGGCACGATCTCCGGGCGGCTCCTCGATGCGGTCAGTGGTTCGCCGCTGATCGGCGTCAACATCACCGTCCCCGGCACAAATTATAAAACGAAGACCGACGTCGACGGCCGCTACGTGCTCCCGGTGCCACCGGGCACGTATCAGGTGCGGGTCTGGTACGACGCTTACGAGGGCATGACGATCTCCGGCGTCGTCGTCGCGACCGACGCTCTGGTGAACATCAACCGCGAGCTCAAGCCGATCGCTGGCATGACGCAGACGGTGGCCGTCACCGCCGAGATCAACAAGGAGAGCGCCGCCGGCAAGCTGGTCGAGCGCAAGAAGTCGGTCGCCGCGCGCGACATGATGAGCCGCGACGACATCCGCAAGTCCGGTGGCGGCGCGACCTCGGCGGTGGCGCGGCGCATCGTCGGCAGCACGATCGTCGGAGACCGCTTCCTGTTCGTGCGCGGCCTCGGGCACCGCTACGGCAACACCCTGTTCGATGGGGCCCGCCTGCCGAGCCCCGACCCGAACCTGCGCACGGTCCCGCTCGACATCTTCCCGTCGGGCGCGCTGTCGGCGATCAACGTGCAGAAGACGGCGACGCCGGACGTCCCGGCCGACTTCGCTGGCGCCTCGGTCCAGCTCGAGAGCCGCGAGACCCCCGAGAAGTGGTCGTTCACGCTCGACGCCCGCTTCGGCGTCAACACGGCGACCAGCTTCCGGCCGGGCCTGCGCGGTGATCACTTCGCGGGCGACAACTTTACGACCGGCAACCTGCCCCGCGACCTCCCGGGTCTCTACAACACCAGCGTCCCGATCGGTCCGACCACGACCATCGGCGGCAAGCAGGCGTTCACGCCGGCGCAGCTGGAAAAATTCGGCGAGTCCTTGCCCTCGCTCAACACCGCGGTCGGCCGTTACACCGCGCTGCCGAACTTCGCGGGCGGCCTGCAGCTCGGCAACACTTTTAAACCCTGGGGCACGCGCCTCGGCTTCCTGGCCGCGGCGAACTACGCCAACTCGACGCAGACCCTGCAAGAGACGCACCGGATCTACAACACCACCCAGCCGGGCGGTGATGGTGCCTACGAGCTCAACACGCGCAACCCCGACGTCGACCTCCAGGGCACGAAGACCACGCAGAACGTCCAGATGTCGGCGCTCGGCCTGATCAAGTGGAAGCTCGACGAGCACAACCGCATCGGCCTGACGACGTTGTATACGCGCGATGCCGACAACGAGTCGCGCGTGCTCGAGGGCCGGCTGCGTACCACCTGCGGCGAGCAGTTCTACTGCCGCAACACTCGTCTGCGTTACATCATGCGCTCGGTGCTGTTCACCCGCCTCGGCGGCAAGCACGAGATCCCCGCGGCCAAGGGCTTCACGGTCGAGTGGTTCGGGTCCTACGCGCAGGCGCGCCAGGACGACCCGCTGCTGCGCGAGATGTTGTTCAACCGCGCCAGCGACTCCAGCGCGGGCGACAGCAACTACAACGTCGACGCCAACGAGTCCGGCAAGTTCCAATTCTTCAAGCTGCTCGACCACGCCGGCAGCGGCGCGCTCGACTTCACGGTGCCCTTCAAACAATGGGGCCAGCTGGAGTCGCGGTTCAAGTTCGGCGCGTGGGCGGAGGCCAAGCGCCGCACCTTCGGCGTGCGCACCTTCGACTTCGAGCCGCGCGGCTGGCAGGCCGCGCTGCCGGCCGGCACCGGCAACATCCTCAACGCCGACACCGTCGGCGGCGGCGAGCCTGGCCGCGCGAGCGAGCCCTTCGTCATCAACGATGTCACCCGCCCGAATGGTCAGGACGGCTACTCGGCGCGCCAGGAGGTGTATGCGGGCTACGCGATGCTCGACCTGCCGCTGGTCCGCTGGGCGCGGCTGGTCGGCGGGGCGCGCTTCGAGGCCAACAACATCCGCGTCGCGCCATTTGACACCTTCGGTAAGGCGGTGGGTTCGACGAGCGCGACGATCCGCACCAACAACGTGCTGCCCTCGGTGAGCCTGATCTTCGCGGCGCGCAAGGACATGAACGTTCGCCTGGTCGGGGCCGAGACGGTCGCGCGACCGGAGTTTCGCGAGCTCGCGCCGTTCCTGTTCACCGACTTCGCCGGCGGTTTCACCGTGCAGGGCAACAACAAGCTGACCGCGACCAAGATCTGGAACGCCGACCTGCGCTGGGAGTGGTTCCCGAGCGCCAACGAGGTCCTCGCGGTCAGCGTGTTCTACAAGCACTTCGACGCGCCGATCGAGCGCATCATCATCACCAACCCGCGGCTCCAGACGTACACCAACGCCCGCTTCGCCAACAACGTCGGCGCCGAGCTCGAGGCGCGCAAGAACCTCGAGTTCATGCACAAGTCGATGCGCGACTTCTCGCTCGGCTTCAACTTCGCCTACATCTTCTCGCGGGTCCAGATCCAGCCGCCGAAGGAGGGTGACGTGCTCGCGCCGACCTCGACGCAGCGCTACCTCGAGGGCCAGTCACCGTACGTCCTCAACGCCTTCCTCGGCTATGACAACGAGCGCAGCGGCACCAACGCCCGCGTCCTGTTCAACACCTTCGGCCGAAGGATCGCCTTCGTCGGCGGTAACCACCTGCCCGATGTCTATGAGCTGCCGGTGCACACGATGGACGTGACGCTCTCGCAGCGGGTCCACAAGAACCTGTCGCTGTCGTTTAGCGCGCTCAACATGCTCAACTGGCGCCGCCGCCTGGTGCAGGGTGAGAACGACGACATCTTCTACTCGGCGCGCCGCGGCGTCTTCTTCATCCTCGGCCTCAGCTACAGCATCTGATCCGAAACGTTCGTGTTCTGTCGCAACCTTGTCACGACGCCGCCGAACCTGCGTCACCTCCCCCCGATATGACCCCCACCATGCAGCGCATCTCCATCTTCCTGGCCTGTTCGACCCTCTCGATGATCCTCGCCTGTGAGAGTGGCGGCGGCGAGACCGCAGACGACGGCGGCACCACCGACCCTACCGCGGGCGGCGATGAGGTTTGTGACGGCGAGATCAGCGGCACGATCGAGGCCGATGCTCACTGGACTTGCGACCACACGCTGTCCGGCATCGTCGCCGTCAAGAACGGCGCGAAGCTGACGATCGACCCCGGCGTCACCATCAAGGGCGGCAACAACAGCGCGCTGATCATCGGCCGCGGCTCGCAGCTGATCGCCGAGGGCACCGCGGACAAGCCGATCGTCCTCACCTCTGCGTTGCCCGCGGGCTCGCGCGCGCGCGGTGACTGGGGCGGCCTCGTGCTCCTGGGCGACGCGCCCAACAACCTCCAGACCGGCTCCGGCGCGGCTGAGGGCCTCGACGCCAACGACCCGAGCTACCAGTACGGTGGCACCGACGCGGCCTCGAGCTGCGGCTCGCTCAAGTACCTGCGCGTCGAGTTCGCCGGCTTCGAGCTGACCAAGGACAACGAGCTCAACGGCATCACCTTCTACTCGTGCGGTTCGGGCACGCGGGTCGACTACGTGCAGTCGCACATGGGCAAGGACGACGGCATCGAGACCTTCGGCGGCACCTGGAGCGGCACGCACATCGTGATCACCGGGGCGCTGGACGACGGCTTCGACGCCGACCAGGGCTACGTCGGCAACCTGCAATACGTGTTCATCGAGCAGGACACGGCGACCGGCAACTTCGGCTTCGAGTGGTCGAACCAAAAGGACAACCTCGACGCCCTGCCGCGCACACATCCGGTCGTGTCGAACGTGACCTTCATCGGCACCGGCACCAACGACGGCAGCTTTGTCGACACCAAGAGCAGCGGCGTCAAGCTCAAGGAGGGCACCGGCGGCGAGATCCACAACGCGATCATCGCGTACTCGTACAACGCGGGCATCGAGCTGACCGAGGAGGCGACCGAGGTCGTCGCCGATGCCGGTGACATCAAGATCACCGACACGGTCCTGTTCAAGAACGCCCGCAAGGACGACGGCGTCAGCGTCTACGCCGGCAGCGACGGCTCCACCTGGGACCTCGCGGGCTTCGTCGAGGCCGCCGGCAACAACAACAAGATCGAGGTCGACCCGAAGCTGGGCAGCAACGCCTGGGGCTCCCCGGACATCGTGCCCGCGGCCGGCTCTCCGGTGCTCGGCGCGGGTCGTGCGGTGCCGGGGCACGAGGCGTCCGACTTCATCGGCGCCGTCAAGGACAGCGCCGGCGACTGGACTCGCGGCTGGACCAGCTACGCCCGGAACTGAGGCGCAACGGAGCATTCATTAAATGGCGAGCACGATCCTCCTGGTCGACGACGAGCAAGACCTGATCGAGACGCTGCGCTACAGCCTTGAGCGTGAGGGCTTCGCCACGCTCTCGGCGCACAGCGGCGCGGCGGCGCTGGGGATCCTGAGCCAGAACCAGATCCCCGACCTCGTGCTGCTCGACTGGATGCTGCCGGACATGTCGGGCACGGAGGTGTGCCGCACGCTGCGGATGACCGAGCGGACCCGCCAGGTCCCCGTCATCATGGTCAGCGCGCGCAGTGAGGAGATCGATCGCGTCGTCGGCTTCGAGCTCGGGGCCGACGACTACGTGACCAAGCCCTTTAGCGTGCGCGAGCTGCTCCTGCGGATCCGGGCGATCCTTCGTCGTCGCGCAACCGAGGCGACCAGCGTCGAGGAGCCGAAGTTCGACCGCCTGCGCGTCGACCTCGAGCGGCATCAGGTCTGGATCGACGACCAGCCGATCACGCTCACCGCGCTCGAGTTTCGCCTGCTCACGACGCTGATGACCCGTCGTGGCCGCGTCCAGACCCGCGAGATGCTGCTGCAGGACGTGTGGGGCCTCCAGGTCGATGTCACCACGCGCACCGTCGACACCCATGTGCAGCGGCTGCGCAAGAAGCTCGGCACGGTCGTCGGCAATTATATCGAGACGCTGCGCGGCGTCGGATATCGCTTCCTCGTCTCCGACGCGCCGGTCTGAGTCCGCCTGATCATCACCCGATCATCGCCCGATCATCACCTGATCATCGCCGGCAGAGGTCGCCGCGCGGGTCCAGGCCGGCACCGTCGAGGATGAACTGCGCCGGGATCTTCGCCGGTGCAGCGGGGCCAGGAGCCGCAGTGTCACCATCGCCGTCGTCGCTCGCGGCGGTGTCCTCGTCCTCCCAGCCCTCGTCCTCGGGCTCGGCCGTCGCGTTCGCGTCGCCGAGATCGGGGTTCGGGATCTGCGAGCGATAGCTGATCGAAACTTTCTGATCCTTGCGACCGTCGGGCCGGGAGATCCGCGTGCTCTCGGGCAGGACCGTCGACGCGACCGGCCGCAGGTCCGCATGTAGCAGCGACCACAGACGCGTCAGCTCGCCCTTGCCGTTTTTTGTCCACAGCGTGCTACCAGCGACCCACCACGCGCCGGAGACCCACGCGAAGCGCAGCTCCTGCTCGGCGCTCGGCGTGCGCAGGCGGATCACTTCGTGGCCGGTGCGACGATCCCAGCGCTGCTCGACGACCTCGACGGGTCCGGCGATGCGCGGTGAACCGCCGAGCACGAGGTCGATCAGCTCGGTCGTCGAGAACGGCACGCCGATCAGTCGCCGGATCGCACAGTCGGCGGGGGGTCCGGCGTAGAAGCCGGCGGGTAGACCGTCGGCGGCGACGTTGCGCAGCGCGTAGCCCTGCTCGTGAAACGCCAGCGACACCAGCTCGCGGCCGGCGATCTGGACCTGGCCGGAGAACCTGGCTGGCCTTTGGGCCAGGAACATCAGGTTGGCCGCGGGCGAGCGGTTGATCCTCACCTTGGCCGACGACACCTGCAACGCCGAGATCCGTGGGGACGCTGCCGCCAGCAACGCCTCGGAGGAGGGGGCCTGACCGACGGCGTAGGGCGCCTCGACGGCCTTCGGATGGCACGCAGGTGCAGCGCTGGCGAGCGCCAGCCAGACCAGGCAGGAGAGGGTGCGACCGATCCGCATGTCCGCGAACCCTAGCCCTAAACTCGCGGCCCGTCACTGCGAGCCGGCGTCACAAAAAAACGCCCGCGCGTGGCCGGACGCGGTCGCCGTGCACGCACGACGAGCCGCTGCCGACCACACGCGGGCCCTCCGGCCATGCACATCGGCCTGTGTCGCCATGCGTGGCCTACCCGCGTCCAGGGACGGGCGCGGCGGACGGGACCAGGGCCCACCGCGCTTCGTCCCTGTCACGGGCGCACGCGCCGTCCGTGGCGCGTGCCCGTTGCCCTGGCGGGCGGGGCTGCTGCCCGCCCCGGGACAGCTACATCTTCTTCACCTCGCTCTCGTCCTTGCTGACCTCGCGCAAGGTGTTCTCGCCCTTGACGGTGATCAGGGGCTTGAGCTTCTCGAAGGTCTTGCGGCCGATGCCCTTGATGCGGACGACCTGCATCGGCTCGGCGAAGGGCTTGGCGGTGCGATACTCGATGATCTTCTTGGCCATCGCCGGCCCGATCCCCGGCAGCAGCTCGAGCTGCTCCGCGGTCGCGGTGTTGAGGTTGACCTGACCCTCGAGCGTCGGCGCCAGCAGCAGCGAGTAGACCGGCGCGCTCGTCAGCGGCGTGGCCTGGGCCGGGGTGGAGAGGGTGAGGGTGGCCGCAGCGGCGGCGCAGGTGAGCAGCGTGATGATGGACTTGAACATGATCGTGGTTCTCCGCGGCGTGATGCCGACGGGACCACCAAAGCAAGCCCGGGTCCTGCGCGCAGTTCGTATAATTTCAACGATGTACGAGCTGTCCCCGGGGACAGGTGGCCAACGGGCGGGCCGAACCCCGTCCCACCGGCGGGACACCCACTACTCGACGCCCGGCTCGGGCTGCAGCGGCATGCAGATCTTCACGACGTGGGTGCCGAACGGCGCGTCCGGGGTGGGCACCGCGTACACGCCGTTGCTGCCGCTCGCGCGGCACTCGTAGCCGTCGCGGCACTGGGTGTCGCTGCGGCACTCCTTGCGGCAGCTCGTGCGCACCGACAGTAGGTCGGCGCACAGGCCCTCCGGGAGGCAGACCTCGTGCGTCGCGCAGTCGTTGCACGCGACGGGCTCGCCGTCCGTGGGGGTCGCGGGCACGGCGTTGCAGGCGGCGATGCGCGTGTCGAGGCCGCCGTGATACGTCTGCGGACGGTCCTCCAGCTCGGGGTCACAGGCGACGCTGAGGAACTCCGCGCCGTAGACCTGCACGCAGGTGCCCTCACGCGGGCAGGTGGTCGGGTTGCAGCCGTCGATGATGCACTCGCCCTTGCCGGCCGGGTCGACGTCGCCGACGCTGTTGACCAGGTGCGAGAGATCGCAGACACGGTCGCCGCGGATGCTGCAATCCGTGCTCGTTTTACAAGGAGCGCCAATACGACGCTGGCAGGCGGGGAGTAGCGCGAGCAGCGCGAACGCGAGGATCAGGCGGGGGGCCATCGGCGCGCGCAGCATACATCGTCGGACGCCTGGGTGGGACCGCCGTTTTCTGGCACCCTGGAGCCCCGTGGCCCTGACACCTGACGAGCTGCTATCCCGGTTTCGCGGGCTCCTCGACGCCTATCGCGCCACCCGTGACCCGCTGCGCACCGGCGAGAGCAACCTGCGCTGCGAACAATGCCTCGACTGCAACCGCTGCCGCTTCTGCGCCCAGTGCCTGCGCTGCGACGATTGCAGCAACTGCGAGCAGTGCGAGGACTGCGTCCGCTGCACCCGCTCCAAACACTCGCGCCGCTGCACCGCCTGTAACTTCGTCGAGCTCAGCGACGCTTGTGAGGATTCCCAATATCTCGTGCTGTGCCTGGCCTGCTCGCGCTGCGAGCAGTGCTTCGCGTGCGTCGGGCTTCAGGGCGAGTCGTACTGCATCCTCAATCAGCGCTACTCGCGCAAGGACTACTTCATCATCGTTCAGGTGCTCAAGAAGCGCCTCGAGGAGCAGCGCGCCGACCTGCTCGGCGAGCTGGCGGCCGCCTCGCGGGGGTTATGGACCAGCACGGGCGCGGCCGCGGGCAAGTTCGCGGTCACCGGTGGTGGCGTGCGGGCGGTGCTCGACGGCAACATGCCGCCGCCCGAGGACATCGACCCGGCCGACCCGGCCGCCGAGGACCCCTGGCAAGACGGCGTGGTCCCGGCGCGCTTCGACGGCTGAGCGGGCGCCGGGCTTAAGCATTAGCATCCGGCGCATGTCAGACACGCGACTCGCCGTCATCGGCTGCGGGATCATGGGCGAGGCGATCGTCGGCGGGCTGCTGCGCGCCGGGCTGTTTGCTCCTGGCGAGCTGCTCGCCACCACCCGCCGCCAGGACGCCGCCGACGCTGTGCAGGGGCGTCACGGCGTCGCCGTCACGCTCGACAACTGCGCCGCGTGCCAGGCCGCGAGCACCATCTTGCTGACGCTCAAGCCCCAGCGGATCGCCAAGGTCGTGCACGAGCCCGGCATGCGCGAGGCGCTGGCCGGCAAGCTCGTCATCAGCATCGCGGCCGGCGTCACGCTCGTGCAGCTCGCCGAGTGGCTGCCGGAGTCATCGGTCATCCGCGCCATGCCGAACACGCCGTGCCTGATCGGTGAGGGCATGACGGTGCTCGCGCGCGGCAGGGGGGTCGCCGACGCCGAGGTGGCGATCGCGGCGCGGCTGTTCGAGACCGTCGGTCGCTGCATCGAGGTCGAGGACAAGCTGATGGACGCCGTCACCAGCCTCGGCGGCTCCGGCCCCGCGTTCGTCTACATCATGATCGAGGCGATGGCCGACGGCGGCGTGATGATGGGCCTGCCGCGCCCCGTCGCCCTCGAGATCGCAGCGCAGGTGTTCCAGGGGGCCGCGCGCATGGTCCTGCAGACCGGCAGGCACCCGGCAGCGCTCAAGGATCAGGTGACCACCCCCGCAGGCTGCACGATCGCCGGCGTGCTGACGATGGAGGACGGGCGGATCCGTTCCGTGCTCGCGCGGACGATCCAGGAGGCCACCCGCGTCGCCGGTGAGCTCGGCAAGCCGACCGCCGCGGACCGTTGAGGCGGCGAGTTGCGAGTGTAATTTGCCGCGCTGGCCCGGCTGCGGCACCCTGCGGCGGCCGTGCTCGGTCCCCTGCGCACCCTCATCAGCGTGGCCTTCCTGGCCATGTTCCTGTGGGCTGCGTTCACGGTGAAGCTCGGCCGCATGACCTTCGCCGAGCATATCGATCGCATCGGTCAGACCCCCGAGGCCACCGAGCTCCTCGACGGCGCCCGTGCCCGCGTCGCGCCGACCCTCGACGAGGTCAAGCAGCGCGTCCTCGGCGAGTACGTCGAGGCGCCCACCCGCCTCGCCAGCGAACCCCCGCGGCCCCGCAGTGTCCCCGCGCCGAAACCACGAGATCCAGCGCCGGCGACCCTGGCGACCCGCGCCGCGATCCCGGACACCGACAGCCGCGAACCGCCGCGCGCACGGACCCCGACCTCCAGGAGGTCCGACAGCCCGAAGCCGTCGCGAACCTCGACCGCCGAGGCCACGAAGCTCCCCGGCCACCGCAGGCGGCCCTGAGCGCCACCTCGGCGTGACCCGCGAACGCGACGAGGTCCATCGCGAGGCAGCGCTGAGGGCTCCCGGCGCAACTGACCGCCGCGAACGCGACGAGGTCGGTGTCACCGCGAGCAGCCCGGGAGCGCCCGCCCGGCGTAACCGGCTGCCCGCGAACGCGGCCAGGTCCGCTATCCTGCGCCGGTGTCCGGCCTCGCCGCCTTCGTCCTCGCCGGCCTCGCCGTCATGGCTGGGCCTGCGACCGCGGCTCCGGGACCAGGACCTGTCCCGGAGGCCAGGTCCGCGCCGGCCTTCGCGGCGCCGGTGCCGGGTCGCGCGCGGCTCTCCGGTCAGGTGCTGGTGTACGGCAGCCGCGACGTCGTGTTCGGCGCGCGGATCCTCGGGACCTCCGCGGACATCGCGACGGCGACTGACGCCGAGGGCCGCTTCGAGCTGTGGTTGCCGCCCGGCGAGCACGCGCTGACGATCCGCGCCGCGGGTTTTCGCGAGCTGCCGGTCAAGGTCAAGCTGGTCGACGGTCAGGACCTCGTCTACGAGTATCGCCTCGCGCCGGACCTCGACGGCAACCCGTACCGCACCGTGGTCCGCCAGCAGCGCGAGGTGGCGATCTCCAGCACCAACCTGCGCGACGACGAGATCCACGCGCTGCCCGGCACGTTTGGCGACCCGTTTCGCGTCGTCAAGAGCCTGCCGGGGGCCTCGCAGCTCGCGGGCTTTCTCCCGTACGTGGTCGTGCGCGGCGCGGCGCCGGGCAACACCGGCTACTTCCTCGACGGCGTGCGCGTGCCGATCCTGTTCCACGTGGCGATCGGCCCGTCGGTCATCCACCCGTACTTCATCGACCAGGTCGACTTCTACCCCGGCGGCGCCCCGGTGCGGCTCGGTCGCTACGTAAGCGGCATGATCGAGGGGCGAACCAAGGCAGCCCGACGTGACCGCGTGTTCAGCGAGTTCGACATCCGCATCACCGACGCCGGCGGCATCGTCGAGGTCCCGCTCAATCGTCGCCGCGATGAAGCTTGCAGGCGCAAGAAAAAGCACGAAAAAATGGACCCGAAGGCCCGCGCCAAGCTCGACTGCCGGCGCGGCGAGGCACGCGGCTCGCTGACCCTGGCAGGCCGCTACAGCTACACAGCGGGCGTCCTGACGCTTGTGCAGTCGACCGCGAAGATCAACTTCTGGGACTATCAGGCCCGCTTCGATCACAAGCTCGGTCAGCGCGCGCAGTACACCGCCTTCGCGTACGGCAGCTTCGACTCGCTCGGTGACAAGCTCAGCCCCGACCCTCTGGTGCGCTTCGAGTTCTATCGCATTCAACAGCGCGTGCGTCAGTCGCTGCCGCGCGGCGGCACGGCGGTGTACAGCGTGGCGCTCGGGCTCGACCGCTCCGGCGTCACCCCGAGCCAGGTGGCGGCCTCACCGATCCGCACTGCAGAGTGGCAGATCTCCCCGCGCATCGACGTCCGCATGCCGCTCGGCGAGCGCAGCAACGGCGAGTTCGGCTTCGGCGTCGATCAGGAGTTCCAGATCTTCCGCTCCGACACCGCGGTGAGCAGCCCGAGCGTCACGGATTATCTATCGGTGCTGCTCGGCGACCGCTTCGTCTCGGCGACCGGCCTGTACGCCGAGGTGCTGTGGAAAAAGGGTCCGGTCGAGATCCGGCCCGGCGTGCGCGCCGACATCTACGCGCAAATAGGGCCCTCGCCGGTGCTGCCGACGGCGACCAGCGTCACGCACGCGATCGGCGTCGACCCGCGAATTTTGTTCCGCGAGAAGATCAACGATCGCTGGACCCTGCGCCAAAACTTCGGCGTCTATCACCAGCCGCCGAGCTTCCCCGTGCCGATCCCCGGCGTCGAGAGCTTCGGCTTCGAGCGCGGCCTCCAGCGCAACATTCAGGGCAGCGTCGGCTACGAGTTCTCGCTCGCCGACAAGGCGATCCTCACCCAGGACGCCTACCTCGGCCGCCTCGACAATCTGCAGGACTATGACCTCGCCGCCGCCGCGCAGGGCAACATCTCCGAGTTCGACGACCTCGTCATCCGCGCGAGCGGCCTCGCCTACGGCCTCGAGACCATGCTGCGCCTCGCCCCGCGCCAGCGCGTGTACGGCTGGGCCGCGTACACCCTGTCTCGCTCGACCCGCAAGTTCGAGAACGGCGTCGAGTCGGCGTCCAACTGGGACCAGCGGCACATCCTCAACATCGTGCTCGGCTATCGGATCGGCGAGAAGTGGAACCTCGGCGGGCGCCTGCACTTCAACAGCGGTCGCCCGTACACCACGCCGTCCGCTGGCCAGAGCGTCTCCGAGGCGCTGACCTACAACCGCAACAACAGCCGCCTCCCGTCGTTCTTTCAGCTCGACCTGCGCGCCGAACGGACCTGGCGGTTTAGGACCTGGAACTTGCAGCTGATCTTCGACGTGCTCAACTCGACCTACGTCCGCGAGGTGTTCGCCTGCGTGCTCTCGAACACAAGCGGCATGGCCTCGGGGTCAGGTGGCATGACTGGAACCGGCACCACAGGCATGGCAGGAGCCGGCTGCAATCAGCAGGGCCTGCGCTACATCTTGCCGTCGATCGGCCTGCGCGGGGTGTTCTAAGGCGCATGTTCCAAGAGACAGGTGAAGCTGACCCAAGGTTCCGGTCTTAAAGGACTGCTCACGTGGGCATCCGCATTTGTGGACCGTTCAGGTGTCGAAATGAGATGTGTCATCATGCCGCGCCAGGCATCTCAACGGGAGCTCATGATGAACGAAGTAGCGCAGGAAATCGGACGTAGGATCAGACTGTGGCGGACCGCGACTCCTCCCCCGAAGACCCGCCGCAAGAATCAGGGTGAGACCGGCTGGCGCCCCCACATGACGATCGAGGAGCTCGCCAAGCAGACCGGCTTGACCGTCACGACCGTCAACAAGCTCGAGCTCGGTTACAAGGCCCCACGCATCGAATCCCTGCTGTTGCTGGCCACCGCCTTCGGTTGCGACCCGACCGAGCTGCTCCCGCGCGCCAAGCAAAAGGGTGGCGCCAAGGCCGAGCTCCTCGACGAGCTCAACGCCGTCGCCGCCCAGCTGTCCCCGAAGCAGATCCGCGAGCTCGTGAAGTCCGCCCGCGGAATGGAACCCGGCTGACCGCTGCCCGGCCGCGTTCTTGTCAAAAGAGAAAGCGAGAGAGCAGCCAGCCGCGAGGCTCGCTGCTCTCGCTTTTTTAAAAGAGCGGGGGCCGGCGACCGGGGGTGGTCCGCCGGTGGGACACCCGGCCCGCCCGTCGGACAGGGACCTGCGTATCCGAAATCCGACGCTATCGATGGCATCGCGTCATTAACAAGTGACAGTCGATGTCGTCGTGTCCCGCGGGCTGGCCGGCCAGGCTCACAGAGCCTCGCGCCACCACCGCCGGTGAACCGTGGCCCCCGGGCGCAAGCTGGCGCCACGCTTCATCTTCCCGAAGATCCAGCGATCCAGCCGCGGCACCTGGAACAGGGCATGCAGACGACTACGGTCATGCTCCGCGACCGTCCCGACGCCTTCATCCACGCCATGGTCACCGCCGCCACCGTCGGTCCGTTCTGGACGACCCTGATGGAGATGAAGCAGGCGCGACTCCGCGTCACGCGTCTGGTCTCTGCGCCGGTGCCCGCGCGCGAGACCCCCGTCATCATCACTCCCCGGGCCGCGTGAGAAGCGAAGACCGCCTCTGGATCACGACGCGTTCCTGGGCCACCATGGCCCGAATGATCCGACGTGGCAGCGGACTCGCGTTCGCGCTGGGAGCCCTCTTCATGTGGGCGGTGCAGACAGGGTGGCCCGAGCGCCAGGCCGAGGCCGGCAGCCACACCCTCAGTCGCGCAGGCTTCGACGCCGCGCTGCAAACCGTGCTCGAGCGGTATGTCGACCCGATCGAGTCGTCGCCGGTCCTGACCGAGGCCCTCAAGCGCATCGTCAGCGGCCTCGACACCTACAGCCACTTTTTGACCGCCGACGAGCGTGCGGAGATCCGCCAGCGCAGTCGCGGCGGTAGCACAGGCATGGAGACGCTGCTGCGTCGCGCCGAGCCCGGCGCCCGCAAGCCCGCGTCGCTCGAGATCAGCGCGGTGCTCCCCGGCTCGCCCGCCGAGGCCGCTGGCCTGCACCCCGGCGACCAAATTTTGAAGATCCGCGGGCAAGATGTCGGTTTCCTGCTGTCGCAGGCCGAGGCCGCGGCGCTGATGTTGGGAGCCGACGGCGACACCGTCGAGATGTCGGTGCAGCGTCGCAACGACCCCGCGCCGACCGCAGTGCGCCTGGTGCTCACCGGTCAGCCGAGGAACCTCGTCGAGGGCAAGGTGATCGATCACGACGGCCGCAAGTTCGCCCACCTGCGCGTGCGGGCGTTTCGTGGCGGCACCGCGGAGCTGGTCAAGCGCAGCCTCAAGGACATGCGTCGCGCGGCCGGCTCGACGCTCGCCGGCATGGTGCTCGACCTGCGCGGCAACCCGGGCGGCGATGTCCCGGAGGCGGTGATGATCGCCGATATGTTCATCGCCGAGGGCGTGCTCGTGCGGACCCGCGGTCGCGGCGGACAAATTTTACGAGAGGAGCGCGCCCATCCGGCGGGCAGCGACAGCACCTTGCCGCTGGTCGTGTTGCAGGACCAACGATCGGCCTCCGCCTCGGAGCTGCTCGCCGTCGCCTTGCAGGACCACGGGCGCGCCCGCATCGTCGGCGAGCGCAGCTTCGGCAAGGGGACCGTGCAAGATGTCATCGGCCTGCACGACGGCTCGCTGCTCACCCTGACGATCGCGCGCTACTTCTCGCCGAAGGACCGGCTCATCGATGGCAACGGCGTCGACCCGGACCTCCATGTCGCCTTGCCACCGGTCCCGCCCAATCTGCCCGACCTGGGCCTGCAGGCCGCGCTCGCCGACCTGGCGCGCACGACCGCGGGCTAGCTGTTCGAAGGGACAGGCTAGCTGAGGAGGATGCGGCGGGCCGCGGAGGCGGTGGTCGCCAGCTCGCGCTCACGCGGGCCGAACTTGCCGCCGAGAGCGCCGACGTAGAGGGTCTCGCCGAGCACCTTGATGCAGCGAACGCTGTACTCGCGCATGGCACCGTCACGCTTGATGCTGGCCTTGGCGCTGCCGCGGGCGACCAGGGGGGTGACGGCGGCGAGCATGGCGAGGTCGAGCTCGGTGGTGCTGCTCGACACGAGGATCCCCGACTCGTCGGTGACGATGAGGACGTCCAGCTCGCCGCGCTGGGCGGCGTGGTCGAACGCGGAGACCAGCGCCGTCGCGGTGTCGCTGGGCCGGTTGCGCCGGCGCTCGAAGACGGGGGGACGACCGGGGCGGGGCGCGGGGGGCAGGCGAAGGGGCGGCTTGGCGGTTTGGATCTGCATCGGAGGCTCCGGGCGGGTGTGCCTCGTCAGTGTAGGGTTCACATGTAGGTAAAGCAAAGAACTGGCCGAACGAGCTGCGCGCATGACGCAGGAACTGCGTTTGCGTCTCAGTCGTGTGAGCTTGCTACCCGCCGGCAGCGCAACCGGTTACACTTCGCGCCATGCCGATCGAGGCTGCGGAAATCGAGCAAGTTCGCCAGGCGCTGGTGCGCTACGCCGGATGGGACCAGGTTCCAGACGAGGTCATGGTCGAGCTGTGTCGCGGGGCCGAACTGATCGAGGTCAAGCGCAAGCGTTCGGTGTTTCGCCGCGGCGAGCCCGGTCCTGGCCTGTTCGTCGTCAAATCGGGCGAATTCAAGCTGAGCTTGATCTCGTCGGAGGGCCGCGAGCAGATCCTCTATCTCGCGGAGCCGGGCAAGCTGATCGGCGAGGGCTTCCTGCCCAAGGACGTGCAGTGCGCCTCCTCGGCGTTCGCCATGCTCGACTCGGAGGCCTGGCAGTTCGAGACCGATCACGTCATCAACCTCATCGGCCGCTCGCAGCCGCTGGCCTTCGCGTTGATGCGACACATGGCGTTTCGCGCCAATCGCCTCATCGACCTGGTCCTCGACCTCTCGCTGCGGTCGGTGGAGCGACGCCTCGCATCCTTCCTCCTCTCGCTGGCCGTCCGTGCCGGCGCCGAGACGGGCAAGAGCTGCGTCATCCCCCGCCAGCTCGACATGAACACCGTTGCCGCCCGCCTCGGTACAGTACGTGAGGAGATCTCCCGCGCACTCAACCGAATGCAGCGCGACGGGATCCTGAGCCTCAGCCGCCAGGAGATCGTGGTCCTCGACCTCAACGCCCTCGAGCGCGTCACCTACGAGTAACGTGCGCGAGCCACTGTGTGGATTTTTGTGCGTGGAATTTTTGTAAGGGCCGCGCTCGGCGGTTTCCTGGCGGTGGGTTGTGGCGCCGAACCGGCGCCCGCCGTGAGGCCGGTTCCCGCGGCTCCTGCGGCTCCCGCGGTCGAGGCTGTCGCGCCTGTCCCGAAGGACAGCTGCCCGTCGTGGGCCGCGCTCGACCCCAAGTCGTTGCCCGCGCTGCCGGCGACGCCGCACACCGCGACCTTCGAACAGGTGTGGCGCACGGTCCTCGAGAAACACTTCGACCCGACGCTCGGGTGTCAGGACTGGCCGGCGCTGCGCGTCGAGTACGGGACCAGGCTGGGCGAGGCGCGCGACGCCGCGGGCGCGTACGCGACGATGAACGGGTTGCTCGGCACGCTCAAGCAGAGTCACTTCAAGGTCGTGCCGCCGAGCGGCGCGACGGCCCCGTCATCGTCCTCGGGCCCGGCGCGCGCACCGATCCATTTGCGAAAGATCGGCGACGAGGTCGTCGTCGTCGATCCGGCGCTCGGCGGGGCCGACAGCGGCGTGCCGCGCGGGGCCGTCGTCGTCGCGATCGACGACAAGCCGCTCGTGGAGCTGCTCGCCAGGGTCGAGGCCGACGCGCTGCGCCCCGACGAGGTCGCGTTTCAAACGATGCTCGCGGTCGAGGGCGCCATGCACGGCCCTGCCGGCGCGAAGCGGCGGATCACCTTCAAAGATCCCACGAAGGCCGACGCCGAGGTCACGCGCGAGGTCACCTGCGTCGACCCGGCGGGTGAGCTGGTGACGATCGGGAATCTGCAGAACATCCCGACCACCGTCGCGCATCGCGTGATGCCGGGAACGAAGGTCGGTCACCTCGCGTTCAATTATTGGATGCTGCCGATGGTGAAGCGCGTCGAGGCGGCGATGGCCGAGCTGCGCGCGCAGGGGATGACGGCGCTGGTGCTCGACCTGCGCGGCAACCCGGGCGGCGTCGGTGCGATGGCGATCCCTGTCGCGCGCATGCTGCTCGCGGAGGCCGGCAGCCTCGGTAAATTGCAGTTTCGCGACTTCGCCCAGGAGTTCAACGTCGCCGCCAACGCTGACGCCTTCACCGGGCCGGTCATCATACTCGTCGACGAGGGCACCGCGAGCACCTCGGAGATCTTCGCCGCCGGTCTGCGCGACCTCGGTCGTGTGCAGATCTACGGAGCACGGCCCTCGGCCGGCGCCGCGCTACCCTCGATGATCGAGCAGCTCAGCGGCGGCGCGATCCTTCAGTACGTGGTCGGCGACTATCACAGCTCCAGGGGCGCGGTGGCCGAGGGCGACGGCGTGAAGCCCGATGTCACCGTGCCCGAGACCCGCGCCGACTTCATCGCCGGCCGCGACCCGGTGCTCGCCGCGGCGACCGCGGCGCTGTCCGGCGCGGCGCTCCCCGAGGTGAAACCATGATGACCCGCTCCCTGTTCGCGTTCACGTTCTGCCTCGTCACTGCCTGCACCGGCTCTGGTGCTCCGGCGGGGCCGCTCCCCGAGAAGATGGAGGACAGGCCGGTCGCCGCGCCGCCGATCGAGCCCGTGTTGCCGGACGCCGAGAAGCTGCTGGCCGAGTCGGTGCAGGCGATGGGCGGCGCGGAGAAGTTCGCCAGCCTCAAGAGTTTCTACGCGGAGTCGACGCTCAACATGGGCGCGCTCGGGCTGACGGGCGTGGCGAAGACCTGGTGGCGCGGCGGCGATTTCTATAACGAGTCGGAGATGCCGGGCGTCGGTCAGATGAAGATCGGTGCGAGTGGCGGCAAGGCATGGGCGGAGGACCCGATCTCGGGGCTGCGCGTCTTGACCGGCAAGGAGTCCGAGCAGGCGTTGTGGAGCGCGACGCTGTGCCTCGCGTGCGACTGGAAGCGTCACTTCACGAAGGCCGAGACGACGGCCGTGAAGGAGGTCGAGGGCAAGAAGCTCGCCGAGATCACGATGACCTCGGCGCTCGGCGACAAGCTGGTGCTGCGCATCGACATCGACAGCAAGCTGCCGGTCTCCGAGAGCTTCGAGCAGTCGAGTCCGATGGGCAGCATGCCGGCCACCGTGTACTTCAAGGACTTTCGCGAGGTCGAGGGCATGAAGCTCCCGTTCGAGCAGCTCGTCGACGCGTCGCTCACCAAGGCGGTGTCGACCACCACCAAGCTCGAGCTCAACGCGGTGGTCGACGACACCAAGTTCGCAATGCCCGGCGCTGGCCAGGCGGTGACCCCGGGCGCGCTGGTCGACCCGGCCAAGGTCGACCCGACCAGGGCCGCCGAGCCGACGAAGGCGACGGGCAAGCCCGGCAAGACCAAGCAAAAGCCCGCCAGCGGGTGACCGCGGCGGGCTTGTGGCCGACTCGGCGCTGCGCGCTCAGAGCTGTTGGGCGCAGTACATCGGCTCGCCGAGCTGCGAGATGAGGCTGAGCTGGGTCTCGAGCCAGTCGGTGTGTTCTTCCTCGGAGATGAGCATGCGCTCGAGCAGCTCGCGCGAGGCGTTGTCGCCGACGTCGCGGGCGAGGGCGACGCCAGCGTTGAAGCGGCTGATGGCGTCGAGCTCGAGCTTGAGGTCGAGCTCGAACTGCTCACGGACGGTCTCGCCGACGTTGATCTTGTTGAGGCGCTGCACGTTGGGGACACCCTCGAGGAACAGGATGCGCTCGATCAGCTTGTCCGCGTGCTTCATCTCGTCGATGGACTCGTCGCGGATCTTCTTGGCCAGCTTGGTGTAGCCCCAGTTCTGGCACATCTTGGCGTGGATGAAGTACTGGTTGATGCTCGTGAGCTCTGCCGTCAGCACGTCGTTGAGCGTTTGAATGACCTTGTCGTTGCCCTTCATCGTGACGGCAAGCTAACACGGTCGCGGCGGTCCCGGGCAATGGGGACATGCACCGGGATCGCGGCGTGCATCGACGCTGAGATCGACTTTCAGGACCGACGTAGCCCGGTGCTGCGCGGGCGCTGCGAATGAGAGCCGCTTTCAGTGGCACCGGCTCGACTGGCTCAGCGGTCCTCGCCGACGCCGACCGCAGCGTCGTGGTGCTCGTGACGGGCCGAGACAGTGTCGAGGAGCTGACGGATCTGCTTCACGCAGGCGCCGCAGTCGGTGCCTGCCTGGCAGGACTGCCGGATCTGCTTGAGCGTGCAGGCCCCACGGCGCGCCTCGTCCAGAATGGTCCGGCTCGAAACTCCTTTGCACAGGCAAACGATCATGGCGGCGGTGTCCCTCGACTTCAGGTCCCGATGGGCGGGCACTGAAAGTCATTCTCAGAATGCCTACCAGATCTACCCCGGCGACCCGGCCCGGACAAGGGCCTGAAAACGATTTTCATTCGCGCGTGCCGCCGCGCAATCGGCCTGAAACGCGGCGTTCGGCGGGGACGCGCCGTTTTGCGGCAGTCGCGCGTAAAGGCGTGGTCGTCCACACGGCGCGAAGTCGCGTGCATCTTGCCGGGACGGAAGGTACGCGTCGGGCAGATCCAGGCTGCCGATCGGGCGGCGAAGTCAGCGTTCGTCTCTTCTTAAAATGGCGAAGGCCCGCAGCGAGGGCTGCGGGCCTTCGTTCGGGCGATCCGGCGATTACACGCGGGAGACGCGACGGGCGAGCGCGAGGGCCAGGAGGGCGTTCACCGCGAGCCACAGGCGGTCGATGCCTGCGCCGCCCGGGAGGCCGGCGACGAGCGTCGGCAGGACGATCGCGCCGTGCAGGAGCAGGGCGGCGTAGCCGAGGTTGATGCCGACCAGCAGGCTGCGCAGCGGACGGACGCCGAGCAGCAGCAGCGTGAACAGCAGCGGCAGCAGGGCCGAGAGCACGAGCGGCGAGCCGAACGCGGCGACGCTGCCCGACGCCGCGGCGAGCTGGTAGGCCAGCGGTGCGCAGCCGAAGGCGCCCGCGGCGAGGCCGGTACCGGCGACCATGCTGGCGACCGCGGCGACTGCGGCGACGCGACCGCGACGGGTCACTGCACCGGCGAGGCCGAGGCCAAAGCCGAAGCTGGTCAAGCCAGCGAGGCCGAGCAGGCCCGCGAGGCCGGCGCGCTCGGGCGCGTAGCTCTCGGTGGAGGCGTCGACGGCGGCGAGGGCATCGATGACGCCTGCGCCGTAGTCCTTGTCCCACTCGACGTTGTTGGGGTGCTTTGCCGTGCGCTTCATGATGCGCTCGACCTCGGCGGGGTTGGTAATGCCGCGCGAGACGATCAGGGCGGCGACGCCCGCGGCGTGCGGCGAGGCCATCGAGGTGCCTTGCAGCCACATGTAATCGTTCTGCATCGGGTTTTGCAGCATGATCGTGTTCTGCAAGATGCCGTCGGGGAAGCCGTCGCCGTTCTTGTCGGTGCGGGTGTCACCGCCGGGGGCGGAGACGTCGAGGGAGTTGCCCCAATTCGAGTAGAAGGTGCGCTCACCAGCGGCGTCGACGGCAGCGACGGCGACGGCACCGTCATGGCCGGCGGGGTAGCCGACGCGCGAGCGCTTCTCGTTGCCGGCGGCGCACACGACGGTGACGCCCTTCTCGTGGGCGTACATCACGGCCTTGCCGAGCACGGCCGAGGGGAGCGGGCCGCCGAGGCTCATGTTGATGACGTGCGCGCCGTGGTCGGCCGCGTAGCGGATCGCGTTGGCGATGCCCGGCACTGAACCCCGGCCGTCACCCGAGAGCACCTTGAGCGGCATGATCGTCGAGTCGAAGGCGACGCCGGCGACGCCGATCGCGTTGTTGGTGGTCTGGGCGATCGTGCCGGCGACGTGGGTGCCGTGCAGGTGGTCGTCGAGGCCCTCCGGCAGCGAGCCGGGGACGAAGGTCTCACCGTGCACGAACGCGGTACCGGCGAGGTCGGGCACCTGCTTGGCGGTTCCGGGCAGGTCCTTCCAGGCGACGCCGGTGTCGATGACCGCGACGATCGCTCCCTTGCCGGCGGTGATCTTCCACGCCTCGGGGGTGTGGATCATCTCCATATGCCACTGCCGGGCGAACAGCGGGTCGTCCGGGACGAGGCGCTCGCGCTTTTGCTTGCTCGCCTCCGGGTCGGACTCGTCGAGCAGCGAGTACATCAGCTCGGGCTCGACGACCTCGACCAGCGGGTTACCCGCGAGGCGGGCCTGCAGGGCGGTGAGCGAGGCCTCGTCGCCGAACACGCGGTAGAGGTGCTCGCCCTCGCTGTAAAAACCGGCCGGCTCGTGGGCGAGGCCCAGCTCGGCGAGCAGCGCGGCGAGCTCGGCCTCGCTGCCGCCCTCACCGTCCTCGGGCTCGACGAGGTCGAGGAGCAGGGCCCCCGTGCCGGCATCGCCGACGGCGGCCATGTCGAGGGCCGGGAGGTCGGCCGTGGCGACCCCGTTGTGGTCGGGCGCGTGGCCCACGGCGAGCAGGCCGGCGAGGGCGAGGAGGCCAGTGCTGGCGAGGATCGGGCGGTGACGCAAGAGGACCGAGACGAGGCGCATGGACGAACTCCTGAGGCGACGAAGTGACGAACCGGAGCAGTATAGGAGGGCGGAGTGCCCCGTGCACGGTGGCTCTCGCGGCAATGAGACGGCGAGGTGGCCGCCCCTGCGACCGGCAGTCCAGGGCTCTGGCGCGAGATCGGGTTTCACGGTGCGGTCCCGGATCGTGGCGGCCTTCACGCCTGGCCCGGTTTGGGTTAAGCTCCGGGCCCCCGCGCTTGTAGCTCAGCTGGATAGAGCATCGGGCTTCGAACCCGAGGGTCGCAGGTTCGAACCCTGCCGAGCGCACCAGGCCCCACGCACCCCGCGTGGGGCCTTCGTCTTTCGATCTGTCCTTCCGGACATGTCCTAAAGGCGGATCATGCTGCCGTCGGTCAGCGAGGCGTCGTCGGGCTGGCCGCCGAGGCCCAGCTCGGTGATGAGCTTGCGGGTGTGGTCGCGGTAGTCCACCAGGCAGTCCGCGAGCGCGCAGGCCTGCCAGAAGCCGGTGTTGACGGTCGAGCTCAGGGTCTGCTGGAAGACCTCCCACGGCGAGCCCTTGGTGACGGCCTGGGCCAGCGCGGCGTTGGCGAACTCGCGCAGGCGGTCGCCGAGGCCCTGTTGTTTGCCGCCGCCCTCGAACTGGACGACGCCGAGCGGGTTCTTGTGGGTGTCACCGACCAATGGCACGCAGACGATCCAGTCGTGCTCGGGCTTCCAGTGCTGATAGGCCGGGCTGTGCTGATACACGAGCGCGTCCTTGCTGTGATCGGTGCCGCGACACCAGGCAGCGGGGCGGTTGAAGCGGAAGGCGTGGCCGGCGACGCCGGTGCCGCAGGGATACGAGCAGACCCATTCGCGACTGGCGAATTGGCCGAAGGCGGGCAGCAGCTTGCCCTGGGCCTCGTCCCACAGGAGGCCCTGCCACGACACGCCGGCCGGCGAGGCGCCGAACACGGCCGCGAGCGCGGCGGCGATCGTCTCCGCGAGCTGATACGAGAGGATCGATCCGAGCTCGCGGTCGGCGGTGCAGCGGTCGAGCAGCTTGGCGGCGATCCGTCCGCCGGTGAAGTCGAGCGCGTGACCGACGAGGCTCGGGCGGTAGGCGATCGCGTAGCGGTGCCCGACGATCGGGGCCTCGATCGCCAGCGAGATCTTCGTGTCCGAGTGCTTGACCAATTCACACCGGCGCTCCTCGCTGTCGACGCGCTCCCAGTGTTGCTCGCCGTTGTGGGTCACGGCGCGCAGGGCCCACTTCTCGACGCTGTCCATCGCGACCACGGGGTCGTCGAAGGTGAAGGTCAGCGTGAGGTGGCGACACGGGAAGCGCACGGTGTGGGCGCGGACGACCATGCTGTTGCGCGTGCCGTCGAGGTTGCGCGGGCCGGCGAGGTTGTATCGGGGGACCTCGGCCTGGGTCAGCGGGATGACGTTGCTGGCCTGGTAGCGCCACACGAGGTCGGTCGGGCGATGGTCGGGGGGATAGAGGGTGAAGCGGATGACGCCGTCCTGACCGGTGCTCTGGCGGACCTCGAAGCCGGGCGAATTCTGCGGAGCTTCGTGCCGCGCCTCGCATACCGGTGGGCTCAGTTCGGCGATCGGGATCGGGTGTGGGGTGCGAAGATCGACGATGCGGACGCCGACGGTGCTGATGCCGTGGCGGTCGACGTGGACGACGCGCGCGTGCTCACCAGCGGAGATCTCGTGCTGCTCGCGCTCCGTACTGCTGCCGAGCGGGAGCGTGCGTGCGGGCTTGCGCGTGTACACGGCCATGTCGCCGGTGCGCTCGAAGACCTGCACGTGGACCTGATGCGGGTGGATCTGGACCACGGAGAATTGTTTGCCGACGGCGTCGGGCCTGTGGTTCTGGTTGGCGCCGAGCGAGCCGGTGCCGACGAGCACGAAGCGGTCGGTGAGCCAGCCGAGCTGCTGCGCGCCAGCCTTGTGCAGGTGGCCGTGAAAGCCGACCTGAAACCCGGCGACGATCAATGCGCCGAGGTCGGCCTGGTTGAGATAGTCGGGGCGGTAACTGTCGGTGTGGATGCCGTGGTGCCACACGGCGATCCTCAAAAAACCCTCGGCGAACTCGGATGCATGCACGGCCGCGTTGGCGATCGACTCGCGCGAGATGGCCGCGCCGGTCCAGTGGCGGTCGTTGAGGAAGCAGGAGTTGAAGCCGTAGACGGCGACGCGGTCCTCGGGAAACATGTGGGCCGACCAGTCGAGGCCCTCCTGGGCGGCGGACAGGTCGAAGCAGCGGCCGGGCTCGCGCAGGCCGTCGCCGTAGAAGTCGCCGAGGAACCGTTGCAGGTTGGCGAAGCGCGCCGACTGGCGCGACTCATCGAGCGAGATCCATTCGATGTGGCCGTACTTCGAGATCACCTGGCGCACGCCGGAGCGGGCCGGGTCGTCGCGGTAGCGTTTTAACAGGCGCGCGAGCTGCTCGGAGCCACCTGGCTTTTGGAGCATGTCGGAAATTCGCAGTGGTTGGCCGAGCTCGGCGCCCCAGTCGACGTCGTGGTTGCCGGGGACGAAGACGACGCGGGCGCGGGCGTCGGGCTCGCGCAGCAGCGGGCACAGGCTGGTGACGGCGAACTCGTGCAGCTCGGCGTACTCGGCCGGTGTGGCAGAGCCGGCGAGGTCACCACTGACGACGACGAGGTCGAAGCGCTGTTCGGCCTCCGGCAGCTTGCGCAGGGCGCCTTGCGGGCCGTTCCAGATCGCCTTGAGGGTCTCGGCCGAGCCGGCGCGGTGGAGGTCGGAGAGATGAAGGATGCGCACTGGATCCGCGGGGCGAAGGGCCCGCGGCGGAGCTTAGCGGATCTGCGCGGAGACTGGAGGGGGCGCCCGGAGCCTCTCGGGGGCTCGGCGCCGGGGATCAGGGGGGCGCGGCGCCGGGGATCAGGGGAGCTTGGCGGGCTCGACGGCGGCGAGGAAGGGGTCCTGCTGCGGACTCGGCTGCGTGGGCAGGACGGGGCGGGCGTGGTGGCGGCCGATCGCGGCGGAGGTGCGACGCAGGGCGGCCCGGGCGGCGGCGGCGGCGAGGTCGACGGCGACCCGAATGGGTTCTGGCTCGGCCCGACTCTGATCGATGCCCTGCCGGTGACGTCGAAGGCGTACACCGAAGAGATCTTCGG